>Ga0315268_10000519_pt1 | contig 44925 bp, 54 predicted proteins | sample C1_top_MG_FD_204535 | JGI IMG/M metagenome (GOLD analysis project Ga0315268, IMG submission 204535) | Sediment microbial communities from Yellowstone Lake, YNP, Wyoming, USA - C1_top | ecosystem: Environmental > Aquatic > Freshwater > Lake > Sediment | place: USA: Wyoming | collected 2017-08-01 | reverse complement strand
ACTTTTGTCGTGAACGTTACCATATCGTACGTGAAGGAATTGTATGGATGGCAAATTGGTGTCTGGTACGACTCCAGAGTGCTGAAATGTGTTGGTGGCTGGCTTCCCTCCGACCACGTTTTCAGTGGATTGCCATCACCTCCCTCAGCACTATTCGGTCCTATCATAGATCAGTTCAATGAAACTCATAATGTCCTGGTGTGCTTTGCTTTAAGTTCATCCTCCTATCCTTATGGTTCTTATTTCATGGGCGCAGGGACTCTATGCCAACTAGAATTCGAAATAATGAAGGACGCACCTGCAGAAAGTTCCCTATACTTCGATGATGGCAGATGGGTGTTCGGACCATTCCCCTTCCCTCCGATCGGGCCGAGCTACAGCTGGAACAAGCTGCTCTACGCGCGCACGCTAACAGGAGGCATGGGAACCGAATCTGGATACTTTGTGTACAAGCCGGTTCTCAAAGCGACCGTGGAATTTAAAACCAACAACTTGGTCATAGGCGCACCTACCTCAGGACAACCCTTCATTGCGTCAATCGGGCTTCCAGAGGGCTACAACGTAGCCGACATAGATGTTTCTTCAATACGGTTGAACGAAACCATCCCGATAGACCCCAATGCTCCAACAACAATTCTGGAAAATACCCTAATCGTTCGATTCAAAGGAGCCGATGTCGTTTCATACATCACAGCCCATGTGAATATGACTGAACTTAGAACAAAAAAGTCCATGACCATAACACTGACTGTCTACGGGAAACTAAACGATGGAACACTGTTCCAAGGAAGCAACAAAATAACAATACGGCTAATCATAAGAGGGCATATAGTACAATAAACCATAAGTTCCTAATTTTTTTCTGTTCATTTTGCTATAGCGCGCTCAATGTCTCTGCTACAATGCCTTACTATGTCATTAGTCTCATGATTTTTTCCACGTATAGTGACCGAGTGGACCGGGCGGGATTTGAACCCGCGACCTCCTGATTGCGAATCAGGCGTTCATACCAAACTGAACTACCGGCCCGACTTTCTTTCGGAAAAGAACGTCGATTAAGAAGCGATATAGAGCTTGTTTCTATGTTTTGAGCTTCCACGTAGTCCAGAATTGAGGATAGGGCTTGTTCCGTGATTTTTGATAGGTTTAGCTTGTGATTTTTGGCTTTTTCCACTAGGTTTTTGGTTAGGTATAGGCTTACGGTTGTCTTGGTTTCTGTCTTGTTGTGGTGTTTTCCACGTGGAATTTGCTTGTTTTTCCATGTGGAATTTAGGTTCAACATTGTTCTAACCATTTTTAGTTACCTCTTTCTGTTCCAGAAATTGTTTAAGTCCAGTATCTTCAAACATGTTTATCGCAGAATAATACTTTGCCCAAAATTCTGATATAACATCATCAATCAAGACGGTATTGTTCTTTGAATCTTTTATTTTGCCATTTTCATCAATTTTGAATTTCAGATGTGCAATTTCGTTTCTTAGTTCACGATTAATTAGCTTGGCAAAAAACTCTAATTTGTGTTTCTTCAAAAAATCAAGTTTGTAAGCTAAATCAAGTTTTCGCAGTTCTTTATGTGTAGTAACATGTTTGATGAATGGCCCATGAGTGTGCATCTCATTTCCGTTGGCTATCAACAACATTAGAGCAATATCTATCAGGGTAACGCCCAAACTTTCTGTAAGGCCTAAATAGACAAGCATCTTGGCCATAGACTTGATTTTGGGTGGAGATTCTTTCGAAATAAACTCCGTCTTCAAATCTCTTAAAATTTCAGAGATATTTTTGGATTCCTTCAAAGTAGTGGATAAGTCAGAACGAATATCCCACAGAATAGGATACTTTGCTTGGTAGAACAATCTTCTGAGCATGTTTTTTGAATTGAGATAATCATCTTGACTCATGACGCAACACCTTTTTTTTCTTTATTCATTCTACGCTTACGTTCTTTGTATTTTGCTTTCATTTCATTTTCAAAACTCAATCGCCAATCTCTCAGTTCGGGTGTGTCGATTTCCTGAAATGAAAAGCCTCGTTGTTTCAGACTTGCTAGATTGGTGTCTCTTCCATTGTGTATGAATCTGACGATACGGTTTTGGCATAGTTCTTTGATTTTTTCGATATAACGCTTATTTGCTTGTCTCACCTTGCTCTCGCCATTTAGCATTTTTATAAGGCTTTCATCGTCGTTGCGCACTTCTAAGTCACCAGGCAGGTTTTCAAGAACATTGATGATTCCAATAAACTCCGCTTCATGTGACATTAATTTTCTTCCATAGTTCTCAGTTGAATCCCATTTTACAACACGCTTTTCTTCCTCAATGGCGATTGTGATTAGTTTCTTTTGGTTGGAAGAATCAACGTAAACTCTTTTTATGATTCAACACCTTCCTTACCTTTAAACTCAATAACTTCCTTTTTCAATTTCCCTATATGCTCTCTTCAAACGGCCCCTAAAGCGTCTCTCTCAGAAGAAAACCGCCTGTAAAAGATTTAGAGCTTACGGTTTCATCCTCTTGTGGAACGTGTTCAAGGATTATGAAAAGAGAGAAAAGAATGAATCCAACCAGACACTTTCAAACTTGCCTTACTAGAATCTGCTCAGTCTTCACAAGCCTTCTCTTGCGTAGTGTTCACTTCTGGAATAGTTTCCATTGAGATTTGTCTTGAAAGTCTAGTAACGGCACACTCGTCTCCAACCCACCACATACACTTGCTATCTTGACAACCCATCGCGAAGCCTTCTTTCATTATAAGTGGGCATCTTCGCCTGTGCTGTTTCAAAGGATCGAAATACAGACTAACCGCATTCTTGATACGCTTCGAGGCGCCGTTCAAAGAGAGTTTGTTCAGAAACTCGATGACTCCTTCGGAGCGAAGAAGGTCTGTCAGCGTAACCAAGCCCACAAGCCGCCCATTTTCAACCACCGGGAGTTTCTTTATGTTCCGCTCAAACATGAGTTTGGCAGCGTCCCCTGCGCGCATGTTAGGCGATGCAGAAACAAGAGGTTTCGACATTATGTCGATAACCCTTGCCTTTTCAGACTCTCTCGATTCGCACACTACTCGTTTTAACATGTCTCGCTCAGTCAGAATGCCAACAGGTTTTTCGCAGCTGACAACAACAAGACAACCGATTTCGTGTAGATTCATAAGCTCAGCCGCTTTCTTTACAGTAACACTCGGTTCTACAGTCACCACTTTTTCAACCATGATCTTTCTGAGCTTTTGCGACATCGAAACACCTAAAACGTTTTAGTATCTTTGTTTTTTGATTATTTTATAGGTTGCGAACTCGAGATTTAGATTCACAGTAAATATTGCTTCAACTGAAACAGAAAAAGAAAGAGGAAAAACATTGCTTCTGTTTCATTCTTCTCTTTTCTTCTTCTCTTCTCCTTTGACGCCTTCCTTTATTCCCTTTCCGACACCCTTGACTATTCCGAAGCCCTTCTTGAGGCCTTTACCAACGACTTCTCCTGTTTTCTCTGCGGCCTTCTCAGCCTTGCCCTTTTCTTCTTCTTCCTTTTTCTCCGGCATCTTCTCGCCTCTATTGAAATGTGAAAGCTATTCAATTTAGCTGTTTTGGTTCACAGAAGAAGGATGACAGTTTTGCGAATGGCTTTGTTGACGAATAACAGGGATGCGAGAATCGGAAGGTTTATCTAAAACTATGCTGCTCGAAGTAAACCACTACAAATCAGGATTGGAGGTGAAACCTGTGAAAGAGGAAGAAGATTGGGAAGAAGAGGAAGAGGATGAAGAAGATTTTGAAGACGAAGAATAACATACGTTGACTTTTTTTGACAACCTTTTTCTGACTTTCACTTTTTAACCATAAATTCCTCCAAGTTTCTGTTTTTGGACATATATCAGGAATTGAAAGAACCAATTTATCAAGACTCCCGATATAAACTTGCATAGGGTTAGCGTTATGAAGAAGCACAAAAGCGTTGATCTGGACAGCCTTTCGGACGCCGAGAAAGCCAAACTCATATGCGAGATTCGAAGGCAGGTTCTGCAGAAGGTCATGGAAGAGAAGCTAACGCACTCCTTGCTCAACGTAGAACCGTCGGCAATAAACAAGGAAATGGTTAGAAGAATAAGCGCGTCACTCAACGGCTTTGTTCCTAGAGAAGTGTCAAATTGGTTACGCGCACGCTGATGCCTTTCAATGAGCGTTAATCTTTAGTATGCACATAAAAAATCGCATAGGCAACCCTCTATCTCCAGAGCTTTTGTTTGCGTGTTTTTCAAGAGAATTGTGCGTCTCACGCCTATACACAAAAAGTGTTACCTTCTCGCTCGTTAAACATGTAGAAGAATCCCATAGAACACTCTCGAAGACAGTTAGGCTTCGAGAAACTCGGGTTAAGGCTTAGAAAAGGGGAATCAACATGAGAAAATATGTGAACATACTGAACAAAGAAGTGCATTTAGGACTCATCGTAATGTTTTGCGTCATACTACTGCTTTCCTCAGTCCTAGCCACAATCTACTACACCAAAACCATCGACCACCAAGCAAGAATAATAACTGATGGAAAGATACAAACCTACACGGATGCCGGGTGTACGCTGGTTCTGAACAGTCACGACTGGGGAGACTTTAACACATCCGCCGGGGACGACGTTAAAACTCTAGATTTCTACCTCAGAAATGAGGGCAACACCGGAATAAACGTTACATGGAGGGCTTCAGGCTTCACGACCTACAATCAGACAGGAGTGCAGTACGAAACCTCTTCATGGAAACTGAATTTAGTTAAAGTAAGCGGAATCGAAACAGCACTCAGACCAGAAAACGACACAACTCCGACCAAAGTATCCTTGTCTGCAGGAGCATTCGCGCACCTTAAATTCTACCTCACAGCTATAGACAGCAGCGCACCCGAAGACTTCTCTTTCCAAACATCCTTCAGCTCGCACAACGACTAGACCATAAGCCCTGAACATTTCTCTTTCGAACAGACTTCATTGATAAGGTTTAATTACGAAGTTACGACAAGGTTAAAAGTTTTAGAATCGTCTGAATATGTAGGAGGAGAATGGTGGAAGAGATTTTTGCAAAAAGGGACGTTAACGTCCTCTCCTTTCTCCCCTACCGTTCTCCTCTAACACACCCCTGTTTTCGAGCGATTTGCCGAAGAACCTCTCTTGTTTTGCCAAGCCGCTAAGGAATCGCGACGTAGACTTTCCTGTCGTCAAGCTGGTACTCATGCCACTTCGCTTCGAATTCTTCGCGCTTGCCGTGCAGACGCACGTTTTTGGTGCGGACGAGCTCTTCCATTTCTTTCAAATACGGCTTCAGCAGCCTTATGCTTTCTTCGTCAAGCTCAGCCATGTGGACAGCCTCAAGAACGTCGGTTGGCACGTATCCAAGTTCCTTTCTTAGTGATTGGACTCTGCGAGCCAGGTCGCGCATTAAGCCTTCGCCCAGTAGCTTTTCGTCACGGTGAACATCCAAGAAGACTTGTGTATCGCCCTCTGAGGCTGATGCCCACCCTTCTCGAGAAGCGTATTCCGGAGCTTCGTTGGCGTACTCCATCGTTTTCACGTTCGCGAGTTCAAGGAAAAGCTCTTCGACATCTTTCAATCCGTTGCAGACTTCTGTTGGCGCCACAACAACCATTCTGCTTAGGGGCCATCTTCTCTTCAGCCTGACCGATTGTCTAGCGGAATAAACCAGCGACACATACTTGAACAGCGTTTCAAATTCTTCCTCAACTGTCGGGTTTCGCAGTTTTTCTTCCGGTCTTGACCAGCTCTCGAAGTTCACAGATTCAGGTAGTGTTGGGTTTAGCTTTCTGTAGACTCTTTGGTACATTGCCTCGCTCAAGTAAGGCGTAACCGGATTGAAGAGTAGCGTAACAGTCTTCAGGACATGCCACAAGACCGCGTACACTGCTAGTCTTCTGTTCAGGGTTTCTGGGTCATCTGACCACAGTTCTTTCCTAACCATCGGCACGTAAAGCCTACTTATGGATTCTATGACGAAATCTTCCAGAGCAGCCGTGACTGTGTTGAACTCGCAAGTTTCCAGCCTCACAGTGCATTCCTCTACTACCTTCTGAAGTTTTGACAGCAGCCAAAGATCGGTGTTTTTGAGCTGTTTTTCGTCTTTTGCCCATTCAAGCGTGTGCTTTTGAGGGTCAAAATTGTCGTATTCAGCGTTCTGCACGAAAAACCTGTTTAGGTGGTACACCGTTGAGAGCACTTGGTATGGGCGGCGGCTCAGTTCTTGGGTGTCGAAGTCGTTGGCTTCTATTGGCGAGCATTTTCGCAGTACGTAGAATCTGAACACGTCTGCGGAGTATTTTTCCAGTGTTTTGTTGGCTTCTATCACGTTTCCTAGGCTTTTGCTCATTTTTCTTCCTTTTGCATCTTGAGTTAGCCCTTGAAAGAGAAAAGCCTTGTATGGCGCTTCAGCTTTGCCAGTCAGTATGACGTATTCTAGGAGGAGTGTGTTAGCCCACCCTCTTGTCTGGTCCATTGCTTCCGTTTCGAAGTCGGTTGGAACAAAGGTTTTGAATTCATCTTCTGTAAGCCTCGCATAGGGTGCGGCTCCAGCGTTATGCCAACAGTCCAGCACGAAGTCTTCTCTGCGCATCGTGCCACCGCATTTTTCACATCTCAGCGTTATGCGGTCAACCCAAGGTTTGTGCAGTTCAAAATATCCCTGTGGCTTTTCCAACGCTCTGTCGAGGAGTTCTTTTTTGCTCGCTACCATGGTTTTTGCTTCGCACTTTTCGCATTTCCAGACTGGTAGTGGTGCGCCCCAGACGCGTTCTCTCGATATGCACCATGGCTTGCCTTCTCTTAAGAATGAGAGAAAACGGTTTTTTGGGGGGTCGAAGAAGTATTCCACCTTTTCCGCTGCTTTCACGACTTTGTCGTTTATCCTGTCTGTTCTTAGGTAGTATTCTCTTCTTGCGAGCCAGACGAGTTTGTGGTGGGAGCGCCAGCATGTTGGATACTCGTGCTTTATGGTCTTTACTTCTACGAGTAAGCCTCTTTTTCGCAGCTCCTCGACAACCATGGTGTCGGTGTCACGTGCAAACATACCCTTAAAGACTCCAGCGTCTTTCGTGAACTTGACTTCATCGTCAAAAGGAGCAAAGATCGGAACGCCTCTTCTCTGCGCGGCGAAGAAGTCTTCTTCCCCGTTTCCAGGCGACTGATGCACGACGCCTGTGGCAGTGTTCACGTCAACGAAGTCTTCGCAGACGACCTTGTGCACTAATGGATTCTTGTCCAATTCTGCCTGTTTCGGTATCAAATCCTTGAACGGGTAATCGTATTTTGTGTCCTCAAGGTCTTTGCCCATGACGGTTTCTGCTACTTCGTATTTTTCTACGACAAGTTCCTTCATTACTGGTTCGACACGTTGCTTCGCGAGTATCCACGCTTCTTTTCCAACCCTGACCTTGGCGTACTCGGCTTCCGGATGAACGGCTAACAGCATGTCGGTTAAGAGCGTGAAGGGCATCGTCGTCCAAACAAGGAAGTACTCGCTTTGTCTGTCTGCTAGTTTGAATTTGAAGTACAGTGATGGGTCTTCCACTTCTCTGTAAGCGCCTTCGTAGCCCACTTCCGCGCTGCTTAGGCTCGTTTGGCAGCCCGGACAGTACGCGACGACGTAGAAGCCTTCTTCGAGCAGGTTCTGTTCCCACGCGCGTTTCAGATATTGCCACTCTTTCTCTATGTAATCATCCAAGTATGTCCAGTAGGCTTTTTCTTGGTCTATGAAGACTCCAAGCATCTCGTCTGCTCTAACCCATTCACGGTGATATTTCATTACGGTTTTCTTGCACTCTTCTATGAAGTGTTCTTCGCCAACTCTCTCCAACAACTCCCGCTTGTTCTTGACACCTAAAAGCTTCTCAACCTCCAGCTCTACTGGCAAGCCCTGGCAGTCCCATCCAGCCCAGAAGGGCATAAAATAGCCTTGCATTGTTTTGAATCGGTATCGCAGGTCCTTCATTGCGCGTCCTCTGGCGTGCCCGACGTGTGGTATGCCGTTCATTGTTGGGGGTCCTTCAACCCAGCCAGTGACGCCGCTGTTGTTTTTCTCGCGAAACTCCGCTAGTTTTTCTCTTGTTCGGTTTTTGTTCCAGAATCCACGTGTTTCTTTCTCAAGTTCGAGCGGGCGATAGTCCATGCTGAGCCATTTTTCAGAATCAGGCTTGAATTTGGCGGTCACCTTTCATCACATTGCACCCGCAAACACATCAAGATAACTACAGCCGCATATAACCTTTTTGAATTGATGCTCTGTTGGGTTTAGACTTCTCTATAAATAGGTTCAACTTGATGTGTCACGTGTCTTCTTTATATGTTGATGATGAATATTGGTTTTTGGTGCAGGCTCATGGATGTTAAGGGGCTGATAAGGGCGCTGCCCAAGGTTGAGCAGCATGTCCACATCGCTGGCTCGACGAGACCCGAGACGCTTCTGTGGCTTGCAGAAGAAGGCGGCGTAGAGAAACCCTTCAAAACGTTGAAAGACGCACGCCGTTTCTTTCAGTATCAAGACTTCCCACACTTCATATCCATCTACTGCACGATAATCGACTGTATCACGAGAGAGGACCAGTTCGAACGCATCACCTACGAGATGCTGGAGAACGACGCACGCTGCAACGTCCGCTACGTCGAGGCAAGCTTCTCCGCCCCCGACCACGTCCGAAGAGGCCTTACTTATAGTCGGATGCTTGACGCCATCAACAGAGGTGTGTATCGTGCTCGTCGTGACTTTGGCGTCGAGTGCAACATCAGAGTAGACATGGTTCGAAACTACGGGCCAGACGTTGGAATGGAGGTCCTCGACTGGGTAGAGAGCAAGCGTGACAACATCGTCTCCGTCGACATTGGGGGCAGCGAAGAGAGGTTCCCTCCCAAGCCTTTCGCGCCGGTCTATCGCCGGGCGAGGGAGATGGGTCTTCACCTGGTCGCTCACGCTGGAGAGGCTGCAGGCCCAGAGAGCGTTTGGGACGCGGTGAAGTGTCTCGATGTTGAGCGCATAGGTCACGGAGTTGCTGCGGCAAGCGACCCTGAGTTGATGAACTATCTTCTAGAGCGAGGCATTGCCATCGAGGCGTGTCCCATCAGCAACCTGAGAACCGGGGTTGTCTCGTCCCTGAAGGATCATCCGATAAAGACTTTCTTGGACAGGGGTCTCACCGTGTCCGTGAGCACCGACGACCCTTCTATGTTCGGCACAGACATGAACAATGAGTACCTGCAACTCTGCCAGAGCCTAAACTTCACGATTCCCGAACTCTTTAAACTGAGCCTCAACGCCGTTGACTCTTCCTTTCTTTCTGAAGAGCGACGGGTCAGCATGCGTGAATCGTTTGAAGAGGAGTACGAACGCCTGACGGGGACTCGCTGTGAGTTCTAGGGGGTTTTGTTTATAGCCATTTACTCATTTTTATGAAGTCGATACCCCACCACTCTTTCTGTAGGTATGCCTCTGGCACGAACCCGAGCTTGAGATAGAGGTTCAGTGCGGGAATCAAAACTTGGAGAGTGTAAAGTGTTATCTTGTGGCACTTCTGCTTCCTGCAATAGTCCACTACGTGGTTGAGCAATGCCTTGCCTACGCCTCTACCTTGATACAATGGATGAACGCATATTCCCCCGAGCCGTGCGAGTCCTCCAACCGTTTCATTGCCTCGTAATATTGTCCCCGTTGCGACTCCGACAATTCTGCCGTCTTCTTCGGCAATAAAGTGAAAGTCGTTCGGCTCCTGAATTCCCTTCGTGTATTTTTCTGGAACGAGCAACGACATGTCAAACTCCAACGCTTTCCTAGGATAATAGTCTCTTTCTAAGCGGTTCCACGCATCCTCCATCGTCTCTCTAGCGACCTTCGCCGACTCCTCGGCATCTTCCACTCTCATCTTACGAACCTTAACCATGCCAAGTCATCCTTGCCTTGGTCTTATTGAACCAGACAAACAAGCTATTAAATTTTTTAGAAAGCTCAGAGCGATATTTTTCTTCCATCAAAATCTCGTTTGGATTTTCCAAACTCCGCTTTAACCTCGATTAGTTGTCGAGCGTTGAACACTGGGCCGTCTCTGCAGACGCGATATTTGCCTATGATGCAGCTTCCGCACAGTCCAATTGCACAACGCATCAAGCGTTCTAAGCTGGCTTCTAGGCCTACTCTATGTTTTTCCGCCAAATCCAGCACTTTCAACATCATCAGTTCCGGTCCACACGTGTAAATCATGTCGAATCGTTCTTTTGTCAAGAGTTTTTCAAGCGGCTCTGTGGCTACGCATTTAAGACCGTAACTGCCGTCCTCTGTCGTTGCCACAACATCTCTTTTACCGCAAAGTCTTTCCGAATCTTTTATGAATAGGAGTTCGTCTTTCGCTTTTGCCCCTACAACGAAAACCAGCTTAGTCGCCTTCGCCTTCATCCTTTTAGCTAGGAATAAAAGCGGAGCCATGCCAGTTCCGCCACCAACCATCAATATTTTTCCTCTTTTCAGTTTGAAGCAGTTGCCGAAAGGTCCGCGTATTCCAACAGTCTCGCCAATTTTCATGTCGTGTAGTGCGTTTGTTGCTTCGCCAACCTTCTTAACAGCCACCACAACGGTGCCGTCTTCTTTGGCATACAATATACTGAATGGAATCTCATCCACACCCGGAATCCACAGCATCAAAAATTGCCCTGGCTTAGCCTTTGCGCACTCTTTGTCCTTGAAAGTGAAGGTTTTCACCATTGGGCTTTCGGTTTCTATGCTCTGAATTCGTGCAGTTCTCATCCGGTTAGCTTCGATGCGATAGTCCAACAACCTCACCTACACTTTTGAAGTCTTTCCGTTTCAAATAAGCGTCTATTCCTTGCGTGACTTTCCCAAACACGTTTGAGCCTTCCGTTGCTATGGCGGTGCCAATCTGGACAGCGGATGCCCCAGCCAAGAGAAATTCTACCGCGTCACGCCAGCTTGCCACTCCGCCACACCCTATTATCGGCACCTTGACACGCTCGAAAATCTCGTAGACGCATCTGACGGCTATGGGCTTTACGGCTGGTCCTGAGAGTCCGCCGACCCTGTTGCTTAGGATTGGCATGGTTGTTTCTGGGTCTATTGCCATGGCTTTGACCGTGTTTATGGCTGTTAGGGCGTTTGCGCCTGCTTTGGCTGCTGCTTCGGCGATGTCAGCTATGCTCGTGACGTTTGGTGACAACTTGACAAAAACCGGTTTTTCCACAGCAGCCTTGACTTTCCTAACAACTTTTGACAATACTTCTGGGTTTTGCCCGATTTCCGAGCCTGTCTCTTTGACGTGTGGGCATGAGACATTAAGCTCTACGACATCGGCGCCAGCATTAACAGCCTTCTTGGCTACGACTGCATACTCATTCTCTGAAAAGCCGTAGACACTTACTATCAGCGGAACGCTTAGAACGGCTTTAGCTTCACGAATCTCCCTAACGAACTCGTCTATCCCCGGGTTCGGAAGCCCCATGGCGTTGACTAACCCGCAGTCAACTTGGACAACCGTTGGGTTTGCGTATCCACTGCGTGGCTTTAACCCAACAGACTTCGTGACGACAGCGCCAGCTCCGCCTTCAACAATGGTTTCTAACGTTTCTGCAGAATATCCCAGAACGCCCGAAGCCAGCATGGTCGGGTTAGCAAGCTTTAAGCCAGCCAGATTAACCATCAAACGAGTGTTTTTCAAACACGTTTTCCCCGCAAACTTTTAAGCTATGATTATCACTCTGACAAGATAAAACTTAGTTCTCTAGGTGCAAGTCGTGCCAAACGTCGGGAAGTTCAGGGCGGTGCTGTTCGACCTTGGAGGAACGCTCGTTAAAACAGTGTACGTTCCTGAAATTCACAGAAGAATCTTGGAGGCGCATGGGGTCACTGTTCCGTTAGACAGAGTTGCAGAGGCTCATGATGCGAACCAGACGGAGCTTGATGTCGAAGAGATGGCTAGGCAGGGGCAGGAGTATTGGGTTAAATGGAACCTGAGGATGCTGGAGAGGCTTGGCGTGAGGGAAAACAAGGAGTTTTTGGCGAGAAAGATCGATGAGCAGTGGTGGAACTACGCGGAACTAACAGCTTATCCAGACGTGGAAGAGACCCTCTCACGCTTGCTGGATAAGGCAATAAAAACCGGCGTGGTGACGAACGGAACAGAAAGAGACTTCAGACAGATTCTTCAGAAAGTTAAGTTAGCAAGATATTTTGATGTCGTAGTTGGAGTCGACACTTGCAAGAAGGCAAAACCGTGCAAGGACATATTCCTCTACGCTGTCCGCAAGCTCCACGTGAGTCCAGAAGAAACGCTGTTCGTCGGCGATTCTCTGAAATATGACTACGAGGGCGCGTTGAAGGCTGGGTTAAAATCTCTGCTGATTGACAGGGATGGAAAAAGACCCGTGAATGTTGAGGCGATAACGAGCTTAACTGAACTGTTAAGGTATGTTTAAGCCTATTTTTTCTTTTTCTGTCCGAGCGTAGGTTCTGTTTCCTCTCCGCCCAGAAGTATTCTCAGCGACTTCACTTCTTCCCTGAGCATGCTTACCTCGCTTTCTAGAGCCTTAGCCTTAGAGTCAGCCATCTTTTTGAGCTCTTCGATTTCCAGCATGAGGTTTTTTCTTTGGGTTTCTAGGGACTTAATCCTCTCGGCTATGCTTTTAAAATTGCTCATAGGCTTCAGCTCGCCAGTAATCGCGCTATAGTATCCGATTCAGAGCACTTAAGATTTATGTAAAAGTGTTCTATCCTAACAGCCTAAACGTAAGAGAGTCAGCGCAAGACTTTATTCCATGTTTTATATCCCTATAAAACTCTGGAGGAGCATGTGTGTCGGTTGTTGAGGCTACCGTGAAAAGCCAGAAAGGAAGATGCGCCTTCGGGCACAAGGTGGGCGACAAGATAGTCTTTGACGGTAAGTCGGTTAAGGGCAACATCTGCTACAGCGCGTTAATGGTTCTGCTCCCCAAGGTTTACGCCATGCGTTATGGTGTGGAGTTTCCTTGGACGGAAGATAAGGACGCAATATGCAATGCGTGTCCAGACGCGGAAAACCCGGTTGTGTTCGAAATCAGGTGTATAAAGAAATGAACGTAGGACATGTTGCTGAGTTGGAGAGGAACAAAATGAAGGCGCTCGTCGCGTTCTATTCAAGAACTGGAACCACGCCAGGAGTTGCAGAAGACATCCCTAAACCAAAGAAAATGTAGGAAAATATTTATCAGTTTGACCTTGCATCTTCCAAAGCATGAGGCGATGAAGCTCGCCTTCAACCGCCCTTGCTTCAACATTCGCAGGGGCTGATAGCTTCTACCAACACTCAACGCAGAAGAGTGGATGTTAGGTTGCGTGAAGTAGGGCGGTTCGCTCTGGAAAATAAGAACGTGTTAGATCTGAGAAGAGGGCAACTTGTCAACCCCTTCCACATCAAAAGCGTCATAAAATACATTGTAAGTCGTCAGAACGAAGATGGAGGATACAGCTTTGTCCAAGGAGCCGAATCAAATGCGCAAGACACTCACTACGGATTAGCCACTTTAAGAATGTTGGATTCTCCTTTTCCAAACATCGCAAAAACAGTCAAATGGTTGCTTGAGCTTAATTTGGACAGTATTTATTCCTACTATTATGTTACCAAAGCTTTAGTGTTGTGTGGTGAACGCCTAAACGACCGTTTCAAGGAATATGTTATTTCAACAATTAGTTCTGGAATACACTTTGGCACAGAAGACGTTTACGTTGAGGTTTCTTCAGAATTTGAGTTAACTTTCATGGTGTTAGAGCTAGCCAACATGCTAAATGTGAAGTATGACAGCGATGAAGTGAAGAAGTGGATATTTAAATTAAAGAATGCGGACGGCGGATTTGGCGCGCACAGACATTCCAACATTAACTCAACTTACTATGCGGTAGCTTCTCTTAATTTTCTGAATTACAATGTGAATATGTTGCACGACACAAAAACTTTCTTAAGAGAATGCGAAAAACCCTACGGCGGATTCACTATAATTCCTCGCTCTTTGATGCCTTACATGGAACACACATACTACGGAGTAATGACTCTGAACTTGCTAGGAGAAAGCTGCCGGTTTCCATCACAAACCGCAGATTTCGTGTTGCGATGTCAAAACGCTAATGGAGGTTTTGCCCGTTCGGACTCTGGAATATCGACCTTTGAAAACACGTTTCAAGCGGTAAGCATACTGCAAAAACTCGGCTTCTTGTGAAGGTGTAGAAAAATGAAAGAAATTGGTTGGAATTATATACACGAAGCCTTAAGTGATGCTGAAGACTGTTTCTTGTGCCATCTAGAAAGCACGTTTGAACGCAGTTTCATTGATAGCTACCTCAGCGAACATGTAATGGACGCAAAAACAAGACAAAAAGTTATCGAAAGCAGAGGTTTCTGCAATTACCATTTCTACAAGATGTTCGCCTCGACAAGCAAACCCATCAGCGGCGACGGCTTAGGAATGGCTTTAACATTGAAAAGCGTCGCTGAACAACTACTTGAAGATATCAAAGGTCAACAGAACATCAAGTTTCCACATTCAAAACATTGGTTTCTGAACTTGAGAAACAATGAACGTTCAATTCTTGCCTTGAAATTATCAAGGATTATTTCCAACGAATTTAAGTGCCCAGCATGCAATCACGTTTCAGAAATGATACAAATCTATATAGAAGCTTTTTTACGGGGAATTTCTCTAGACGAGAATTTATGGAAACTTTACGAAAGTTCAAACGGAATGTGCATTCCCCACTATGCCGTGGTCTTACAAGTTGCTGCTAACTTGTCTGGCGAAAAATTCGCACCTCTGATGAAAAAACTAGCTGAGAAACAGATTCAAACCTTGGAAAGAGCGCTAAACAAACTTTCAGAATACGTTGAAAAGCAAGATTATCAATTTTCAAGCGAAGAACGCGCAAAAACTGAAAAGACAATTGGTGAAAGTTTGACAAAAGTTGTTGGAAAACGAGGCACAGAAAGAACATTAATGAACATGTTAAAGATGGGAGGCGTTACATAATGTTAACTCGCAATAGAAGTTCTAAAACTAAACTTAGCGTTCCTAAGGATTTATACGATGCAATTGGAAGTCAAGAGAAAACGGTCAAGCTAGTCAAAATCGGATTGCTTTCGTTAAGAGTCACTCTTCTCGAAAAAGAAATTGCAGACCTCTCGGAAAAAATAGAGGAATCGAAGAAACGCATAGCAGAATTACCGCACGAAATCGAGAGTTTGCAGAAACTTCTAACAGAAGCCACCAAAGATAGAAAAGTACTTGAAAATCTGCTTGATAAAAAGAAGGTGAAACAGTGAACATTCATCAGTGGGACTCCAACGTGAAAAGAATTTCCCTAGAAAAAGACTGTGAAATTTATGAATTAGCTAAAAAGCTAGATATCTCTCCGGATTCAGAAGCGCTACGAAACATAATCAGTCTGGGAATGGACGCGCTTCATTTAGGAGTGCAACTCGAAAAAACCGCAAAAAAGTTGGAAGAAACGAAGGAGAAGCTCGGGTCCGACCTTAAAGAAATTGCGTTTCAGAGAATTGCACTTGAATCTCAATCTGTTGGAATAAGGAATCAGATTGTTAAAAGCTACCGCGATAATCGAGCACTTACCATGCATTTATGCACAAAAGGCTCAAGGAACGAGTATGAGAGGCGGATGAGAGACAAATTCATTCAAAAATACATCATAGATTCTAAACTCATATAAAACTCGAGCATGCCTAATGGAGAAGAAGGCGCCACCTTGAATGAAAACCGAACAGAATAACAATCAGAAAACAGAAAAGTGGCTAAATCGAAATGTTGCGGCAATGGGATTTACGAGCTTGTTTAGTGATGCAAGCCACGAAATGGCTACTTCTATTTTGCCTTCTTTCCTCACGGAGCTGGTGGGCTCGGCAAATGCCCCTCAACTGCTTGGTTTGATAAGCGGCTTGTCTGACGCATCAGCAAGTTTTGTAAAAACATTCTCAGGCTGGTTAAGCGATAGGCAACAGAAAAGGAAGCCCTTAGTTGTTCTCGGTTACTTATTGACAGGTTTTTTTGTTGGAATTATCGGCTTGGCTCGAAACTGGATAGAAGTGCTTACGTATCGAGTTTTAGCGTGGATGGGAAGAGGCACTAGAGAACCTCCTCGTGACGCCCTTATAGCAGATTCTGTTGACAAGAAATTCTATGGTCATGCCTTTGGCTTCCATCGTTCCATGGATACTCTAGGAGCAATCATTGGACCATTACTTGCCTTTCTCCTGATCTCATCGATAAGTCTAAGGAACATTTTCTTTTTGTCTCTAATACCCGGCTTTCTTGCCGTGCTGGTAATAATCATCGGTGTAAAAGAAGAAGCCAAAACGATACGGCAACGAGAAGGACTGCTGTGGCATATGAAATCGCTACCAAGTGATTTCAAGGTGTTTCTTTTCATAATGCTCATCTTTGGAATAGCGAACTTTAACCGTACGCTCTTCCTGCTAAGGGTACAGGAAGTTCTCACACCCGTTAATGGCGTAATCATAGCGGCAAGTTTATCCATATTATTGTATACTATTAGAAATATCGCTCAGGCTTTAGCGGACTATGGAGTTGGCTCGCTCAGCGACAGAATTGGTAGAAAAAGACTATTGGCGTTTCTTGGGTTCTTCTTATTTGGAGTTACATCGCTGGGATTCGTCTATGCGGCTGACATGTACTCTTTTACATTACTTTTTGTACTCTCAGGAATAAGTGCAGCAACGTATACGGCATTAGAAAAAGCCTACACCGCTGATCTCCTACCTTCTAGCATGAGAGGAACAGGTTACGGAGTATTACAAACAATAGACGGCTTAGGCGATTTCGTCTCAAGCTTTGTCGTCGGCACTCTCTGGGTTCTAGCCTCACCTACATTTGCATTTTTCTATGCCGCATTTTTGTCTTTCGTGTCTACGTTGCTGTTACTGGGGTTAGTCAGGAAATGAGACTTTTAATTTAGCGATTTATTGGCTCAGCAATTGTTTATTAGGACAGATGTAGGGAATACTATCTGGCGTTGAGGCGCAGAATGATGAGGGCAACAATTGTCGAGTGTTCGTTTGGCGTATTCGCTTTTGATGACGAAGACAAACTGGTTGAGAAGGTTATGTTTCCAAAAAGGCCACAGAACGCTGCAAAAATCGTCGTGAAGATTGAATCTGGAAAAATGGTGGATGAACTGACTAAGCTTATTGAGTCATTGAAGGAAAAGGGTTACGACCGTTTTGTTTTTGAAGACGCGAGTCTCGCCAAAGAAGCAGAAAAGTTGGACATTTCGGTCGAAGTTTCTAAGCCTTCCAGCGCAGGAGAAGCACTCCGTTCCAGCATGGAGAGTTTTGCCATTGAGACGGGCTTTGTGAAGAACACGGAGGAGTTTCGGCTTTGGACACACGACGTCGCCATGGAGGTTGCTAAGCTGCGAGTTAAGGGCGCTGTTGAGAAGAGAGACCTGATCATTGCTCAGGCAATTCAAACGCTTGACGACATGGACAGAACCGTCAACCTGTTCATGAACCGCGTCAGAGAATGGTATGGGATTCACTTCCCCGAACTCGACCGCTTGGTTGATAAGCACGAAACCTACGCACGCCTAATAGTTGAGTTAGGCAGCAAAGAAAACTTCACTGCGGAAGAGCTTGAAAAGCAAGACTTACCCAAAACAAAGGCTGAACAAATAGTCAGAGCGGCAGAGACCTCGATGGGTGCGGACATCGCAGAAGCAGACCTCGCGCAGATTCAAGCTCTGTGCAAGAACATCCTCAGCCAATACCAGCTTAGAGGAGAGATGGAACGCTACTTGGACGAGACTATGGAGGAAGTGGCGCCGAACGTGAAAGCCATAGTCGGCTCGCTGCTGGGCGCACGCCTAATCGCAATATCGGGAGGATTAACAAACCTGGCGAGGCGACCGGCGAGCACAATTCAAGTTCTAGGTGCGGAAAAGGCTTTGTTCCGTTCGCTCAAGTCTGGGACAAGACCGCCGAAGCACGGCATAATCTTCCAGCACACGTACTTGCACGACGCTCAGAGGTGGCAGAGAGGCAAAATCGCCCGAGCCTTAGCAGGGAAGCTGGCCATCGCCGCTAGGTCAGACGCTTTTGGAGGCAGGTACATCGGCGAGGAGTTGAAGGCTGACCTTGAGAAGAGGCTCGCGGAGATTCGTGAGAAGTACGTTGAGCCTCCGCAAGTTCCTGAGAAGAAGCCTAAGAACGAGAAGAAATGGAGAAAATGGAAGCGTGCAGGTAAGGGTTAAGCCTCATCCGCGTTTTCCTGCGATTTTTCAAGTCGCATTGGAGGATGGTTCTCAGAGGTTAGCGACGAAGAATTTGGTGCCCGGGCGGAATGTCTACGGTGAGAGACTTGTGCGTTATGAGGGAGTTGAGTATCGTGTCTGGGATGCGTTTCGGAGCAAGCTGGCTGCCGCCATCCTTAAAAACCTGAAGACGGTCCCTATAAAGCCGGAACACGCCGTTCTCTATCTCGGTGCTGCTTCTGGAACCACGGCCAGCCACGTTTCAGACATTGTTGGCGAAAAGGGGCGAGTCTACTGTGTTGAGTTCGCTCCAAGGGTCTTAAGAGAGTTGGTCAACAACGTGTGCGCTTTTAGGCTCAACATGCTGCCAATCCTGGAGGATGCTCGTTTTCCCGAGAAGTATGCCGCTTTCGTCGGCGGTAAGGTTGATGACGTTTACTGTGATATTGCTCAGCCCGAGCAGGCCAAAATCCTCGCTGACAACGCGGATTTGTTCCTTAAAGAGCACGGGTGGATAATGTTTGCTGTGAAATCCCAGAGCATCGACGTGACGAAGGAGCCTTCAGAGGTTTACAAGCTTGAGATTAAGGTTCTGAAAAACCGCGGCTTCAGCGTTGAAGAGGTTGTTAATCTGGAGCCTTACGACAAGGCTCACGCCATGATAGTGGCGCAAACGCGCTAGTATTTTTTCACTTTTTAAGTTTTGAGGCTTGGATTTTTGCAAAATGTATGAAACTTCTAGAAGATAAGTATAGTTTATATCTTACGGTGCGGTGATGTTTTTTGTGACGGCTCGATGATTGGGGGGAGGAAGGGGTCAAAGCCGGCAGACGCTGTGCTGAAAGAAGCCGGCTTCTATGTTTCTGAGAAGTGTTGTTCTAGGCCTAGTTGCTTTGATTACGCTGCCAGAAGGGGCGAGAGTGTCGTCTTGATGAAGTTTCAGCCGGATATTGACAATTTTTCTGCGGAGGATTCTTCGGAGCTTAATGTCGTTTCGAGGAGTGTTTCCGCCGCGTCTTTTGTGGTTAGTGAGAGGGCGCGTGACAAGCCTTTGGAGGATGATACGGTTTACACGAGGTACAGCCTTTTTGCTGTTACGCCCAAGACTTTTGAGGACATAGTCCTTCACAAGATTTATCCGCTTATCCAGGCTGGTCCTGGGGGCTATTATGTTGACATCGACCCTGAGACTGTTAAGCGGCGTAGGCAGAAGCTGGGTCTGTCTGTTGGTGAGATGGCGGCGATGATGGGGATTTCTCGGCGTACTCTTTACGGTTATGAGCGTGGCATGGCTAAGGCTTCGGTTGCGGCTGCGTACAACATGATCTATGCCTTAGGAATACCTGTTGCCAAGCCGGTGAATATTTTTGAGAGGGTGAAAAGTCAGCGCAAGTGCTTCCTGTTGAAAACTGCGAAGAACGTCATTGCCAAGAACAGGCTCATTGCGAGGATTTGTAAGAAGTTTTCGCGTTTCCGAGTTACTATCGTGAGGAGGGCGCCTTTCGACTTTGTCATTACTATTCCTGAAGAGAAGGTGAGGATTATTGGTGGGGTTGCCGGCGACAGGGAGCGTGGGCTTGACCTTAGAGTGGATGAGATTTTGAGCGTCAGTAGGATTGTTAGGGCGCATCCGATTCTGGTGACTGACGAGCGAAACCGTGTGGACAAGGATATTCCGTGTATTTACCGTGAGGAGCTTTCCAAGATTAGGAGTCCTGAAGAGCTCGTTTACAGCGTTTAGACTAGCTTTGCTTGGTGTGCGTCGTTTTCGGTTTTTGCCTTTTTTGCGGGTTTCCATGATTTTCTGACGAATTCTGGGTATTCGTCGAGCTTCTTCAGGCATTGTTGGAGGAATTCTATGGTTTTGTTGTCTGTTGGGTAGCCGCAGCCTAGGTCGCCGTATTTGCGTGTGAGTTCTGCGATTTCTTTGTCGCGTTCTACCTTGGCGATTATTGATGCTGCGGAGACTACGGGGTATGTTCTGTCAGCTTTGTGTTCTGATATTATTGGTATCTTGAACGGTAATTCCTCTAGGATGTGTTCTTTGAATCGTTGTTCCAGAACGTCTGAGGCGTCGACGTAGGCTATGTCTGGCTTTAGTGTTTCTATTATTTTTGCCATGGTTTGGGCTTCTAAGCGGTTTAGTCTGTGGAGTTTTCTGCCCGTTTCGACGACTCTGTCGATTTCTTTTGGTTGGAGTTTTATCACGTGGTAGTTTTTGGCGATGCGTCGGATTTCTGGGGCGAGTGTTTCTCGCCTGTGTGGTGACAGGAGTTTTGAGTCTTTAACGCCCAATTGCACAAGTTTTGGTATGTCTTCTTCTTTCATTAGGACGCCTGCTATTACGAGTGGACCGATAACTGAACCGCGTCCCGCGTCATCGACGCCTGCAACCAGCATGAGTAAGCCTTCTGAATGGATATTCTCTGTTTCAAGGCTATAACGTTTTTTGGAGCTGAAATCAGTCAATGGTGACCCTATCCTCTAGGTTTTGGGGGATAGAGTTAATTGGGTGCGTTGCAGTTTTTGAGTAACACATGGAGACTTGATGTGGAGTGGTTGACAACACCATCATTCACTTCGAGATTCCCGCGGACAACGTTGAGAAGCTGATGAAGTTCTACAAGGAGCTTTTCAAGTGGAAGTTCGAGAAGGTGCAGTGGATGGACTACTGGCTCATAGAGACCGTGCCCGTTGACGAGCGTGGACAGCCGATTCGGCAGGGTGTTAACGGCGGCATGTACAAGAAGGAGAGTCGCGAGGATGCGCCGCGCAACTACATCTGGGTCGAGTCGGTGGACGACTGCATCAAGAGGATTGAGGCTCTGGGTGGAAAGGTGATTGTTCCTAAGCAGGAGATTCCGCAGACGGGCTGGACGGCGATGGCGGTGGACCCTGACGGGAACGTGTTCGGCATCTTCCAGAGAATGTAAGTCTACGATAAACAACCTCCCCTTTTCTTTTTAATACGCTTGAAAGTAGGCTCTGTGTGTCTAGACCCCCCCTTATAAATAGATTGAACTTTCGATAGACTGTAGGGTTTTTATGCTTGTTTTGTTCAGATATGTGGTTCAAAGGAGGTTTGACGATTATGGAGCTGAAAGGTAGCAGGACCGAGAAGAATCTGCTGACGACTTTCGCTGGAGAATCGCAGGCAAGAACACGGTACACATTCTTCGCGAGCGTTGCCAGGAAAGAGGGTTATGAGCAGATTTCCGCGATTTTCACGGAGACGTCTGACAACGAGAAGGAGCACGCACAGCTGTTCTTCAAGCATCTGAAAGGCGGAATGGTGGAGATTACCGCGGCATATCCGGCTGGCATAATCGGTACGACGGCTGAGAACCTGTTGGCTGCAGCTGAAGGCGAGAAACTGGAGTGGGGCACGCTCTACCCGAACTTTGCCGACGTCGCGGACGAAGAAGGTTTTCCAGAGGTTGCCAGAACTTTTCGCAACGTCGCCAAGGTTGAGGCGTATCACGAGAGGCGGTACAGGAAGCTGTTGGAAAGTGTTAAGCTCGGCACGGTGTTCAAGAGGGACAAGCCCGTCATGTGGAAGTGCAGAAACTGCGGATACGTTTTTGAGGGCAAGGAAGTGCCAGAGAAGTGTCCTGTGTGCGACCATCCGAGAAGCTACTACGAACTATGTACAGAAAACTACTAACATCAACTCTCTTTTTATTCTACACACACAAGACTAGGTTTTACGCGTTTTGAAAACTGGGACTATTTTTCTTCTGCTAGGTACTTTAGGTGTAAGGGCTTCAGCAACTCTTTTCCGCGAAGGTTCACGAGAACAGACTGGATATCCTCTGCAAACTCGCCCAACTCAAGCCTGTAGTTGCGCATGAAGTCGTCGAATTCGGGATAACTCTTGTGAAGCGAAATCATGAAAGAATCCACACCCATGCCTCTGCAAGCGCCAGCCATGATAACGTTGTGCTGACTCTTCAGCCATTCCCCACCCTTCTTTCTCGTAGCATCATATTTCTCTCTCGCCGCGATAGCTGGCTTGATCTTCACGAGCGTAATCGCGAAAATCTCGTAACCAAGCTTCTCCCACTTCGGAACAGCCGTGTAACCGTCCAGAAACTCCTTCTCGAGAAGGCTCCTCTTCCGCGTTATGGTCGGCTGGGACATGCCCAAGACCTTAGCCAACTGTCGGTCGCTGCGCTTAGAATCACGCATTAGCTCCAGCAGAAGTTTGTAGTCCGATGGTTTGAGACTCATCACAAACACCATCCCTATTAGTTGTCTCACTTCAGTTTTTATGTCTTACTAGTCACATTTCGATTCACCGAAAGTATTTTATCCAATTGTCAAAAATTACTCACGGAGGCAAAATCATGGCGAACACGAAAGCAGGTATAACACTCTCCAGAGTTGGCGGAGGAGTTCTGTTACTAAGTGTTCTATTGTTCTTCTTAGAGGCTTCATCTAGGGGTTTTTCTATACCTGATTTGATAGTGACTACACCTGTAGCACTATCACTCATCTTAGACGCTATCAGCGCATCCGCACTGTTTGGATCAAGCAACGGAGTAACCATGATTGTCGCCGGGGTCATTGGAATAGTCTCTCCTCTTTATGTGGTGGGAGGGTTCATTGGACTGATAGGGGGAATACTGGGGTTAGCTGGAGGCATCGTAACCTTAACCACCGCCCAACCCAAGGCTCCATCACCAGCACCTACAACAATACCCACACCTGCACCAGCGCCCACAGCACCCGCGCCGCTTCCATCACCTCAACAGCCTCAAGCCGCAACACCATGCCCCACGTGCGGCGGACCATTGACATACATTTCGGAATATCAGCGTTGGTACTGCTACAGATGCCAAAAGTACGCGTAACCTCCTCCTGCAGATAGAACAAGAACAGGCGTTCGTGTCAGGCTTTTTCTAGAAACGTGACTGCTCCTTCAACCACAACCTCATGCAGGTTACCCCTGTTCTCAAACGTGACTAGAAGCACTTCTGCATCCTCCCTCGTCCTTACTTCTTCAATCAGCCTGTCTCTCCCTCTCCAGTGAACGACCCCCACAACGAGCTTCTCACTCTCAGCAGCCCTTCTGACAGCGTCCTTAAACTTCTCCGAAAACAGCTCCATGGGTCCAATCTCATCAATGGCTACAACATCGCAGTTCTCCACAGCCCTCAAAACGGCTTCAGCGCCTACGCTGTCAAGGTCTTCCAGATTCACGCGGTACTTGCCCACCTGCGGACCACTTTTCTGATTCACACGCGCAAGCCATCCACGCCTGCCACTGTCTAAATCCAGAATCTCAAAACCCACGCGAATCCCGGAAGAGCGAACTTCACGGCTTAACACTCCGCCAACACGGTAGCCCCTCGCCTTCAACGCGTCAACGGCCTTCAGCAGCACAGATGTCTTTCCAACGCCGGGTCCGCCGGTCAAAAGCAATATTCTTTTCCGCAAACTCATCAGCTTCGAGACAGCCTACACGAGATTCGCTAGGAGGGCAGACATGCCGCTCGCGGCAAACACCAACAGTTCAAACGTCTTGTACGCGTCAACCATGCTCTTAGCCGTGTACTCAACCCTCAACCCGTCAACCCGCTTAACCGAAGGCAGAAGCTCCGCAACGTCAGCAAAGTGACTAGCCAAAAAAGTCACGCGCGACTTCACAGGCTTCTCAGCAATAAGAGGCTTAACCCTCTTCCGCTTGAACTTGGCTACCGCCCTGTCAACAGCTCCTCGCAACTCCTTCTCAATCTTCACCATGCTTGGGCTCTTGGCGGAAACCCTGCTCAGAGAGCGCTTCAGAGCCACGGTTTCAACCCAAGGCGCATACTTCCTAACATCATCATCCAGAAGCTGAGCATCACCGGCAACCATTATCACTGGAACCTTAAAATCTCCCGCGGCGTAAGCGTTGAAGAGAAACTCGCTGACCTCAACCCCGTTAATCTCCAGTTTGTTGATGCTCCCGCCGCTGTACGTGTGGTCAAACGAAGACTTCGCCGTCCCAAACTTCGCGTGATAACCAAGAAAAACGGCAATGTCACACCCGTCCACGCCGGCAACCATGCTCAACGGACGCGGAAACCCCCTAACAATCTCCACGTACTCCGGCAGGTCGTCAACGTGAACGTTAACCATAGGACCGTGGCTGTCAGCCACAACAACCTCGTCAAAGCCCTTCTTGTGAAGCTCATCCGCAACCACCAGCGTAACCTTCGTGGCGACCTTCCTAGCCTCCTCATACAAACTGCCCTTCAGGCTCAAATGCCCGGGAATAACCACGTAGGGCATACCTTCCAAGTCAACCGAGACGAACGCCTTCATAAACGCTCACGCGCTACATGTCTATGCAAAACGCATTAAAATATTTCGATTCTCAAATATCTTTGGAGACACGCAAACGCATGAGAGAAACGAAAGCTGACATAGATTTTCCAGCAGAAACCATCACGGAAGGCAGGGTCAAAGTACTAGTCCCAAGACTGAAAGCGTTTGTGAAATCGCCCTCGGAGTATGCGCCCTCCAAAGCGCCCGTGTTCTACAACCCCGTCATGGAGCTGAATCGTGACCTCGCCGTTCTTGCCCTACAAGCATACCAAAGAATAGTGAACCGCGAAATCTCCGTTTGCGAGCCACTAACGGGTTGTGGAGTCAGAGGAATACGCTTCGCGTCTGAAGTCAGAGGAATCAAAGAAGTGTTGATAAACGACATCAACAAGAGAGCCTACCAACTCGCAGAGCACAACGTGAAAATCAACGGATTAAACGAAAGAGTAACCGTGAAAAACGAGGACGCAAACCTACTATTAGCTCATCACGGCGCGCCACGCGAGAGATTCGACGCAATAGACGTAGACCCATTCGGCTCACCCGTGCCGTACTTAGACTCAGCCATCCGCGCCCTACGTAACAACAGGCTCCTGGCTCTAACCGCGACGGACATGGCACCGTTATGCGGCGTCCATCCAAAAGCCTGCATACGCAAGTACGGTGGAAAACCTTTACGCACGGAGTACTGCCACGAGCTAGCCCTTAGACTCTTGGCAGGATGCCTCGCTCAAACTGCCGCAAAACGCGACATGGGAGTACGCTTGCTCTTCAGCCACAGCACAGACCATTACATACGCACGTACGCAGTGATAAAATACGGAGCAAAAAACGCCGACGAAAGCCTCAAACAAATGGGTTATGTTCTTCACTGTTTCCGATGCTTCCACCGAGAAACCGCCAAAGGACTATTCGCCGAAGCGTCTCTAGAATGCAGCGAATGCGGTTCCAAGCTCAGCATATCGGGACCTTTGTGGCTCGGACAATTATCCGACAGACAGTTCTGCGAGCTAATGAAAGAAGAAAACCACCTACAGACTCTTAAACTCAAAGAGAGGATTGGAAAAATCTTAGCATTGGTAAAGAACGAGGCTGACGCTCCAGCTACTTATTACGTGCCTGACAAAATATGCGATGTGCTAGGCTTGCCGGTTCCAGCCGTTAAAAAAGTTATGGAAGCGCTACAAAAGGCAGGCTACAATGCTTCTCTTACTCATTTCGACTCTAAAGGAATAAAAACCAATGCTTCAGCCACCGTAGTGAAGGAGGCTGTATGTAGGTCGGTGGTTGCTACTCGGTAAGCTTTAAATACCTTTAAGGTTAAACTTGCAAGGTTGGGTAATGATAATGAACAAGAAAATGCTCGTCCTACTTCTCGTAGCCTTCTTCACGTTACTGCTAACCTCAACAGTAAACGCCCAGGGTGCGATAACAGCATGGGTCGACAAGCAAAAATACAACCCGGGAGACAAGGGAACGCTGTACATCGCTTTCCTAAACGTCGAAGACTTCGGAGTGAGAATCGATAACGTCAGCATCACTTATGACTCGTGGCAAGCCTACAAAGACGGCAATTGGGTCGGCAACGAAACTCACACGATAGGTGCTGATGTCGGAAAAGGCAGTGTCTACCGTATCGAAATATCCTTCACGGTTCCAGACGACGGAAGAGCCAAAAGCACGTACGTTGACGTAAGAGTCGGCACAGACTTCGGGTACGAATACGAGTCCTACGCAGCCTACATCGAGGTCTCTGAGACTCCAGCATACATGGAGCAAATCATCTCGCTCTTCACGATTCAAGTAGTTCTGCTGATTGTCTGCACCGCCATAATAGCTGGAACAATATTCCTTACAGCCCGCAGACCTCACGTAACGTGGAAGGCAGAAGAAAAACAATAAACCAATCAAAACACCTCTCTTTTTCCATTTTTAGCATCACCCATAACGTGTAACAGAAAGAACACTTTATCACTCATCTACCCGCGGCATGGTTAACAGTAGCTTTATAATCTGTTGTGTGTTAGTAAACCAGAATGTTGGAGGTGCCGTTAAACTCGGAAAAGTCGTAGTCACATGTGCTTGGCCATACGTGAACTATCTTCCACACTTGGGCACGATGTTGCACGTTCTCTCCGCAGACGTCGTAGCCAGATATTACCGCCTTAAGGGTGAAGAGGTGGTCATGGTTAGCGGTTCCGACGAACACGGAACCCCGATAGAGGTTGAAGCCGTAAGGCTGGGGATTTCGCCAAAACAGTTGACCGACAAAATCCACGCAAAGGTTGTTGACTTATTCAGAAAATGGGGCTTTTCCTTCGATAACTACAGCAGAACAGAGAACCCGGTTCACAAGGAATTCGTGCAGAATCATCACATGAAAATCTACAACAACGGGTACGTCTTCACTCAGGAAACGGAGATGCTCTACTGCGAAAAATGCGCCCGCTTTCTGCCCGACAGGTTTGTTGAAGGAAAGTGCCCATACTGCGGATACACGCCTACTCGCGGAGACCAGTGCGACTCTTGCGGTAGACTGTTAGAGCCCATGCTTCTTATTGAGCCTTACTGCGCAATCTGCAAAAGCAAGCCTGTCGTAAAAAAGACCAAGCAGTGGTACTTTGACCTGCCAAAGTTTTCCGAAAAACTCAGTGACTTCATCAATAACAACGGGCGTTTGCCGATTAATGCGAGAAACTTTAGTCTAAACCTGATAAAAGAGGGACTCAAACCCAGAGCCATGACAAGAGACGTGGGATGGGGCATCCCAGCACCGTTTCCAGGTGCAGAAGACAAGACATTCTACGTTTGGTTCGAAAACATGTTGGGCTATATTTCAGCGACAATAGAATACTTCAAAAATCATGGAGAGCCGGAAAAATGGAAGGAATACTGGTACAGCAAGGACACCAAAACCCTGTATTTCATCGGAAAAGACAACATCCCATTCCACGTGATAATCTTTCCAGCACTACTGTTTGCTTCCGGCGAAGACTACGTTCTGCCATGGAACGTGCCCGCAACAGAGTTTCTCCAGTTCAAAGGGGAAAGAGCCTCAAAAAGCAGGAGAATAGGCATATGGATAGACGAGGCGCTTGAGCTTTTCCCGGCAGACTACTGGCGCTACTTCTTGATGGCTACAAGACCAGAAACGAAAGACTCAAACTTCTCGTGGGAACTGTTCATCGAAAGGATAAACGCAGACCTAAACGACACGTTCGGCAACTTCATCCACAGAACCTTGTCGTTCATAAACGCGCAGTTTAACGGAGAAATTCCGCAACAAGAAGCCTTGGGCTCAGACGATGAGAAGGTTCTGGAGACTCTCAGAGAGAAGGTGGAAACCCTTGCAAATGAGATTGAAGACTGCAAACTGCAATCGGCTGCAGCCACGTTGATAGGCATGAGCCGTGTTGGAAACCAGTATCTGAACGAGAAGGAGCCATGGAACCTAATCAAGAAGGACAGAGCCAAAGCGGCAAACGTACTTTACGTGGCAGCGCAGATTGTCAAAGCCCTCGCAATAGCCTCTGCTCCATTCATCCCATTCACTGCAGAAGAACTCTGGAAAACTCTGAACTTGAAGGGAAGCGTACATGAACAAGAGTGGAAAGAAGCCCTGACACCTCTACAGTCGAGACACAAGATAGCCAAGGCTAAGCCGTTGTTCAGAAAAATCGAAGCCAGCGAGCAAGAACTGGATGAGATGTTAGAGAAAGCTGGAGAACGCCTGGTAAAGACTGAGTGAAAGCTTGCAGCTCAAAATAGACCTTCACGTCCACACGCACTACTCCTACGATTCCCTGATCACGCCTAAAGACTTGGTCTTTTACGCCAAAAAGCGCGGATTAGACAGCGTCACCATAACAGACCACGACAGAATCGACAGCGCTCTTAAGATAGCCCAGGAAACCGATTTTCCGATAGTTCCAGGCATCGAGATTTCCAGTCTGAACGGACACATCACGGGACTCGATGTCCAAGAGCTGATTCCGAGAGGGCTGGGCGTGGACGAAACTGTTGACAGGATACATGACGCGGGCGGAATTGCCATAGCCTGTCACCCAGTAACGTTCTTCAAAGGAAGCGTGGGAGAACACACAAGCTCAAAGTTCGACGCGGTTGAGGTGATAAACGCTTCTGCGTTCCCGTTCAAGTACTCTGTTAAGCACGGTGAGCAACTCGCCTCTCGGCTTGGGCTTCCACGAGTCGCAGGCAGCGATGCTCACTACGGTCCGGAAATAGGCTGCGCCTACACCACTGTGGACGCTGAAATGGACGTCGATAGCATAATTAAGTCAATCAGCAAGGGGTTATGTCAGCCCTTCGGCAGAGCAATTCCTCTGAAAATGAGGTTGAAGAGAGAGCTCTTGACTCTTAAGAGCAAATTCTAAAGTTCAGAAAATAGGGGAGAAAGGAGAGGGGGTTAGGGTAAGTTTTCCATCTGGTAAAGACCTAGCTTTACGTCCAGTGGTTTTTCTGGTTCTGCATACGGTTCTAGGTTGAAGAGTTGCGGTGCTATCGTTCCGAACCCGCTCAGAACGTGTGGCGAATTAACGCCCGTCATGACGAGCGTTACTCTCAATTTGCCTTCTTGCTCTTGGTTGACTCTCGCGCCCCATATGACCAGGGCGTTGCCGTCCATCATTTCCGTGACTATTTCTCCCACGCGGTTTGCCTCTTCGATTGTCATGTGCGCGTCGCCCGTGACATGGATGAGGGCTCCTGTTGCGCCTGCATAATCAACATCCAGCAACGGACTCCTCAGGGCGTTTCTCACTGCCTCCTCCGCTCTGTTGGGCGCGTCTGATTCGCCCACACCGACAACTGCCACTCCGCCCCGCCTAACGATGGTCTTGAAGTCCGCAAAGTCGAGGTTGATGAGGCTTGGCGCCGAAATTGTTTCAACAATGCCCTTTATCATGTTCGCCAAGACCTGGTCTGCAATCCTGAAGGCTTCGTTTATGGGCAACTGAGGCACGAGCTGCATGAGCTTGTTGTTGTCAATAACCACCACTGTATCACAGTGTCTGCGCAGCTCAGTCAGAGCGTTAGCGGCATGTTCAATGCGTCCTTTTTCTATGCGAAAAGGCGTGGTTACAACACCCACCGTTATCGCTCCCTTTCGCCTGGCGATTTCTGCAACAACTGGTGCGCCTCCGGTTCCTGTTCCGCCGCCCAGACCAGCTGTTATGAACACTATTCCCGCGTCGGAAAGCAAATCCTCCACGCGCTTTCTAGACTCTTCAATGGCGGCCTTGCCGAGCTTAGGGTCTCCGCCTACACCGAGTCCCTTTGTGAGTTTTTCGCCTATCAAGATTTTCTGGTGGCCTCTTGAGGCGCTTAGGTGAAGTGCGTCAGTGTTTACTGCGATGCACTCCGCGCCGGTTACGCCCATCTCCATCAGCCGTGAGATCGTGTTGTTGCCTGCTCCACCAACTCCCACAACCACTATGCGGCAGTGGCCGAGCTGTCGGAGTTCTTCGCCCAAGGCGTCATGATACGCGTATCTGAGTGCGTGTTCTGTTGGGCTCATCTTTAGCCAACCCTTTTCCAGCGATCGACTTCCTCGTTTATCAAGTCACGAATAGCTACACGAATCGCCTCAGCTCGGTTCGGGTAAAACTTCTCATTAACGAGGTGATCTAAGGCCTTAATATAGGGTTCGGGTAAGTAGAGTGTGATTAACTTCAATCTGTTTCTCCCTCCAAGTAAGCTACAGAATTGCTGTTCTGAGGTTATACTTCTATATAATATGCTACAAATATGTCTTAAACATGTTCGTTCTTGACTATTTAAGGATTGTATAGAACCCGTTTCAGATTTCTGTCAATTCCGGCTTTCGGCAACCTTTATGTTTTTATTTCTTATTAGTGCATTTAATGTATTGTGATGGAGAAGAATGCGGGTTTTCGTCGAGAGTTTTGGGTGTTCAACAAATCTGGCTGACGGGGAGGTCTTGGCTGGGTGCCTAGCGGAGGCTGGCTATGAGTTGACGAAGTCTTCTGCCGAGGCGGACATAATAGTTTGCAACACCTGCGCCGTCAAGGGACCAACAGAAAACCGCATGATTGAGATTCTTAAGAAGGTGCCGGCGGACAAAAAACTGATTGTCGCGGGATGCTTGCCTCTAATCAATCTTGAGCGATTACGCAGAGAAGCGCGCTTTGATGGAATCTTGGGTCCAGCAGCGGGCGAAAAAATCGTTGATGCTGTCAGACGCGTTTCAAACGGCGAAAGAGTTCTTCTCCTAAAGGAATCTGTTAAGGCTAAGCCAAGCTTGGGGCTTCCTCGATTAAGGCTGAATTCGGTCTCAAGCATTGTTCCGATAAGCTATGGCTGTTTAGGCTCATGCGCCTACTGCTGCGTGATTTTCGCGAGGGGGCGTCTGAGGAGCTACAGGATTCATGAGGTTGTTGAGAGGGTTAAAAGGGACTTTGCCACCGGAGTGCGGGAGTTTTGGGTCACTTCGCAAGACACAGCCTGCTATGGGAGAGATGTGGGCACGAACCTCGCAGAACTGCTACACAGTCTGTGCGGTGTTGAAGGCTGTTTTAAGATTCGGGTAGGCATGATGACCCCGAACATGGTAACGGATATTCTAGAAGATTTGATTCGGGCATTTCGAAACGACAAAGTCTTCAAGTTTGTTCACTTGCCGGTGCAGAGCGGCGACGACCAAATCTTGAAGCGCATGCGAAGATTCTACACAACGAAGGAATTCAAACGATTAGTGGATGCGTTTAGAGCTAGTATTCCCGACATAACTCTGTCCACGGATGCCATCTGCGGTTTTCCAGGCGAAAGCAGAGAGGCTTTTGAGAATACTATGCGGCTTATCGAAGAAGTCAAGCCCGACATAGTGAACGTTTCAAAGTTCTTTGCAAGACCCAGAACTCCAGCGGCTGAAATGCGGGCGAATTTTGTGCCTTTACCTGAGATTAAGCGCAGAAGCAGCGAAGCCGCAAAACTGGCCAAATGTGTTGCTTTTGAGAGGAATCAGCGCTGGGTTGGCTGGACTGGCGAGGTCTTAATTGATGAGGTGGGCAAGGTTTCCGGCTCGTGGGTTGGACGCAACTTCGCTTACAAACCTATCGCGGTGAAGAGTTCTCGCGAACTGCTTGGCAAGAACCTGCGTGTGAAGATCGTTAAGGCTCTTCCCAACCATCTGGAAGGCGAGATTATTGAATAAATTATTTATGTCGAAAATGCCATTATCTTGATTTAGGAGACGAAGCATTTGAGCGAAGAGGATGTTGTTGAAATCGGGCACATCACGCACTTCTTCTCGAAGATCAGCGTAGCCGTTATCGAGCTTACAAAGCCTCTGGCGGTGGGCGACACCATACTTGTCAAGGGTCCGACAACGGATTTTGAGCAAGTAGTGGATTCTATGCAGATCGAGCACAAGAACGTTCAGCAGGCCAAAGCCGGGGAGAGCATAGGCTTGAAGGTTGCGGAGCGCGTGAGAGAAAAGGACACCGTGTACAAGAAACTGTAACCCCTCTTATCCTTTTTTCGCTTCTTGCTTTGCTATTCTACTGGTTCTTCCCAGTCGGTTTGGCATCCGCCCTGAGGAACCAAAATTATGGTTGTTCCATCTGGCAAGAGAGCCTTTGGATCTTCCCTTACATTCAGCAACTGCGACTTCACGTATGCCTGAACCGCGACTTGCTTGTAAAACCTGTTTTCGTAAGGGTGGTAAACCATGTGGAGCAGGCATTTGCGCTTTTCTACTGGGAACTTTCCGCATATTTTCCTTATCTCTTCGTCTGCGGCTTCTATCGCATCAATAGTTGAGGCATTATCTTCTAATGTAAGCTGAAACCCGTTGGGCAAGATTCTGCTTATCTCGGTCTGGCGGACAATCAGAGTGACCCTTTTCATGTATAGTCAATCATCTTTACGCATTTAGGAATCATAATCTTTTCGTTACACTTTTCCCGCGCACAAACCTTTTAAAAAGCTGGCGGAAATGAGAGTTTTATGAGTGGTGAAGTTGTCAAGGTTAAAAGTTGGGAAGAGTTTAGACGCTTAGTCCTTGAAATTAGGCCCAGTTCCATTGTTTATAACATAGAGCAGAACGGGTTGTCTCCGGCTAGAGAGCTTACAAACCTGAGACTGATAATACCCAGCCAGAAAGCATATTACATCTTTCTTGATTTTTCCAGAGGAGATAGACTAAAAGAAACTAGCATTTTGTTGCGTAAAGACGAGAAGGGAAACCGCTACATTGACGAAAAAGACGTAATAGATTTTCTGAAAAGTCAGCTTGGAAAAAATTTAAAGTTTTGCTCTTACTGGACGATTTGACTTTTCTTTCTCGGAAAATATTTTCTCGTATACAAACCAAGCTTGACTATTGAAAGCATTAGGGGCACTTCCATCAGCGGTCCTATAACGGTTGCCAGGGCTGCGCCTGAGCCGATTCCGTAAAGTGTTGTCGCTACTGCTATGGCGACTTCGAAGTGGCTGCTCGACCCTATCAGAGTGGTGTCTATGGCTGTCTCGTACGCCCATCCTGCGAAATATCCGAGGAGATACGTCCATATGATCATGGTTGCGTAATGCATCAAATTAGGAGCGGCAAGGTAAGCAACTAATGCGGGATTCTCAAGTATGATTTTTCCTTGAAACGAGAACAAGACTATTAAAGTGGTTAATAAGGCAACGATGGATACTTTTCCGACTGCTGGAGCGTATTTGCTTTCAAACCATTCCTCTCCTTTTCTCTCCATTATCAGCTTCCTTGAAATTGCTCCAGAAGCTACTGGCAGAGCGATAAAGACCAAAACACTTAAGGCGATTAAGTCCCATGGGACGGGAATGCTGCTTACTCCTAAGTACAGGGCTGCTAAAGGAGCGTAGAGAATGAGCATCAACAGAGCATTGACCGCGGTGTTTATCAATCCTTGTGCCATGTCACCCCTTGCTAGAAACATCCACCACATAACCATGGCTGTGCATGGAGACAGACCAAGCAGAATGACGCCAGCAATGTACTGTGGGTTTCCAGCTAAGACGGTGTTTGCATAGAGGGTCATCAATGGTGGAGCAATCACCCAATTGGCAATTATCGTAACAAGCAAAGGCTTGGGTCTGGCTGCTGCTTTTCTTATGTCAGAGAATCGTATTCCTACTACAGTTGGATACATCATAAAGAACAAGAGAATGCCTATCGGAATCGACAGTTGTCTGAACTTGAGAGAATCCATAAACTCCCCAAATTCTGGCAGAAATTTTCCTACCAGCAAGCCGACAACAATGCATATGGCTATCCAAAGAGTCAGATATTTCTCAAAAATTCCGAGAGTTTCGGATTTTTCAGATTTTGGCGAATCTGCCAAGGCTCATCCCTTTCAGGCAGTGGTAGAATAACGAATGAACGTATTAAAGTATTTAAATATGTTGTCTCAACAAGCAACTAAAACACATTTAATTTACGCATGTTTTTGCTTAGCGAGAGATCAGACAAGCTGTAAAAAACCCACTTTCCCCGTTTTCTGTGCTTTATCAATCCGACATTCTCCAGTATTCCCAAATGATGAGACGCGGTAGGTTGCGTTAAGTCCAAGGCAACCATAACCTCGCAAACGCACATTTCACGAGTAGCTAGAAGGCTCAACATTCTTAACCTAATCTCGTCAGCAAGAGCCTTGAAAACTTTGCTTTTCTTCTCTGCACTTTCAACGCTCATAATTGTATCGGCTAGTTTTTTCAAATCGTCTGCATACTTTGAAGCATCCTCAGCAGAACAAATTCCAGACTCTGATAATCGTTTCAGTCTTTTACTGGTTTTTGACGTAAGCATGTGTTGCTCAAGAGATTAAGAAAAAGCAACATATTTAAATACGTTGTTAAATCCTAACGCAGAATGTGGCTAAAATTGAAAAAAATACTTTTTGTCTGCGTTGAGAACGCTGGCAGAAGCCAGATGGCAGAAGCGTTTGCCAAGACCTATGGTGAAGGCAAGGTTGAAGCTTTGAGTGCTGGCACTATGCCAGCAGCGCAAGTCAATCCTGTGGTTGCTCAGGTCATGCGAGAAAAGGGAATAGACCTAGCAGGCAACAAGCCAAAACTCGTCACAGGCCAGATGGTTCAGGAAGCAGATATGATAATCGTGATGGGCTGCAGTGCCCAAGGGTTCTGTCCTGCTCCTCTGTTAAACAAAGTCATAGACTGGGAGATTGAAGACCCGAAAGACAAGCCCATCGAAAAAGTTAGAGAGATCAGAGACGAGATAGAAAGAAGAGTAAAGAAGCTGATTAGCGAGATTGCGTGATAGGCATCATCTTTTTTGAGGCAGAGACGATGGGTTGGAGCATAACAGATGCGGAAGAACTTGACGATGCCATCATTGAGCTGAAGCTAGGGCTCGCAAGAAAGATAGGCGTACGCGCTGGCATGACGGTAGTTGACTTGGGCTGTGGACAGGGCGGGTTCACTGTCGCTCTGGCAAAAACCGTGAGAGAACAAGGGAGAGTGCTGTCTGTGGACGTGTCTGACAAATATGTGAGGGGAGAGTTTACGGAACGCCTAGAAAAGCACGGCGTTAGGGACATAGTTACTTTCGTTCAGGCGGATGCAGCTAATCTCAAGGGCGTTCTGCTGGATGGGGTCGCTGATGTGGTTGCAAGCTATCGTCTACTCGAAGAATTGAAGCAGCCCAGAGACATGGGCTGGGTTGTCGAGGAGATGGCTCGAATCGTCAGGGAAGGTGGAAGGGTCTGCATCATCGAGTTATGCACCGAGCCAAGGAACGAAGCCGAGGAAGCGTACATCAGGCTTCACAGGGAAAGCGGAGATTCATTCTTTGAAAAAGACGAAGTTGTTGAAGCCATGAAGGCAGCAAGGCTTGCAGGTGTTCGTGTGGAGAAGGTTAAAACGGACATCTGGTTTTCGCCACAGCTGGCCAAGCAAGACTTGAGTCACGCGCAGGTGTGGTATGATGCGGAAGTAGAGAAAAGCTTGGGAAAACTAATTGATAAGCATGGAATGAAATATCCGGAGATTCTCGTGTTTTCTGGCACTAAAAAGTAAAGCATGGTGTTATTTGATGAATCTGAGCATGTAGTCGTTTACCGTCTGCAAGAACGACTCTTCCAGTTCTATGCCGTAATGTTCAGCAAGAACAAAGATGATGTAAAGCAGGTCCGAAAGTTCCGTGGCCAGCATCTCCTTTGTTTTCGGCTTTTCCGGCGGCTTGAAGCCTTCCAGTCCCTTGACCACGGCAGCGGCCTCGCCGGCCTCTTCAAGCAAGTCCGTAACCATCACGAAAGGCGTCCAACCCTTTCCTCTTTCAGGGTCGAGTTTGTCGTTGATTTTTCTGAAGTTTTTCCAGCAGAGGTGCTGAGCATCCCGCAAGGTAACAGACATGTGATTCACCGATTCACAGTTGGAAGAAGGAAGATTAAGGCTTTTGCGTGTTTTCTTGTTTCTGTGAGTGGGGGTTGGTTACGTACAAAACCTTACCAAACTAATGTGCGAGTCTGCTTTTTCGGAGTGAACGATGCAGCTGCGAGTCCGGCGTTTTACAACGATAATAGTTTTCTTACTACTTACCCAATTGCTCATTGTCTACACTGCTCCCACGGCAAACTACAACCCTAAAGAAAATGGCAAAACGTCCACGTTCACGTTCTTTGAAGATTTTGAAGACTGGATACCGGAAGGATATGAGCGCTATGGTGAGCTGTCGCTGAACGAGTCGCTTACGGCGGAAGTGGTTGTTGGTGCAGGAGAGCGCTATGAGAATATTCAAGACGCCTTGGACGCTGGCTACTCGTGCGTATACCTCAAGAAGCAACAGTTCAACGTCACAGAGCCGATAACGCCTCCGAAAGACGATTTCTACGTGATAAGCAATAGCGCCGAGATAGTGGCTACCGAGCCAATTCCATCAATCTTTGATATACGCAATGTTAGGTACGCACATCTGGACGGCTTGTTCATAAACGGCAACGGCTTAGCACAAAAGTGTATAGACGCTCTGCGCGAACAGAGCCAGGTGCCTGACCACCAAATCCGCAACTGTAAGGTGTGGGGTGCGAGGTCCGCTAACGTAGACCTGACGGGCTGCGAGGACAGTCTGGTGTTCAACTGCTGGATAGACGGGAGAAAGGTGAACGACACGCCAGACGCGATCACGGAGTACGGCGTCAAGGTTGGCGAGTTCTGCGACGGCTACAGGACCGGCGGTCAAGTAAACCTCATTCACTGTCTCGTAGGTTTTCATAGGAAAGCGGATGTCTACGCCAAGAACATCGCTCAACTGAAGCTCACGAACTGTCTTTTGGCGAGTAAAAGCATGTGGAGTAGCGAGTTGGAAGCTCATTTGATTGCGGAGGGTGGGACGGGAGACGGCGCCGTTTTGCCATCGTTGGAGTTGGCGAACTGTTGGATGGAGAACGGTCCAGGTGGAGACGTTCCAAATATACTCATAAAGAACCGCATGATATCCAAGCTCACGTTAACAGGCGGAGTGTTCTACACGGACCACAGCCCAAACATCTACAGCTCTTTAAACCCGTGCGCAGAAACGATAACACTAATCAGCGCGACGTTCGAGAACAACCCGCAGTACGAAGGCTTCAACATCGTTGCGCCCACGAGAAAACTGGTCTCGGTCGGGAACACGTACAACTGGAACGGCGTAGACAAAACCGATGTCGCGACGTACCTAATCTTTGACAGTGGCGACGAAAAAGTCGAAACATGCCCTTAATCAAGAATAACAAATTCTTTACGGGATTATTTCGCATTCAGCAACGGTGGAGACGTCTCCTGCAAATCCCTCTTTTTTTGTTGGCTGCGTTGTTGCGGTGGGGTCACGTAGTTAGAGTCCACGTTTGAACCCACGCACGAATGTTGGTATCTATCAGCGAATTAATATTGTTTCTAGTCTGAGTCAGCGCCAGTCAATCTTTTTTTCCCGCATTTTCCGCAGGGTGTGCTTGCTATTCGTCCAAGCGACCCGATAGGTCTTCCCAACTGAGCATTTCGAAGCAGAGTAGTGTTTCCGTTCTGCGAATCAACGGAGACTTTCTCAGTTCTAAGATTCTGGCATCAATGCTCTTCATTGTCCCTCGAAGGAGCACGACTGCATCGAAAGACCCGTGGACGAAGTCCATTCGCTCCACGTTGATGTCTCTTGACAAACCCTTAGACGTCACGTATTCACTAAACTCCTTCTCTTTACCAGGCTGAATCTCTATGAGAACGTAGGCTCGATAGTCTTCAGAGCTCATAGATGCCTTTTGCTCTGTTCAAGCTATTAGCGTTTTCTGTCAAAATATGGCGGTCTTCTCCTAAGAAAGAACGGGTCAAACTAGCCTAGAAAAGATTATAGAGAACGTAGGATGAGTGGAGATTTCTCCCGTTATCCCGTTTAACATAGATATCTCCAATAAATAGAGAAGTCGAACCGTCTTAAAAGGACTGATAGAAGTGTCTTCTACTCGCCTTTCTCAAACAGCAGGTAATGATTGACGAAGGCAGATGCTGGACCAACATTTCCTGTTGCTTGATAAGTATGTAGACGCCATCCCTTCTTTTGCCATTCCTTAATCGTACTTCCAACATCCTTATGATGCTTGACTTCTACACATTCATACTCTTTCAACTTGACTATCACCCCTTTCCCGTTTCCATAATTCTGATTAGTTACTTTAGGTTTGGCTATAACTTTTCCGCAAAACCGGATCACTTTAACTGCAGGGCTGGGTTACAGAAGAAACTCTATGATAGTGCGGATCACCTCGTCTATTTCCTCTGCAAGAATATGGGCTGACTTTTCAAGGTAGACAAGTCTAGCGTTGGGTATTCCTCCAGCCAAGATCGAGCCGTTCTCAGGAGGCATCGCAAAGTCTTTTTTGCCATGCAATACGAGCGTAGGCACTCTAATCTGCTGCAATCTTCCGTGCGAGTTGAATTCTCTTACTGCATGGAACTGACGTTGTGCACCCTCTTTTGAAATCGGGTGTTCCAAGAATCGTTGAAAATAAAGATTCACGCAGTCTGGGTTTCCTCTGACAAAATCAGCCGTGAAACCATTGCCAACGCTAGGGTATTTTCTGATGAACTCTTTGGGATAATCCTTGTAAAGAGAACGATACATTTCAGCAATTTCCTCTAGCGAACAGCCTTGTTCTACTGCTAACATTATTTCGGCTGCTTTTGGATTGATAAGATTCCCTTTGCAGGTAGTAGAGCAAAGAACTAGCTTTGAAACCTTTTCTTGATAGTTGATGGCTAATTCTTGAGCTACCATTCCGCCCATTGAAAATCCCAGAACGTGAGCTTTAGAGATTTCTAGAGCGTCCATCAAACCTGATGTGTCGTCAGCAAGCATTTTCACAGTGTATTCTCGATTGGACTTGTCGGTGCGCCCTGCATCTCTGTTGTCAAACAAAACTAGCTTGAGCTTCTTTGAGAGTGCCTCAATCAAACGAGGATTCCAGCAGTCTAGGTGTTCATTCGCACCATTAATCATCACTAAGGGAAAGCCTTCGCCCTTCACTTCAGAGTAAACCTGAATATCATTCACCTTGACTTTCGGCATCGCAAAAACCTCTAACAAGCTATCTTTGTTGGCAAGTTAATATGACTTATGCAACTATTGCCGAACATCGGTTAGTATGCGCTTTCACCGAATTTTCAAACGCAAAACGTCCGAGGTTACGTCGCTTTAGTATTTGATTTTGAGAACACTGACGTTATGCCCCTGCAAATCGCGGTTCCCCAGACAGAAATGTGGCCCTCGTCTTCGAATACGTGACTTTCCCATTGAAGACCCACGTATTTTCTCTGTTCGAGTGTTTTTACAAGTTCTTTCAGATTCGACACCATTTGCATTTCCAGTGACCCCACAGACAGGAACAGCTTTGCGTGAAGTTCAGTGTGCTTACTGGCGTAATTGCGTTCCATTTTGAAGATAACTTTCTTGTCCCACCATAGAGAAGGGCTTGAGACAACGTAGCGTCTGAATGTTTCAGGCTGGTGGAATAAGACGTATAGAGCGAACAGCCCACCGCCTGAGTGGCCTACAATGGTTGCGTCTTTAGGGTCTGTCCTGTATTTCGAGTTAACGTAGGGCACCAACTCGTCTCGCATGAATCTTAGAAATTTCCCGGCATTTCCGCCAGAACTCCCTTCCATTCGAAGCCCACGTGCATCATCTAGGTTTTGGGTTGGAGTTAGGTCCCTGGTTCTTAGACTCCACCAAAGTCTTGGTTGGTCAAACAATGTCGCTGGATAGCCGATGCCTACAACGATGAGATTAGGCACGTAGAGAAGTAAAGGATCCGAGCTGAGGATTCCGAGCGCACGCATTGATGCTGCGCTTCTAACCAGATCCGTAACATACGCAAACGCCATGTCTGCGTCCAACACATACAGTACAGGATACCTGTCATTGCTCTCAGCATAGTTCATCGGCAAAGCAATGAGGATTCTGTACTCTTGGTCAACCGATTTGGAGTATAGTGTTCTGACTTCCGAGTTTGGAACAAAGACTGGAGAAGAACTAGAATCCATTTCTTTTTGCCACCATCAATCAAGCAGTTTTTGTGAGTATTTTTGGTTCTTTCCACTCTCTTCTAAGGATACTGTAAAGGTAGAAATCTCTCCATTCTCCTCTGTCGAAGGATTCATCTCTCATCGTCCCCTCTCTCTGGAAACCTGCTTTTTCCAAAACTCTCTGAGATGCTACGTTTCTCACGTCAACTATTGCCTGAATCCTCGCAAGTTCTTTTGACAGAAACAGATAGTCAACCATCAACAGGGTTGCTTCGGTTGCATATCCCTTCTTCCTTTCACTCGGCACCAACCAGCAAGCAAGCTCCATCAAATGGTGGGGTGAATCTAGAAAATGACGAATCTCACCTATCCTAGTCCCATCTTTCTTCTGAATGATAAACTTCTTAGCCTCAAGTAAGATGAATAAGTTTGAAGGATTGTCATATCCTTTCATTAATTCAGACTTTGAAACCTGTTCAAAGTCAGACCAGTACTAACCCATACAATTAATGTCATTGAGATGCTCAGCTAAGAAATCAACGTCTTCCCTCTCCACAACCCTCAAGTTGACAGTCTTACCTTCAAGCAATTCGAGTCACCAATCCACGCTGTTACTATGGGTTCGGCTATAACTTTTCCGCAAAATCCAAACTGGCTTAGAAAGCGTGATAGAGGTGTCTTCTATTTTCGTTGTTTTCTAATCTGTTGTCGCAGCGAGCGTTATAATTGCGTTCATGGCCCTGAATGCTTCCAAGTAGTCATTTGAGGTGAAGGAAAGAGTTCTGCCGTTTGTTCTCTTGACTGTTGGCACCAGCTCGGCCATTTGTGCCGCTCCTGTGTTAACGAAGACAATCTCCAGTTTTATCGGTGGCTTGATCTGGTAGGGTTTGAACTGTTTGAGGTTCTTGAGGGCTTTCGATGCTGCCTCTTTGATGAGCTTTTGAGCCTTAGACGGACTGACGCATCTTGCAGCGTATCTTCCGATGCCCTCTTTGACCTTAACAGTTTCGACGTTTTCCAGCAGGGAGCGGGCCTCTTCAGTTACAGCTTGGTCGCCAGTGACAAGGGCAACTGGTACTTTGAAGTATCCTGCGACTGCAGCGTTGATTCCTGTTTCGCCCATCGGCTTTTTGTTTATGATGACTTCGCTTACATTGGGCCAAAAAGTGTGTTCCAGAACACCTGAGTATGTGCCTATCTTGGCGTGGTATCCCACAAAAAAGGCAACGTCAAATGAGGTATCTATCCCCTGCATCATAGCCATGGGTTTAGGCGAACCCATTATGAGCTCAGCTGCTTCGTGAAGCTCCTCAGGAAGAATATTTCTCATATTCCAGTGGGAATCGTTCACGACAATCGTTGCACTCTTGTTTGCTTCCAGAACTCCTTCTATGGCGGCGTTTACCTCATGCGTCATCAGTTTGCGTGACCTTTCAAATTCTATTCCTTCTCGCCAAGCATGTTCACGACCCACTACTCCTGCCACGCCTTCCATGTCAGCTGATATGAAGACTTTCAAAAGTGAAGCCCCTCGACATTTGAGTCTAGTTTTCATGACTACAAGTTAAGAGTTTCGGAGAAATCCGCATGGCGTAAGTCTTGGGGAGTATAATATTATCCTGATTTCTCAAGCGGCTTTGTCAGTATTCTCGGTTCTTTCCATTCTTCTCTGAGAATGCTGAAGATGAACATGTCTGTCCATTCTCCTCCGCAAAAGTAGCATTTTCGCATTGTTCCTTCTCTTTTAAACCCAACTTTTTCTAGAACCTTCTGAGAAATCACATTCTTGGGATGAGTCGTTGCCAGTATTCGAACAATGTCCTTCGAAAGAAAAAGATAGTCCACCATTAACCGTGCAGCTTCAGTGCAATAGCCTTTTCCTCTCTCACTTGGAACGAGACCATAGCCCAGTTCCAGCATATTCATATAGGGACTAAGCATGTTAAAATGCCAAATGTAACCGATTTTGCTTCCGTCTTTCTTCTCAATGATAAAACCCTTCGGTTCGAAAACAGTACTCTCCAAGAACCTCTCCATCCCTGCTATGGTCGTCTGTGTCGGAGAGAAATATTCACCGAAGTCTGGGTTGCTCCACCAGTCCACAAGCAATGGCACATCCTCTTTCTCAATAACCCTCAGATTCACATTCTTACCTTCAAGCAACTCGATTCACCAACCCACGCTGTTACTTTGGGGTCAGCTATAACTTTTCCGCAAAACCAGATTGTTTTTGCTGTCCGAGACTTATATTCTGATTTCTACAAGCTTGACATACTCGTTGACTTCGTGGTCTTTCGCAAAAACTTCATGGCAATAACGACATTCAAAAGTCGAATCCTAACGTAGAGTCAACCGCGGCTTCAAGGTATATATAGAGGAGGTATAACTTTCGCAGAGAGCACCAAAACAGAAACAAATTCCTTATGAGATTATCCCGCATACACTAAAGATGAGGCATTCCCCGCCTCTCCTTCTCTCTCTACGCTAAGATGTTAACGGTTTTAAGCCTGGTCAGGTAATCTGACGTCAAGAGAGACAGTTCAACCAATCGGTTTGTATTCACCATCGAGCAGCTCTGAGAGTCAAAAGATGTGGACCTAGTAAGGTACCTGCACGCAAAGCGGAGATATCTCCCACATGTCAAAAACATATTTGGCTCCAAATAGAGGGCCTAGACACCGTTGCACGCACGCACACACAGAGAAACCTACGGAATTATCTCGCATCCGTTGTACTTCACGAACTCGAAGTCTTTCAGGCTTATCCTTTCGCCTTCAACAAGTCTTTTGATTCTTGGCATTTCACTTGTTATAGCATCTATCAAGTTTTTCACAGTGCCACACACTAAACGATAGGCTTCCGTGTTCCACCTCTTCGTAACATTCGCGTACAAACAACGACCACCACAAACTCCGTAGACCTCGCATTTCGTGCAAGGCTCGCCAACAAAGACTTTTTTCAACTTTAACGGCTCAGCACTGCTGATGTGCCCAAGATAATAGTCCTTCATTCCCCACATCGTCGGACAAGGAACAATATAGCCATCAGTTTGAATAGCGTAATTTATCCATCCTCCACCGCAACGCAACAAACTCTTTTCCTCGTCAAACAGAATCGAGTTGGCAACGCCGAGAAAAGGATAAAGCCGCAAAACAGTTCCATTCTCTTCCATGTAATCAACCCAAAACTTGACTAGTCTCCGAATTCCAGGGTTGTAGCTTTCCTCGCTCCACTTTCTGAAGTCTCTCCTAGCAAAGTCGTTGCCCCAGAAACCCGCGTTCAGCTGCCAGTGCACCGAAGAAAACGGAAACTCCTCATTCTCAAGAAGCCACACAACCTGCCTGTAAATGTCCGTCTGTTCCATAACAGTCATCCTGGCAATCAACTCACCCTCAAAACCGTTCCGCCTAACGAGTTTCAGATTGTCGATGACCCTTCTGAAAGTGCCTTTCCCCCTGTAGAAATCGGTTAAGCTTTCTTCGCCGTCCACGGAAACAAGAATGGTGTGAAAACGGTTAACATAAGAAGAATCCAATCTGTCCAAAAACAAACCGTTCGTCTGAATCATGAAGTGCTTAACCTTCACATTGTCCATAATTCGCTTAATCTCATCAATGCAAACCAACGGTTCTCCGCCATAAAAAGTCAAAACGCATTCTGGGTCTTGTCTGCAAAAACCCCTCAGCAACTCCACATCATAACTTATCCTCTTAGGCAGAGAATAGTCAACCTTAAAGCCTGAAAAATCAGCATCCACATCCTCCACCGCCTCGCCAAAGCAGTACCTGCACTGAAGGTTGCATTCAGTCGTTAGTATCACGTGGAAGAACATGGCTGCTCTCGTTATAGGAGAACCCTATTTTCTAATGTACTTTTCGCTAACCTCCTTCGCCTTCTCAACGTACGACTTCAACTCCCTCTCCTTCATCCTCTTCTCCGGCAAGGTTTCAGGAGCGTACATCAAAGGCACGACAGACAAAAACAAGAAGAAGCTGGCTAAAGAAAAAACAGTGTATATCGGAATCGCTTCAACCAAGAAAGGTCCCACGATGAAACGCAGAAAGTTCGAGAGCAGGAACGGCAGTCCACCAATCGCGTAGTATTTCTCGCTCCGATTACCGAACGCAAGGTCTCCCCAAAGAGTGATCAGGAACAGATTATAGAAAATTCCCCACGCTACACCATCGACCGTTATGTAGAAATACCAACCAAACAAGTTTCCTGAGAAGACCCCAAGAATGGCGTAACCCACACCCAAAGCCACAAACCCCAAGATGCTCAGACGCTTTCTTCCGAAGATGTCAGCCAAGAACCCTCCGGCAATCGCGAAAATCCCAATCAACGCACCCTCAATCACCGCTGAGAATCGAACAAACTCCTCCCCGAAGACATTGGCTGTTATCGGAAACATCGAGTAGTTTATGAGACAGAACATGCACCACGGAACAAAATACAAAAGAAAACTCCTCTGCGTAAGCACCTGAACATAAGAAACGCCTTGACCACTCTTATCGCCTCTCTCGACGTTTCTCATCAAAAGAAAGATCAAGAGACCAACAACCCTACATGCCGAAAGAATAAAGCTTCTTTCACCGACATTGCTTGCTGGTATCATACCAAGAAAGAAGGCTCCTAGACCAAAAGCAAGCACAATCATTCCACCCACCTTTGCACGATCCTCTACACCTACCCGTTCTGAGAAGAACCCCATACATGAAGGCAAACCCAGACCAAGCGAGACTCCGAAGAGTAAGGAGAGAGTCAAGGCACCAGTGATGTTAGTGGTGTCTACGAAAACCGGTAGAAACG
>Ga0315268_10000518_pt1 | contig 44979 bp, 46 predicted proteins | sample C1_top_MG_FD_204535 | JGI IMG/M metagenome (GOLD analysis project Ga0315268, IMG submission 204535) | Sediment microbial communities from Yellowstone Lake, YNP, Wyoming, USA - C1_top | ecosystem: Environmental > Aquatic > Freshwater > Lake > Sediment | place: USA: Wyoming | collected 2017-08-01 | reverse complement strand
CCATAGTGGCATGGGTCCTTTTGCGAAGCCTGCAACAAAGGCAACAAAGGGATTGTTGTAGTAATCACTCATCTCGGTAGCCGAGGCTGTAAGCACCACTTTGACGCCCTCTGCGTTAGCCATATTTCTCTCATCTTGGGAATTCTGAACCATATGGCAAACTATTATTAAGAACTATCGTTGACTCAAAGTTAATTGCACATAGAAAAAGGTTTTTCAAAGAAAATTTCTTCAATTTTGTTGGGTTCAACTCTCTTCCACGACTCCACGGCGTAAACCCTAAGCTATTGGTGAACCCTTGATCTCAAGTATTTCTCTGGAAATGCTTCAGAAGGATTCCACAATGCTTTCTTGTCGATAATTCCCTCTCTTTGGCATTTGTTAAACATTTTTTGAGCATAACTAATGTGCCCTCTCAAATCCTGTTCTCTGAGAAATTCCTCATGCATTTCTCGTTCCCCTATCTCATACACATGCATGATCGCCCAACAAAACACGCCAAACAATTGAAACAACCAATAGGTCGAAATCCTCTTTCTCAACGCAGTGTCACTTCTCAATGCTTCGTATTCTTTCAAAAAAGTTCTCTCTGTCTGTTAGAAAAGTCGAAAGAATCAAAAATAACCGCTATCTCCAAGGCAGGGTCGATCAACCCCAAATCTTCCCAATCGACAAGCTTCAGCTCACCTTTTGACAGTATAACATTTTGTGGGGCGATATCCCCATGACCTAAAACATAGCAAGGTCTTTCATTAAATTTCAATTTCTCCAGTTTTCCATAAGAACCTGCCAAAATTTTCTCAAATTTTCCCTCTTCATCAAAGCATTTTCTCCTCTTTGCCTCGATGTAACTAATCCTTTTTCTTATTTCACGTAGAATATCTATCCTTGATGATATGGACCTCCGAAGCTCTTCTCTTAAATTCCCGACATTTGTATTATGCAAATACGCCACAACTCTGGCTAACGATGTTACGATGCACTCATCAATTTCCCCATACTTGTCCAAACTTGTCCCTTCCACATATTCCAGAATGATGAAAGCTTCGCCCAGATAATCCTTTGAAAGCTCTAAATGAAACGTCCTAGGCGCAATGCCTAATGGTTCGATAACCTTCAAAGAATCATATTCTCTCTGACTTGAGTGGAGAATTAGGATCCATATTGATCCGTAAAACAAATTTCTTCCCACTAACGATTGCCAAATAATTAAGATTACTTTCGCCTAATCCTAGTTTCCTAATAATAATTGGCTTCATTTCGTTGAGACCAAATTTTTTCGGATCAAGCCTCTATAAATATTTCCTCATCCTTTGCTTATATTGACTCATCTGAGATTCCTTCCTTTCTCGATAAGAATCTGAACCCTATTAAATCTAATAGAAGGGTCTAGTGTTTGCGTCATGAGTACACTCTCCTCCAAATAGTGCTCTTATATGACTGTGGATTGGAAAAAGTTATAAGACACACGTGAATAGGGAGTGAGGGTTATACCCTGACAGATAAACTTCCAGAAAACCTGAAACAGACGCAAGACAGGTATTGCTTGTTCGGTTCTCCCGCTTTTAGAGCTATGGTGTACGTCGAAGGACTGTTGCTACAGGGTGCGCGTAAATACTTTGACGACATGGAATTCAAAGAAATCGTTGTGCCTCACATAACGAAGGCAACGGGCGCTTGCGAGAACATCGACACGCTTTTTGCAGTGGACTATTTTGGCGAAAGAGGCTACTTATCGCAGACAGCACAGTTGTATCTAGAATCGCTCATCCCATGGATGAACAAGGTCTGGTGCATAAGCCCCAGCTTCAGAGCAGAACCGCGAGTGGACAATCGGCATCTGGCAGAGTTCACCTTGATTGAGCTGGAATTCGCAGGCACCTTCGAAGAACTGTTGGAACACATAGAAGGCATCATAGTCTCAATGACAATGTCGGTGCTGAAGAAGATGACAAGCAGGTGGTTGGACCGAAACAGACTAAGACAAGTCGTCGCGCCCTTCCCTAGAATTTCATACACCGAAGCCATACATGCACTTGACAGAGAATTCGGCCACGACATCACAAGAGAAGAGGAACAAATGCTCGTTAAAAAACACGGAGGCATGCCACTGTTCATCACGCACTTTCCGAAAGCGATGAAGTTCTTCAACATGATAGAAAACGAAGAAAACCCACAACTCGTAAACAGTGCCGACCTAATCCTGCCCTTCGGCGGAGAAGCGGTAGGCGCAGCGTCAAGAGAATACAAGGCTGACCGGCTACACAAACGATTAGAGGAATCTCAGATGCTCAGACAACTACTAACTAAGGGTGGCACAATCAAAGACTTCGACTGGTACATCGACTTGTACAAAAAATATGAAGCAGCACCACATGCTGGCTGTGGGATCGGCCTAAATAGAGTAACACAGTTCGTGTTAGGCGTCGAAGACATCCGCATGTGCACGGCATATCCCTTAAACCGGGAGACTCTAATCTAAAGGCAACCTCTCGCTAGTCTAAAGCCTCACAGCGCGATTCGCGATTTCTACCCATCACACTCACAGTAGATCTGTATCCTGTTTCAACGCAAGAAATGCCACGGACATTTTGCAGTCTATTTGGTCATATACAAGATGGTTAACCATCATGTTTGCCTTCCGTGGCTTGTCCATTCAGGAACCTTGACGTCTGGAACGAAATCCGCGTTCGGCAGATAAGGTTTGACATCAATAATCGGCGAATTTTTGAACGCATCAAGCCCGTCACGGTTAAGCGGCAGCCTTCTATCCTCAGGAGTTTGACCACGCACAAGCCTATGGGATTTGGGCGGCTAGGGCTTCTCGATGCAAAAACTCCCACTTCCTGACGCGCTTGATGGCGTTTGGGAGTTACACGCAAAACATGCCGCTCGTTTTCTGTGTCTCTTCCATGAAACCAGTAAAACACAACCACATGCGAAAACTCACTCAACCTATAAAGCCCATCACAAAATCTAGGAAAAACCCTTATCTTCGCGACTTCGCCGATGCTTTCAACCACGCCGATAGGTACAACCTTAAAAGCTCTCTTAGCCAAATTCTGCACTCACTTCCTTTCAATGCCAAATAGTTTAAAAGGAAACCAGTTAAGTTTAGTGCTCTATTGAAAACGCAACGGCTGAGTGCAACCATTGAACCTCATAATCTTCGGCCCGCCAGGCTCTGGAAAAGGAACATACGCCACAAGACTCGAAATAAAACTCGGAACAGCCCCAATCGCCATGGGAGACATATTCAGAGAAGCCATAAAACAAAGCACACCTCTAGGCAAAAAGGTTGAAAGCTACCTGAAAAGCGGTCGGCTTGTCCCCGATGACTTGGTGATAGATGTTTTGAAAGAAAAAATAAACCAGAAAAAGGGCGGAAAAGGCTTTATTCTCGACGGATTCCCCAGAACAATCGCACAAGCCCAAGCGCTGGAAAAAATCGCAAAAATAGATGCTGTAATCAATCTGCAGGTGCCCGAATGGATAATCGTTGCAAGGCTTTCGAGTAGGAGAATATGCAGAAACTGCGGCGCCGTGTTTAATGTGCTTTACCTAAAACCGAAAAAGGAAGGAGTCTGCGACGTATGTGGTGGTCCACTGTACCAGCGTGAGGATGATACTGAGGCGGTGATTAAGGACAGGATAAAAGTGTACGAGAGACAAACGCAGCCTCTGCTGGAGTACTACAAGGGCAAGGTGCCTTTCGTAGACTTCAACTGCGAGGAACTAACCCTGCCCCCAGAAAAAGCTGTAAGTGAGATTCTCGAAGGCTTGAAAAAGATAGGGCTTTACAAAAACTGAAAAATGCGCTTTATATGGTTTCGACTCTGGTGACTTCGGGTATCTTCTTTCGCAGATAGTTTTCGACGCCCCACTTCACTGTCATCGTGGACATTGGGCAGCCTGCACAGGCGCCTTTTAGCTTAACTTTTACCGTGCCGTCTTCGACGCCTACGAGTTCAATGTCGCCACCGTCTGCCTGAAGGTTCGGTCGTATTTCTGCGATGGCTTTTTGCACCTTTTCCTTTAATGCCTCATTCATTTCGTTCACGTCTTGCCCAATGTATATAGCAAAATAAATACTTGCCTTTTTTTTGAATGCTAACTGCGTTTTGTGTGCTCGACGCGTTGAGTAAATCTTTCTATCTAGAGCCTAATAATCGCCACTTTTCAATGTCCTGAAGGGCTATGCGTTCTTCGAGTTTTTCTCTGGGTATGTTGTCGAGTTCGCTCAAAGTGGCGACTAAATGCTCAGGAAGGTAGTTTTGTCGTTGTCCGCTGAGCCAAAATTTGTTGTCCTGCTTTCGCATTAGATACAGCGGCTTCTTAAGTTGGAGCAATTTTTCAATTAACCTTCCAACCGTGCATTCTGTGATTTCATGAACAATCGTATCAATATCCTCATTATCTTGCTTAGCTAGAAAAATAGTATACACCCATTCCCCGTTACTTTTGGCTGGGAAAGGCCCAACGTGGCTGAAACTCCACAAATTAAAGTTAAACATGTCAAAATCGGTAAATTTAGACGGGTCAAAATTCGCCAGAAAAAGCTCCCTTTCCTGTTGAACCTTTTTCTTCATTCCAGAACGCTGTACGACGTATCTTACTCTTAAAAAGAAAAGAATGACACCGATGACGAGTATGATTATGAGCGATATCGTGCGTAAATCCACGCGCTTGAAGCCTCTGTCGTGTGTGAGCTTATCGTAAACTCGTGATTTTAACGTTTCCAACAATCCGTCGGGAGTGTGAGCACGTTAGAACTTGATAATTCAACAATTGGAACCCAAAAAAACAAAAGCAAAGCATGTTCAAGAACCCGGCAGCTTCGAAAGCAGAAGCCTGAGTTCCTCGGATTTCGCACCCTTTATGAGGATTATTTTCTCTTTACTGGTCAAACCAGAAACAATGAAAACTTCATGTCCGAAAAGCTTGGAAAGCTCTTTCATCAGTTCTTTGTTGACTTTTCCTTTTTCTGGCAGGCTTCTGCAATGAACAAGCAAGTTGTTTTCTTCTTGTTCTATTTTGAAGTTGTTCGCCTTGGGTTTTACTGTGACCTTTATCAGGATTCCTTCAGTGGTTTGAGTCACTTTCATTGTTTTTTCTCCGCGCCTATCCAAAAGAAAACAAGTCCGATTAGGGTTAGTATGGTTGCGACGTACATTGTAGCCCTGTAGTCAAAGAGTTGTGCGATTATTCCGCCCATCAGAGAGCCTACCACCATTGCTAGACTCACTACCGCGCTGAGGATTCCTGTGCATGTGGCCTTTTCCGTGTTGCGTTGCATCAAATAAAGAGATGCTCCAACATAGATAAGTGACCATGAAGCGCCCAGCAAGACCTGCATGGGAAGGAGCTGTAAGTAATTCTGTGCTAAAGTGAAAATAAAGAAAGTCAACGCAGAAAGCACTATGCCTCCGTATATTGTGGTTTTCGGTTTGAATCTGTCTAAGAAAGGCATGAAAATGAACTGCGCCATTGTGTTGACAGTGTAGATGACGCCAATCCAAAACTTATCTGCACCTAAGCTTGCAATGAAGAGGGGGTAAACAACCCAAATACAGTTAGCGCCAGTGTGTCGCAACAGAAAAGACAGGTAAACATGCCAATTTTTCTTAATCACGCTTTTGGGAAAGAACGGAACACTAATGCGAGGACTTGTAACCTTTCCCATCGTTAGGCTTATGATGAAAGTCAGCAAAAAACATAAGGAAGACAACAAAAAAGCCTGCCAATAAAACGCAAAAAGCCCCGCGACAAAGGTGCCGATGGACCAGCCCAAGGCTCCGAAAGAGTTGAAGCGCCCAAGAAGATTATCAGATTCATAAACAAACGCCGTCAAAGCAGACGGAAAAACTCCAATCGAAAATCCAGCCAAGCCCCGTGAGACCGCGAGCATCCACGAATTCGTCCATAGAGGAAAAACAAAAGAAGGATCAGCTAGAACTTGCAGAAAAAAAGATGCGGCAGAGGCAAAAAGCCCTAGTTGTATGATGAATTTTCTGTCATAAACATCCGACGCACGACCGAATATGTAAGACGATGCGAAAACCGCAATGCCGTAAACTGCGCTAATGATTCCAATCTCCGCGTCGCTTGCACCTAAATCTTTGGCGAGGTTAGGAATAAAAATCAGAGATGCCGAAATCGCGGTGTTAGAAAGCAATTGTATCATGTTGGGTTTTATTTTCCTCAGATTCTCCATTGGGCGTTGGTCGAAAAAAATACGCACACCTTCTTATATGGTTACTTACTCACAGAATTGTTGTGAAAAGGGGACACTCTGAATGGCAATAACGCAGCAACAACAAAAGAAAATCATACGACCACCCACTGAAGTGAAACCTCCAAACGCGGAACACGCTACATCAATTGCTATTGAATTCCTAAAAGCACTGGGCAATAAACACGGCATAAAACCCAAAAAAGTGTCATTGCAAGGGCAAATGTACACTGTGGAGTTGGATGTGGGAAAAGACAAAACAGCCGCCGTGCAAATAGAAGCTCAAACTAGAGAGATCAAAGAATACGAAATAAAAACCAAAGAGAAAGAGGAATCTGCGTTAAATCTGCCGCTTTCGCCAAAAACTTTGATAATAATTTTTGGCATATCTGCTGCTGTGTACTTTATTTTTGAGTTTCTCAACATCTCAGGCATGTTGTTTGGGCATTAGAACAACTTTTCTTTTGCGTCGCATTTTTTCCATTTGCGTAGTCTGTGCTTTTCGTAGTTCTTGCATGTACCATGACCGTTCCAACGCGTAATGAATTATGAGGACTATGCCGAGACAGAGAAGCACTATACCTATGAGAGTCGTCGACAAGCCCATGAGGCTGTAAGGATGGGATGTTAGATGATAGGGCAAGAAAAGAAACCAGTTAGGATTGCTTTCGATGACAACAGTGACTAACGTACCACTAAGCCAAAAGATTGAGCCAGTTATCACTATCAAATAGCCTATTGTTTCATTGTGCCGAGATTCCTCGGCTTTCTCGTGTAGATACTCGCCCAGCGACATCTTACGCACTACGGTGTGCTCAGATTAGGTGAGGGCTTAAGGTTTATGATGGAAACCGAATAATTCTGTTTACTGCGTTGCCTCTTTGCTCGGTTCTTTAGTTTCCACAGTTTGCTCTGGCGGCGTCGAGGCAGCAGAAGAAACCTCCACTTTAGGAGCCACCTGTTTTGAGGAATGGAACAAATCGGGCGGCGGGTATGGCGTCTCTAGTAGCGTGGAGACGAGGTACAACGCCATGAATATGCGTTGGTAAACACCGTAGAGCATCTTGGGAATCTTCGTGTCTTGATCGATTTCTAACAATTTTTCGATGTCTGCGTCCTTGCCTGTAAGCGTGGCGAATCCTTCGATGCCAAACTTTACGACGTTTGGTTTTGTTCCCACCGTCAAGAGAAATACAACAGTGACTTGGCCGCTTTTTCTTTCTTTTTCTTCGAGTTTGGCGCCTACGTCAAAAGTGAGTTCGCCTGTTTGGGGTTTCTCGTTGAGTTTGACGGCTGAGATGTTGCTTATCGCTACCTGAATCGAAACGTCTCCGATGTCCACTGAGGGCAAATGACGGATTCTCCACTATAATCTGAACTGTGCATTCACAACTTCCATGGTCAAGAGGCTTGTCCTTTTGTGTGTAGCAACATGAGACACACGCCACATCTTCACATAATCTAGCGATTATTTTGCCTTGAACCGAGTGATTTTGCCGCCTTTTGTTTGGATGGTCTCGGTTATCTGGACTATGGCGCGACTGACACGGTTTTTTGCCGTTGCCGAATCTTCCGCCGTGGTTGATAGGTGAATCTCTATGTGCGGAATCCCCTCTTGACCTCTCGGATGGGATTTTATGTAGACGTACGGGTTGTCGTGCATCACCTTGTCTATTATGGGCGCTAACTCGGATTCCATCATTCCAGAAACGCCGAGGCTGGCTTCAAAAAACGTAGCCTTACCCGCCAACTTCTTAAGCAATGGTTCCAGCGACTTCTCGAATATCGCCTCCATTTCGGACGGTACACCTGGCAAAGACACAACGGTCGCCTTTTGGTGTTTGATGATTACTCCAGGTGCTGTTCCAACAGGGTTGGGCAGTGGTTTTGCGCCTTTAGGCAGCCTTGCCATTTTCACTCGTGCTGGCGTCAACTCTATCTTTTCGAGTCCTCGCTCTTGGGCATAGGTCTTGTATTTTTCTTCAACCATCTTGGAGGCTTCTTCGTTAAGCTCGAGAGGCGCGTTTAATGCTTTTGCAATGCCTTCCAGAGTCTTGTCGTCGAAGGTGGGTCCTAATCCGCCTGTGGTTATCAGAAAATCTGGCTTACGACTAATGGCCTCGTTAACGGCTGCGCTTATTTCGTCAACATCGTCGCTGACTGTGGTTATACGACGTACATTGAGCCCGAGCGTGGTGAGTCGTTTAGCCATCCACTGAGCGTTCGTGTTCAGCGTCTTGCCGATTAATAATTCGTTTCCGACGCTCATGATTTCAATGTTCGCCATGCTGAAGCCTCATAGACTATTATGGATGCGTATTTAAAAATAAAGCAAGTCTACTAACAAAACGTCTGTGCCATTGGCTGTCATGGCTACTTTTTCTTGTTGCTCAGCCACCACTTCAGGTATTCGCGTTGTTCTTTCTTTTTCTCGTCTTCTTCTGTCTCGAACTTTGGACGTAGCTTCTCGCGCAGTTCGATCAGTTCTTGGTGGGTGACTGAGAGTCCGCAGCTCTTGCATGCATAACACTTTGTAATCGAAGTGTACTGCATCTCGCCGCCACACTCTGGACAATAAGAGGGCATTTTTAGTTTTACCTTCGGTGAAAAGCAACACAATGCAGCAAAAAAGCCTTTTGGTTTTTCAAGGAGAAAACAAACAAAACGAAACAGTAGCGAAAACACCAAAATGCTGGAAATATTAGAGGCATATTATGTGATGAAGTTGGTGAGTCCTGCTTTTTTGGCGAGGCGTATGGCTTGGTTCCTTTCGTCCTTCGTTAATCTTCGTTTTAACTCTAGAATTTCGCAAGCTTTCCACTCCGGGTGGTATTGAAACATCACGTTTGTTCTCGTTGTTGTGCCTAGGTTTTGTGCTATCCAATTTAGACTGGGCTTTGTACAGCAGTTCAGATGGTCGGGCAACACGAGCACGCGGATTAATAGTTCGCCATATCTCTTGCCATAAAGATGATTCCGTGTGCAAACCTCCCAATAGTTGGCGGCATCCGATATACGTTTGGCGCACTCGCATGGTCCGTATTTGAAGTCTAGGAGATATACGTCAGCAAAGCCTGCGAGAAGCTTCGCCGTCTCTTCGCTGTAGTAGGAGTTGGAGTTCCAAACAACAGGCACATTCACGTTCACATGCCTAAAAGTCTCAAGCCACTGTGCCAGCCATGGCGTGGGCTCGCCACCAACAAGATTAATGTTCCTACATCCACCGCTCCTTAGATGTTCAACAGCCGTGGCGAGTTGCTGCGGGGTATAAACCTCGCCGTTTTCGAACCATTGCGAAATCGTCCAATTCTGACAATGCTTACATCGCATGGTGCAGCCCAAAGTGAAAATCGTGCCCGAAGGCACAAGCTCTGGCTCCTCGCCTAAGTGCTGAAACATCGTAGAAACCATAATCTCAGTGCCGCACTTGCAGTAGCCTAACTCACCTTGGACACGATTAAAACCACACCTGCGGCTGCACAGATGGCAATTTGTTAAGATGCGATTGGCTAATTCGATTTTTAAATCCAGAAAAGATTGCCGTGGGGTTTCTAAATCTTGAATATCCTTGTGTTTTGCATCTATTTCTTTTTCTAAGCGCAGGTATTCTTCGGGTAGTGTTTCGTGCAATTGCCACAGTTTTTCTGTGGATTCATCTTTGTCAAAATGGACACGTAGTTTTTTGGCAATCATAAACTTGGCGGGCGTTTTATCTTGCATAGTCGCAAAGTATCTAGCTAAACTCTCTTGCGCTTGTTTATCGCTTAGCACTGAAACGGCGTCTGGTCGCCAAATATTCCACATGGTCTTGTCTACTAAAGACTGAGCACAAACAGCGATTTATACATTAAACATGCTAAAACACGGCGTATGGATATCCAACGCCTGAAGTGTGCAAGTTTCCTTTGATAGGAATGTCGCGCCCGCACGCTGGACAACGCATGTCCTTGGTCAAGTTCCACTTGACTATCTCGAAACTGAAACGCTTGATCAGCAACTCAGTGCAGTTTGGACAGTAAGTGTTCTCAAGTCTGTGTCCGGGTACGTTACCAACGTACACGAAGTTTAAGCCCACTTCTTTTCTTGTCACCACATAAGCCTCTTCTAAAGCCTGCACTGTAGTAGCCGCCATGCTAGTCATCTTATAGTCCGGGTGAAAACGCAACAGATGAAATGGCGTATCAGCACCCAGTCCATCTCTCACCCAAGTCGCCAGCTGCTTCAAACGCTCTATTGAATCGCCAATCTTAGGTACGATTAGGTTAGTGATTTCTACGTGAATATTGTTACGCTTCAGGTTCTTCAAAGTCTCGAAAATTGGTTCAACAGAAGGAACGGCGGAGAATTTCCTGTAAAATTCGGGGTCAGCCGCGCCTTTGAAATCCACCGTAGCCGCGTCCAAGACGGGCGCTATGGTTTTGACGGCTTCGGGCGTCATATAACCGTTAGTCACGAATGTGTTATAGAACCCCAATTTCTGCGCTAGAACCGCAGTGTCCAGCGCGTACTCCATAAAAATCGTGGGCTCAGTATACGTATAACTGATACCCTGACAACCATTGCTCTGCGCAGTCTTCACAACCTCCGCTGGCGGAAAATTCTGACCATTCATGTCCTTGCTCTGGCTTATCATCCAGTTGTCACAGAATTGACAGCGAAAGTTGCAGCCCATAGTCGCTATGCTTAATGAAGTGGAACCAGGGTGAAAGTGGAACAAAGGCTTCTTGGCTATGGGGTCAACACACGCTGAACACGCTTTGGCATAATTGAGCGAGTACAGTTTACCCTTCTCGTTCTTGCGCACAAGACAAAAGCCTAAGCCGCCGTCGGCGATGTGGCATTGTCGGGCGCAGAGGAAACAGTGAACTTTGTCGTCAGGCAATTTCTCGTACAATATCGCCTCATGCAAACCAGTCGACAATCTTAATCGTCTCCTCTTCAATAATTAGGCATGGATGATTTTAAACTTTAATTCAAATCGGTTGAAGTTTGGATTTGAGATAAAACTTTATCTCCAAACTCAAAGTTTTGTCCAATCGCAAAACGAACTGAATATTACTTTACCTGGAAGACGTTTCCGCATTTTGTGCATTTGATGCTTCTCTTTTCGATCCTTCGACGTAGAACAGAAGATAACCACAAGATGGGCACTTGATGACTTGTCTTTTGTCGCTTGCTGGTTCAGTTCTTGCTGCTGGTTCCGTCCTAGCGCCTGGTTCCGTTCTGGCTTCTGGTTCCCATTTACTCGCTCGAACCTTTCTTGCCAATTGACTCATCCCAACAATGCGACTTCAACATCCGCCGCTTTTGTGTTTTCCTAATAGCGCGCTATATCTTTTGTTAACTCTGTCTGCGCGGAATTGTCCAGTAGCTGCCTTCGTTGCCTTTTACCCATTTTCCCCTAAACTCCTGACAACATCGTTAAGGTCATCCCATTCCTCCTTCAAGAATTGGATTGGCTTTACTGTGACGTATTCGTCTTTTACCGTGAAACTCAGCAACTTACGTTGCTCTGGGGTAAATTCTTTTTCCACGTCGCTTAAGTCTTGGTTTGATTGAATCCGCAGTTCTTTCATAGGCTGAATTCCAGGTTTGGAGCCTATAGTAATAGGAGGTTGAATTTTGGAGTTTATCGTAGGGTGAGGTTCTTTTGAACTCAGAGCAGAGCTTGCGTTGAATTCTGGCGTGTAGATAACGTCGAATTCTGGGGTTGAGCAGGATTCTGGCGCGTGTTCAAAACTGTCGCTTCTTACGATTGCGAATACTTGGTTGGAAAACAAGTCGTATTTTATGTCTAAAAGTTCAGTATCGCCTGGAAGGTTGGAAGCAAAAGAATTTGTTTTTCCCCGCAGTATTTTTATGAGGAACTCAGGACGAAGTTTTATCATTCTCATTTTCATAACTGTAACCACTTACAATTTTTTTTCTAGAGGAGAGTATTCAATGCGCAAGTTTTTATCTTTTTAGTCATGGTTTATAACAATTCTATTTTAGCGCACGTTTTTTGAAGCGCTTTTAGAAAGAAAAAAGAAGGAAAGGAGTAATGTTTCTGGCTAAATCAGATTTTCTTCTTAGCTATGGTACTTCTGAAGGATTTGCCACAGTGTTGATAGAGCCCAATTGTAAGCTCTGTTCTTTTGCCACTCTTATCTGGTTTGCCAGCCATCTTCCAAGACTTCTTAGGAGTGCTAACTTCAGCTCCACACTTTGGACACTTTGCCATTAATATTCCTCTCAGAGACATTACACAATGCTGAAGATAAAAACGTTTTTCATCAAGCCCAGTGGAGTTTGGTTAGCGCGCGCGCGTATGCGTGTTACTAAATTCCGCTTTTCTGGTGTAACAGGGTTGAGCTGGGTGTCTTCCAAATTGATTGTATCATTGAGAAAGAGGATGGGACACTCCCAAATGAATTTATGAACAGACTAGCACGCGTTTGTGAATAAAGAAAATGAGGGAAATCTGCGTGTCTACACGTGATTTTCCGCTCTTACTTCTTTGCGGGCTTTTTCTTCTTTCCTTTGGTTTTTTCAGGCACTATTCTAGCCTCACTTCTATTTTGTCGATTTTCTATTTAAATTTGTGGCTATCACAAGCCTAGCGCTCCCTTCACTCTTACCCCTTGCGAGTGTTTATGTTGTGAGTGAGTAGTTGGTTGGGTTAAATTCTTATGTGCCGTTTGTGAATGTAGTGTGGCAAAAAAGGAGAAGGTAAACGTGACCAAATCTTCAGTGCTTTCGGGCTTTTACAAGCTTAGCCCAAAGGAGAGAATCAAACTCGTGAAGGAATTTGCCGATTTAACCGATGAAGAAACAGCACTCATCCAGTCTACAGGCAATCTGCCCATGGAAACCACGGACAGAATGATAGAAAATGTCATCGGCGCCTTTCCAGTACCCTTGGGCGTAGCGGTTAATTTTCTCATAAACAAGAAAGACTACCTAATCCCTATGGCGATTGAAGAACCCTCAGTAGTTGCAGCGGCGAGCTACGCGGCGAAAATGGTCCGCGACGGCGGCGGATTTTTCACTAGCAGCACAGGACCAGTGATGATTGGACAGATTCAAGCCGTGGGCATAAAAGACCCATATTTGGCACGAATGCTGGTTCTAGGTGCAAAGGAAGAGATTCTGAAAAAAGCCAACGACCAAGACTCATTGCTCGTTTCGTTGGGTGGAGGCGCCAAAGACGTAGATGTCAAAGTGATAAACACAATCACCGGTCCCATGGTCATAACAGAGCTGCATGTTGACTGCCGCGACGCCATGGGTCCAAACGCGGTTAACACCATGGCTGAAGCCGTAGCGCCGTTAATTGAACGAATCACCGGCGGACGCGTCTATTTACGCATCATCTCGAATCTAGCCACAAAAAGACTAGTAAGAGCGTGGTGCACGGTGCCTAAAGAAGCCATTGGCGGAGAAGAAGTAGTTGACGGTGTCGTGCAGGCTTATGCCTTCGCAGCCGCAGACCCATATCGTGCAGCAACGCACAACAAGGGCATCTTGAACGGTATCATCGGCGTCGTAATCGCAACGTGCAACGATCACCGAGCCGTGGAAGCAGGTGCCCACGCCTACGCAGCGCACAATGGAGGCTACAAACCGCTTTCAATCTGGGAGAAAAACCATAACGGCGACCTAGTAGGCTCAATTGAGCTTCCGATGGCGGTAGGCATAATAGGTGGTGCCATTCGGACTCATCCCATCGCGAAGATAGCGTTGAAAATTTTGGGCGTGAAAACAGCCACGGAACTCGGTGAAGTCTTGGCGGCTGTGGGGTTGGCGCAGAATCTTGGCGCGTTGAGAGCGTTAGCAAATGAGGGTATTCAAAGAGGACATATGCGGTTGCACGCGAGAAACATCGCTTTTGCCGCAGGCGCTTCAGGTGACATTGTGGACATAATCGCTGATAAAATGGTGGAAGAACGCAAAATAAGGATGGACAGGGCAAAGGAGCTCATAGACGAATATAGGCGTGCTGGAAAACTCTAGCGAGGTACTCCGCATGATAGTTATACCAGGTCCAGCATCGCAGGAGTTGGGTAAGAAAACCGCTCAACTTCTAAATGCAAAAACGGTCGATGTTGCTTTCAAGCGGTTTCCCGACGGCGAATCCTACATCCGATATGAGGGCGAATTGAGGGAGGAGGAAGTGATAATCGTTCAGACGACGAGTCCACCTCAAGATACGAGTTTGTTTCAGCTCTTCTTGATGGCAGATACGGCTAAAGATATGGGCGCAGAAAAAGTCGTGGCCGTCGTTCCATACATGGCTTATTCACGGCAGGACAAGCGATTTCTCCATGGCGAAGCCTTCAGCATTCAAACGGTAGCCAAACTTTTGGAAAAAGCAGGCGTCGACCAGTTGCTGACTGTAAATGTGCATCAACAAAAAGCGTTAGATCAATTCCCATTTCCCGTGAGGACGGTTTCTGCCATTCCGCTTTTAGCCGAATATTTCAAGAACAGAGGCTTAGAAGGCGCGTTTGCGTTAGCACCTGATGAGGGTGCCAAAGAATACGCGATAGTGGCTGCAAAAATCTTGGGCGGCGGTTATGGCTGGCGGCGCAAGGAGAGAGACCGGTACACAGGTGCCATCAGCTTTAGAGACGATAAATACGAAGTTAAAGGTAAAGACGCCATAATCTTCGACGACATAATCAGTACGGGCGGCACGACTGCAGACGCGGTTAAGACGCTCAAGATGCAGGGTGCTAGGCGTGTGTTTTCGGCGTGTGTGCATCCGCTTCTAATTGGTAATGCAGAAAAGAAAATAATGGATAATGGCGCGGAAGAAATTGTGGGTACGGATTGTGTGCCTAGCCTTGTGAGTAAGGTTTCTGTGGCGCCGCTTATTGTGAAGGCTTTGGCTGGGAAGGAAGCCTAGTGGCAAGGCTCTTCTTCCTCGTTTCCGGTGAACATCCAACCCTGCCTTTTTCCGAAATCACTTCCATATTAGAAGCCGAAGGATACCGTTTCAAAGCGTTGGAGCGGTTGAGACAGATTTTCCGCTTAGACGCTGACAAAAACGTTGTTAAACCCATAATTGCGAGAGCAGCCATGACCAGAATTTGCTGCAGAGAACTCTTCAACTGCGCACCTAGGTTTGCAGAAATAGCCCAGACGCTGCGACGTACATCCCTAGAAGGCTTTACTCAAAAAGACAAAAGCTTTGCAGTACGTGTGCGAAGAGTCGGAGGAGTCTCAGCGGACGTTGTCAGCGTGGATTTGGAGAGAAAACTCGGCGGAATAATCCTAAAAAAAGCCCTAGACGCTAAGGTGAAGCTCAAAACGCCCAAACATGTCTTCTTCGGCGTGATAACTGAGAATCGCTTCGTTTTCGGCTTGAAACTAGCTGAAATAGCGAGTAAACCGTTTATGGAACGGCGACCGAGAAAGCGTCCGTTTTTTCAGCCATCGGCAGTTGCAGCTAAACTCGCACGGTGTATGGTCAATCTGACAAAGGTAAGAAAAGGCGATTTGGTGTTTGACCCTTTCTGTGGAACGGGAAGCTTCCTGATAGAGGCTGGACTAATTGGCTGTCGTGTGATTGGCGCCGACGCACAGAGGCACATGGTGGAGGGAGCGTTGAGTAACCTTCGCCACTTTAACGTTACTCCCGAAGTTATGCTGGCCGCCGACGCTGAATATTCACCTATTACCAGGGCAGATGGTATAGTAACCGACCCGCCTTACGGTAGAACCGCTTCTACTTTGGGCAAAAGCACCGAGCAGATTGTTAAGGCAACTCTGCCAGAATTCCAGTCATTGTTAGACAGCAAGAAACGAGTCTGCATCGCATCACCTAAAACAATAGCCATCGACAGAATCGCCGAGAGAGTGGGCTTTAAACACGTAGAGTCACATTATGTCTACGTGCACCGCAGCCTAACACGCGAAATAGCCGTCCTGGAGACGCCTTAAGATGGACCTGCAAGTAATCTTTCTTGGAACCGCGGGCAGCATACCCACAACCCAACGGGCTTTGCCAGCAATCGCTGTAAAGAGAAAAAGCGAGGTACTCCTCTTCGACTGCGGCGAGGGTGCACAGCGTCAGATGATTAGGGCTAAGGTGGGCTTTCACAAGAAAACAAAGATTTTCATAACTCACATGCACGGTGACCATGTGCTAGGCTTACCTGGGCTTTTGCAGACCATGGCACTGCTTGACAGAACACAAGAACTGAGAATTTATGGGCCAGTTGGCATTAAAGCCTTCATAAACGCCATAGAAGAAACCGTTCAATTCGCGCGGATCTTTCCAATCGCCATCATAGAAATCACTGATGAAGGAATAATTTGCGAAGAAAAAGAATACGCGGTTCAAGCCGTCAAAGCGAACCATGTGGTAGACGCCTTGGCCTACGCGTTGATAGAGAAGACGCGGCCTGGTAGGTTTAATCAGGAAAAAGCAAGTAAACTCGGCGTTCCGGAAGGTCCCTTGTGGTCAAAACTGCAACATGGCGAGAGCGTCAAGCTTCCTAACAACAAGTTGGTCAGACCAGACGATGTTCTGGGCAAACCGCGGCTGGGCAGAAAAATAGTGTACACGGGTGACACTAGACCCTCAAGGGCTTTGGTGAAACTCGCCAAAAATGCTGACTTGCTAATTCATGAAGCCACGCTGGGCGACGAGTTAAAAGAAAGAGCCGACGAAGATGGACACTCCACACCGAGTGAAGCGGCAGAAATAGCCAAAAAGGCAAAGGTGAAACGGCTCATACTGACACACGTGAGTGCGAGGTACAAGGCGTCAGACACTTTGTTGGAACAAGCCAGAAAAACTTTCAAAAATGTTGCTGTTGCCGAGGATTTCATGCGAATTGAATTGCAGCAGTCTAACTGAGAAGCTGAGTTAAGGTTTGGAGGCTTTGCTTCATGTCTTCGACTGATTCAATCATTACCATACCCTTAAATTGTATGCGTCTGACCGCTCTCGCAAAGTCTTGCCAGTCCACTGTTCCTTTACCCACGCCTAAGTGTGAGTCCTGTTTACCATCGTTATCGCTCGCATGCAAGTGAACGATTTTATCTCCGAACTTATCCATAAACGCCCTCACCCGTCCATTCACATTAGCATGCCCCACATCCAAAACCATGCCCACGTCTTCACCGAGTTCCTCGTAGAATCTGGAGAAATCATCCATGCTCCCTAACAGGGTTGGAAAGATTTCGGGGATGTTTTCCATGCCGATTTTGACGTTGTACTTTCGGCTGAATTGCAGCAGCGTTTTTACGGATTGTAGGTTTGTGTGCCAATCCATACCTGGGTAGAAACTGCTGATGGCAGAATGGTGACCGGGGTGAAAGACCCAGAGTTTACAGTCGAGTTGATGGGCGTATTGCAGTGATTTTTCTAGGCGTTTTAGTATGAAGCGTCTCAGTTTGTTGTCCGTGGCGGCTATGTTGACATCTGAGAAAGGCGCATGAATGGTGTATTCAATGTTATGAGTGCCTGAAATGTGGTTTAATACTTCTACACGTTTTTCGTCGAGCGTGTGCAAGCCGTCGTCAATGAGTTCCACATAATGTACATTCAGTTCTTCTAAACGTTTCAGCATCAGTGGGAAACCTTCACCGAGACAGAACAACATTGACAAGCCGATTTTTACCTGAGCCATTCTCAGTCATCTTCTACATAGCCTACAGAACGTGTGCTCTTTGCACGGTTTCGGTGATTTTCACGCCTCTTTTGGCTATTTCCTTAAAGAAGGGCTCAGGCTTAACCGCTGTTTCTGGTGGTATCACACCTCTCTGCTTTATCTCATCCTTTGCCAGCATCTGCGCCACGACTGATAACGGCATGCCCGTCAAGTAAGCCAGTGCGCTCACGCCGTATTTCTTATGATAATGAAACACGAGACTGTAAGTGCTTTTTACAGATTCGGCGTTCTTCTTGCCGCTAATTGTAACGACAATGCCTGCAGCGTCTTTAACGTTAACGTCTGGCGGAGGAGCCACACGCAAGAGAAACTCACGTGGCGAAACAGAAACACCATTCACCTTGATGGGCTGAGTAGCTGTCATTCCCATCTCGTTCAGAATTTTAATTCTCTGCTCGTCCTCGTCGGTGTAAACCATGGCACAGTCAACCACACGCGCACCCTTACCAATAGACGTAGGCAGCGTTGCAAGACCAGAATAAAGCGCATAGCAACAGTTACGCTTGCCAATCGGCTCAGGAAACTCAAAAACGTGCTTTCCAGAAAAAGGCGACAGCTCCTTAAATTTGCCATCCTGAAACACCACGGGACCAGCCGTATACTCTTCTAAAACCGTGCGAAAAGTCCACTTATACTTCGCAGAGTCAAAATTCACCTCGCCATAACGAATGTGCGCCTCACCCACTGTGTCAAGCTTTTCAGCGCCGAATTTCGCGAGAATATCAGCGATGCCTGGGGCAACTCCACAGCCGAGCACGATGCTCACACCAGCCTTTTTTGCTTCCTTATCAAGTTCCAACTGCTTCAGCGTCATGTGGTAAACTCCACCCAAGTCCGTGAGATTTCGTTTGGCATCAATCGCCGCCTTCGTGATAACCATGTTCAAGTGATAAGGCGCCGCGTTCGCCACGGCATCTGTTTTTTGCATAGCGCTTACAAGCCCTTCGTGGTCTAAAACGTCAAGTTTCGTCACCGAAACCTTCTTACTGCCTGTCCAGGCTTGAGTTTGTTTGGCTTTTTCAACATTAGCGTCGGCGATGATTACTTCGGAGACTTCTGGGCTTTCCGCTAGGTCTCTGGTGGTGACCATGCCCATTGCACCTGCTCCACCTACAACTAGAATTTTCATTTCAATTCACCGTCTTTGTGTGTTTTCTTACACTATTGCTTTTCAAGTATTTTATGTTGTTCTCGGCGCCAACCAATCTATAAGCTCTCTGGGATTATCACAGGTTATCGTGACCTTTATAGGTCCAAGCGGCGATTCGCCAGCGGGTTCTGAGAAGGAAAGATGCCCAACGTAAGCAACCTGCTTGTTCAAGTAAAAAGTTATAGTGTTCCCTTCGAGTCCTCTGAACAAAACCGACCGCGTCGCGTCTCGAATGTGTTCTCTTCGGAGCAGGTTGTAGAGTTTGGTTAATCCTTCAGTGCCCGTTGCATGAGCAACGACAATGTCGCCTTGCTTTCTAGGGTGAACCTCAAACTTCACCGCGCCGAAGACGTTTTCCACGGCGAGTTTCACTTTGTCTGGGTTCTCGGTCGGGTTGATTTCCGCCTCTACTTGGACAGTAATCGCGTTCATTTCTATGTGACTTTCCTTAGCAGATTGTGGATTTGTTTTTCTGTTTGGCTTTTCGGTCCTTCGTTTGTTATCATGTAATCTGCGGTTGCGATGACGTTGCCCAAGCCTACGGATAATTCTCGCATGTCACGCTGACGAAAGCTTTCCCAACCCTGCGGGTCGTCGCTGCGTTTTCTTCTGAACAGTCGCTGGAAACGCGTCTCGGGAGAGGCATAAATAGCTATTGTCACAAAATTCTTGAAGTGTCGTTTGTATTCTTCCACTTCATAAAGGCTACGCAAACCATCGATTACGGCAACATCTCCTTTCGCGTTTTCGATTTTTGGAACACAGCGCTTTGCCACTACTGCTGGGCCTTCTTCGTCTCTTAGTTTTAGCATTACAGCGCCGACGTTTTCTGGCGTGAGGTTTAGTCCGCGTTTTGTGGTTTCTTCTCTAACCACGTCTCCCATTATCACAACGGAGTAACCAATTTCTTCAGCCGTTCTAGTGACTAACGATTTGCCTGCGCCTGGCATGCCCGCAACGCCGATAACTTTTTTTGCTCTCATTCAGCCTTGACCTACCGCTTCTCTTATGCTCGGTGCGAATTTAAATTCACTGCACCTGTTTGGTTAAAACTTATTATGCGAAAAGCCGTAGGAATATGCGGAGAAACTTATGTCAGAAACCATTCGAAGTTTTATCGCGTTCGACCTAGATAATCAGCAAGTGCTTCAGCGATTAGGCGATGTGCAGAACATTCTCGCGAAAACGGGCGCCGATTTGTCTTTGGTGAAACCTCAAAACATCCACATAACGCTACGCTTTCTTGGCGACATAACGTCTGGCATGGTGGAAAAAATCGACAAAGAAATGCAAGGCATCGTTTTTAAGCCGTTTGATGTTGAAATCAAGGGTGTGGGCGCCTTTCCGAACGTCAGATACGCGCGTGTAGTTTGGGCTGGGATCCTTCAGGGCGCAGAGGAGTTGAAGACTATTTTTGATCAGTTGGAGCCGAGGATTCGCCCGCTTGGGTTCGCACCTGATTCTAAGGGTTTTAGTCCTCACTTGACGATTGCGCGGGTAAGAAGTGGACGGAACAAGCAGGCACTGGTTGACTGTGTTAATGAATTAGCTGCTTACGAGTTTGGCAAGGTTTACGCCGACTGTTTAAGACTTAAGAAAAGCGTTCTAACCCCTCAGGGTCCAATTTATTCAACATTGAAAGAAACACGTGCGAGCGTGTGATGAGTATGTCTACTGTTTTAGAGAAGATTAGCAAAAAAGTCCTCGAAGAAATCACACCCGACGTAGAGAGAAGGAAAGAAATTCACTCATTAGCCGAGAAACTGAGAAAGAAAGTTGAAGCCACTGTCAGAAAGCGCAGAATCAATGCTACGGTAAGAGTGGAAGGCTCGGTAGCTAAAGACACATGGATAAGTCGAGAACCTGACGTTGACATCTTTGTGCAGTTGCCATCGACGCTATCGCGGGAAGAGTTTGGTAAAACGGCTTTGGATATTGCCAAAGAAGCCACGGCTGGAAGCAGACAGGTGGAAAGGTTTGCGGAGCATCCCTATCTTGAAGCGTTTGTGGACAGTGTCAGGGTGAACATCGTTCCGTGTTACAAGGTGAAGAAGGGACGGTGGAAGAGCGCCACAGACCGAACGCCATACCACACTGACTACGTGAAGCCTCTGCTGAACAAGAAACTCCGCGGGGAGGTTCGGCTTTTGAAGCAGTTCATGAAGGGCATAGGTGTCTATGGAGCCGAGATAAAAGTTGGCGGCTTCAGTGGCTACCTCTGTGAACTGCTCGTGTTGAATTACAAGTCGTTTGTCAATGTGCTGAAGACTTTTGCGGGCTTCAGAACTAGGCAGGTAATCGATTATGGCGGCTTTTATAAGAAAAAGGAGAGAGAACTCGAGCTGCTTTTTAGAGAGCCGCTTATTATCGTTGACCCTGTAGACAAGGGTAGAAACGTGGCTTCGGCGGTTAGGAAGGAACAATTAGATGAGTTCATAGCCGCGTCTAGGGCGTTCTTGGAGGCTCCCCACAGGCGTTTCTTCTATCCGCCTAAAGCGAAGTCGTTCTCGTCAGAAAGGATAGCCAATCTTATGATAGACCGTGACTCGACAATCGTTTTTGTGAAGTTCGGTAGAGTCAACACTGTGCCCGACGTTTTGTGGGGGCAACTCTACAAAACCCAGCGAGCTCTGCGCAATCTTTTGCTACAAAACGATTTTGTCATACTGCGCGATTCAGTCTGGAGCAACGAGAGCGACATCAACATCCTCATATTCGAAGTTGAGCATCTTCAGCTGCCAGCTGTAAAGAAGCATTTAGGACCACCTTTGGAGAGACAGAAGGAGTGTAAAGACTTTTTGCATAAGCACTTAGGCGCGTCTGACACCTTTTCTGGACCGATGCTGGAGAACGGAAAATGGACTGTGGAAATGCGCAGGCGAATAGTGGAAGCGGATGAGCTTTTGGAACAGAATCTGAAGGACGGCGGAAGACGTGTAGGCGTAGCTGAGGAAATTGCCAAGGCTGCGCGGGAGAATTTCGAGATACTTACAGACGACGTTATCTTAAACCTTTACTCGACCAACAGCGATTTCGCAGAGTTCCTTACAAACTATTATGACGGCAAACCCAGCTGGCTCAAAGAGTCATGATGATGAAAAGGAGAACATGCGCCATGGAAGTGTTAGAAGCCATAAAAGGAAGAAGAAGCATTCGCTTTTTCACAAACCAGCCAGTCTCAGAAGAAGAGGTCAAAACTCTGATTGATGCGGCTCGGCACGCGCCTTCGGCTGGCAACATTCAACCCTGGGAATTCATAATCGTAAAGAAAGCCGAGATAAAGCATAAGCTGGTTGTCGCGGCGTTGAATCAGACCTTTCTAGAAGAGGCTCCTGTGGTGATTGTGGTTTGTGCTAATATGGATGCGTCAAGAAGCGGTTACGGTTCACGCGGCACTACTCTATACTGCCTTCAAGACACGGCAGCAGCGACGCAGAACATTATCTTAACCGCTTATTCCATGCGACTTGGCACCTGCTGGGTCGGAGCATTCAGCGAAGAAGAAGTAAAGAAAGCCTTAGAAATTCCAGACGGCATTAGACCAGTCGCCATCATTCCAGTCGGGCGCACGACGGCTAATCCGCCGAAGCATCCAAGAAGAGCGTTAAACGAGATAATGCACAATGAGAAGTATTGACTGGTTCTGAAAGGAAAAAAAGGGTTAGAGGGTTTAGGTGGGTGGCGTTGTTGGTGACGATGGCTTCCTTTTCACAAGCGTCCACACCGCTAATGCGCCTAGGGCTAAACCGAGGATGGCTGCTGAAGCGTATCCTATGTAGGTCATGTACGTGGGTGTCGTGTTTGCCGTATTCACCGTGATTGTCTGCTCCTTGGTGTTTCCCACGAGGTCTGTGGCTACGATGCGTATGATGTGGTTGCCGTCCACGACTTTGGTTGTGTCCCATTGATACGTTTGCTGTGGATAGATTATTGTTTGCGCATTGTCGATGAATAGAACTAAACTGAAAGTGCTCGCGTCATTTGCGGTATAGCTTATGGTTACTGTTCCAGAAGCCGTGGCATTAGGTTGAGGCGAAACTATAGAGACCGTTGGCGGAGTGTTATCAACATTCACCTTAACCGATGTGGTGAGCTGGTTTCCAGCTTTGTCATAAATGGTCAGAGTGATTGTGTGTAATCCATCGGTTGCGGTCGTCGTGTCCCATAAACGGTCGTGTGTTCCAGAAGTGTTCCACGTTTGGAGGGCAGAACCTCCGTCGACGCGTAGGCTTATATCAGTCAAGTTTGCGTCGTACCCGTAGAGGGTTATGTCAACATTGCCCCTAACGTATGTGGAGTTCAGGGGCGAACGAATCTCTCCGATGGGTGCGGTGTTATCGACGAACACTCGTATTTCGACTGTTCTAGTGTTTCCAGCGTAATCAGAAACTGTCAGCGTTATAACGTGCATTCCATCTGTTACCATTGTCGTATTCCACGTGTAGAAGGGATTAACCACATGCACAGAAACTGGCGTTTGACCGAAAGCTCGATTAACGATTATCATGGTAACGGCCTGTCCGTCAATCGATAAAACAGCCTCTCCAAAGTTGGTATCGTCATACGAAACATTTATTCCCACAGAGCCTCTCACAAACGTGCTGTTGCTCGGGCTGGTTATCTGCGCATCAGGAACCTTGTTGTCTATGGCTATTGTTACCGCTGTTTCAGCTTTGTTTCCAGCCAAATCATAAACCACAAGTTTCACCATGTAGATTTCATCGGCTAACAGAGTTGTGTTGAACAGCGTTGAGTTCATCCCTGTGACATCATATGTGTATGTGCTACCGATTGTTATTGACGCCTTTTTGAGCGCCGTGTCTTGGGCGATGAACGTTATAGTGATATTTCCATGAACATACGTGGCATTCGTTGGCGACAAGATAATGGCCGTGGGCGCCATGTTGTCCACAGTGACTGTTATGGAAATGCTGGCGTTGTTCCCGTCAGAATCGTAACCAACAAGCATTATGTGGCGAACGACATAATAATCAGCCGAAGTATTCCAGAGGTACGTGTGTTCTCCACTCGTGTTGAATGAGTGTTCGAGTTGTCTATCGATAAACAGGTCCAAGTGGGTATAGTTGGCGACAGATCCTGAAACATTGATAGCCACCGCTTGTCTGACGTAACTGTTGTTCGAGGGCGTGCAAATCTGCAACGTGATGTTCACGGTAATTATGACCGATTTGCTGGCGTGGTTTCCCGCCCTGTCGTAAGTAACAATCGTTACATTGTTTGCCCCTTCTATCAATCCAGAAAGATTATACGACTGTGCAGTAGTGTTGGCAACAAATTGACTAGAACGGTATACTGAATAATGATCTATTCCACTTTGAAGGTCGGTCGCATTCCAGCGTAGCTTAACAGCAGTGGTTCCGATTATTGTTCCGTTCGCTGGCGTTATTGAGGTTATCTCTGGCAGTGTGGTGTCTTTCTCGCACAGCCAAGCGATCATGTTAGTCGCGAGTCTCAAGTTGTCTGTGCCGTTAAGGTTGATGGAATAATCACGCAAGCTGTCTTCATCGGCAAACCCCAAAACTCTACCCTGCTGATACCAATTCGCAGCAAGCATAATGTTAAAGCCGAGGTCTCTTACAAGCGCTTGAGCATTGTTAGTGTTGCTAGCGTTGCTGCCGTTGCCGGATATGAGCAACATAGCTGCTGGTGCCATTAGGTAAACCTGATGCACGCCCTGGGTTACCTCATGCGGGTATATGTGATTAGTGGCGCCTCCAACGCCGCCGTAAGTCCACGAAATGTTGGCGAAGCCTGTCAAACTGGTATAAATGTTAGGGTAGTCATCGCCCACGACGAGCAGTCCGCCACCGTTGGCAACGAATTGCTGTATTGCCGTAATTTCTGAATTAGTGTACGCAGAGTATGCTTGTATTGTAACAAACACGTCATAACCAGCCAAGATGCCTGAATTTATGTTTCCTGTGAGAAGCGTGTCCACCATGAATCCTTCGGCGCGGAGATTAGCGATCCAGATGCTGTACATGCCAATGAAATCGGTAAGATGCGTCTGGTCGAAGAGTACGTGTCCTTTTGCTGCCGCAACTTTGACCATGACTGTTGCGAGGTTGTCAGAAGTTATGCTTTCGCCTGCGACTGGCGGTGCATAGGCTGTTACATTATACACTGCTGGGCTGGACGGTGTCCAAGCGTAATTAATTGTCTGAGAAGCGTTGACGTTCAACTTTGGTATGGAAACTGAGCTGACTGTAGTTCCGTTGATTTGGAGTTTCAGTTCGATGTTGGTTTCGTTTTGTCTGCCAAAGTTAGACACAGTCGCGTTTAGCATAGAAGAATTGCCAAACCGAATTAGCGCCGGAGCGTCTAAGGTTACACGCAATTCGTGTTCGGGTGTGAACCCAACGGGTATGTTTGTGTTGTCGAGTATGATTATGAACTTTTGAAAGCCAGAAGGTGAAGACATGACCTCCTCGAGTTTTATCCAGAGTCCGTTCGTTTTGTCATACCAGAAAGTGTCACTAACCCCGCCTCCATAGAGTTCGTAAAGTTTCCAGCAATCCACCACTTTTGAACCAAGAACTAATGCTTCGCTTCCGATCACCGTTGCTGAACCGTAGAGTAGGTTTACCTGTGAGCCTATGGTTATGTTGGTTTCTATTATTCCAGGGAACCAGAGATTCTGCCACACACCACTTTCGTCGTATCGGTTGAAGATGTTGACGACAGTCGAGCCAGTCATGTTGCCTTGACCATTAATGGCTTCCCACAGAGTCACGTTCATTTCGTAAACTGAAATGTACTTGTAATAGTTGAGTTGTAGCTCTCCAAACGGAATAAGTGCGCCCGTACTGTTATCTACGCTGTAAAACAAGTAATGCGTCCATTTGCCTTCTTGCGGGCGTATCAAAGGTTGTGTCACAGTTACGAGAACAGTGACCTTGTTATTGTCTACATTTTCCTCGCCCGGTACAGGTTGAGCATAGGCAGTTACGTCGTAGACTCCTTTGAGTATGGGATTCCACTGGTAACTTATGGTGTGAGACGCGCCGGTCAGCAATGAAAATCCATAGTCATGTTTTATAATTACGGTGGTATTGCGTGTGAAGTCATAGATTGACAGTTGGATGTCTGCGGTGCTCTCGTTCTGGGCGCCGTTGTTGGTCACCGTAGCATTGATCGTTACCGTGCTGTTTGGAAACATGTATCTTGGAACTTGGAGTGTGGTTGTTAGTTCATGTTGGGGTTTAATGTATCGTGACCACGTGATTGCGTTGTAGAGAAGTTGCAGGTTGAAGTTGTAGCGTTCTGGTATTGCCTCCAGCCACGGGGAAATGTACACGAGTCCTCGATAAGTGACAATGGCGCTTTCGCTGTTGTATCCCATGGCGACGTAAGTGCCGCCCGCGAGTTCGTTGGAAGACCACACACCGTCACCGGGGATCGCCGTACCAACAGAGGGCATGGTGTACGGGTTGGGAACGCCTGCGAACAGTGGGTGGGAAGGTTCCAGAAGGTTCAGCAGGTCAGTCCCAGTTTCACCCCATATTATGGATTCATTCATTCCGAACAGCGGCGCGAACTTGTTGTTGTTTGGTACGTAGTAGTAGAAGGTTCCTGCTGTAGCGATGAATCCGTGTCCCTCGCGTACATACTGTGTTATGGCTGCTATTTCGGCGTCGGTGTATTCCCATGCGTAGGCGCAGCTTAGGATTAATACGTCGGCTTTGGTGGCGTTCAAGTTCGCGTAGCTAATGCTATCTTTGTTCAGCGTTGTGTAGTCAATGTAGATGAGGCGGTTGCCATAGCGTTGCCAGTTGTAGTTTAGTGTGTCCCATGTGTCGGTGGTTAGCTGTGTTCCAGCCGAACGAAGCACGAACACTCTTAAAGGAATACCGACGTACACGAAACCTTGGACCATGTTGTTCTTAGTGTTGGTCTCGTTAGCCACGGGCAACGCATATACGGTCACGTTATAGTTTCCAACTATAGTAGGCGCCCATGACAAGCTGACTTTTATGGAAGTACCACTCGGAAAATTCGAAATCAGCGTAGATTGCTCAACCGTGCTGTTCACGAGTATTTCAACGCTCACGTTAGCTTCGTTGTGACTCCCATAATTGACGATGGTTGCGTTAATTGTTCCAGTATTGCCCGGTTCAACGAAAGGCGGTTTTTGCAAACCCGTGATGAAAATGTCGTGCGGCGGAAGAGGCTGCTCCAAAGCTTTCAGAGCATTTATCCTTCCATACCCATAATAGATGTCAAAGCCTGTACTGCCCAGATCGTCAGCCGTGTCTCGTAAATGAAGCCTCAACGCGTCTCTCGACACGTTGGGGAATTTGCTCCAAACAAGCGCCGCAACGCCCACAACGTGTGGACACGCCATAGACGTCCCGCTCAGAGAGTCATAAGGATAGTTAAAACGTGAATCGTGTACAGATGAGATTGTTGAATAGATGTCGACTCCTGGCGCCGCAAGTTCAACCCAGTCACCGTAACTCGTGAAATATGCGGGTGCGTCGTTAGGGTCGGTCGCCGTTACAGCGATAACATCGTCGTATGCAGCGGGGTAAAGTTTGACTGAAGAGGCCGAGTTTCCTGCGGCGGCAACGAGAAGCACGCCGTGGTCGTATGCGTATTTCAGAGCGTCTTCAATCACTGTGCTCGGAGAGGAGCCGCCCCAACTCATGTTTATGATGGTGGCGTTTTGGTCTGTGGCGTCGATGATTGCTTGGGCCAGCACATCGTATGAACCCAAGCCAGAGTAGTCTAATCCTTTTTCCGCCATTATTCTAACTTGGGCTAAGCCCGCAATGCCTTTGCCATTGTTTATCTCGGCTCCGATTATGCCTGCAACGTGGGTGCCGTGTCCATTGTCATCCATGGGGTCTGGGTCGTTGTTTACCCAGTCATGGCCCAGTGGCACGTAGTTTGCGGCGATGTCTGGATGATTATAGTCTACGCCCGTGTCGATATCAGCCACAAGCACAGACTTGCTGCCTGTGGTTATGTTCCATGCGTAGTCTGCTTTGATTTTTGCAGGACCCCACTGTTGATTCCAGTATGGGTCGTTTGGAATCATGAAAGCCTGATAAGTGCCTCTCGGTTCAACATAAGTGCCTAGTCCAATGTCTTTGATGTCTCTCATGAAAGAGGCAACACTGTTTTGCGGTATGCTAACCACGACTGCCTCTATCTTGTTTCCCATCAGAACCTTATTGATGATTTTCACGTTTCTCTCGAGAGCAAGCTGTTCCACTTTCCCATAGGATTGCCACGCTTCTGAAACTCCTATGATAAATTCGTTAGAACTCGAGCCCCAGTAACTAGTGGAATTGTTTCCTTGCACAGTATTGTTGAAGTTCCAAAAGTTCATCGCCCCCTTAGGAGTGGTATCAGCGGTGCTTTGAGGTTTCTTGAAGTCGACACCCTTTAGGAGGTCATTTGCAGTGTTCTGAGTTTTCGTGAAGCTATCAGTAAAGGCGAATACGCCTGTTACGTTCAGTGTTGTTACGACGAAGCTTGTTAGAAGGAGAATCACCAAAATCCCTGATACAATTTTCGTTTTCATTCTTTCCCCTCAACGCTAAAGAAACATCATATACGGAGTTATTTGAAGTTTGCCTTAATTAGAAGCAAAACATTTAACGACTGTTAAACCAAACTCTTTTCGCGGTGACTAAAAATGAGCTTTTATCTGGGCGAACTCGCTTGGCCCGACGTGAAAGAATTCCTGTTAAAACACAACACCATAATCATTCCAGTAGGAAGCTGCGAACAACATGGTCCCCATCTACCCTTAGACACGGATGCCTATGATGCTTTCTGGTTATCATTAAGAGCCGCGAAGGAGGCAGGTTGCGCTCTAGTAGCACCGCCTATCAATTACGGTGTATCAATGCATCACATGGACTTTCCAGGAACAATAACGCTCGCGCCAGACACGTTGGAAGCAATCGCTTACGAAACCAGCATTAGCCTAATCAGACACGGGTTTAAAAAAATCGTTTTCGAAAATGGCCACGGTGGAAACACGCCAGCGCTCCAGTCAGCAGCGCAAAGAATCAAAACAGACACCGGAGCCTTCACCGTGGTCGATACGGTCAGCCTCATACCAGACTACATCGAAGAATTCGTTGAAACACCGTATGACGCTCATGCGGGCGAATTCGAAACCTCCACCTCGCTCGCTAACCGCGAAGAACACGTGAAAACAGACAGAATAAGAAAACCCAAACTGACGCTTCCAGCTTCTAAATACACGAAAATCGGACTAAAAGAAACAGGCCCCAAAGTGTACTGGGCGTTCAGGACGAAAGAACTCAGCGAAACAGGCGTTATAGGCGACCCCACAAAAGCCGCGAAAGAAAAAGGCACAAAAGCTTGGGAAACAGCCACACAAAGACTCGCAGAACTACTAACCGAACTCGACAAAATACAAACATAGAAAACCCATAATAAACCCGCGGTTCTCTGCTCCTACCTAACGACGCAAAGCCCAAAAAGTGCTGGGCATATTTGGATCCTAGTTGGATCATATAGTGAACCGGGTAGGGGAGAGCGCAGAGCAGATACACACTCAGCCAAAGCACTATTAATTTAAGCACAAAAGCACCACACTAAAAGGAGCCAAACATGAAGAAAATCACGGCTGAACTCGTCGAAAACTTTCTAATCGTCTGGAACCCAAAAGACGGAACACAACTCTACAAAACGGGCTACTACGGCAAACCCCTCGGAATCCCCAAACCAAAAACATTCGAATTCAACGTACCCCTCATTCTGGATTTAATGGAAGGATTATACCTCACAGAAAACAAAATAATCACAATAACACAAGACACAAAAAAAATAAACCAAAAAACACTACTCAAAAAAGCACGCACTCTATCCGAAAACTTCGACCAAAAATACGCCGTATACCGCGACCTACGAAAACACGGCTTAATCGTCACACCAGGCATAAAATTCGGCTGCGACTTCGCCGTATACAAACACGGACCCGGAATAGAACACGCACCCTTCATGGTCTCCGTAAAAAAACCCGAAGACGAAATGACCGCCACCGAAATCGTAAAAGCAGGAAGACTCGCAACCACAGTAAGAAAAAGATTCATAATCGCAACACCAAGCCAAGACAAGATAGAATATTTCATCTTCAAATGGTTCAAAGCATGAAGACCACACCATCATTTTTTCCATGAATAAACCGCATTAATTAGTTTTTTACCAACAATTATTCTTTTTTCGGAGAAAAACAAAAAAGCCACCACGCATAAGATATACAACAAGGGAGAAAAGACAAACATGAAAAAAACCATCCTCCTCACAATCCTCATCACCTTCTGCATAGCCCTGTACAGCTTATCCCAAGCTTACGCTGCAGCCAACACACTACCACTAACACCAAACAACACAAAACAACCCACACAAACAACTAACAATTACAACAACCCCGCACCCAACGTAATAGCATACGGAGACCCAATAACCGACCCCAGACCAAAAGCAATACGATACCCAATCCCACTCTAAAAAAACCCACGAGGTGCACCCCACGAGCGGCGTACAAGACTTCCAGTGGATGCTGCAATACCTAGACGCACTAGACGAAACAAACGCGAAGATACTGGAAGGACTCGGCGCACACGGACCAAGAAACATATCCGCACTAGCAAAAAAACTCAAAATATCCCCAACCACCGTAGCATTCCGAATCTCAAAACTCGTCGAAGAAAGCGGCCTCCAAGTAAGAGGAAGACTAAACTTTCAAAAGCTGGGACTACGAAGAGCAGTCATCTTTACAGAAGCAAAGCCAGGCAAAGAAAAGGTGCTGAGAAACCTCGTTGAAAACTTACCATTCTGGACCTACGCGATAAGATGCTTTGGAAGGTTCAACGGCGTCTATGCTCTTTTCAGTTTTCCCTCAGAATTTACGAGAGAATTCGAAGACTATTTCGCTGAAGCATCGAGACTGAATGTCTTAGAGAAATATGCTGTTTTTTGGGTCACGGATTTTTGTGAAATGCCTCCAAATTTTCGCTGGTTTGACTTTAAAAAACGTGGTTGGAATTTTCACTGGCAACAATGGCTAAAAGAAATCGAAAATTCCACAAAGGCTCTTCCAAAGCGCCTTCTCGATCCTGAAACATATCCAATTTTTGCTGACAATACCGATTTGCTGATTCTGAAAGAACTGGAAAAGGACGGCTCAATAGAGTTCAAAAAATTGGCAAAAACTGTTGATATGACTCCTGAAGCCGTCCGTTACAGATTTCAAAATCACATCCTAAAACGACAGCTAGTCGTCGATTATGAAATCTCCATCTTTCCATACCCATTCCAGTCTTCAGATTTAGCGAGTTTTGCTATTGACTTTAAAGATCAAGCCGCACTCGCGAGGTTCGTAAATTCCTTAACGAACAAACCCTTTGTCCTAAACTATGCAAAAGTAACAGGACAAAACAAGTTAATCGCACATTTCTTCACGCCTAAGATGGAATTTTCACATCTTATCGACTGTTTAAACCAGCTCATAGAAATGCACATTGTAGAACGCTTCTCTCATGTGGTTTTGGACGTTCCCTCGTACAAGCGGCAAACAGTGTCCTACGAGTTCTTTGAAAAGAACAGATGGGCCTACAATCACCAAGAAATCTTGAAAGGTTTAAAGACAATACTGGGCTGAAAGAAAGTTTATGTTTTGTTTTTATCCGAACAGGAATCAAGTTCACTGAATAAAACAAAAAGCTTTTAAATCGTTAAGCGATATAACATAAAATGGGAGGGCAGCGAGTTAGAGAGTCCCGAAGAATAGTATAGTTTTGCGCGTTCAAACTCCTTCTCTTCAGCCTCTAGCTCCTTCCTCTTTTTTCCTCCCAACACAGCAATGGTTTATCTATGATTCTTCCCAAAATATACTACTCCTACGCGGTGAAAAAGATGAGCGTCGAAAAACAAGATTATGCGTATCGTCTTGAAAATGCCCACAATTACGGTGAAATCTGGGAAGTTGTTAAAGAGACAACCAAACATTCCTCAGGGAGACAACGGATTGGCATGATGCTTTTTCTCGATGACCTTCCCCTCAGCATAGGCGCCTATCATCCTCTTGGTACAAACAACCTAGTTCTGAACAGAACGCTTGTTCAAGTTGTTGAAGCAGCGACAAACTCGCGTAAGCTTGTGAACAGTTTCGTCTATGTTTTGTTACTGCACGAATATCTCCATGCACTGGGTTACGTTGCAGAGGAAGCCGTAAGACCGCTGGTGTACGAAGTGGCTAAGAAATCGTTCGGCGAAGATAGTTTAGTCACAAAACTTGCTGAGAAAGGACCATGGGCACTTTTGCAAGGTGTGCCTCTAAATGTTATTCAAGCACCAAAGAGAGTTATGGAGATTGTAAAAGATTTCGAAAGGTCGAATCAAAAATATATCAGCTGAACGTTATCTGAAGATTCTCTCTGCATTGCGGTCAAACCTTAACAATCGCTTACTACATTGCTTTTGAGGATTTTCTGCACATTGGCTGTTAATAGAGAGAGGAAGGAGGACAGCCCACGTCAAGACTGCCAACCTTAAGGGGTGCTGCACGCACGATTTTGCGTATCAGCAGGGGGAGGAAGAAGACTACGAGAAGTATGGGAAAGGAGTTACGTAGCCTTTTTGGGTTGGCAACCTTTGACAGAGGGATAGAATTTCCATCGGCTGTCCATTCCTCCCAGAACCATTAAGCTTCCATGATGGGTTTAAAAAACTTTTTGCTGTGAAGCTGTCCAAAAAAGGTAAATTTTTTCCTGCGATAGGATGCTTAGCGTTTTTAGCATGTTTGCTAGTTTAGCGTAACTAGCTTTTTCTAGCGCTGCCTTATAGGAATCATCGTCAACGTATGGGTTATTCTCAAGCGTCCGGCGAAGACGTGGATTTTTGATTTTTCCAAGAATGTTATTTAATTGGATTTTCTGACGAATGCTTAATTCTTCCACTTTTTCTTTGTTTAGTTTTTCGGACGGTAGCAGGTATGGGTTGAAGCCTAATTGATGAAGTTGGTTGATTGCTTCCGCGTATGTGCTGTCATGTCGTTGTGCCGTAATTTTTGTCATGCCCGCCTTTTCGAAAAACGGGTTGTACTTGGCCATCACAGCAACGGCTTCGACAAAAGGTGTTTCAGCGAGTGTTAAGGTGTCTTTGACGAGTTTTGTGCCGAGACCTATTGTGCGATATTTCGGGTGAAGAATCACTCGGCTGATTAGAGAAAGTTGACTGTTTAGTTCCTTGAATCTTAATCGTCTTCCTAGAAGAGCTTTGTTTCTTCCAGAACACAGTGGTGGTGGATAACTGTAGACGATAACGCCTACGAGTTCGTCCACATCAGTGCGTTCCATGGCGAAAATCTTTCGCGGTGGAGGCAATCTTTTGGACTCGCGATAATGAAACTCTGCGAGCTTATGGTAATCTGTCATTGAGCCTTTGCGTATACTTACGTGTTTTGATATGCTGCAATTTTCTAGAAGCTTGTGAGGAAAAGATTTGACGTTGATTTCTCTGCCGAAGTACTTGTGAATTCTCACGGTCGGTGCTAGGTCTTCTTGCAGGTCTGTGTGAGTGGTGGCGACTAAGATTGCTTTTCCTTCCTGTCTTACGAGTTTTTGTAGGTTGAAGGCAACAATTTTGGCGGTGTCTCGGTCGAGTGTACTGCAGAATTCGTCCATTATCCAATACTGCTTTTTTGTTTCTACGAGTTTTGCGATTCGGTAACGGTATTTTTGTCCGTCACTTAGCTGCTTGTAATTCCTAAGAAAAAGGAAGGCATCATTTAGCCCAACTTTGCACAGCAGTGTTAAGCCTTCTTCGACTGTCTTGCCGATGGTTTCGATTATGGGCTTGGAAGCGTCAAACTTTATGTCATGGATGCTTACCGCATTTGATCGAAGCAATTTTTCCAAATGCCTAAGCAGAACACTTTTGCCGCTGCCGCTTTCGCCAGTTATGTAGATAATATCTTTAGGGCCAATCCGCAGGTTCACGTTGTCGTATAAAACTTGGCTTCTATTCTTGTCAAGGCCTAAACCGAAGGCTTCTGATACGACGAGAGTCCTAGGCGTGATAGCTGTTGCAGTTTTGTAACTAATGTTAATGTGGAAACTCTTCGTGTTTCGGTCAAACTTCTTTATGGCTCGAAGTATCTTGAAAAATTCCCGTTTCATGCTTTGTCAGCAGAGAATTTCAAGTTTTGCGAGTCTTATAGGATAAAATTGCTGGAGAAGGTGATAATGTCGGTTTTTTAGCCGGTATAAAAAGGAAAGGAGATTGCATGTTTTCTATTTTTGTTCGTCTAAATAGCAGTAGCCATTTTTTGCTTTGTCTGCCATTTCTTGAGCGTATTTTGCCGTGCCGACTTGTTTGATTCTCTGAATTCTTTGCGAAAATTTGGGGTTTTTTCGCCAAGGTTCAAGGGGTTCGCATGTTTCTGTGGACGCGCATTCTGCGCATGTTGTGTAGCCTCTTTGTTTTGCGCACACGCGTACTTTGCATTCTGGGTCTCCGCCGCCTTGGATGCAGCCTGGGCATTCGCCGAAGAGTTTTTTGTAGGCTTCAAGAACTTGTTCGAATTCTTTATGATACTTAAACGCGGGTTCCCATTTAGCGAGTTGGTCTGCGAAGTTGTTGAATCCGTAGGCTTTTATTGTGTTTTGAAGGTTTTCGACCGCGGTTTTTATTTTGCCTTGGTAGATGCCGCATGCTCCGCAGTGTAATCCGCAGTAGCCGAGCAGGTCGGTTGGTTTGGTCATTTTTGGAAAACTCCTTTGGTGCGTGTTAGAGTCGGTTTAGAGAAAGTTAAACCTTTTTGTAACGAATGATGCACTTTGGGCTAAGCCTTTTGTGAGATGAACACACCGAGGATGGTTCCGATTATGCTTGTGAGGGCTGCGAAAATTTCGCTGTTCCATGTTTTTAGGAAGACTAGGTGCGCGATTTCTAGAATGGTCAATACGATTAGCGCCATTATGGCGAAGATTATTCCGATTATTAGGTGTTCGTTTGGTGGTACGATTACGTGTTTGACTTTCTTGCGGTTGCTTTCGCAGGGTACTGTGATTTTTTTAGCCAATAGTTTTCTTAGTAGGTTCCTCAAAGTATATCCAGCCGTCTTTTTCTCTCAGGCGTTGCATGAAGGTTCTGACACATTTTTTGAGGACTTTTATGTTGTCTAAGTCAAGGGCTTCGTGGGCGAGTGTGCGTATGTTTTCTATCATGCCCACGGGAATGACATTGTAGTGAAAAGCATCGCAGGTGCGCACGAGTTCTTTGGCTATGACCAAATGTTTTGTCTTGCGTCCTTTTATGCCTAAAAAATATCCGACGCTGCGCACGGGTGTGTCAAACTTGCCGCTTTCTAGGCTTCCTGTTGCTTCGCTGGCGTCAAGCCAATCTACTTCAATCAAATCGCCAAATCGTAGGTTTTTGGTTGTTTTTTGGGCGTTTTTGTTTAGTTCGGTTTTCATAAACGAGTAAGTGGCGTTGTGGTGTAAAAGTGGAGTGCACACTGTTTGTGCTGGCTTTTCTGCAGAGAAGAAGATGAGAAGGCTTGCAAGCAGCAGCCTGGGCTGGTTAGAATGGAAAAGGGTGCTTTTGCCCGCTATGAGAGAGTCTGCGCTTCCATGCGTGTGTCGAGTGTTATTTGGGTTTTTTCTTGTATGCGTTCTGTTGCATACTCTTTCAGAGTTTCGAACTCTGTGTTGGTTAGTACGTTTTTTGCCCTTGCCAAAATTTCGAGACAGATTTCCTTGAAAACTAAATCTGCGCAGCTCATTTTGGCGTCGTCGATTAATTCTTTACAGGCATTAAGCAATACGTCGCTCATCCTTCTCACCGAAGAGATTAGAAGAGGAAGTTTTAGTGTTAATGGTTGCGACTTTTTAATCTGTATTTAGAAATCACTTACGCGCGTGTATCTGCTCAGCGCTCTCCCCTACCCGGTTCACTATATGATCCAACTAGGATCCAAATATGAGCCAAATATGAACAGAGAACCGTGGATTCAACCGATTAAAACATGATATCAAGATTATTTGAGGGGGGAATTTTTGGATTTTCTGCTAAACTCGGTACAGGTATAATGGTAGAGTGGTTTTAGTTGAGTGGCTAATAATTTGAGTGATTAGTCTAGTTTTGGGGTGAGCCCAGGGTAAAGTTTTATCCCAAACCCAGACTATTTTTTGCCTTTTGAATGTCTTGCAGGAAGCGAAACCTGTTTTTTCTGTTTTCTTTTCAGCTCTTTCTCTCGCTGTAGTTTTTGATGCTGTTCTAAACTGGCAGCTTTCTTTTCTCTTCTCGACAAGAACTCATCAACCTCAGCAGGCAATAGGAGCATTACGCATTTTAAAGCGTTGTCCTTTTATCTGCAACTGAAAACACTTATTAGAAATATTGACTAACAGAGACGAGAGGAAAAATGCTTGAGGCACTTGGATTAATAGGTAATGCAGTAATCCTAATTGCCTCATTGCTTGTTCTCGATAGAGCCAGCGACTTGACGATTACTCATTCTGTAAATGTGGCAAGTGTGACTGGTTTTGGAAAAACAACAATTGGGTTTATTCTGGTTGCGTTTTCAACCTCATTGCCAGAGCTTCTTGTTGCCATATTTGCAGTGATTCAGCCAGAAAATGTCGGAGTATCTATTGGCAACGTTCTAGGCTCAAACATTGCGAACATTTGTTTGATACTCGGAATTTGCTTTGTTCTCATGGCTCTGAGATGTCCAAATCGAATTTGCTTTCTTCCGACAATGGCAAAAGAAGAAATGGGAAGCCTTCACTTTGGTCTTCTTGTAGCATCAGTTATTCCATTGGTCTTGCTCTACGTGGGATATGCAAGCCAGTTCATGGGCATAATTCTTCTGGTGGTTTTTGTATTCTATCTTTATCAACTTTCAAAAATAAGAAATGTGAAAGAAGAAGGCACTCTAGGAACGGAAAGACAGAAGCTTCGCAAGTATGCTTCTTTAGCAGTCTTAGGTGCTGTCGGAGTAGTGATTTGTGCTTATTTCATAGTCGAATCTGCATCTTTCGTAGCTGTTAGTATTGGCATTCCGAAAGTCGTTATTGGTGCGACTGTTATTGCTTTTGGCACAAGCGTTCCAGAATTAGCCACAAGTGTTGATGCAGTTCGAAAAGGGCATTTGGATTTGGCTCTTGGTAATATTGTCGGAAGCTGTTTCATTAACATAACATGTGTCTTGGGAGTAACGCTTCTAGTTTCGCCTTTAAGGATTAACATGAGTGCCTTTTCTGACCTTGCCATTATCTCATTGATAACGAATGTTCTTTTGTGGTATTTCTTGTCTAGTGAGAAGATAGGCTGGCGAGAAGGTGCGGTTTTGCTCTTCATATATTCCTTATTTTTGGTAATCAGCTTTAGTGGTTACAAATTCTGACTCTGCCAGACAAGTAAGGCGTGATTCGGGATTAGAAAGAGGAAACACCATGTTCTATATATATCGAAAAGTAGTGGCAATATGATGAGATTAGGAATGATTCCCAAAGTCAAGGCAGTTACGTTTGATGATTCTTAACTTTGCGTTATCCAATAAAACAGAGAGAGGACATTGTTTATGTAGTAGCCTCTTCAACATGCTCTTTTACTATTTCTGTTAGAACTTCTAAGCTGTTTTCTGTCCATTCTCTAGCTCAGTGATCTTTTCTCTCAAAGTCTGATTAATGGTTTCTAAAACTGATAATCTCTTTTGAGATTCAATCAAAGCATCAGTTATATCCTCCATCTTCTTGCTCTGTTCTTGTTTGACTTCACCGCTCAAGTCTATCGAGGACACATCCTCCATAGTAGTTTTCGACCTAGTGACGCTAGATTCACAAAACGAAACTAAAAGTGCCAAACATATTTGGAGCCTAATAGAATAGTCTAGTCACTGCGCCGAGAACACGCACACACTGAAAACACCCGCTTAGATTGAGAAGGATAGTATGCGTGCGGCGTCGGCTGCGTCTTCAGCTTTGTCAGCCGAGTCCTCTAACAGTTTTATAATATCTCTTAGAAGCACAAGCACAGGAATCGTAACATTGGCACTAATTATCTTGAGCTCCACCTCACGATAAGCTTCGTCAACAGCACGCTCAGCCATCTCCACATCACGCGCTTTCTCCAAGGTCTTAGCCGACCCGTAACTGAGGGTTATACTAGTCTCTCTCAGTCTCAGGATGGTTTCCAGCACGGCTTCGGAAAGTTTGAGCAGGTCTTTCTTGATTTCGCTAGGTACCTTCCAATTACGCTCGATGATTTGAAGCACCCAGAACGCGACGCCCTCGCAGAAGTCCGCTATTTCACTGGATAGACTGGTGAAACGCAGAAAATCCTCCCTGCTTATCAGTATGGCACCTATCTCCGCGAGTTCTTGAGAGACAGTTCTCCGCGCACTGTCGATTTCTTCCTCGTTCTTTCTGATTTCTATGAACAGCTTCTGCGCCGTCGTCTTGTCGCCTTTAATAAAGCACTCAAACATCTGCGGAACCTTGCGACAGACATCCACCACCTTGCGTAGATGGTCCTGACACACGCTCAGTGCTCTTCGTTTTAACCTTTCTTCTGTCTCTACTGGAAGAACCATACTCCCACCCTACAAATCGCCTTTGCGAAGCTCACCAATATACTGCGAACAGCATTAAAAAGCATAACTAAAGAAAACGGCTGAGAAACGCGGTTTTCCTCATTCTTCTATGGGTTCGCCCAAGTCTTCGAACCCTTTACCATAACTAAAATAGCCACACAACAGCTCAGCAAGATGCGAAACCTTACTGCGCACTTGCTTCCAAGAATCGCGGTCACGAATAGTGATGGTATCGTCTCTCAGGGTCGTGTAGTCGATTGTTATGCATAATGGCGTGCCGACTTCATCCATCCTTGCATAGCGGCGTCCAATCGAGCCCGAATCATCATACTCCACAGTAAAGCCCTCATCCCTAAGCTTTTGACAGATTTCCATGGCTTTTTCCATCAACCCATCCTTGTTCATCAACGCAAAAACTCCAACTTGTATAGGCGCCAAGTCGCGTGGAAGTTTCAGCAGTGCACGGTCTTTTTTCTGTTCATATGCATATTCGAGGGTTACGTAGGCTAATCTGTCAGAGCCGAAGCTGGGCTCAACAACATGTGGAATGAAGTGCTTGCCTTTTTCTTCGACCTTTGAGCGAGTGATTTCAATGTGCTCTGGCTGAATCTTGTGTGCGCCTATCATGAAGAATCCTTTCTTTTCGAGGGATGTTTGTACTTCTTTAGCATCTGCGTTTTTGAGTTGTTCCGCGATTCTTGCGGCGTCTTTCTTAAACTCTGGGCCTAGTTTTGCCATGTTAGGTTTGACGGTTAACACTTCTTTCACGATGGGCTTTTCGTACTCTTTGTATACCTGCATGTCAGTGCCGCTGTGTTGCATGTGTTGTTTTAAGTCATAATCCGTACGGTATGCCAAGCCTGAAACTTCTGTCCAACCCCAACGTTCGAGAAGAATTTCCTGGTCGAAGCTTTGCAGTGAATAGTGGGCTTTTTCCCACGGGAGTTTTTCGATGAATCTTTGTTTGTTTTCAGGTACGCCGAGTTGCGCTAGGAAAAGTTTTGCGAGTGCCATGAAGAAGGCTTGCCATTCGGTTTTTACGATGCCTTTGGCTATGGCTTCCTTTGTGGTTACTGTGATGGGTTCTTTTTTGCCTTTGAGTTTTTGTTCAGCGGGGATTATGCGTAGGGTTTCGTTTTCTACTGTTTTGAGCCATGGGCATGGTTCTTCGGGGTCGAAGAAGAATTCCACGTCCATTATGGTGAATTCTCTTAAGCGGATTAAGCCTTGTCGGGGGCTGATTTCGTTCCTTAGTGCGTGGCCTATTTGTGCTATGCCGAGGGGGAGCTTTTCGCGTGTTTGTTCATGTAGGCGTTTGAATTCTACGAATATGCCCTGTGCTGCTTCGGGTCTGCCGTAGCCTGTGGCTTCTGCGTATGGGCCTATGGTGGTTTGGAACATGGTCAGGAAATGCTTTGGCTTGCCCAAGTTGGTGCTGTTGCATTCTGGGCAGTGTATGTTTTTGGTTTTGATTGTGGCTTCAAGTTCTTTGAGCGTGAGTTTTTCGGTTTCTGTATCGCTCATTTTAGCTTGTTCTTGGAGCAAGTGGTCAGCGCGGAATCTGCGTTTGCACTTTAGACACTCAACGAGCGGTTCTTTGAAGTGTGTCAAGTGTCCTGAGGCTTCGAACACTTTGGCTGGTGTGATCATGCTGGATTCGATTTCTATCATGTCGTATGGCTGGAGGAAAAAACGTCGGAATTTGTTTTCGATTTTGCGTTTAAGCGCTGCGCCATACGTGCCGAATGTTACGAAGCCGCTGACACCGCCGTAGATTTCATAACTGGGCCAGAAGAAGCCTCTGCGTTTGGCGAGTTCGGAAATGAGTTCGTATTTGTCGGGGGTTTTAGACGTTGACAAGCGTGTTTCAGCCTCTGTTTTTGGTTGAGTGTTTAGCGTGGTTCTTGATAATAAAGCAAGCGTATAGCCTGTAGTAGCTGTGTGTATCTGCGCTGCGCTCCTCTAGACCCCGTTCACTGTATGATCCAAATATGATACAAATATGTTTAGGCTTATTTTGTCACTTTTTAGGTAGGAGGTTTGAGGGTGGTTATTTTTTGTGTGGTACTAGGCATAGGAAGCGTAGTGTGCTTTTGCCGGTGTTTTCGAAGTGGTGCACCGCGTTGGGTGGGATATATACTGCGTAGCCGTTGGTTGCGGTTCGTGTTTGTCCGTCGCAGAACACGCTGCACTCGCCGTCTAATATGAAGACTTCGTGCTCCCAATCATGCGAATGATGAGGCGACTTTGCCTTAGGCTCAAGTTCAAAATAGCGCATGGCAAAATTAGGAGCGCCGTCTTCTTGTTTGATGAGCCATCTTATCTTGACGCCCGGTTCGCCCGCGTCTTCATTCGTGACCTTGGTAAAGTGTACTATTTTACAGGGCATCGTGTTTTCACCTTGTTTGTGAATAGGCAAAATTGCCTTGTTTGAGTTATAAGGTTACTGTTTTTGTATCCTCTTGACTGTTTGGGCTTAAATGGCGAGATTTTCTTTGAATCCTTTTGAAACACGAAATCTTCTCTTTCTTTTTCCGATTCAAGGATTCGCTAATTTAATATCTGCTTCGTCTGATTAGTGTCTTGGGTGAGAGAAGCGTTGGATATACCGTCTATTTCAGCAATTGTGGCGGCTACGAGTGTAGCAGTAGGAGTCCTGTACTATAGCTTCCAGATTCGACATCAGACCAAAATAAGACAAACAGACCTAGTCATGAAACTGTACTCGACTTATGGCAGCAAGGAATTTCAGGACGCATTGTGGAAAACCATGGCTAGAGAATACAAAGACTACAACGATTATGAGCAGAAGTATGGTTGGCCAGAAGTAGTAGAAGTCGGCACCTTCTTTGAAGGAATAGGTCTACTCTTGAAGAGAAAACTTATAGACATTCAGCTTGTTGATGATCTCTTCACTGGACCAGTCAGACTTGCATGGGAAAAAATGAAGCTTATGATTGAAGGGGCCAGAAAACACCTTAATATGCCCACAGCGTACGAGTGGTTTGAATATCTCTACAATGAAATGCAGAAAAGAACACAACAACTGGCAAAAACCCAATAGATGCTTTTTAGCGTGGTTTTAGCGGTGACATTTCGCGTAGTTTGTTGACTACTTTAGGTAGTACTTGTAGGATGTAGTCGATGTCTTCGGGTGTGTTGTGTTTGCCTAGACTGATTCTTAGGCTGCCTCTGGCTATTTCTGGTTTAAGCCCAATGGCTAACAGCACGTGACTGGGCAATTCTGTTTTTGAGGCGCAGGCTGAGCCGCTTGAGGCTTCGATGCCTTCCATGTCCAAGCCGAGGACTATGGCTTCGCCTTCGATGTAGTTGAAGTGGAAGTTGGCGTTGTTCGGAAGCCGCTGCGTCGGGTGCCCGTTAAGATAAGAGTCTTCGATTTCTAATGCGCCTTTGATTAGTTTATCTCTAAGTTTAGTGAGTCTTTCTGCTTCAGGTTTCATCTCCTCTTTACGCAGTTCCACTGCCTTGGCAAAGCCCACAATGCCCGGCACGTTCTCGGTGCTCGACCTCAAGCCGAACTCGTGTCCACCGCCGTGGAGTAAGGGTGTGAGTTCTATGCCTTTGCGTATGTACAGTGCGCCGACGCCTTTTGGTCCGTAGAGCTTGTGGGCGTTTATGGTCATCATGTCAATGCCCATTTTCTTCACATCTAGGGGAATTTTGCCAAAACTCTGTGCTGCGTCTGTGTGAAAGAGGACGTTGTTTTTGTGGCAGAGCGCGGCGATTTCTTCTATGGGCTCTATGGTGCCTATTTCGTTGTTGCCATGAATAACTGAGACGAGGTTGGCGCCTTGTTTTATAGCATTTTCCAGAGCGTTCATGTCTATTACGCCGTACTGATCGACTGGGATGAAGTCTACTTTGTAGCCTAACTGTTTGAGCCATTTAGCCGCATTGAGCACGCAATCATGCTCGACAGTGGAAACCGCGATGTGGGTCTTGGCTCCTCCATGCTTAAGCGTGTAGCCCTTAAGCACAAGATTGTTAGACTCTGTAGCGCTTCCTGTGAAGATGAGTTCTTCAGGAGAGTCGGTGTTCATAAACGCCGCAATCTTCGCCCTAGCCTCCTCTACAGCTTGTCTAGCCTTCGCACCACTACTGTTCACAGAAGAAGCATTACCAAAATATTCCATAAAAAACGGCTTCATAGCCTCAAAAACCCGAGGATCAACAGGCGTAGTCGCCGCATAATCCACATAAACCCTACGCATCCAATTCACCAACCAAGACAACAAATTCAGAAAGGTTTCTTAAAACTTTATGTTTAGGGCACGTCAACTTTTAACTAGGGTCGCTATTAAGGTTGATATAAAAAAGGTTTTGTTCTCAAAGAGTTGCAGGAACGCGTGTTAAAAGTGAATGGTGGCTCATACATGACATGATGTCATTACGTTGAAACATTTGATTAGTCATCAGATAGTTTATTTTGATGTTTTTGTCGAGTTTGGTTCATTAGTAGTCTCTTGTTATAATATCTGAACCACATGATACCTTCTGCGGTAAGATGTAGTAACCAACCATACATCATGATGAGAGTGGACATAACCACCACTGGAAAAAGCAAGTTTATGATTAAAGTGCCTGCCAAGATTATTTCGACGATTGTTATAATAGCAAAGAATCTTTTGCGAGTAGTTTCCAAGTATACCAAAATCAGGGGCACCACATATGCAATGCCGAGACAAACGAAATATATATGATACATATATTGCTGCAAAACTGTAGGAACAATGTCTAAACTCATTCAACATCACCTTTTTCAGTTACCGCATAAACTTGTTTCCGCCTCCACCGAACCCATAATATCCACGAGAACCTCGTGGAGGAGGTGGCGGGGGAGGTGGATCCCGATAGTCTCGCAGGGTCCAAGCACCAGCAATCGTGACCATCCAAAGGTAGGTCTTTGTTGAAACCAGCATAGAGCCACCCCAGATCATGTAAACTGTCCATGGAGCGACTTCGAACCATAGGTCAAATGAGTCATCTGCGTTATGATCTATGCTGTACATATTACCGTAGTCGTACGCCCAAACAGCAGTAAGGAATCCAGCAACAGGGACTGCAGGTGGGACAGTGAAAGCGGCAATTAGTGTTATTAACCCACCACCTACTACTATAGCTGTCTGTGTATTTATCGCAGTGAGTGCATCTAAGTGTAAGTGGCAATAAGCGCCATATGGAATGCCAAAAAATTCATACCAAGCGACCACTTGCAGATAATTATCCCCGCTCATGATTGTTATATTATCTGAATTCATAATTGTTTCCAATTGTTCTTGTGTAAATGTTTTCGTTTTACTGAATTCTTCTAAAGAGCCTCGGAGTAACACCTCTATTTTGGACTTTTCTATAGCGATTTCAAAGGCGCGTGTTTCTTTACCTTGCGTAACCGCGCTTATAGTAAAAACTAGTCGAGTATTCACTTCAGTGTCTGTTACGACCTGGGTATTTGCCTTGACTGGAATTGCTGCTAGAAAGCCTAATGATATTATCGTAATTATTAATAACGTCATAGCACCCACATCTTCTCTTTTTTGCATCCTTCATCCTCCCCTATGTTTCTACGGGAAAATCATTGATTAATAAATTTTGCGGTCGACTTAGTAATTCTTCCAAGCGTAAGATTAAACGGTTCTCCATAGCAAGCATTTAAGAACTTAAGGTAAATGTTTATATCTGTTAAGTTCCCCTCTAGTATTTTTGGCGACAATTCGTTATCGCCACATTCGAACGTATTAGTGTATACGCCCCGTAATTATCCGGCGGCGGCGTCAACCCGACGAATTAAGGCGTTCACGCCCTTGGATGACGGACAAACGTTTGACCTCCAGTTACGGGGACAAAACATGACGACCTGAAGCACACTCACGTTTTAGGTCTGATGTAGGCTTGGCGCTTACCCACAATTCCAGCGTAGGCCAAACAATTTAGGCTGTACTTCACGCAAATCACAAATCCGGTTGATCCTGCCGGACCCTACTGCTATCGGGATGGGGCTAAGACATGCGAGTCGAACGCTCCTAGCCATGAAGGAGCGCGGCATACGGCTCAGTAACATGTGGCTAACCTACCCTCCGGACGGAAATAACCCCGGGAAACTGGGGCTAATGTCCGATAGGCGAAGATGCCTGGAATGGTTCTTCACCCAAAGGGCGTTGGAATCATGCTTTTCAACGTCGCCAGAGGATGGGGCCGCAACCGATCAGGCTGTTGGCGAGGCAACGGCTCACCAAACCTATAACCGGTACGGGCCGCGGGAGCGGTAGCCCGGAGATGGGCACTGAGACAAGGGCCCAGGCCCTAC
>Ga0315268_10000517_pt1 | contig 45006 bp, 49 predicted proteins | sample C1_top_MG_FD_204535 | JGI IMG/M metagenome (GOLD analysis project Ga0315268, IMG submission 204535) | Sediment microbial communities from Yellowstone Lake, YNP, Wyoming, USA - C1_top | ecosystem: Environmental > Aquatic > Freshwater > Lake > Sediment | place: USA: Wyoming | collected 2017-08-01 | reverse complement strand
AAACAAAAAGCGAGAATTGTAACATTGTTTTCGATGGAGCTTGTGTCGATTCCAACAGAGTTGCTTTGTGAAAGAACGGGGAGCAAAAACACATTTTTGTTCATTGTCACTCGCCTGATCCTCACTCCGTGATAACCTTCAATACCAGCAGCAACCCATCCTTTCTTTCTTCTATAAACTTCGGCTCGAGCTGCAGTTTTAAAACTTGGGTTTAAAGATACAAGTAGCCTTTCATAATCATTTTTTGGATGTCGAATTTTTCTAGAAAAATCATAAGGAGTAACTAGTGTTGGTTCGAGGTTGAATGTTCTATTTTCGTAAACGAATTTTTCTCCTAAATACGCTTTCCGAATTATAGAGAGGAATAACTCAATCCAAGCTGATTCTTTCTGTGATCTATTAGTCTTCATTAAGATTGCCCGATAGGAGTATCTATGCGATGCGTAAAAAAGTTTTAGAAAAAATGGCGTTGAATATTTGTGATTTTAGTTTACTAAAATCGACTTCCGTCCAAATTTTGGTTCATCACAATGTAAAGTCCATGGCGATTTCGGTTTGTCAAAATCAAGTGAAATAATATTGCATTATGCAAGCTATCTTTTGAGTGAAGTGTATGAGTGAAAAAGAACAGCAAACGGAAGATGTTGAGGCTTTGAAGGCTAGGATTGCAGAGCTTGAGGCGCAGTTGAAAGCTAGGGATGGAAGCGTAGCTGAGCTTGCGGCTGAAAACGAGAAGCTTAAAACCGCCATTGCAGAAGCAACTGAAACCCTGGTTGGCTATGTTGAGAAGGAGAAGGATGCAGCTATCAGGGATATCCTTGAAAAGGCTAATTTCTGCGAGGAAGAGTTGAAGAAGCTGGACCTTGCCCAGCTTAAACTTGTTCTGAAAGCTGTCAATAACGTTAAGGGAACTGTGAAAAATATCCGCAGCGCTGGGGTGGAAGTCAGAAGCGAGTCAGGGCTTACTGTGGGCGACTTATACCATAAGGAGTGAGTGAGCCATGCCTTTTGTTAAATCTTTAAATGCTGTTTTGGTTGCAGGCATGCCCCTTGTGGAAGAACTCCAAACTGAAGGAACAAGCGTTAAGCCTGGACTCTTCGTTAAGAAGGGCACAGGCGACCATCAAGTAGTGCCAGCTGGAGATGGCGAAAAGAAGCCTTTAGGTGTCGTGGATGCTGACGCCAGATATCCAATTGCAAATGCTTTCCCAGACAAGCATCCAGTACGCGTTATGAAGGGTCCAATCGTTGTTGTTGCAACTTTAGCCAGCGGAAACAATGTTGTTAAAGGTGCTGCTTTGATTTGTGCTGCTAATGGCAAGTTGAAGGCTGCTGCAGACATAGCTGTTCAGGTGCCTTCTGGAACAACAAACGTAACTTCTAATGCTGCCCAACCAGACTTGCTTGAGATTGGAAGCATTCCGCCCTACGGCGTCATCGTGGCTTTTGCTGAGGAAAGCGTTGACGCTTCAGCAGAGGATAAACCCATAATGGCGAGGTTGGTGATTTAAAATGGAGCCATTGCAATTGGTTGGAAGAGCACAAGCGCCGCTAATAGAGGAAGAGTGGAAGCAGCTTGACGAGGCTGTTGTGAAGGCTGCTAGGCGAGTGCTTGTAGGAAGGAAAGTTTTGCCTGTCTATAATTTGGCTGATGTAGGTGTCATGGAAGTTCAGTGGGATGAGCTTACGGAGATGAGTCCGGCAACGATAAGCATGTATGGTGAAACGCCAGTTGAAGATGTTATTCGCTATACACGTAAAAGCCTCATAGTACCTATATTGCATAAGGATTTCAGGATTCATTGGCGAGACATAATAGCAAGCAGAAGGAAAGGCACGCCTTTGGATACTGCTAATGCCGAAAGTGCAGCCCTGCAAGTAGCCCAGCTTGAAGATGAGCTTATACTCACAGGCGGATATGCTGGAAGTCCGAAACTTGGTATTGAAGGCTTAGCCACTGCTACTGGACGTAATACTGTGGCAAGTGTAGGGGCATGGGCAACAAGCCCAAATGCGGTTAACAGCGTGAAGGCAGCGATGGAGGAGCTTGTTGCAGACAACTTTTACGGACCATACGATTTGATACTGCAGCCATCAGCATTCTTGGATGCGCATACGTTCATAGGCACAACGGCTGTGATGCAAATTGACAAGATCAAAGAGTTGATTGGCGGACAAGTTTATGTTACGCCTGCTTTGAAGGCTTCCGACGGTGGAATAGACAGCGCCTTGCTAATGCAGTCTGGAGCGGAAAACGCCGATTTATGCGTGGCTCAGGACTTGAAAACCTTTTATGTGCAATTGCGCGACATGAACCACTTCTTCAAAGTGTATGAAGCTGTTGTGCCAAGGATAAAGCGTCCTCAGGCTATATGCGAGATTACAGGCATAACGTAGGCGAATTAGCATGCCAAAATTCAAGATCGTTAAAGTGCATAGCTTCCGCTTAGGCAGCAAACGCTACAACAAAGGCGAAACCATAGAGCTTTCAGAGGAAGATGCTAAACGTTTGACGCCGTCAGACTTCCTTGAGCCTGTTCCAGTAGAGCCTCAAAAGTCTGAAGAATCGAAGGAAAAATAGCCCATTAAGAGCCCTATACGCCAGTTCCCCCTTTCTTTTTAAAATCGAGTTTCAGAATGCTTTATTATGAATAAAATATCAACTTTTCATGAAATAGCATGTTCCTAACAGTTCAGCAGAGGATTCTGCTTACGTTGCTGAAGTATGGCCCTTTACAGAACAGTCAGATAGCTAAGTGTGTGGGCATAACGGAACAGCACTGTAGCAATGTAATTAGCCAGCTTTATGAAGAAGGGTTGATTGAAAGCGAGTTTCACGCACCGAGAAGAGTCAATCGGCTCTCACCAGTTGGACGCCAAATAGCAGAGCGCATCTTAGAGGTAGAAAAGATATCAGCCAACCTCATCTAAAATGAATGAAGAATCAAGTTTAAATTTCGGTTTAAATTCTCGATTCATAATATTTTGATAGAATTTATTGCCATAGACGAAGAATCAAAGATTCAAAATCGACTTATCAAGGGGGTACGTTTAAATATTATGTTAAAATATCAGCCCCGCCTCTTCAGTAACTTCCTTTTCACAACTCCATAAGACAATTTTCAACTAAAACATTGCTATTTTGAAATTTTTCTGCAAAGCATTATTATCAATTTCATAAGTGCTAATGGGATAATGCACTTTACTCCTTTACGTCTTTGTCCAAGCTTGGGTTAGCCAATGTAATAAAGTTTTTTGGGAGAAAATACTTAAACCCTAACTAAAGCAAGTTTAATTTGGTCGTCTTGCTTGAAAGTATTCATCAGTTCAAGAATGAACTTGAAGAGTGAGAGAAATTGGGCAATAAAAACAATCAAAGAACTTCAACATGAACCTATAGCATTCGAGCTTGACCCTGCCGGAGGACATATCAGAGAATGGTGGAGAAGCAAGATTGCCGAATCAGATGTTTTCATCCTGTTGATAAATTCAGAGATATCTTGGCCGGTTTTTGATGAAGTCGAAACTGCAAGAAGACATAGGAAACGCATCTTTGTGTTCGCCAAAAATAAAGAGTATATTCTTAGGCAAGAAAATAAGAGCCTTCATAACTTGAATTTCTCAGAAGGTGCCTTAGGAAGATTTTATGACTTCATATTAAGCATAAAGTTCAAGGAATTTAAAGGGCGAAACGATCTTAGAAAAGAAATAATAGGGGCTATTGCATCCATATCTCCAAAACTCACCTCGGTTCCAGATTTTCTCATTGTACCAGACTCGGAATTACAAAGAATAAGAGCATTGTACGTACCGCCAACCAAGAAATTCGAAAAAGCGCTAAGCATTATTGAATCGCGTAGATTCCTAATTATCACAGGTCCACCCCATGTTGGGAAAACTGCTATGGCATATTACCTCCTATCCCTTGCAAAAGAAAGGTACAATCTTGATGCAATCGTTAGATGCACAGAATATCGTGACATCAATTTACTATTTAACCAGCAGAATATTGGCATCCTGATTGATGATCCTTTCGGCAAGGTAAGATTTGAGAGCACGGGTATGGGTCAGTACATTGATGAAGTGTACAAAAAATTTGCCATTTACTCAAAAGAAGATAAAGAAAAGAAGAATTTCGTTGTGGTAACCTCCAGAGAAGAAGTTTTTGGAGAAGCTTTATTGAGTACGAAAGTTAGCGAAGTGCCTCAAGATACTCTTGTAACAATTATACAAGAAGGCGACTATTCTACAAATGATTTGATTAAAATTTTACATAATCATCTTAGCTATTATGCTGACAAGAATTCAATAGGTCGAGAACAATCAGCACTTGTAAAGAAATATGCTCATAAAATCGTTAAAGCTCTAAGATTTCCTCACAACATTGGCTTCTTCGTTGAGAACTTTGCGAAAGACTTGACACCTGAGAACATTGATACTGCGATAGAAAACGCTGGAAAGATTAAGGAGGAAGTTGAGAAGTGGTATAGCCGTCTCGATGAGAAGAAGGATACTGAAGTGAAATATTTCATCTTTATAACAGCATTGCTTCCAGACAGTGATCCACTCAAGCTGGAAAGATTCTACAAAGGTTTCATAGACAGAGTTAATAAACAGTACAACATGAACTTATCCAAACCCCCGCTTAATCATATGAGAAATAAATGTAGTGTATACATAACCGAAAATGGTTTGGTGAATTTCAAACACCCTAGCTATCTAGAGGGTGTAATCAACAAAATTAGAAAGCAACAAATAGATGATCTAACCCTCTTTTTGGCATATATCCAACCCATCATCGTCCAACCTGTTTCGCCTTTCATGCCGCTAGCGAGCCAGAGACAATCTGGAGATGTGTGGGATGTAATTCATGTACTTAGAGTTTCCGCTGGGGTGGTTCCAGATCATTCTTTAAACCTTATTGAGAATCTGATGAAGAGCGCAAAAGAGAGAGGCATCCTGCCAGATGTGTTTGGTGTCATTGAACGAATTGGTGAAGTCAATCCGGAAAGCGTTTTACCACTTTTAGAGGAGTTAGCTAAGCTTGATCAAGATGACCTTAGATATTATACAATGCGCGTGCTTGATAAATTGAGTAGGATAGAGCCTAAAAAGACATTTGTTTGCCTTAAAGAGCTGGCAAAAAGCAAAGCTTGGTGGTTGAGACCCTATATCGCAAATATGTTGGCAAAGATTGGTATAGACGACCCTGAGATGGTTTTACCCGTGTTAAAAGAACTATTAATAGATGGAACACATTATGGCAAATCAAGTTGTGTGGAAGCGTTGATAACCCTAGGTCACAAGTGGCCTAGCAAAGTGATACCGGTAATGGAACAGTTATCATGCGCGCGCGGAAATCGACTTAAGTATGCTAGCGAGTGGGTTGCTGCAGAGGTGCGTAAAAAGACCGTTTAGCTCACGAAAAGCAATGTTAGTGAGTGCTTATAGCGCGCTCAAAATTAAAGAGGTGAGAATTTTGTGTTCATAAAAAAAGTCGCCCCACACAGCAGAAAGAAGATAAGCAGCTTATCGAGGGGGATTTGAATATGTCACTGAGGGTATGTGAGGGTAAGGTCTGCGTAATTACTTTTCAATGGAATTTTCCAAGTACTTACAAGTTTGAATTGAATGTTTGATATGTGATTTCTTTTGCACATCTTTTCTGCTTCTTGGATTAATCCTCTGTCTGGTTCTATACTTACACTCTTGCCTTTTCCTTTCATGCAAGTTGCGATAATTTTTGTGAAATACCCGCTTCCGCAACCCATATCTACAATTACGCTACGGATTGATAGTGCGAAGGGATGAGATTTGAACCCACAACCGCTATTCACAAAGAGGACAACATATGTTTGGCCTAATCCTATATTTTTCACCCGAACGTGAAGGCTGGTTCTTTTCTTGTCGGTTCTCTTGCTGCATAAACGCTTAGAGCTAAAGCCCACAGCATGTCATCGTGGCTGTTTTGTGTGTGGCTGAACTGTAGGTGTCCGCTTTTGCTGTAGACGTATTGTTGCTCGTTGATTTGTGTGCATAGTTGCCGATGATAAGGTATTGCTAAGCGGTTCTGTTCCATGACTATTTTTAGGCGTGTGAGCAGCTCTTCTTTTATCTGAACTGTGAATTTTAAGCCTTCCACATTGCTCAAGCTTTGGTTGCGGATTTCCTCGAGAACAGGCTCGCCCACGCCTGTCTGGTCCACAAGCACCTTTCTAAATTTGAATTTCTGATTGGCTCTAATCAGATGTCCTATAACTTGGCTGTATGGTGTTTCAAGTGGAAACTGATACATGTGAATGAGTTTTATGATGTCGCCTTCACGCTTCAAAACTGTGATAACGCTATAATCTTGGAGTTTGCCGAAGTCAACTCCAGCATAGTAGTCTCCACTTGGGATTGGAGCTTCAAGGCTTCCATAAAGCTCTACGCCTAGCTTTTGTGCTAGCTCAACGCATTTTCTGATAAGGTCTTGTGGAAAGTAGCTGTTTAGGGCTTCGACGAACTCGGCTTCGTACTCCATTAGGTAGGCTTCTCTGGTCATGTTCTCCTGCATTTCACGGAGGAATTCTGGCTTAATCAGAGGGCATTCGCTTGACTTCACCTTGTGCACGTGGTAGGCTGGATTGACGAAGGCTCTGTAGAAGAAGTGGTCTTTACCCCATGGTGTGCTTAGAAAAATTGCGTAGCCATCTGTTGTGCTTAGCATTGGGAAAATCACCTGTGTTACCACCTCTTCTGGCATGAAGGCTGCCTCGTCGCAAATCACCATCTGGGCCGTGTAACCTCGCAGTAGATTCTCAGAGCATGGCAAAGCGATGATACGACTTCCGTTTTCAAAGTGGATAAGCGTTCTTGTAGCCCTCACAATTCTATTTCTTAAACGGGCTGTTGAGTAGACGAATGCGGCTATTCGGTCGAACATTATCATGCTCTGCCTTAAGCTTGGAGCCGTAATCAACACTGTTACTTTTGGGTTTGTGTCTGCGAAATGTATGGCTTTCATGGCTATTGTTGTTGTCTTGCCTGTTTGGCGTCCCATGCAGGCAACGATGCGTTTGCCATTGTCTTCTAAAAGCTTAATTTGGTAGGCGAAAGGCTTCATGCCTAAAACTTTTTCAGCATACTCTGAAACAGATTTTACTTCAAGCTTTTGCTCTTCCCTAAGAATGTTTCGGACTTGTTGCTCGAAGTTCTCAACTTTTCTGTTCAGCTCTCTGGCTCTTAATCTCCGCCAGAAGCTTCTCAATCTTTTCAACACGCTGTTTAAGCGCCTCCCATTCCTCGTAATGGCTTAAAAGTGGAGCGTAATCCTTTGCTGCTTGGAAAATTATGCGGAAACGCTCAAGCGTGAGCTTGTCAACCTCTTCTAATTCACAGATTTGCTTAAAGGCTGTGCTGAAAAGCTTAACAACCTCATCCATGCTTAAGGCGTCTGCTGCTGGCTCTATAGTCTTGACTATTACCGTGCGGTTAGTCTTGACTAATGAGCTGAAAGTGTTTAACTGCTTCACTATGGCTTGGAAGGTTCTGCCAGGCAACTTTCCGCTGTCATAAATTTCCTGCGGAGACATTCCGTGGTTAGCCATTTCCAAAAGCATGCTGTTCTCGTCATCACTCCAAGGTTTGCCTCTAGCCATATGCTTAAGCCTTCTGCGTCAAGAATATGCCAGTTACGTTTCCTACAAGCCCAGCAATAACTGTGAAGATTTCACTGTTCCACTTGCCCAAAACAATCAGATGCACTGTTTCCAGCACTGTTAGACATGCTGTCATGCCTATGCTAAAGTAAACTGCATAGAGCAGTTTCTCGCTTGGAGCCACTTTAACCTCTATGGGCTTGCGTTTATGCGATAAGCGAATTGTTTTTGTTAAAGCCTGCCTTAACGGGTTTCTCAATTTAATCACCGAAAATTGTTATTCTACGCATTAGGCGTCTGGCCCTTCCATGAATGAAAGCTTGCTGGCAAACCCGAACGCTTTCAGCATCCATAAGCTTAGAAACCAAAACGCGGATATTTTGAACGGTGCCGACTGGAATTATTGTGCAGTCTATTTGGCCGTAGCCTTGTGCGAAGAGCCATTGGCTGGCAACAAGAACGATGTGTTTGGCAATTTTTCCAAAAGCCCCTATGTAAACACCATAGCTTTGAACGGGTAAATCTATTTCTGCGCCTGCTGCTCCAGCCTCTCGTAGTTCTTCAACAGTTTCCAATTTGCCTCTTGAAGCATCAAGCCAAGTAACCTCAACTAAATCGCCTAATTGCAAATCGCTTAACTGCTTGAGCACTTTCTTGCTCATATTGCCCATGACCACATGAGAAATAGACTGAAAAAGACAGTTTTAAGCAAATCTGAACATTTCCTTTCATTAAAAACGTTTTTAATTAATTTTATTTTTCAGATTTGTTTTTTAGCCTCAAACTGCGCTTCTATTAATCGGAAAAGCCATGGCTTTAGTCACAGTAGACCAAATTCGCAAACGTTTAGGCTTAACAGCAGCAGACATAAGCGATGAGGATGTTTCAGCCTTTAGAGACGAAGCCGCAGCTTTCTTAAGTGAGGAAATCGGCAAGACGCTTGATGCTTCAAACTGCACGGAAGCCGAGGCTAACGCAATTCGTAATTTGGCTGCAATCTATTGTTATTGTAGGGTTTCAGGCGGCTCTGCTGTGGGCTTAGACTTCACCATAGGCGACTTACGTGTTTCTCCAAATGCTGGAAAACAGCTTGATTTTTTGAAAGAGCAAGTTGAACGGTTCATAGCTCGAGAGAAACGGTTTGGCATAAACCTTCTGGAGGGACCCTAAGCCATGGGAACAGTACCTGAAGCCTACTACCAATTCGTTATGGATTATGCACCCTACGTTTACGTTGTTCCAGGCTCTGGACCAGACCCCGCTTGGGGTAGAGCAGCCTTTGTAGCCGCTTTCGCCATAGACTTTCTCTGTGAAGCCTATCACGCTAAGCAGTTTGAAGACAGAAAACCAGACATTTACAACAAAATTGTTTCTCTTGCAGACTGGCTTTTAACGCAACAGTGTGCAGACCCAGCAAAGAAGGCTTATGGTGGTTTCAAAAGCAGTGAAAACAGCGTATACTATTACAGTGTTGACGCTTGCCGTGTCATTCCTTCACTTTTGCGAGCCTATCAACTCACAAATGACACGGATTATTTGAATGCTGTGAAGCTTGCTGGCGCTACTTTCCTCAAAACCATGCAAGACCAACAGGCTTATGGAGGCTTTGCAAGAGCTGTCACGATCGAAAATGCTTGGCTTTTGCAGTTGGATGTTGAATGCCTTTATGGGCTTATCGGCTTAAAAATGCTTAATGAAAGGTATGATGTGGCAAATGCAAGCCAATACCAAAACATGATGGATAAGGCTATTGGCTTTTTACGTGAAGGCTTTGAGAATCTTTGGCTGTATTATGATCCTGCAGATTCAAAGTGGCATAGGGTAGGCTTAAGTGAAAACGAGATTTACGATGACCCATTAGCCTATGCCTTAGTCGGCTTATACGAGTATGAGGGCTGGAGCCTTTCATGCCAAAAGGTTTACAATTTTATCCACAGCATTCGAGCTTCAGCTCAATATCCAGCTTACAATCCAGCCATCTGCTGGGCAGGCTACATAGACGTTATAACGCGTTTTCCAGCATGCAACTATTATGATGCTGTTACAAGCGGAATCCTATGGAAAATCCGTAAACACCACGATAAGCCAAGCTACGCATACAGCATGAAAATCATAGAAAAACACCAAAGCGAGTTCATGTTCTGGGGCGTTAAACATGCAGATTACAGTTATGTTGAGAATAAGCAGGCTATGGCTACAGTCTGTTGGCTTGCAGAGTTATTCCTAAACTACGAGGAGCCGTTAACTCCCTTCTCAAGAATCCTCAGCAGCAAAGGCGAAAACATAACACTTTACGCAGTCAGAGAAGCAGTCGAAACTGTTTCTTATAGTGAAGCCGTAGACATTAAAGCCATTGTTTCGCCAGCCAGAATTGACGAAGTACTAATCGAGCCGGGCTATATAATCAATGACTACCTCACAGTTTACACGTTCACGCCTTTGAGGCAACGTGACAAGATAAGACGGAAAGGCGTAGACTACGAGGTTTTGGGCGTTCAAGCCTTTGACTGGAAGGGCGAAACAGCCTATTTTAAGGCTAATTGTAGGAGGCTTATTGGACAATGAGCGAAGTAGAGAATCCTGTTGACACTGTTGTTAGGCTTCTAAGCAAAAACATGCGAGTTGTCAAAGAAGACGGCTCGCTCGCCCCAATGCTTGTAAGCAAGGAATGGCATGATCGGGAACTTTTCAAAAACTACGACGGACAAATTACCGTAGGGCTTGCGGAAAGCATCGACACCAAAATTGAGATAAGCGGTAGGCTGAGGAGACGCTTGGGCACTTTAAGGGTTAATGTTTGGAGTCAAGACATGCTTACCCGCCAAAAAATGGTGGAAGAGGTTAACCGCATTGTAAGGCAGAACCGTAATAGGCCTAATGAAACGCTTTACTATTTTGCTGGAGTTGGACGCCCTACAGGAACGCATAAAGCTTATTGTGCTGGCTCTGCAAACGAACTTGCTCCTGGGCATTCTAATTGGGTTGAATTGACGGATTTGGATTATCAGAAAATTTGGTATAGCGATGATAACCGCTACAGCAAAAGCCATAACGTTAACGGTGAATATGCCCTTATGCTTTTCCGCTTTAAGGTTGAAAGCAGAGAGAAAGCTGTCAAGAGGATTGTTTTAGCGTTTGAGGGTTATGGAACGGCTCCAAGCGGCAACGGCGTTACCATAAAGGCTTGGAATCACGTGGCTCAAGCGTGGCAGCAAGCCCAAACGGGGACAAGCGGCGAAGATGAAACCATAACCATAACATTAACCACAAATTTAACAGACTATATAGACGATGATGGCTATGTTTGGCTTCTGGCAAGAACAACAAACCCAAGCGATGGCTCTACACCAGCCATATTATACAGCGATTACTGCAGTTGCACAGTCACGGTTAATGGCATAGCCTACTTGGATGTCGTTTCATATAGGGATGCTGACCGTGTAGATGTTAAGCCTTTCATTTACTGCACAGAATTTCAGCTAAAATCATGGTTCTTCGAGGATGTTGGAAGCGCATTTTAAGAGGTGAAAATAGCGTATGCCTGAAACCTACGGAGCACATGAATGCCGCGTGTATTTCGTGCAGGAATCCACGTATGGGCAGACGCCAGCTAACCCTTCAATGCTTGGTGTTAATGCTGAAAGTGTGGATGCTGGATTAGACCCAAGTTTGATTAAAGTGCGTGGTGTTGGTAGCAGAGACCCTGCAGCCTTAAAGAAGGGTTTGCGAAAGCCAACATTAAAAATTAGTCATATACTGCCGAGCGATGCGCCTATCGGCTTTATTCAGCATGTGCAAACTTTGAATAGTCTAAGCGTTCAAGCGCTTTATTATAAAGGGTTGTTTGTTTCAGCTACAGATATTATAAGCCTTCTTTACAAGGGCTGCCGAATCGACAAGCTAACTGTGGAGTGCGGCGTTGAAGACTTTGTTAAGGCAACTGTTGAGTTGATTGGGCAAGATGTGGAAGTTGGGACAAGCAAAATCGCAGGCGCCACGTATGCAGATTATGCAGGAGCAGTTCCTTATGACCAGAGCTTTGTTCAGCGGGGAACAGCAGACGGCTCAAACCTGGTGGCTATTGAACGCATAACAGATTGGAAGTTCACAATAGAAAACAACCTCAAACCTGTGCCAGTAATCCGCTCATCCAGCGGACACCTACTAAAGTATTTGCCAGCTCGCCACCGCAATCTTTCTGGAGAACTAACCTTTGAGTTTGAGGATAAAGCAGAGTTTGAAGACATCATAAACGATGCAGAGTTTAGCCTAAAATTCGGCTTAGGCGGTTCTAACAGTAGCTTGTTCAAATACTGCAAGTGGGAGGATGTTTCGGCGCCTACACGCTTGGAAGACCTTGTCAGCCTAAAAGCGAAGTTTGTGGCGAGAGACATGATAATAAGCTGAGGTGGTTAAGGTGACTGAAGTTAGTGTTTTAGAGAATTTTGGGCGTGAGGCTGAGCTGCGCAAGAAATGGATGCGTATGTGGGAGAGGCTTGGCGTTCGCATTTTAAAGATGCCTAAGTGGATGCAGGAAATCGTGCTTGAAGACATCAACACAGCCGTTAGAAACAGAATTGCCATTATGGAGATGATTCAAAATGCGAAAAGAAACCGTTGAAATAGACGAACGTTTTGGTAAAGAATACGCAGGCAGATACGCTTTCCAAGAGATTACCTGGGCTAAGCGCAGCAAAATAATCCAAAAATATACACGATACAGCCAGCAAACCGGACAAGTCATAGCAAGCGATTACGTGGCGATTCAGGCAGAAACCATAATGGCTTCGCTTAAAGAGCAGCCATCACATAAACCATTAACTTTGGAGAAGCTTTTGAGCGAAGACCCAGAGAAGGGCATACCAATAGAGCTTGGCGAACTCTTCAGTCAAATAGTCAACAGGCTTAACGCTGTAAGCCTTGAAGAAAACGCTTTTTTATCAGAGCCATCCGAAAACAAAAGCCACACCCAGCAATCACAGAATATCGCTTATGCAAAGAATTTGGAAAACTGCCAAGCGAAATCAGAAAGGAATCAGCCAAAGACATCGAACAATTCATCGTGATTTTAAATGAGCTGGACAGACAGGCGGAAGGGGAAATGCAAAAGGCGGAGCGTGAAGTCAAATGGCGGTTGAAATAACATGTGATGTTGAAAGCGTAGAGGAGTTTAAGGCTGCTATGCAACAGTTTGACTCAGCTATGCAAAGGTATGTTCACCGGCAACTGGCAAGTTGGGCTGCAGATGTTAAAGCCTTAGCTAAACAGCTTGTTCCAGTTAAAACGGGACACTTGAGAAGCAGCATTTACGCTAAAATCCAGGAGTGGGTTGCAGAAATAGGCGCAGAAGCCACCTACGCCCTGTTCGTGGAGTTTGGCACCCGTTACATGCAAGCCCAGCCATACCTTTACCCAGCCATTCAAGAGCATCTGCCAAGGCTCGAACAGATCATCTGCGAGGCTATCGACCAAGCCAAAGCGGAGGCTGGTTTACAATGAGCTTCAGAGAAATAGCCGTCACCATTCGTGCCGTCAACCGTGCAAGCCACGAGTTTGCAAGAATCCAAACTGATGCTGAAGCTTTAAGTGTGCGTATTAAAAGCCTCGGTTCAGCCATTGCTGGCTTAGGGGCTACTGGAACAGCTATTGGGCATATAGCTCACCAATTTGGCTTGTTAAACGATGAGCAGGCTCGGGTTTTCAACAGCGCCATGCTGGTTGTCACTGTTTTGGGAATGTTTATGCGCACTTCATGGGGTGTCGCCGTCGCCCAGAAAGTTTACGCTGTGGCCTGCGGAGTTGCAACCGCTGCCCAAAACGCGCTTAACATTTCTTATGCCACTTGGCTTGCTCTAACAGGTGTTGGAATAGCAGTTATAATCGGTGCAGCTGCTGCCATGTGGTATTTTGCCAGTCAAATGAACGCTGCAACAGAATCCGTCAAAGAGTATAATGCTGCAGTTTCTGAAATGCCCACGCGAACACGCACTATCGTAAGGGCTGGAGAGGAAGAAATGTATCGCAGAGGTGTTGAACCGTGAGCGTTGAAATTCCAAAAATGACTATAGCCTTTGGGCAATATGGGATTCCGCAAGGGGACGTTATAGAGTGTAGAGTTCATTTAGGCTGCACAAAAGAAGTTAGCAGCTTCGATTTACTTTTGCAAAACTGGAATGGGAAGTATAGTTCCAGCGGTTCTATTCCGCTTGCTGTTGGTATAGATGGAAGCATAAGCATTGGAAGAGGTTCTAATGTTCCGCAGATTATAACGTGTCGTATTGAAAGCATAAAGTATGAATCATCGCCTACGGAAAACTATGTTCGTGTCAACGGACGGTGCTGGGGCGAAAGGCTTTTCCGCCGTGTTTTTACAGGCACTTTCCAAAACATGAAGGGTGAAGACATAGTCAAATACCTGCTTGATTATTACGCAGGCTTAAGCCATGTTAGAGACGGAACGGAGCTTGTTGAAAACACTGATACAACTTATACTTGGCTGGAATATGAGAACACGCCTGTCTGGGACATACTCAAATACATTGCGGAATCATCGGACAAGCAGGGCGTTATAGGCTTTGACTTCCGTGTGGCTCCGGATGGAAAATTCGAGTTTTTCCCAAGGAACAGCAAGACTTCGCCAGCAAGCCTTTCAGAAAAGATTGAGGTTAGCGAATATCGAAAGGATATTCACCGCATACGAAACAAAATCTTTGTTTTAGGAGCTAACGAGAAAAAAATTCCTACAGACGCTAATGAAGATAGCTTTACGGAGTCACTGACAAACTGGGGTGCATACTATCTCAACCATGACATGATGCTCTGGAGCGACCACATAACAGAAGATGGACAAGCCAAATATAGCGACTCCTATTCGATTTATGTTTATCCAACATCCTCAGCTCCTGTGAAATCAGCAACGGGCATGTATAGGATTATAAACGCGATTAAATGTAGAGGTCCAGACGGATTTAAGCAGCTTAGGTTTTGGCTTAAATGGTATCGTGATGGAGATGGAGACCCATCCACAGTCAAAGTTTACCTCGAAACTAATGTTGATGCTTACTATTACAAGGAGATTAGACCACTAATAGGCAAGAAGGGCGAATGGAAAAAGATAGTATTAAACCTTGAAGAGTATTGGGCGCCTTACGGCTCACCAGACTGGAACAACATCAACCGCATAGGCTTCCAAATAGAATTTACTTCAGATTGCAACCCACGCCTTTGGGTAGACCATGTCGTCTTTGAAGATTGTCGATTCTCAGCAAAAGAGGAAGATACAGCAAGCCAAAGCAATTACGGTTTAAGAGAGCTGACAGAAACGGACGAAGAGCTTTACAGCGACAACGAATGCCTTTTAAGAGCTAAAGCACTGCTCACTCATTTAAAAGACCCAGTTGAATATATCACCATAAGAAGCACAGTCATAGATTATGGCAACACTCCGCTTCTACCTGGAGACAAAATCCATGTTACACTTCCAAACGAAAATGTGGATGCCGATTTTCGCATAATAAGCGCTGAATACCGCGTGGACGCAAAAACACAAACTCTCGAAATAACCTTAGAACTTGGAAAAGAAATTCCATTGCTTGCAGACTACCTTTATGGTTTACGGTCAACAACAGTAACAGTTGAAAAGCTTTCAAGAACAAAACTTGGTAAAGGCTCTATTCCGCCAATTGTGAGAGCGCCAACAGGACACGACCATAGCGGAGAAACCATAAGACCAAACGCGGTGAACTGCAACACTCTCAATGTAGCTGTAAAAATAACTGGAAACTCCTTTGGAGATTTGTTTCCAGAAACAAGCGACACAGGAGCGGTTGGAACAACAAGCAAATACTGGAACTGCATAGCGGGCAACAGCGTCTGGTATAAAGCCCTCGGACAGTTTGACACTTTAGATGACTTAGCCATAATAAAAAAGATTCGAGGAAACAGAAAAGCCGACAAAAATGGTATGTCACTGGTAGACTCAGAAAGCCTTCCAAAGCAAGTGACAGAGAACGGCTTAATCAATGCTGGAGCCTTAATGGGTTTGCTTATAGGCGCTGTGAAGCAGCTTGCTGCCAAGGTTGAAGCCTTGGAGAAGGAACTTGTGAAATGAGCAGAAAGGAAAAACTGAAGAGGCTTAGAGAGAAGCTGAAGCGGAAACAAGTGGAAGGTGTAACCCGCTGAGAAAACAAGAGTTTTTTCGCATATGCAGATACGCAAGAACATACGATAGGCAGTCTGGCAAATTCATAATAAACATAACCTATGAAACAGCTGCTCCTGAGCCCACAAGCAGAGTGATCTCTGTTGCTGAAGGTTTCGGCTTAGGCTTAGACAAGTGGGAAAAGTTTGTTGTGTACGATAATGTTGAGTTGAAGATAGGGCTAACAGACATTGTTTATATCACAGGCGACAGCGGTTCAGGTAAAAGTGTTCTGCTGAAAGCTTTGGAGAAAGACATCAAACAAGATATGAAATTAAGCACTATTAACATTGCGGACATTCAGCCACCGCTTGGTAAACCCTTAATCGAAACAGTTGGTTCAAGCCTTGAGGAAAGTTTAGAACTTCTGAGTAAAGTAGGCTTAAACGATGCTTTCCTTTTCCTGCGCACTTATGAGCAGCTGAGCGATGGGCAAAAATACCGTTACAAAATTGCGAAAATGATGGAGAGTAGGGCTCAATTTTGGATTATGGACGAGTTTGCAGCTACACTTGACAGGGACACAGCGAAAATTGTGGCGTTTAACCTTCAGAAACTTGCACGGCAGCAAGGCAAAGCGGTTTTAGTAGCCACAACCCATACTGATCTTCTAGTGGATTTGAACCCATCAGTTCACATTCACAAACGCTTCGGAAAAGAAATAACTGTAAACTATTACCCGAACGTGCTAGCCAAAGAGTGCAGCCTTATACGTGAAATGCGTATAGATGAAGGCACCACAGAGGATTGGCGTAAGCTTGCTGGATTCCATTATCGAAGCCACAAGATAGCTGGTCCTCGCAAAATATTTTGCCTGAAGCGTGGGGAAGAAATTTGTGGAGTAATTGTTTACTGTCATCCGCCGCCAACGTGTTTTGGGCGCAGGCTTGTGCTGCCAAAGATGTCAATGAAAAAGCTGAACGAGAAGCTGAGCATTATTAGCCGTGTTGTTGTGCATCCAAAATACCGCGCCATAGGATTAGGGTCAAAGCTTGTAAGGGAAACGCTACATTTAGTGGGAACGCCTTATGTGGAAATGCCCGCAGTCATGGCGAAATACAATCCCTTCGCAGAAAAAGCGGGAATGCAGAAAATAGCTGAACAGCCACCACCAAAACAAGCCTTAAAGATCGCCCAAATTTTACAACAGCTCGGCTTTAATATTCAACTGCTCGGAAGCGAAAAATACGTATTAAACAAGCTACAAACCCTCAGTGAGAAGGATATGACAAAGATTAGAGAAGCATTCATTAAACATAGTCACATACGCTTTATGAAATATTTCTTCTGTCATATGCCATTTGGAAGAAAACAAGCTTACGCTAAAGCAGTAATGGAGGCCAGTTTCGAAAAAATTGCACATCTAATCAAAGTCTGCAGCTTCTTAATGCAAACAAAGGTGTACCTGTTCTCAGCAGTAAATGAAAAATCGATCGGGGCGATTCCTTCAGCGTAGAAAAAGAATGCAATATATTGTAATACTCATAGAAATTCAGACGCAATAAGTTTTAGATACTTGTCATTGCTTCTTGTGGAAAAGCGAAAATTCGAATATTGTTCTCCCTGTCTCAGATAAGTCTCCAAAAAGTATTGCTGCTTATTGTTAATGTATAAACAAATGAGGTAGAAACAAAAGCAACAAAAAGTTTTAGGCAAAAATATAATAACACTTTTTAAATGTGTTCGATAAAAATTAAATTGTGTTTAATATGTCAAAACAGATAAAGTTGAAGGACATCAGCCTTCACCTATATTTAGAGTTTAATGATATCACTTCAAAAGTCAGTCTGAGATTTAGTCCACGACAAACAGGAAATCGATCAATTTATTTGGCTAACGTTAACGAAAAGCTTCTCAGATACCAGCGGTGGGAAGAAAATATGGATCCTTCATCATTAGGACATAAAAGTCCACAGGATGTAGCTTTGCGATTAATTAAAGAAGCTTATCAAGATTTACCTTTTCTTAGAGAAGTGGACAAGGTAATTATCCATACAAGTGGATTATCTCTCTTTCATATCGCTGAGGCAATAGAATCTCTCTCAAAGCGAGAATTAGATCTAAGAAACATTCGAGTAAGGTGACGATAAACCGTAAGCCTTTCTTGACTTTCTAGGGTATATCTAAGGTTACGCAGAGAGTACATATAAACAGTAGGCACGTAAAATTATTGTAAGGATCCTGGATGAACGAGGCGCAACATCACAAACATAAGATGATGACTTCCAGAGGATCGCGTTTATCGTTTTATTTTCAACTTATACTTAGCAGTTTGGTTATAGTTTTCCTTTTTACAATGTTTATTGTAAATATTATTGCGGGAGTTTTTGATTTCTTAATATTATCGTTCGTTGCGGCTTCAATGCTTACCTTATTAATTTTCTTAGATATCCTCGTATTGCTTGTTCCTAAAGGGTTAATAACCAACATTTTCGGAATTATTTTCTCATTTATTTCATTTGCACCCATTCTAGTGGCTGTGCTATCCCCCCAAACGCTACGAAGCGAATTTGCTTCTGTCGCGTATGCATTCTTCTATTGTCAAGTTTATGGTATGTGGAATCTTTGCGTTTTTAAGGAACAACGAGAGGAAATAGAAAAAGAACATCCACAGATTATGATTCTCTTGATGCAACGTGGCTTTTTCTTTCTAGCGTACGCTCAAGTAACGTTATTCTCTTCATGTTTTTTCAAAGCTCTGTCTGTTGAAAGTATCTTTTTGAAAATCGATTTCCTTTTGATTGGTATCGCGACCGTTATGCTAGGGTTCAAATACATGTCTTCGTTTGTAAAGTTTCAGTTCTATCTCCATAAAACAAAGAAGGGTCGGAGACTCTGGTTAAAATCTTTGAGGGATCAGTGGAAGAAAACGGTGAGTGAAAGACTAGTCATTAAAATACTTTGGTATTTGGCTCTACCGGTAGCGGTCCTTTCGTTTTATGCTGGATCCGTTTCCATGTATTATTTCGGACTCGTAACGCTAAATTTAGAACAATTACTTGTAGGATTATTGGCGATGGGCGGAGGGGTCTCTGTATTGTCCTACCACTGGACAAGAACTGGTTCCTTATCAAGGTTTATTAGAGCCCCCTCTTCACCGCTACGAAAGAAGCCAACTCTAGAAGAGGTAAAAGAAAGAATCAAGGACGTAGAAAAATGGTGTAGCATCTTTTTTGGCGCGGTAATAGGGCTTATTGGTCTTTTAAGATATACTGGAATACGCACGTTTGTAATTTTTCAAGGGGTTGAGATAAACGATATGACCCTTGCTTATATAGACATTTTCTGGTTGTTGTCCATTTTTATAATTGCTGAAATTTTACTTTCGTTAATTAAAACGAGAAAACAAATAGACTTGTCCAAGATATCGGAACACGTAGACTACCTTTATATGCTGTTATGGTATTTCCTAGCGGGGCTTACGGGCTCCTTTGCATATGCGCTTGGAATTCCGCCTATATTGGATGCAATTATAGTAGTAGCTTTTCTTACCATAGTAACCGTGTATAGATTATACGTCATTTACTTTTGGAAATAAAAACATTGTGAAAACATCTACACACATAGGCGACACGCGTGGAACACCATACATTGAAATGCAAGTAGTGATGGCAAAATGCAAACATTTTTGCAGAGAAAGCTGGAAGCAAAAACTACATAGCAATCACCACCAAAAGAAGTTCTAGCCATAACAGAACTCCTACGGTAGCTGGGCTTTAAAATTCCTTTTTAACACTTTTTAAGTTTATATATGCAAGGAGATAAAAACAATTTCATGGAACTAGAAGGTCTTCTAATAAACATCGCTTTATCCTCTACAACTGCGGCTCTTATTTCGGTAATATTATCGCATTATTTTCAAACAAAATTCTTCAAAAGTCAAGCGGAGGCGGGATATATACAAGCAAAAGTGAGACTTTACTCATTGATTTTATTTTATATAGAGAAAATGCGACTAGCAGCAAAAGCCTTAGGACATGGAGAAGAAAAATATGTGTTCAAAGAAAGAGAAATCGATGGCATTATCAGAGAGTTAAATGATGCGGTTAAAGAAAAATTAGACTTAATAAACCCAGAGGCACTAAAGAATTGGCTTGAACTTCAAACAATTATTTATCGAGAACCTGCATTAGAGCGAATGAAGAAATTGAGAGAACTGATACTTCAAGAGTACAATACACAAATAATTCCAAGGTATCGGAAGATAGTAGGTGAAGAACCCAGACAATTGACGTATTAATAGTGCGTCGTCCAGAAGATGAAGACTACACTTATTAAAATGTGTGCTTCAGCTTTGCTGACTCAGTAGTTTCTAATATCGTAACATGTCCACATGACAGTTTGCGATTTGTAAGCGGTACCCTCGCTTGTATATTCTTCAAGAAAGAATAAGCTCCATGTGCTTTTCAAAGGAAAGCACAATCTAAAGTCACCTGCTCTGGTGAGGTTCTTCGGCAACTACCCTCAGCGTAATATAAGCATCGCTTACAAACGTTTTTGAGTTTAGCCATGCGTGGCTTCCTCTTCTTCCATAGTTGGCAAGCCTTTCTTTTCTCGCCAAAGGTTTCGCAGAACAATCAATTTAGCAGTGTGGAAGTATCCGCCTTCACGAAGCTCTTTCCGTTCAGCGGTTATGCCCTTGAAATCTTCGCGCATAGTTTTAGCTTGCTCCATCTGATAAAGCTCTTGGGCTTTTTGCCAGATCATGGCTCTTATTTTGGGCCAGAATTTACCTGGTTTCCGCTGATATTTTGGCATAGAAGTTTATCCTCTCGTTTCTTGAAAAGTATGGGCAGCTTCAAGCGTTACGTAGGGGTGTTTAAGCCATAAAGCCCTGAGAAGCTGGCAGATTTTGTGGGGCGTTAGCTGCTCTTTTTCACGAGTGTATGTTATGCGGTTTGACATGATTATTGGCAAGAGAGAAAGTAGTGGGCAGTTTGGGCAAAGTTTAGGCTCAAGCATCTTTTTGCTTGCTCTCCTAAATTGGTTGTAGGATTTGTTCAGAGCCTGTTTCCTCATTTATGCCAAATATGTAGCCTGAGACTCCGCATAGTCCGAAATAGTCTTCTTTAGCTTTGAATCTGTCTTCAGCATTGAACTCCAGGTACTCGAAGCTTGCGCCTGAAGGCAACCTCTGCCTTTTAAGGCTGAATGGAATATTGTTTCGTTTCAAATATTCAATGTAGGCTGGGAATGGGTTGAAAACCCTAATTTTCAGCTTCATTGCCGTTCACCTTTAATTCTCTGACTTCGACGATTTCTTCGCATCGCATGATTTCTATGGCGTTTTCAATTTCGCTTTTGGGGATGGGCATGTTAACGATGTAGTCCGCTATTTTTCTGGCTTCTTTTAGGCTTTTGGCTTCAACTACTAAGATTAGTTCTACCAAAAACTTTGGCATTGCCCCTTTCACCTTTTGAAGTGTTTTAGGGCGAAGCGATTAGCCTTCGTCTGCTTATAGCTTAGGCTAAGCCCTTGCATGTAATCCAATAAGTGGCTGAACTCGTGTAGGAAAATGAAGCGGATAAGCTCTTTTGGGCTGTTGAGGGCTATAGTTTCAAAAATGTATTTGTAGCCGTAAGGTGTCTGTTCCGTTCCGACAGCAAACTTCGCCGTTAAAGGATAGGTGTTCCTTTTGTTTATGGCTATGGTGATTAGTTTTCTTGAAGGGTTGCAGTGTCCGCTGAATGGTTTTTTGGCGTTGCCGTTTAACCAGTATACTTCGACACGCCAGTCGCTTAATGGTTGGATGGGCTTTACTGGCAAGGTTAGGCTGCTGTGTTCAGCTTCCCACCATTCTCTGTCAAGTAAGTCTTCAAGAAAAATTGGGATGTCTGTTTTGTTTTCAAGCCTCACCCTTTCAGTCCTCCAAGGTTTTTATTAAAACTCCGCACGGGTAAGTTTCTGGGCTTACCTTTTCGATTTTGCAGTTAAGAAGCTTGTTTTGGGCTTCGCTTAAAATTATGGCTTCGCTCTTTTCCCCGTTCCACTTTTCGTGCTGTTCCACGAATTGGTAGAGTAGCAGTAGGTCAAGGCTGCCACCGTTAAGCTCAAACAACTCTGGGTTTCTTGTCTTGGCTTTTCTGAGGTTGCGAATCCTCGCTAAAGCTTGCTGAACTGTTATGCCAAAGCCGTTTCTGTCCAAAAGGACGCTTTTTAAGCCTTTATTTTTAATTTTAGGCATTTCTATCTACCTCGCTTGCTCTAAAATTTAGGCTATTTTTCTAAAAATGGGTTAGAATCGCCATCATATGAAAAATAAAGCTCAAAACTGGTGAATTTCAAATTTCTGTGCGGTCTAGCGGACTTTCCATGTGAATCAATAAAATTTTGGAATTTTGCTTTCTACTCTCAGCATGAATAATGCATGAACTTTGATCTGAAGGATTAAGAACGCAAGTAAGACCTACATATGCATCTGTATTGCTGCTAAAATTATGAGTTAAAATCTGCCTTAGGTAAGCATGCCATTCGAGATTAATTTAAGATGGAATCGCTAGAGGAAATTATTCGAGAATATTTAAGATTGGAAAACATGTGTTCCTTGAGCCTTAGGGCTATATTATTGATTTCTGAAATCAGTTCAAGTTTTGGAATACTACATTAATACCATTTGGACGAGTTCATATAGGCGCAATTTTGCGTTAGGAAAATTATTTAATGCACATTAGCGTAATGAAACAATAAAGAGGCGTGCTTCCTTGTCTGAAGTCTTCATGCTTTGGATTGGTGAGTCCAAGACTCCTATAAAGATTGATCGTGAATCCGATTTAGTAATGGATTCCACCATCAATTATTATAACTCTTCTCAGCCTCAGCTACTTTATCATGCAGGGAAGTTGTTTTTAGACAGCGGAGCCTTTACTGCTCGGCAGCAAGGGATACAATTGGAACGAGATCGAGTTGTGGAAATCCAAGAATTGTTTATGCCAGATAAGGCTGTTCCTTTGGACTATCCCTTTGCTTCTGGTATGTCTCCTTCTTTTATGGCAAAGTTGTGGGAAGCAACTAGGGAAAACATTGTTTTTTGGCAAGCATCTACAAAGTTACGAGGTAGAATTGTTCCTGTACTTCACGCTTGGAGCAAGTCATCCTTAGTATCCAATTTAAGATGGCTCCAAAGAGAAGCTGATACCGATACGATTATGCTCGGCAGTCTTGTCCATCCAAATTTTACAGATTTTTCTGGGTTTTTTGGCGACCGTCAGCCTAGGAAAGAACTAATTGATATGATTTCTTTGGGGATAGAGGCTGTCAGAAGGTATACAAACTTTAAGATTCACATCACAGGTTTTGGGTCGTCACCTCTATCTCTTCATTTAGCGTATTATCTTGGAGCTGATAGTACCGACAGCGCTGGCTACAGGCGTAAAGCAGCATATGGAAAGATTATTCTCCCCGGAACTGGTGAACGATATATCAGCAATAGATCTGCCAGTTTCGGAAATTCGAGAATAGAAGATACATTAGAGTTGATGTGGCTTAATAAGTGCAGATGTCCAATATGCCGTGGCACCCCTCGGCTTTTGATAGAAGATTGGAAAGCTCGAGCAATCCATAATGAACACGTGATTAAACAAGAATGGCAAAGGGCACAAGATCTGATGAAGATCGGCGAGGATGCGTACGAGTCCTATCTTGAGCGTATTTATGAACGATCAGGGCTCAAACATTTGTGGGAATACGTGAAGCTCCGAAAACGCTATGTGCGAATTTCAGAAGCGTTGTTCGGAGGAGGAACATAGTTGGAAGCAATAATTACTGATGTCAATTTGTTTCGCAAGCTCTTCCAATACGTCACTCGTTTCATTGAAGTTGCTCATTTTGACATTAAGAAAGATATGCTGAGAGTTCGAAGCATAGACCCGCATGAATTTTGTTATGTTGATATAAAACTCTATTCAGAATTTTTTGAGGAGTACGCCGTTGAAAAGGAATTTAGTTTTGCGATAGAACTTTCAGAGCTGTCACGCATACTCACCGTTCTTACCGCAAAACAAATTTTTATGAGAGTAGGTGAGGGCTACGTCAATTTCTCAACAAAAGAAAATTGGGTTATGACATTTGGAGTAAAGTGGCTGAGGTCCGATCCTTACATTTTGCCTGAACCTAATATTTTCGAGTATGAAGCAATAGCTAATATTTCAGCCGGGGAATTTGCAAACATAATTCAAAAGGCTTCAGCAATATCACACGAAATCTCTTTTTCAGCTGAAGTGCCAAACAAGTTAATGGTATTTGCGATCAAAGAACATTATTCTTTTACGGCACATCCTTCCAGCTCACATTTCCAAATTAGCGTGAAACAACCTGTTTCTGTATCAATAATTGCAGATTACCTTAAGTCACTTACTTATTTCATAAGTAAGTGCGAATCCGCAAAGCTATTCATTGGAAATGATAAACCTCTTAGAGTTGATCTAATTTACGGAAACAAAGGAGTATTCTCCTTATCACTTTCTCACAAAAAGAAAGATAAACTTAAAAAAGAAAAGCATGACCGAGCTGGTACCTCGCTTCCAAGAATTTCCATGAAAATTTTCGAAAAGTACTTAATTCAGTTATCACGGTATCCCGACGGTGCAGACCCCCAAATACTCGAAATAGCAAATCTTGAAACAAAGGGGAAAGACTGCTGGCGACTTAGCGATATCTTAACTCTTGCTTATAAAGACAAAGGGAAAATCAAACTAACACCACTTGGCGAGGCCTTTGCTTCTCTTTATGAGAAAGATGAAAAGAAGGCGAAGCAGTTCTTGCATATATTAGCTAAAGACACCATAATACCATACAATTTAATGATTGAAACTCTGGAAACTCCTGTTTCACAAGATGAGCTGCGTGAAAGAATAAATGCCATTTTAGAGAAAAAAGCCGGGTACAAGATTAATGGACAAGACACAAGTACTTTATTAGAAATAGCGAAGTGGTGTGGTGTTCTAACTAAGAAATCAAATCTTTTAAGTTTTAAAGAGGATAAAAATAATTAATAGATAACGTGAGAGAAGATGACAATAGCAAAGGTATATGGTTTAAAGGAAAATCCTTTCGAACCTACCGGGGCAGCGGTTGGTAAGTATCCATTTGTCCCTCCAGCTAATTTTCCAATGCTAGAGCGCAAGATCGAAGAGGCCGGAATTGAAAAGAAGCTTTATGCTTTGTTAGTAAATAGTCCTCATGGTGCTGGCAAGAGTACAACAATGGAATATCTGAAAACAAAGGCAATTAATGGTGGTTATCTCTCGTTTAGAGCGCCGGTGATTTTAACCAAACTCTCTGACTTGAACCTTCGCAACTTTGTTTTAGATGTTCTTCAAGAGGCGAGCAATTACGCAAAAATAGAGTCGTTTGACAGGTTAAAAAACGAAAATCGCCCGTCCATACTTCGAAAAGCGTTAGTAGATGTATTATCACAAGTATCAGCCAAAAATAAATTAATGCTATGGATTGTTGATGAATTCGATATTTTAGCAGATAGACCACGAGAAGAACAACAAATTTTTCTTCAGTTTCTTAGAGGGGTGATAGACGACCTCGCTATTCGTGATGTACCTATCGCTTTTATTATGTCTCACACAAAATACTCTTCTCGCGAGTTTGAAGCACATCTCTCCCAAGTACATGAACCTTTTAGAAGTAGGCTCGTAGCATCTCTTCCTCTAGCCTATAATTTTGATGAGGTTAAAAAGATAGTTGAACTGCGTCTAAAGACCGTTCGTGAATCACCCCTATCCGAAGGCGACTTATCTCCTTTCACAGAAGAATCTCTAAAATCACTCTACGATATGATTCTTTCAGTTAGAGGAACAGATACTCTTGATAATTTCAGAGTTTTTGAGAGAGTTTGTCATTTTGCTCTAATAGAGGGAGCTAAACGAGGCTTGCCAAAGATAGACACTGCGCTGATTCAAGAGCTATTTAAAGAATATGGATTAAAGGAATTACCGACCAGAGAAGGTCGTCGCATATCAATAAAAACAGCTCAAGAAATAGCATCTCTAAAGTTGAAAAGCACGATGGAAAAAAATGAGGCTATTTTACAAGGCATTTTGAGGGGAATTGCAAAAAGCACATTGTTTGCGGAAATGACTCTTACAAAAATTCAGACATCATACTTAGGACAAGTCGGAGATGGAAATGTTGGTATAAGCTCTTTATCATTGGACTTATTACAGCAAGATAAGGCAATTAGTATTTTTTGGATTTTAGCGACAAGTAAAACAGGAATAATTCAAGAGAAAGATATTGAGGATATACTCCAAGTTGCAGCCCCTCTACTGAAAGAATATGAAAAATATTCTCACATTACTCTTTTTTCGTATGTTTCTAGTGTTGAAACACTTAAAACGCGATTAAATTCTTTCACAAGAACTATATGGATCTCAAGCGGGCTAGCTGAAGACCTTATTGGCTTGGGCGTAGGAACAGAAGAAGACCGTGATATTTTAATAAAATCATTCGAAACCGAAATTGCGCCATTACTATCTCAGCTTATAACAAGAGAAACAAGGGACATCACCACACCTTTATCTTCGCCAGCTTTGGAGGCAATTCAAACAATTTTTGTTATAACTGTAAATGGTCAGAGCTGTTCAAAAGAAGCCATTCGTCAAATAAATAAGAGATTGTTTATGCGAAAGAGTATGTTGCAAGAAAGGTATATAAACGAAGCTATCCAAGCAGGGTTTGCTAGTGAAGAAGCTGGACAAATTGAACCTTCAGTCCCTAAAGCGCACAGATTTCTGTTGGAGTTACTAGATAAAGGCCCTCTAGAATACCAAGAAATAACTGAAAAGCTTGGAAGCGCAAGCGAAGCAATTGTTAACTCAGCAATAGAGTTTAGCTTAGTTTATCGTGATGGAAGCAAAATCGTAAAGCATAGATTGGCTGATCACGAAAACAAGCTCTTACTGACCATTAAAAATTTACAGAAGGTTTTGGAAGACGAGGCTCTTGCACAGAGTGAGCCCGGAAAATGGATCGAATGGCTTCTTAAAGCATATGAATACTATAAGAAAAGTGGTCGTACATATCACGCATACATAGTGCTTTCAGCAATCGAGAAACTCGGCCCGTACATAGAACAAGAAATTAAGAAAGTTTCACTTGAGCCACCTCGTCAAGCAACTGTTGAAGCTGTACCTCAGAGACTTCAAGTACCTCAGCTTTCACAAAAAGAAATGCAACCGCCGGTAATCGTGACTCAGCATCCACCTCCAACGCCAACTGGAACAGTAGAAGACGCAATATTGCGGACCCTTCAAATTGTAGGTGCTATGTCGATTCAAGAGATTGAGCAACAGATAAAGAGCCAGGGTTATGAAGAAGATATAAGGTCAACCGTTTTCAGACTCATTCTTCAAGGTAGATTGAAAGTTGTTTCAGCTGAATGAATCATGCAGAGTTTTTAGATCCAGGACTTATCCACGAGTAGACTTGTCTAAAGTGCCTAACTGGATAATCGCCCTTTCATTTTACAGCTTGCCACTCATTGAACTAAGTTCCAAGAAATTAAATGAAAAAGAGAAAAAAAGAATGCTATCGACGGAAGTAAAGGAAAATATAAAGTTTTGGAAAAGGGCTAGAGGAATTGAAGAAGCTGATGAATTGGAGTATAAATACTTTCTTGAAGGAATAGATGCCATTAAGGTTAGAGCGATTAATCCGGAAGATATGAACGTTCCGTTATCTGACAACCTACTTATCAGTGATATTCTGGGTTCCGAACAACTCAAAGCCAAAATGTATTACCTTTCTAAATTTGGTTCATGGCTTGCTACATATTGGACTAATGAACGGTACACTTTATATGAAATGACGCTTTTTTGGTTATTGATTAGATCCAAAAACTTCACACCGTTAATTCAAAAAATGCTTTCAGATCCTAGAATTTATCACATAGGTTTTCAAGACATGCTAATACCAAGCCAAGATGGAGTTTCACGAACTTTAGTCAAGAAATGGCTTAAGTACTTTGGGCTTATTGAGCGAGATCATATAAACCGTTCTAGATTAGCTGCTTTGCTGCTATGTTCTTCTGTGATGGAAATTAACGAAAAAATTGCTCAAGTAGGGAACTGGAAAGAATATGTTAGCAAATTGTGCCAACATCTATCTAGCACGTTTTCCATTTCCGAAGTCGCTGTTGACTTTAGCATCTTGTTAGATTACATTTACTCGCAATTAGAGAGGTCCACAATTGAAGGTTTTCCTTCTGGAAGAGGACATCGTGGGCTTCCTTCAAGGCCAAGTGTTCAAATTTTAGAAATAAAAAGCCCAATTCCGTTATCACTCCTAGAATCGATCCAAGTTTCAGAAATAAGAAAAGCAATTCTCTTTGAGGGATAACCATGAGTGAGGAGATTTTAACGGATCAAGAGCGTGAGTTTCTTTGGACTTTAGAGGAGATTGAATCCATTCTAATTGCCACAGGATGTTATGATTTTGTCAAATTGAAGGATTTGTGCAACCGAATAAACATGGATTTTTCGCAAGCGCTTGACCTCGCTAGATCCCTTGCAAAAAAGAGATTCGTGCTTCTTGATTATTCAAGTGGTGACCACCTCATTAAAAGTAGAATAGGAAGCGTGATTAAGTCAGTATACCACACAACCACATTGGTTCAAAATAGATATGTCCGCGACGTCTCTGATTTGAGATACTTGCGTTTCATTAAGCAAATCCCTAAATTGAGCATACCGTTAAATAAAAAAGAAATCATGGATTCGCTTTTAACTTATCTCGAAAATAGGGAGGACCCAGTAAAAAATATTTTAGAATCAGCAGTTTCATCAATTGCATCGCGATATCTTATGGTAAGCGCTTTTCAACTGACTGCTGCAAAGAAAATTTTAGAGCTACTTAGCAAAAAAGAAGGCAATTCTCTTGTCATTGTTGCTGAGACGGGTGCTGGGAAGACACTTGCCTATCAATTACCATTACTTCTATGGATTCTGAATAAGAAATTAAAGGCTTATTTCCGTGAGGGCTCCATAAAAAGAGCAGATAAAGTCATAAATTGCTCAGCTCTTTTGTTATTTCCACGTAATGTCCTCGCCAAAGACCAATATGACGAACTCATTGACTTGAACGCAAGACTAAGTGATGGCCTAAAGAAGCTTAAGCTTCCAAGTGATTTGGCATCATTTTCACAGATAAAAATCGAGCGAGATTTCGGCGGTGTTGGCTTAGAAGAAAGAACAAGAATCTATCTGAGTTGTCCTGATATTATTATTACAAATACTGATACTTTAAAACGACGTTTAATGAACCCCCTATGTAGCTCTATATACAAAAAGGGAGTTGATTTAGTACTATATGATGAGGTCCACCTATATTATGGTTTATTTGGTGCAAACGTGGCATCATTGAATGCTCGACTTCAGAATCTGTTACCAGTGGGCCCTGTTTTTGTGGGGATGTCAGCAACGATCGCAAACCCGCAGAAACATTGTCAAAAGTTATTCTCTATTAAAGAGTTACCTTATATTGTCACTGATAGGGAGGATGCTCTCGTTAACTATTCTTTAGAACATCATCTGATTGTAAAACCAAGAGCGGGTAGACCCTCTTTAGGTGTTTGCATTGATACTACTTCTACTCTCCTACATAATCGTCGTGACGGCACTATGGAGGCCCATCGTCTGAGAAGTGATTTGCGCCCGAAGACCCTTTGTTTTGTTGATTCGCTAGACCTTGCAGGACGCTGGGTTTCGGATCAGCTGAACTATGAATATTTCCATAATTTTTCCTCTGTTAAAAGGAGGTTCCGTAGAGGTTATCCTATTCACTTTGCGCCTTTAAGTAGAAGAGAACATGCTCAAGAAGTAACATGTATTGACTGTAAGGCTGGCCGTGATGTGCTTGCAAGCATATGTGGTGAATATCAGCAAGGTCGATGTTGGTGGTTTTCTCAAGATAGTGCCGAACCAGTAAGGTGGATAAATTTGCCGTCTGGTGTAACTCCTAATGACAATATTCGCGTTAAAAGACTTACAAGTCAAGAAGTAGAACTTTCAGAACTAGAAGACATTTATTCTTTGTTTAATCATCAACCTACAAATTTACCTATAGATGCTCTTGTCGCGACGTCGGTGCTAGAAGTTGGGGTAGACTTTAGAGGTATAAAAGAGATAATTATGTATGGTGAGATTAGGTCACCATCCAGTTACAAACAAAAAGCAGGGCGAGGGGCTCGAGAAGGAAATTTGGATGATGGGTTATTTGTTATGACAGTTATTCCTCCCTCTCCTTTGGCTAATTTCTACTACAGGCACTTTTATCGACTTGTTTACCCCTCGTTATCGCCTTTGCCTCTTGAACCGCGAAATCCAGATATCGTCCGTTCCCATGCATTCTGTGCTGTTTTTGATTTTCTCGCCTTGAAAGGTATCGATGTTTTTAATGTGATAGCTGCCAAGAAAGATCCAAAGCAAGTCGAAGAAGATTTTGAAAACGCAATTCGATTTATTATCAAAGAAAGAGAAAGCCTTAATGAGTTCGTCATAAGATATTTGAGACGCTTGGGGCATCCTACGAATATAGCTAAAGAGATCGCTGAAAAAGCAATCGAAAACGCCTTGGAAGTGCTTAACAAACTATCTTCTGAATATGAAATCAAAGGAAATAAAAAAAGACTTGTCATCTGGATATTTGAGGCATTTAGAGATAGTGGAATAATGGCAGATTTAGAAGACGAAATTAAAACAGACCTTGAAATGGGCAAAGAAATAGGAAAAATTGCAGACTCAAAAGTATTAATTACATCAGCAAAAAAGAAGCTTCTTAATGTAATTTCGCTTCTTGGAGAACAATACTGTCTCGAGATGAATCAAATACAGCAAATGCTTTCACAGCTTGAGGGGTCATTATGAACACGATTGAAGATTTGAAAAAAGTTATTGATGAGCTAAAGTATAAAGCTCGACATGACCCGAAGATTTCAGACGAAATTTATGAGGCTCTTGTAATTGCTGCAAAAGATCTAATTGAGGCTTTGAAAAAATTAGAAGAAGCAAAACAAGTTGATGAGGCTCGTATCAAGACATTGTATGAAAATACTCTAAGTCTTTCTATTATGCTGAATGAGATAAAGCGAGTTCAAAGGGGCGGATACCCTTCTTACATCGATGAATTTGTGCCGAGTATAACCAATCCGCCTTACACTATGCCTAGAACATTATTTGAACCTCAAGGTGCTCAACAAATTTCCATTAATGTTTCCGGCCAAATGTACGCTGAAAGAGCCGAACTTGCACTTGCTTTACTATTTCCTGGATCAATAACTTATCGTTATGGTTCTCCACCAGTTAAAGTTTCTTTAGGAAGATGGTTTCAGTCTGGTCGCGCACATTTATCATCTATTCACGAGTTATCTCCAAAACCTGAATTTGAATTAAAACTAGGAAACAAGTTCTTGCGAGTATATAAGCCATTAACTCTAAGAGCGTTTCGATTGCAAACTCAACGTCCTATTTGCGTTTCATGTCTTTCACTTTCTGATGGTGATGAAACATGTGGACATTCAACTTTGCAGCATCGAGCTAAACTACCATCAAATTATGCTATTGTAAGAAGGTTGGAATTGTCGCGAAAGGAAGCTGATAAAAAAGCTTTGCAGAAACCCATGTCTTTAATTGTACCAGACGCTACATTCCTCTCAGAACTTGAAGTTGGAATGGCTGTAGTGGGCTTTGAAAGAACTGCAACTGTAAGAGGAACCCCTCGAATTGTACGAATTGACTATGATCCACCGATAGGCATTAGGCTTATAACTGCGGGTATTTCCTTCAAGACCAATATGCCTAAAGACTTTTTGCAAAATATTCTAAATGCTGACTTGATGTTAAGACGTGATATGATTTTGCAGTTGCTTTCAAACAAACTTTCCGAATTGATGAGCGATGCAGGTCTTCCATCTTATAATCATGAGCTTCTTTTATCTTCATTGATCTCAGTAATTGGACTCGATGACATCGTAAATGAAAAAATAGTTGAGGGTAAATTACATGAAGAAGGCTTTATTTCTAACATCAATGCCGCTATTGACCGTGAGCTAGCATTTTATGAAAGTATAAGGCCTGATCCAGTATTGGTCCAAAATGTTATGGAATCGCTGCAAAACTTCTCCGTCACAGAGGAGGGTCTTCGCTTGAAACTTTACCACACGATCTTGCATTCGCTAGCCCACGTGCTTTTACTCGCTACAGCAGTCACATCTGGATCGCAACTTGATGATCTAGATTATCTCATAAGACCAGAACATGAAGAAATCGTAATATTTGACTCTGTCAGTGGAGGAAATGGGTCCTCCGAAACTGCCTTTGAGTTTCTTTCTGAGCCGGGCAAATTTACTGTTGAAACGTATTGGCAAAGCGAGGAAAGAGAAGAAATATACAGACCGAGAAACTTTGATGAGACCGCCTTTGAGTTTCTCTTACCTTGCATAAATGGAGTGGCAGACCGCGTTTTTCTTTTCGGTAAGGTTTCACCTCTAGAAAATGAGATTAAGCGAAAATTGAGCGAACTTCTAGATAAAGAAAAAACTCATGCGGTAGCAATAAGAAGAGTCAGAGAGTATGGAAGATCAAGGTTATTCCCAATAAGCATAGGTTATCACGCAATGGATTATTCGAACAGATCACAAGAAGCGGATCGCTTCAAAGAAATAGCTGGAATTTGCTTACACGGGTGTCCAGAGTGTATATCTTTAGGGAGAAAGTGCCATCTCGGGTCGTTTCAAGAGAAGTACAGCATTAGCAAGTTTGCTCTCGATGAATTAGTAAATTATGTAATGCGAGAAGTAACGTTAACTGAGCCGTCTATAAGCGACATTCTAAGTAATTTAAAAAATCACGGTATTGTTGTAGTAAAAGGCGTCTGTAATGATCAAGAAGCTTGTAGCAAGCTTGTGGACAAATTGAATATGCTGATTATGGAGCTCACCGGAAGAGAAGTTAATGGTGGGCGTGTTAAATTCACAGGACATTGGGTGAATACAGATTCCACTTTTGAAGGACTGAACTACTATTACATGTTTCGGGTGGTATAGTTGGTTCATGTTACTCAAGAGAATATTTCGCTAATAGATGTTGATCTTCTTATATCAGAATGCATTCAAGCAAACAGAGGGAAGCTTGCTTTCGCTTACTTTATTTCACCATTCATTGCAGATTTTAAAATCCCAACAGCATTGATCAGATTTGCAAGCAATGTGATTAATGTGTCTGATGTGGAAAATTTCAGCGACTTGATAGGTTTATTAATTCATTATGGTGGGAAAGTTTACGTTGTTGCAAGGTCTCCTTTAGATCTAAAAAACACTACGATTTCTCCGTCATTTATCAGGAAGCAAGTCAGAATGCTTTTGCAACTGCATCAAAAAAGGTGTGAAATTAAATTTAATTCGAGACTTCATGCGAAAGTGACCGTAACTTCTCAAGGAGTGGTTTCCGGTTCATTTAATTTAACGGAAAGCGGGCGGTTTTTTAATCTTGAAGAAGGGCAGTTCTTCCCTAATGTTGAAGGCGAGTCTAAGAAGAATTACTTGGAGAAGTTAGCTTGGGCAAAAGATCTTTTCGAGAACCGTTCCAGACCCCTTAGTGAGGACGATTTAAAAGTCACTACTTGAAAGTTTTCAGCGCACCCCCATAAAATTCACATAATTTTTCAATGTCATTAAACGAGACTATTAGAACGTTGTTTGGTCCATGTAATGACCTAAACTCTACTAATGCTTTTTCAAAGCGATTTCTAATAGGTTCAACTTTTTGAGCAGTCTTTTCAGCCTTGCCTCGTTTAACTATCACGAAGCCATATGGCAATTTAGACAGGTTTGAGATGTCACCTTTCATGGCTTTTGTTGTTACATCTGTGGCTTCTATCTCAAATGCAGCATATAGGCATCTTTTTATGCGAGCTTTTTGTTGGACCAATCGTTTGTATTGCAGATCAAGATCATCTCGCGACAAAATGATATCCAAGAGCTTTCTGTACCATTCTGGATATTTGACATACCACAGTACGTCATGACGGATTGCGAGCCTCCCAAGCTCTGATTCTTGACTCTCTTCTATGTCAACTTCAAAACCAAGTTTTTTGCCCAATCTGCACAGAAGAACTTTCATGTGGTGCGCTTCAGCACTTTCACTTTGAGCTTTATTAATTTGAGTGCAATTCTTTACGTTCCGCATTATTGAATCTCCATAAATCGCGTTAAGAGTTACTTAGGAGAGTCTATTAAATACTTTATATTAATTTCCATCAACTGAAAGCCTTAATTTATCATCATGAAAATTACGGTTAAAAGTAGGCCTAAAACTATTAGAAATAGAAATAGATAATTCCATGGGTCTCTAAAGAATGGTTGCATCTGCTTTCTAGTTATTACTTGACCCAATTTTATAACATTTTTTCCATTGATAAGCAATTCTTTTTGTTCAATTTCTCGTTGTCTTTGTACAGCCAACATTAGAAATTGGAGATAATGTTTATGAAGTATGTAGATAATAATGGTGAAAATCACAGATAATCCTTCAATGAAGACTGCAATATGAAATGGTCGGCTGCCGAGATTTATGATCGCTTGGGGTGACCTCAATGTTTCGGCTGCTGCCCCCATAAGAGTTATAGCTATGGTAATCCCGTAGAATCTAATGTTGTTAAGGATTCTATCCAAATTTCTTATGGTTTCTTCACACGCTTTCCATTCTTCAAGCAATATTTCTTCTCGAGAGACCATATAAGACCGCCAATAAAAACAACAAATGATCCGTTATTAAAATTTAAGGTAGTAATAGATCTAATAGCTCTAAGAGATTCGCAATCTTATGATCTGGACGAATTTTACAAGTTTTAGGGTCATAAGGTCCGGGTATCCAAATAGTTTCAGCTTTTATTCGTTTTCCATAAGCGATATCTTGTGAAAGCATATCTCCTACAACAATAATACGATCTGAAGAACCGGGATACTTGTTATTTAATATCTCAAGTCCTTTCTTTTTTACTTCTTTAAAAACTTTAAGGTTTTTTCTTGGACAAATATTAATCAAATCAAATATTTTATCGAAGTTGTAGTAGTTTATAACATGCTTCTGAATATCCTCTTTACCTGTCGAAAGCAAAATAAGAACGTATTTTTCTCTTAAATTTTTTAAGGTCTCAATGGCATTTTCCTTAAGTTCTGGAATTTTTTCCTTAAGGATCTTATCGTGCCTCTTGGCGGCTTCTTTCGTTTGTTTAAAATGAACACCCTTCTTTCCCTCTTGGAAGGCTACTCTACAAGCATTGTTCAGATTCTTTTTTTCAACAATGTGAAGCCATAAAGCCCTAGCAAGTTCCTCATAATTATACATGAATTCTCCTCTGTGAAGAGAAACCAACTTAAAATCGATTTTTCGAAGAATAGCCAGACTATCATTTAAGTTCAGTATATTTGCCCCAAACTCTTTTAGAGTTTGAAGAAGGTTTTTTTGGGCTTCAATGTAGACTTCTTCTCTCTTTACAAGCGTATCATCCATATCAAATATGATCATGCCCTTTTTCTTCAAGCTAATTTTTCTCCTCTCGTTACTTGTTGTTCTTACTTTTTATTTTTAATTTGGACAAGAATAAAGCTTTAATATTCTAAATCTATAATTACGTGTATGCGGGTGAGTGGGTCCTCCCACCCGTTCCGCCATAAAAACCCCGGCGTAGGGAGGTGGAAATGTGGAAATAAAAAGCAAAGATTTATCGCTAGTAGCAATTTTTGCATCTCTGTACGCGCTTTTGGTCTATTTGTTCGCACCAATATCTTTTTATGCGTTGCAATTTCGAATTGCTGGTATACTAAGACCATGGATCGCTAAAAAATGGATACTTGCAATAGGCTATTCCATAGGAGTAGTCGTTGGAAACCTTTTCAGTCCATTTGCAGGACCATATGAGCTCATTTTTATGCCCTTTATGAGTTTCCTTGCAGGCGTATTGGGGTATCTAATCGCCAGAGAACTTAATCACAACTACTTTGTTGCTGGTAGCGTCATCGCAACTGTTATAGCGGTAAGTGTCAGCTGGATGTTGAACCAATTATTTAACTTGCCAATACTTGCAATATTGCCTTATCTATTTATCAGTGAACAAACAATCTGCCTGATTGGAGCATTTATTTTCAAACTGATCGAAATTAGATTTAAATGGTGATAAAATGGTCGCAGATAAATGCATCGTTGTACTCAGCGGAGGACCTGATTCCGCAACCGTAGCGTATTGGGCAAAAAAACAGGGATATGAAGTTCACGCAATCACTTTTAAATATGGTCAAATAGCAACACGAGAAATTGAATATGCCTTTAAAATAGCAAAGGAATTAAATGTCCCTATTAAGCTAATAGATCTTTCGACCTTAAAGGAAATTTTCACTGGCGTCACATCACTTTGCGACGATCATATCTCCATGACATCAGAATTTAGTCCACCTATAATTGTGCCCTTTAGAAACGCCATTTTTCTTTCAGTAGCAGTTGCCTATGCCGTATCAATAAATGCAAAAAGAATTTTTTATGGCGCGCAAGGTTCAGATGAGCCCTTTTATCCAGACTGCCGAAGGGAATTCTATAAGGCCTTTGAGAAAGTCGCTGTCATAGGAACTAACAGGGAAATAACTATTGAAGCCCCATTTAACTCGATCAAAAAGTCTGAAGTAATTAAAATAGGATTAGAACTCGGTGTACCATATCATCTCACCTGGTCATGCTATCTTAATGGACAATATCATTGTGGAAAATGCGAGTCATGCATCAATCGAAAGAAGGCATTCGCCGATGCTTGTATAACGGATCCGACAAATTATAAACAGTAATCATCATGCCATTGATAATCCATAAACTATTAAAATGATACGACAAAACAAAAGGTAATTGAGTCCATACAATCTTTACCCTTAGGAGATAAAAAGATGCAAGAAAAAGAATACTCATTTTGGTGTTGTACAACGCAAAAAATGGTTATTTTGAGAGGCATAATTATTGGTAAACGTATTGTTGAAGTTTTTAAAATTCACGAGTGTGAGCAGCTTAACTGTGTCAAACGTCAAAGTGGAAGTTGTTTAATTGGAAAAGAAATTGAAGGAAAAATTAGAGACCACTTTTTAGAGAAAGAGAACGAACTTATTAAAAAGAATTTGATAATAATCAAGAAGAACCTTAACGATACAAGTAAGATTAAACGTAAACGCTTGGAATTTGCAATTTATCGACTCTATCGGTACCTTAACCTCTCGCCCAAAGAAATATCTAACATTACACAAATCCAAGAAACAAGAGTACGTGCAATTATTGGCAAAGTGTTCAAATACCTTTGTCTAACAGATACTAGTTGTATTTTTAAACCGTACTTCATTGGAAAATCAACTGATGGCAATAACTTTGAATAAGAGATTATGCTTGAACATTATCGAATGGAACGCAAGTATTTTATTTATGCTGCTATGGAAAAGTTAAAGGATGCATCCAGCTAAATTTTAAAGCTTCCATTCATATATAATTATTTTATGTGAGTCAAATGATGATAAGGGATCTACTCCTCGATAAAGGGAAAAATTACTTTTATCTCATGCATTTGAGCTACAACGGTAAACAGAGAAGGGAGCTTTGGAATTTCGCTAAAGAAAACGACTTAATAGGACTGGATGTCCCAGAGATAGTTACGGATGATTGGTCAAAAATTTGTCATTCTGTAAAGAGAAGACTTAGTAAGACGTGGATTAGGCAATTTAATATTTTCTGCACTGAAATGCAAGCCGGTGATATAGTAATTATATTAAATGGTTGGGACTCTATTCTTGGCATCGCTGAATTAACCAAGAACAGTTACGAGTATGATCGTGCGCTTTCTGCTGAGCAGAAATTTTTTGATCACATTAGGAAGGTTAAGTGGTTAAAGAAATACGAATACCACAGTCGTTTGACATTATCAACTTCCTTACAAGGTTTTAACAATACATTGTCTAAAGTTGTTCCAAATTCTACACGCTGGTCAATCCTCACAAGTTTGGATATATAAGTAAAGTAAAGAGATGGTGAAGATTTGGAAAGGAGTTCTATCATAATAATCTCATCATGCTCTGCTTCAAAAGATGACTCAGTCCATATACCAAGCGGGTCTAAAATTGTTACCCCCTCATACTACATAAGCAATGAAGAACTTAGAGCTAAACTCATCAACATACGAAAAGACGTATTCTCTGATCCCAAAGCCCAAGTTGGCAAAAATACAACTTATGCATTCGATCTGTATGTAAGAGCGGGAAACGCTTACAAAGATATCTTTAAGTGCAATTACAATAGCCTAAGAGACGCACTAATTAGATCAAACGCCATTGAATGGTTCTTCCTTTCCAGTGGTTATGGAATAATCCACGCGCTTGAAAAAGCACATAAATACCAAGCCGCCTTCAACTACAACATCGCACACCAAAGAGGTATACTCTACACCGCGAAATTATGGAACACAATATTATCAAAAATTTGCGATGCCATTTTTTCCACATTTAAACCGTCAATGGTTTACGTTTTTGGAAGCAAAGACTATACGCATTTCGTAAAAGAAACAGAATACTGGATGATAAACAGAAGAATAAAAATTTTTGAGAGCACAGGAAGTTCAGGGGCAAGATGGATAAGCCCAATACTCAACGAGCTTGTGAATACTATCCTTAAAGATAAAATTCAAATTTTTAACGCTAAGTATAATCAAAAATTTATAAAAGAACGACGATAAAAATAACATCGAGAAGAAATTATGCTCAAAGAGATATGTCAGTTTGTAGAAGAAATTTATAAACTGATCTCGGATAAAGGAACGCTATTTTATGGGCCGATTAACGTGCTGCCACCTAACGGAATATACTTGTTTTTTGAAAAAGGACAAAAGATTTTGATGGGCAATAGGGAATTTGACAGAGTCGTCCGAATAGGTATAAATGAGAAGCCCAACAATTTTGGGAAAAGAATAAGAGAACATTATAGAGGCAATATCGAAGGCAGTGTTTTTAGAGAAAACATCGGATGGGCATTACTAGAACGCGATGGCTACGAGCCAAAAAATCTTTACAAAACCAAGGCAAATTATAAAAAACAGTGTTCCGGCGGTCCTCTCGAGACGTTAATTTCAAAGTATTTTTCGGAAGCTTTAACTTTTAAGGCGTTTGCTATCCAGTACGAAAAGCTAGTCGAATACGAGAAAATTCTGACGATGACATTTTCCATCCGCTATCAATACAAAATCTGGAGGGGAGAACTTGACATTAAAAATTGGCTGGGACTATATTCCTACTCTCGAAGAGATAAAATAAAGAAGAGCGGACTTTGGAACTGCGAAAATGTCATTTTGATAAATAATTTCGAAACTCTGGTGAAACTCAATGGGTTATCAATTCACAGTTTTGAAAAAGTTTTGAGAGAACTTTCACAGAAAATTGTATGCCTCTGAAAAGTTGCTTTGTTGTGTGTAATTTTAAATTCATAGGTTAGATCAGACTCCTAATTTTAGTGTGCACGCCAAGTATGTTTTTCTGAGCTTATCCTAGTCTATGAGGTGGTATATGTCTAGTACCTCTCTCCTCTTGTCACCTCTAAGTTCTTTTACGTACTCGCGGAGCATTCCGCTTTTTAGAAGCTATGCTGTGAACCAGTGTCTGAAACAATGAGGACCAAAGTGCTCTTCCAGTCTAGGAGAGTCTTGGTTGTGGTAGCCTAAACGTTTTGCATATTTTACTATGGCTGTGTGGAGGCCATTCCTATTCAGCCGTTTCAAGCTTTGATAGCTTACGAATAGAGCGTTTGTGGGTGGGTTTAACTTTCCCTAACCTTGAGTCATCTTCTGAGGACGGTTGCGCATTCGTCGTCGAAGAAGACTGTTCTGTTGCTTCTTTTCGGCGTAGGTTTTAATGTCCAGAATCATGGCAACTAACTTCACAGTCACAGTCTACGAGTTTAGACCATTACAAAAAGTTTGAGAGAATCACCAAACTTCCTAACTATATTTGCGCCAGACATTATAGGGGGCGTTGGCTTCCATAAGAAATGCAATCGCACATAACCGTGCGTTGACACTAGATCAAAAATGGCACTATCAATCGAGAAAAAGTTTATACCAAGTTGTATAAAAACGGAAACTTAAATAGCGAGTTATTTTGGCTCGAAGCCCTCGCAAGAACTGATTCTTCACTTTAACTTATCTCTCTCCACTAGGCGAGTGTGTCGTTTCGCCGCTTCATTTTTAAAGGGTTTATGAGAGAAACTAATTTTTGCGCGGTTGGAGTTGAGGGTTCATGCTCTCTCAACAGTTAAACTTGAAATTGAATAGTTTAACCACTCTTCAACGCAAGCTACTCATCGATCTCGTGCGCAAGGGTTATCCGCAATTTTGGAGCCGTTTCACCAGTCACCTCTACGATTGGGTGATTGCAAAGAAAAACCTTGAAGTTTTTCTCCAAAACCATCCCTCAGAATTCCTCGAAGAGTTAAACAAGTCTGGTTTCAACGGCTACGAATCAAACGTTTTACTGGAGGAAACAACTCAATGAATAGAGCTGAGCATTGTAAAAACCTGTGGAACGGCAAATGCCAAAACACAGACATCGAAGTGTTCATACTCTACAAGGGCGTTAGGCTTCCGATTTGTAGGCGCTGCTGGACCAGAATCGCTAACAGCAACATCGAGTGGGGCGAACCCCTAAACGCAAAGGAGGACTAGCCTTGGAGTTGGAGCATATTCCTGGCGTAGGCAAATCCATAGCCAAAAGGCTTAAGGAAGCTGGATTCGCAAACGTTGAAACATTGGCTGTCACTCCTGCACGAGAGCTTATGAAAAGAGCCGAATATAAAGAGCTTGAAGCAGCCCAGAGAATAGTCGAAGCCGCAAGGGAAGCCTTAGGCTGCAGGTTCATAACAGCCCTTGAGCATTGGGAAATGACAAAAAACCGCCTAAGATGCACAACTGGAAGCAAAGCCTTGGACAATATTCTAGGAGGAGGAATAGAAACCCAAGCCATAACAGAGCTCGTAGGACAATACGGCTCTGGAAAAACCCAAATATGCCAAACCCTATGCGTAACAGCCCAACTTAAACCAGAAAACGGCGGATTAGGCGGAAACGTACTCTACTTCGACACGGAAGGAACATTCAGCTCCAACCGCGTCTATCAGATAGCAGCTGAAAACGGCTTAGATCCTGGACAAACACTACACAACATAATACTTTCAAGAGTTTATACATCAGACCATCAAATGTTCCTATTAGACAATGCCTTCGAAAAATGCGCGGAAGAAAACATTAAGCTCGTGGTCGTTGACTCGGTCATATCCCATTTCAGAGGAGAGTTTCTAGGAAGAGAAACACTGGCAGACAGACAGCAGAAACTAAACCTATACATGCACAAGCTACTGCGCCTAGCAGAAATCCTAAACCTAGCCGTAGTAGTAACAAACCAAGCCCAATCAGATCCCCAACCACAGCATGGAGGACAACTCATCGACAGACCAGCAGGAGGAAACATCCTAGCCCACGCATGCAACACAAGAGTCTGGCTCAGAAGGGCGAAAGGCGGCGGATCAAAACGTCTCGCAAGAGTTTTTGACTCACCGTGTCTCCCAGAAGGCGAATGCGTATTCCGCATAACAAGCAAGGGCATAGAAGACGCACCTGAAGAGGAACAAGTAAAAGAGCAGAAAAAAGAAAGCGAATAAAATAAACACAAAACAGCCTCAGCCTTCTTTAGCATGCCGAAGAGAAAAGCGATGAGAGATGCCTAACCCCCATGACCAAGCGCAATGGAACAGTCAAAATCTACCGCAGACTAGCAAAGAAACGATATCTAGACGGAAAATACCTCTACGCACATGAGCGCATATACCTACCCATACCAAGCAGACTCCACAAAATACTCAAACCCTTCATGGATAAACGCCTAAAAATGGAAATAACAGCCAAAAACGGCAGCCTAACCATCACTTTACGCCCAGCTAAAACATTTCTGCATGCCGAACAAAACACGGAAAAAATAGAAGCGGAAAACTGTGAAAGCCCATCGCCGAAGCGCTTAAACAGAAATTTTGTTTAAATATGGGCATGCCGAAAAGTTTTCCCCTACAGGCGTTTCGGCACGCAGAAACATTTTCCCCGAGGAATCAGACCACAAAAAATTGTCAATTAACTGTAAATATGCTTCTTCATGGCAAATTTTCATTAACGGACCATGCCGGTGAGTATAGAGTGTGGCAAAGGGCAAAAGGACCCATGGAAAACTCTCAATATTCAAGGGGCGAGAAGCCAAACTCAATTTCGCAATCTTCCAAGTCCTTGCCCTTAAAGGCCCACAAACAATCTACGACATACACAAGGAATTAAAAGCCAAAAAGAGGCTCAAACATGTTCGTTATGCAAGCGTCAACAAACGAGTACGAATCCTAGAAGAATCAGACTACATCAACAAAATAGGAGTCAAGAAAACTAAAGCAGGCTTTCAAACTTCCATATATGAGTTAACCGTCAAAGCATACTTGGCAATACTGCTTAACTCAATTAACTTAGAAGAGCTAGTCCAGCGAGTCGACGAATCCGCTGCCTTAGCAATCTTGGCTACTGTAGTATCTATCACTCAACCTTCCAATTCAAATGCGAATCCGCAAAGAATCTTCATTAGCTCCCTTCATGAGTAGACATGGCTTTTTCATCTTATTCCTGCTTTCTTAAAGATCCTCTCGACAAACCGAGACACTTGCTTTACACTTGGCAAATAATCCAGAGATTCCGCCATACAGTCGATTTTAAGAGTCCAAAATTCTTCCTCTTCCTCAATTTCGATATTATAATCTTCTAGATCAACAAATTCTTCTGGTTCTACAATGTTCTGGACGAGTTCCTTTAGCTTACCCAACGCTTGCCTGCTAACTTTTTTAACATCGATAAGCGAGTTAGTTGTAAGTGTTTTAAGTCCGTCTATAGTTAGATAAAAACTATCTATATGTAAGTTGCAACCCACTAAAGCACTATACGCAAAGAAAATATAATCTTCGTCTAGCTTAGCTTCAAAGTCCTCAAGCACATATAAACCTTTGACCTCCAATTTTTCAAGAACTTCGTTAAATAAACTGTATATCGCGGTGAAACCAGCGTCAAACAAATGAAACATCACCGTATTAAGTTCCACTGGCATCTTGTACTCTTTACTTAAATTTAATATCCCTCGACTCTGTTGACTGACTGCATCTAGTATACTAACAACGATGCTATTTACATCCTGTTTATAGAACTCACTCAAGAAAGCTAGCTGTTCATAGCTATCGTCTGGAATATTTAGGATTAGTTTTTTGACCATGGCTTGATTTATCAAATAAATTACTTAAAAAATTTGCTAGAAATCGAAAAATGAAGATGCTTTGTATATGTCCGCTTTTGGATACTGTTCCCTGCTCAGCCCCGTAAAGAATACTATTCCTTAAAGGCTTTCACAAAGAATAGTGTTCTTTGCTGAAGCCAGAAATCACTTAAACTTTTTTGGTAACACAGTTTAAAGGTGAAAACCATTTGGTCAACCTTGTTGAAGATTGGGAAATCCTCGAAGAATACGCTGGAGACAAACAAGGCTTCTATCAGGTTTTAGGAGAAGGCGAAGCTGTTGAAATCCGAGTAGCCATCGGCAGGCTAGGCTTCAAAAAAGACTTCAAGAGTAAAGACGATCCGCTGCTTAACCGCATCCTATACTTCTGCAAATCCCAACGCTACATCAAAATCAGCGAAAGCATCAGAGACGAATTCTTCTTCAAATAGTCACAATGGAGGCGAAAAATAAGCAAAAAGCGATGTGTGAAACAAATGAATAAGGGCATTCCAAAGGGTTCAGCGGTTTACATACGCTACAAGGATCATGTACTCTTCAAAAACGTAGCCAAGCCAATTGAAGATGCTGCTGAACGCGAAACCCTAGGATGGCTAACCCAAGAAACCGATGAACTTCTATGCATCCAGCACGACAGGACAGTTGAAAATCCCCACTGCTCAAGCGGAACATCCAGCGGACTGCTGCTCCTGAAAAGCTGCATCCTTGAAATTCGGATGTTACCATTACAAAAAATTCCAAGCGGGTCTATAAATTGCCAAAACAACATAGTTAATACTGCTGAGTATGCGCTTCAGAGCCCGAAGCGAAAAACTCAGCCAAAGTAAAAAAGGGAACGGAGAGCAAACAATGCAGGCAGTAACCGTGACCCACAGCCCCCGCGGCTACAAACTAAAACAACCATTAACGCTAGCAGTGCCCGAAACTAGAAACGCTGCCGACCAAAAACTCCAAGAATACATCATCAACAGCCTATCATGGAAAATGCCGAGGCTTGTGCCCTTCACCTTTGAGAACAAATCGACCCTAGAATTGGCTAAACACCTGTTAAGGCATAGAACAGCCAGCACAGCAACGCTTTACCAGTACATTTACGGCGCATATCGGTTCTGCAGATGGATAAACGCCAAACCAGACCAACTCATAAAAAGCTGCCAAGACCAAGAAGGAGACCCAGACCCAAAAGCCCTAGCAAAATACAGCCGCCTACTCGACGACTTTGTAGGATGCCTCCAAGCAGAGGGTTTAGCGCCAGGCTCAGTTTCAAACCATGTTAAAGGCGTCAAAGCCCTATTCCGATGCAATGGACTAAAACTTGAACTTCCCTACAGTCTGCCAAAAAGAAATGTTTACAGCGACAGAGCACCAACCCCAGAAGAGCTCCAACATCTTATAGACATAGCTGACATACGGGAAAAAGTCATAGTTTCAATGCTAGCCTTGGGCGGATTCCGAGTAGGTACACTGGTCAAACTCAAATATCGTCATGTCAAACGAGACCTAGAAAAAATGATTACACCAATCCACATTCATGTTGAAGCTGAAATTACAAAGGGAAAATACCACGACTACGACACCTTCATAGGGCAAGAAGCAGCCCAATACCTAAGAACCTACATAGAACTTCGAAGACAAGGCAGCCCCACAGGAAGAACACCACCAGAAAACATCCACGAAGAATCACCACTCATAAGAGATGAACTAAGCAAATATCCAAAGCCTCTTACGCCCGGCAGACTACACCAAGTAATCCACGAACTCTACATAAAAGCAGGCTTAATCCCAA
>Ga0315268_10000516_pt1 | contig 45032 bp, 38 predicted proteins | sample C1_top_MG_FD_204535 | JGI IMG/M metagenome (GOLD analysis project Ga0315268, IMG submission 204535) | Sediment microbial communities from Yellowstone Lake, YNP, Wyoming, USA - C1_top | ecosystem: Environmental > Aquatic > Freshwater > Lake > Sediment | place: USA: Wyoming | collected 2017-08-01 | reverse complement strand
GCGGTTCCAGCCGTGGCGCCGCATGGTCTCATAGATCAGGTGGGCTTCCAGGTCTCGGAGCGTCTTGACGGAGGGCGCTGCCGGGGCAGGTTCCGCGGGACGCAGATATTCCGGCAGGTGCTCCGGCTGAATCATCCCGCCGTGGCAGAGGACGAAGGCGTGCTCAATGATGTTCTCCAGCTCCCGCACATTCCCGGGGTAGTCGTGGGTCAGGAGCGTTCGCAGCACCTCCGCCGACACCCCGATGATGTCCTTGTCGCGGAGCCGGTTGAAGCGGCCGATGAAGTGCTCCGCGAGCAGCGGGATGTCCTCCCGCCGCTGGCGCAGGGGGGGGAGTGTGAGCCCGACGACGTTGATCCGGTAATAGAGGTCCTGGCGGAAGGTCCCGGCCTTCACCAGGTCGGCCAGCCGGCGGTTCGAGGCGGCCACTACCCGCACATCAGCGGTTACGGATTCCGTGCCCCCCAGGGGCTCATAGGTTCTGTCCTCCAGCACCCGGAGCAACCGGACCTGGAGGGCGGGGGAGACATCGCCGATCTCGTCCAGGAAGACCGTCCCGCCCTCCGCCAGGGCAAAGCGGCCCGGCTTGTCCTTGCGAGCGTCGGTGAAGGCACCCGCCTTGTACCCGAACAACTCCGACTCCAGCAGGGTGTCGGGCAAGGCGCCGCAATTCACCGTCACCAGCGGCTTATCCCTCCGTGGGCTCAGGCTGTGGATGGCTCGCGCGACAAGCTCTTTGCCGGTCCCGCTCTCTCCTTCGATTAGCACGGTGCTGTCGCTTTCAGCCACGGTGGGGAGGATGTCGAAGAGCCGCCGCATCTCCCGGTTCTTGCTCAGGATGTCGGCGAACGTGTACTGGCGGGCGATCTCGGCGCGGAGCTGTTCGACCAGGCGAAGATCCCGGAACGTCTCCACGCCCCCCATAATGTTCCCCTCCCGATCCTTCAGGAGGGCGGTGCTGACGCTGATGGGCACGCGCTCGCCGTCCGGACGCAGGATGTAGACCGACCGGTTCACGATCGGACGGCCGATGTGCATCGTCTCTTTCAACGCGCACTGCGCCTCACAGATGGAGGCCCGGAAGACCTCGCAGCATGGGCGGCCCAGCGCCTCCTCTCTCGGGACACCCGTGATCGCCTCGGCGGCCCGGTTGAAGGAGGTCACCCGAAACTCGCCGTCCACCGTGAAGACGCCGTCGGCCACAGAGTCGAGGATGACCGCGATCTCATCGGGCTGTAGCGGATGATGGGACTTGGGTTTCGCCACGCCGAGCCCTGACCTCTCTCCCGATGCCAACGCTTCCCCTTTTTGCTTACGCCGTGCCAGACCTGCTCGCCGGATGTCTCTGCGGTCAGGCCTGTCCGTCGCCTGCAAATCCAGCCTCGAGAATGACCGTGGCGGCAAGCTCCGCCGCTCGTTGAGCGACTTGGGGACATCTGTCGTAGCCGCCGGCCTTTCGGAACTCCTGTCGCTCGCCGGGGTCACGCAGATCAAAGCTTCGGCCGAACAGGGATCGCTGGATGTCGCGGCACTGCGTGCTGCCAAGCGCCGCCCCGAAACGCTTGCACAGTTCGCCGCCCAGGTCCATGGCCCGGGCGTAGCCCTGCGAAGTGGTAGCGTCCTCCAGCCGGTCCCGTCCGAAGGCCAGGCTGATCCCCATGATCCCGCCCACCAGGGCGCCGCAGGTCTCCCCCATCCGGGCGATCCCCCCGGCCAAGGCGGTTGCCGCCTTGAAGCTGTCCCGGCTCCCGAGCCCCAGGTGATCCTGGAGGGCACTCAGGACGCATTGCGAGCAGCCGTGATAGACCCGCTCGTGCTCGTACGCCGTCTTCCCGATCTGCGTCACCAGGTCGCTGCGAAGCGTGCTCATGTGCGTGTTCCCCCTGGCATGAAGGTGGAGTGAATCTCCTCCAGTTCGTGTTCCTCGCCAGATGACCACTCCGCTGTGATCTTAGCCCGGACCAGCCCCAAGACGCCAGCAAATCAAGCAGGGAGATTGCGGCAGCAGACAACTCGATGGGGCCGCGACGACGCGCAGGGCATCCTTGCTATGGGACGCATCCACGACCAGCATCTGGCTGTCGGGGACGAAAGCGACGACGGGGGCCCGCGAGGGGGGCGAGGGCTCGCTGGATCCTCCGGGCTGGAAGGATTTCCCGCATCTCATGGGGCAACTGCGGGGAACAGGCGGGGGCAACACGCGCCCTGCGCCCGACCTCAATGGAGCGCTGCCGACTGATCAGGGATTGTCGTACTGACCGACATCGATCCACTCGGCCAGTGCCGCGGCATACTCCGGGTCGAGGAACGTTCTGGAATAGAGAAAGGTGTTGCCGGCGGAGGTCGTCGTCTGGGCGATGTCCTGGTACGCGTCGAGGCCAACCATTCGATCAAGCCACTGCCGGATCTCTTCCCGGCCCATGCCAAAGGGCGCCCGTTCGAAGCCGCCGATCGGGAATGGCCGCGGGTAGAGGGAAGAGTTCTCCCGCACGATTTCCGCAATGAGGTGAAGTGGGTCGCCTTCGCGCCGAACCAGGAGGCCCGCATACATCTCGGTCATAAACTGTGCCGAGTAGTACCGCCGCTCGCCGTTTTGGCCTTGGATCTCGCGGAGGTCATCGCACACGCCCTTCGCCTCGGCGAGGATCTCGGCCGCGGCCAAGTGCCATTCCCACTGGATGTAGCCCGGCCTCACGTCCAGCATGGCGTTGACGATGAGCTTCACCAGGCCGTGGCAGAGGATGCGGTGCTTGTCCCACAGGCCGTAGTAGGCCAGCATATCGCAGATCTGGCCCTTGCAGTTGCTGCACGGCGCGCGGACGTAGTTGGGCGTTTCCGGCCCCAGGCGATCGGAAAAAGCGGCGAGAATCTGCTGAAGCCCAATAATCACCTCCGTCTCGAAACCGCACCGCCATCGCGGCGCTTCCGGCATCCGGGGGAGAGATCACAGTGGCCCGCCGCTCTTCTCTGGTTGAACCTGCGCACGATAGATCTGCTCGGATTTGGTCCCTTCGTTGTGGCAGGCGCCGCAGCGGCCCAGATCGGGCCGATTCACCGCGGGGTCGGCCGCCTTCTTCACGTGGCACGGGATGCACATCTTGTGCATCGCGTCCCTGTAGCTCCCCGCCCATTGGCTATCAAACTTCTTCACCACGGGGTTCGCCGCCATCATGTCCTTCCGGTGGCAATCTTGGCAGGTTTTCGTTGCCTTCAACTGCAGCGGCTTCTCTTCGCCGTGGCACTTGGCGCAGGACGCGTCTCCCTCCAGCGCGCGGATGTGCACCTCGTGATCAAAGGTATCGGTGGCGGTGTACATTACGCGGTGGCACTCGCTGCACGGCGTTCCCACGTCTCCGACCTTGTGCAGGTGGTGGCAGGTCCCGCAGGCCTTCTCCCCTCCGGCCTCTTTCTGGTGCGGCTTATGATCGAAATACACGTACCGCGGCCCGGGGCCCATTTTGAGGATGTCGCTGCCACGGGCGCGCTGCGCCAGCAGGTTGATGAAGGGCTCGCTCTTGGGCGCCAGGGTGAGCCCCAGGGCCATAGGCAGCACGAACAGCATGGAATAGACCTTGGCGGCCTTTCGCCAGCCTTCACCCAGCCAGACCTGCGTGAATGGGGCGAATTGGGGCAGGGCTTTTGCGACTACCTCACGATCCCTCGTGATTGTCTCTAGCGTGCGGGGATCGACGGGGAAGTGTTCCTGAATGAAGAAGAACGCCAGACCGCAGGCCGAGACGATGCCGATGCTGATGGCAAATTCGGTCCAGGCGGGAAAGTAGAAAAACCGGGTGGCCCAGACCTGGGCGAGTCCCGCCGCGTTGATCCGGTTCAGCACGAATCCCAGCACGGCGATGGAGGAGACCAACCACACGCCCGTGGAGGACCGTCGCACGTTCGGAATGGCGTACAGCAGGATTGGGATGATCGCGGACATGAGCGTTTCAAGAATGAACAGGTTGCTCTCCCACACTCCCGCGAAGATTAAGCCCAGCTTACGCTGGATCGTGAGGTCCACCATTTTTAAAATGAAGGTAATGGCGAGGGCCCAGGCGGAGACCTTGGCCAGCCCCTCTAGGATCGCGGGCTCCGGCTTACGCTTGTAGATCCAGGAGACCGCGGAATACACAAAAATCATTAAGTTGAGACCCATGCAGATCGAAGACACGAAAAAGAGCTCGGGCAGCAAGTGGCTGTACCAGAGCGGATGGACTCTGAAGGCCATGATAAGGAGCAGGGTGCCCAGGGTGGACTGGTGCAAAGTGGAGATCATGATACCCAGGATCAGGATGGGCAGCGATAGAGAGGCGAAAAAGCGGTAGGCGCGCTTAAAGCGCGTGCGCGCGAGAATCACGGGCGCCAGCTCTAAGCTGAGCACCGTGAGGTAAAGCATGACACACCAAGCTATTTCAAAGAGCGGCGAGTGGATGTTCCAGTACGTGATGGGGTGCCAGATATGCCATGGGAGCCCTAGCTCAAAGAGGAGGCCTGTAACCGCAGCTCCGTAACCTAGAAAACCCGTTAAAATGGCATACCGCCCCACCACGTAGTACTTCTCACGGTGGAAGATGTGCACCATGGCGGCCATAGCAAACGCCACAGCTGAGAGCGCGATGACACCCATCTCGTTGAAGCCAACCCACAAGCCCCAGGGCGTCGTGTCAGAGAGGGCGGTGGAGACACCTAACCCCATGGTGAACCGGTTAAAGGCCGCAGCTGCCGCCAACCCGGTGAGGAGCCAGAAGATTCCCTTGAACGCGAAAACCCGGCTATTGCTCATGCTCGGTCTCGTGCGTGTCCGCCATCCCGCTTGGTTTGGCCTGTTGGCCTCCTGCGAGCCTTCGTCGCCGTTCGATGATCCAGTACAAGGCGCCCATGAGTGCGCCCATACCCACAAACTCCAGGGGCACCAACTTGAGGGCTGCCCACGTACTCTCAGGAAGAGGTTCGTCGTGCAAGTACCGGCTGTCCTGCCAGCCGAGGAAATCCAGTGAGATGTCGGAGATGTAGAGAACGGACGTGCCGCCCACCTGTCTTTCGCCCCAAACGCGCTGGACGTACTTCTTCGGCTCGGCGGCCAGGCGATGCTTTGCCTCATACAGCATCTCCCCACGACTGCCGAAAATGGAAGCCTTCGTCGGGCAGGCCGTCACGCATGCGGGTGCAGCGATTTTTCCTGAACTGAGGAATGGGTAACACAGGCTGCATTTGCGAACCGATGGGGCGACAGCGCTCCATTCATAGTGTGGGATGCCGTAAGGGCAGGAAACCATGCAGTACCGGCATCCCATGCAGAGGCTCTTGTCATAGATGACCGGGCCCTCGAGCGTCTTCTGAAGGGCGCCCACGGGGCACACGGAGACGCAGGCGGGATGCAGACAGTGGCGGCACTGCTTGCGCACGAAGCGGTTGCCCGGCCGCCGGATGACGCTCGTCCAGCGGTCGGCGGAGAGGCCGTCCGGTGTTCCGCCGATTCGTGGCGGAGCGTCCCCCATCCGCAGGCCATTGATCTTCTTGCAGGCCGTGACGCACTCCTCGCAGCCGATGCACTTGGTGACGTCCGTCAGAATGCTGGGGCTGTTAATCATACGGGTTCGTCCCGCTTTCCCAGAGCGATCCGCACCTTCTCCCCGGCGCCCGGAACGAAGTGCCAGCCCAACTCCCAGGAGATCCGGGTAAACGGGAAAAGAACCACGTGCGCCAGTTTAGTGAAGGGGATCAGGATGACCAGAAGCTCAGCACTCAGCAGATGGATGAGGTACGTCAGCCAAAACGGCAGGGGATTCCCCGCCGGGTGCGACACATAGTAACCCGACAGGATAGGAACCATGCACAGTACGAGTAGGAACCAATCCTGGAACGTGCTCAGGAAGCGCAACGCCCGGCTCCCGAGCCTGAAAAGCAGGAGGGCAGCGAGGGCCGCCAAAGTGGTGATCGTCAGGACATCCGCCACGGCGGGCTGCAGCGTGGGCCAGGCGATCCCCATGCCCTTCTCTATGAGTTGAACATGACCACTGAGGAAGAGGGTTACAAGGAGCATCCCCACATGGAATGCGACCGAGGCCACCGTGTAAGGCACGCGGGCGCCGCGGAGGCCATTGACGGGAATTATCCATCCCAGGCTCTGCCGGAAAAGCACCCTGTAGGGAATCACCTGATTGCCGGCCCGACCATACGCCCGCACCAGCTCTGCGACCGTCAGGCCGACCTGGCGCAGCATACCCAGGAAGAACACGGCAAAGGCGAAGTAGAGCGCCGGTCCCCTGGCAAACGTCAGTACAGATTCCATGGATGGCATCCCATCCAGCCTCTGGGGTTTGACACAAGAAACCCTAGAAGATGATGGCCTTGTAGACGAGGTCGTGAAGGCCCACAACCTGGACCCCGGCGAGTCCGTGATCCTCACATACCTCCCGGAGTTGCTTCTTGCAGTTGGCACAGGGTGCCACCACATAGTGGGCGCCGGTCGCCCGGATCTGATCGGCCTTGAGCTTGCCCGTGATCTTGGTTCGGTAAGGCCGGATCTCGTCCACGGACACGGTCCCGCCCCCTCCGCCGCAGCAGTAGTTGTTCGCCCCCTTGGGTTCCATGTCCACATAGTTCCGGCAGAAGCTCCTCAGGATCTCGCGGGGCTGGTCGACGATCCATCCGGTCCTGGCGATATTGCACGGGTCGTGGTAGGTGACGCGCTCCGTGACGACGTCCGGGTTGAGTTTCAGCCTCCCGCGCCGGAGGGCGTCCAGCGTGTACTCCATGATGTGGACCGCCGGCAGGCTGTTGGTGGCGCCGCCGAAGGAGGGGATGAAGAGCTTGGCGCTGCGCGAGGCGTGCCCGCACTCGCCAATGAGGACACGCTTGCCTTTCAGGCGCCCCGTCTCGGCGATCACTTTCTCGATGATCCGTTCGGCACACCAGTCGCTGTAGAAGAGACCGTAGTTGATCCCGTCGAAGTACCCTGTGCCGATGGTCCACCGGTCCGATTCTCCGGCGGCGTGAAACGTGGCGGCGATACCCTTGAGGGTGTCGGCCTCGAGAAGGTAGTCGCTGACCGCGGGGAAGAAGACGAAGTCCCGTTCTTCCTGATCGATGGGGAAGATCACATCCACCCCCCTCTCATCCCGCATGTCCTCCGTCAGGAACTGCAGGGTATCCAGCAGTGCGGGGACAGGGATCCCGGAGGTGTTGCCCGTCTTCCCTTCGAGCTGTTCCCTCGTGGCTACGACCAAGGCTTTGGGCGCGATATCCATCTCGCTGAGGATGTATCGGCTCAGGTGCGTGATGAGGCCATGGTCGATACCCATCGGGCACTGGAACGTGCAGCGCCGGCATCCCGTGCAGTGGTAGACCGATTCGGCTAGCTCCCGAATTCTCTCCTCGGTCAAGAACACGGTCCCCGTCAGCTTGCTCTGGAGCACGCCACGGAGGGTGAAGTGACGACGGTAGATCTCCAGGAGGAGGTTGGTCCGGTAACACGGAATGTCCTTGGGGTCCTGGGTGTGCAGGTAGATCTGGCAGGCGTTGGCGCATTGGGCGCACTTGGCCTCGACCCGCGCATAGGTGTCCAAGAGCTGGCCGTAGTTGGTGTGCTGGAGTACGGTGGCGAAGACTTCGAGAAATCGCTTGACCCGATCGCCCGGGTACAGGCGCTCCATGTAGTAGCTGACGCCCAGGATCTGGTGGGGACGGGGTGGGAGGGCAGGCTTCGCCTTGTCGGCCGCCTTGCCCATGGGCTCAGCCCGCTTCGCGCCTTCCTCGTCCTCCTTGCCAGGTGAAGGCTGTGGCATCTTTCCTTCCAGCGCACCTCCATGCCCGCGAGAACACCCGCAAGGCATCCATGGATCCTCGGAAGGCTCTACAGGCCGGCCAGCTCCTCACGCACCGACAGGGTGATCTTATAAAAAACGGTGATCATCAGAATCCCGACGGCCCATATGGCGAGCGTGACCGATATCTCCGGTAGCGTCGGGACGTAACTGATGACGTGGCCCAGGGGCGTGGGGACAAACCCGGCAACGACCAGGCCGAGGCCCTTGTCGATCCACACCGACAGAAAGACCATCGCGCACGCAACCGGGAGGATCTTGTCGTCCTGACGGAAGCGGGGCGTGATCAGCAGCAGCATGGAAATCACCGCCAGAATCACAGAGATCCACATCAAGGCCGCGAGCGGCGCATGCCCTTGCAATCCCATGAATAAAAACTCGAAATGGGCCATGTCTTCGGGAATCTGGCTGTAAAAGACCGTAAAGAGTTCCACCAGCAGGAAGAACACGTTGATGACCATGGTGTAACTGATGATTAGCGAGAGCCGCCGGATGGCTTCACGGCCGGGCTCGAACCCCGTTAGCCTGCGAAGGGCCATGGTCAACAGGATCAGCAACGCGGGACCCGACGTGAACGCGGAGGCCAGGAACCGGGGGGCCAGGAGGCCCGTCAGCCAGAAGGACCGACCTGGGAGGCCGCTGAAGAGAAAGGCCGTGACGGTGTGAATGCTAATCGCCCATGGGATGGACAGGATGATGACGAGCTTGATCCATCCTGGCGGGGCGACGCCCTTCCGTTCGACGCTGAGCGCGACCAGGGTGATGAGGGCGTTGAGCAGCAGGTAGCCGCTCAGAACCACGAGGTCCCAGAAGATGAGGGAGCTGGGCGATGGATACAGGATGACGTTGAACACCCGCATGGGCTGGCCCAAATTGGCCAGGATGAAGAGCCCGGCCACGGTCACGGCCGAAACGGCGAGGAATTCGCCCAGGATCACGATCTTTCCGAACACCTTCCAGTCGTGCAGGTAGTAGGGCAGAACAACCACGACCGCCGAGGCCGCCACCCCAACGAAGAAGACGAACTGGGCGATGTAGAGACCCCACACCAGGTCGCGGCTCAGCCCCGTGATGCCCAACCCCACCTCATGTTCCCAGACGTAACACAGAAAGCCCACGACGATGATGGCACAGAGGGCGCCGATCCAGGTCCAGTACCTCCGACCTCCGACCACCGCCTTCTCAAACATGAACATCTGGGGCACCTCACACGAGATAGTAGATTTCGGGATTCGTCCCGAGTTCGGGTTTCCGCCGGATGGCGAAACGGGTCCGGAGTAGCTGACGCACCTCCGACTTGGGGTCCTCCAGGTTGCCGAAGACCAGGGCCTTCTCCGGGCACCCCACCACGCACGCCGGTTGCTCTCCTTTGGCCAGCCGCTCTTCGCAGAAGTTGCACTTCTCCACGACACCAATGGTCCGCGTCGGGAAGTCCGGGTTCAGCTCTTTGATGCGGGGCCGGGGATCGAAAAAGTTGAAGCTCCGGGAGCCGTACGGGCAGGCCACGATGCAGTACTTGCAGCCGATGCACCGGTGCCAGTCCATCATGACGACACCGTCCTCCCGTTTCCAGGTGGCCTTGGTCGGGCAGACCCGTACGCAGGGCGGCTTATCGCAATGGTTGCAGAACACCAGGATGGGTGTGCTCTTGAAGGCCTCGGCCGTGTACAGGCTCTCTTGGTTTGGGAAGGCATTGCCGAAGGGTTCTTTCCAGATCCACTTGACCTCGTGGGCCCGGTCGGTGAAGTGGGGCACGTTATGGGCCTTATCGCAGGCGGCGATACAGTCGGTGCAGCCTTGGTCCTTCTGGCACTTCCGTGGGTCGATGACCATGGCCCAGCGCGTGACCGACTGGATCCCGGTCGCGCCCTCCCGTTGCCCGCCTTGCGCCAGCACAACCAGAGAGGACTTCCCGGCAATCGCCAGCGCCGAGAGCCCCGCCGCGCCCAGGAATGTTCGCCGATTGATGCTCATCCCGCGCTCCCCCGAATCAGCTCTGGTGGATCCTTGACGCGCAGGCACATCATGAGAATTGTCCCGCCACACGCGAACTGCAGCGGACCCCCTCACCCTTTCCTCTCCCCCAGGGGAGAGGTGGAGGTGAGGGGGACCAGCTTGGGATCAATGTGACAGTCCCAGCAGTACGGTTTGACGCCTGCGTAGTCATGGCAGCGGTCGCAAAAATCCGCCTTGCTCGTGTGGCACTTCATGCAGGTCTGGCTGAGGCCCATGGTGTAAGTCTTTCCGTCGAAGGCCTTGAAGGTCCGGATGTTTTGCCGGACCACCTGATCCCGCCAGTTCACCAGAAGGTCCATGTGGAAGGTCCGCATGTATTCCACCGGGGCCACGCAGTTCTTCTCCTCAACGGGCAGCTTGAGATCGGGACCTTTGGCGAGGGTCCCGGCCGCAGCGTTGTACCACACGGGGATAGTGATCAGCCCAATGAAGAAGATGAGACCCGCGATGATGATCCCCCGGTCACGCATGGGCCTGCACCTCCTCCGGCTTGAGGGCTTGGCCGCGCAGATCGGTGGCCCTTTCCTTTTCCCCTCGCATCACGAGCGCGTTTCCAACCAGCTCATGCACGCCGGCCACCTCCACCCCCGGCACCCAGTATTCCAGGAGGGTCGGCAGGGTGGCCTTGTCGATGGCGCAGATGCAGGTCAGAAGGTTGACCCCGAACCGATCGCGGACGTACTTGACGGCGTTGGCCCGGGGAAATCCCCCCCGCAGACGCATCTCCAGGTTCTCGTCGGTCCCCAAGCCGGAGCCGCTACCGCAGCAGAAGGTCTGCTCCCGAATCGTGTTTTCGGGCATGTCGTGGAAGTTGTGGCACACGTTCCGGAGGATGTACCGCGGCTCCTCGAGCAGCCCCATGGCCCGGGAGGGGTTGCAGGAATCGTGGAAGGTCACGGTCCAGTGGTCGTTCCGGCTGGGGTCCAGCCGAAGCTTCCCGTGGTAGATCAGGTCGGCCGTGAACTCGCAGATGTGGATCATCCGGGTGGACCGGGCGTGCTCGAACCGCGTGCCCGTGACGGGGGAGGCCGGCACCTCCAGGAAGTCGGCCGGGCCGTTCATGGTGTCCATGTACTGGTGCAGGACCCGCCACATGTGACCGCACTCCCCGCCGAGGATCCACTTCACCTTGAGGCGCTTGGCCTCCGCGTAGATCTTGGCGTTCAGCCGCTTGATCATCTCGTGGGAGGTGAAGAGACCGAAGTTCCCCCCCTCGGAGGCGAAGGCGCTCAAGGTGTAGTCCAGGCCGATCTCGTGAAACAAGGCCAGCTCGCCCAGGAGGGTGAAGTAATGCGGCGTGCCGAAGTAGTCGGCCGAAGGCATGACAAACAGGACCTCGGCCCCCTTCCTGTTGATGGGCGCCTCCACGCGGACCCCCGTGAGCTCCGCCAGCTCGTCCACGGCGAACTCGATGCTGTCCTTGAACCCGTGGGGCTGGACGCCCAGATGGTTCCCCGTGCGGTAGCAGTTGGCCACCGGCTCCAGGACCCAGTTGATGTTGCAGCCCACCAGGGTGAGGAGCTCGCGGCCGATCATGGTCACTTCCGCCGTATCGATGCCGTAGGGGCAGAAGACCGAGCACCGGCGGCACTCCGTGCACTGGTAGAAGTAGTAGAACCACTCCTTGATGACTTGCTCGGTGAGCTCCCGCGCCCCCGCCAGCGCGGGGAACAGCCGGCCGGCCGTGGTGAAGTACCGCCGGTAGACCGACCGGATGAGTTCGGCGCGCAGGACCGGCATATTCTTGGGGTCGCCCGATCCGATGAAGAAATGGCACTTGTCTGCGCAGGCCCCGCAGCGGACGCAGATGTCCATGAAGAGGCGGAAGGAGCGATACTTCTCCAGCCGTTCCCGCATCCCCTCCAGGATGATCTGCTTCCAGTTCGGCGGCAACTTCCAGTCCTGATCGTATGGCTGCCACTTCCGCGGGTTGGGCAGGCCGAGATATTCCAGGTTCTTGGGCGCAGCGCTGTAACAGAAGACCCCCTTTCGGAATTCCACGGTCGGGTCCCGCCAGTCCTTCGCCGGGGGCCGGTAGTCGATCTGCAGGAGTTGTTCGGGTTTGGGGGTCTGCTCCGCCATGGGTTATTCCCTTTCGAGCGGTAAGCCGGCCGTCTTGATCTTGTCCCGGAACTCCTCTTCCCACTCCTCGTAGGTGTGCACCTTGACGGGGTAGTTCCAGGGATTGACGTGTCGCTTCATCCGGTTGGTGTTGGCCAGGTTTCTCGTGGGGCTCAAGAAGACGCCCCCCATGTGCATCAACTTGCTGAAGGGGAAGCAGGCGACCAGCACGCTGAGGAAGAAGAGGTGCACAAAGAAGAGCGACCCTACTTCCTTGGGAATGACCGGCGAGAAGGTCACGAGCCCCAGGGCGAGTTGCTTCACGGCCACGGTGTCAATCCGAGTGAAGTACCGCATGAAGATGCCGGATAGGACGAGCCCCAGGAGCAGGAAGAGGGCGAAGTAATCGAAGAAAAGGGAGACGTAGCGCACTTGCGGGTTCCAGAGCCGCCGCAGGAGGAGGTACCCGAGCGCCACCACGATGATGACGTCGGTCACGTACAGAACCGGCGTCCCGACCTGGAAAAACCCGTCCACGGTCGCCAGGACGTTCACGAAGGCGGGCACAGGCTCCATGAAGAAGCGCAGGTGCCGGAGGAAGATGACAAGGAAGGACCAGTGAAAGGCGAGTGCCGCCAGCCAGAGGAACTTGTCCTCCCCGAACACCAGTCTCGGCCCCTCCCGGAGTTCCGCCTTGGTGTTCCGGAAGAGCGAGCGGAACAGGCCAACCTCCAGAGCCATCCGCGTCACCACCCCCGCCGTCGTATAGGGACTCTCCAACCAGCCTGCCTTGATCCAGGGGAGCGATTTCTCCTGCCCGCAGGTAGTGGTGATCCGGAAGGGAACGGGCGAGCGGGCCCACAGGATGATCCGGTGGATCACGCCGAGGAGGAAGATAACAATGGCCGCGCCCGGCACGATCACACCGAAGACCATGCGCAGCGGAGCGACCTGGCCTCCCACGAAGGCCAGCCCGGCGAGCAGCAGCACCACGACGAGCGAATACAGAACGTCCATAGAGCTTCACCTCGCGTCAGCCCACTTCCTCATGGTCGCGGCGCAGAGGGGACCTCTGGGCCGCAGGCGGTCGCGGACGGCTCCATCCCGTACATCCTTTCCAGGACGTAGATCCTGCGCTTGGCCTCGTTGGCCTTGATCTCGTAGATCCTTTCGCGGCACTTCATGAACAGGTCGAAGGCCAGCAGCGCCATCTCGTCAATCCGGCTCTCCAGAATCGCCAGAGCTTCAAGCTGGTTTGCCCCCTCACCGGGTACCCTCTGGGTGTCCTCTCCCGCACCCAGAGGGTACCCGGGCGAGAGGGGAGGGTGAGGGGGGAAGTGCAGTGCCTCGCGGACGACCTTCTTCAGCACAAAGAGGAAGGCCATCGCCTGGCCGGCGGTGAAATCCTGGACGGCCCGTATCCGCACGATGGGGTCCAAGAGGCGGGAGAGCGTGGGACGGTCAGAGCCCTTGACCACCTGGTCAAAGAGGACCGGGAATGCCTCCCTGAGGGTCTGCCCGACGGGGTTCCGGAAGGGATCCTTTTCCTGCAGCAGGAAACGGGAGGTGTGCTCGGGGTAGGTCTGAAGGGTGCGCATCAGCCATTCCCTGACGATGGCGCCCTTCTTTGCCGCCAGGGCCTCCAGCAGCGGCTGGGCGCCCTCAGACCCCATGGATCTCTCCCCCTACCTATGTGTTCACCCGAGCGGGTACCCTTCAGGCGGCCGCTCGCTGTCCAGACCCGGGCCGGAGAAGGATGTCCAGCTCCGGGACTCTGGCAAAGCTGTTGGGCAGGATGGATAGCCGAGCAGCTTCTTCGGCCTGCGCCGCCAGTTCGGGCGGAACCCCAGGCGCTTCCACTTCGGCATAGACACTGGAAACTCGTTTCCGGCCATTCTCCTCGGCGATCGTGAAGGAAAGGTCTACGCGGATGCCCACAGGCGACAGACCTGCCTGCTCACAGAAAAGGGCCACGTGGATCCCGACGCATCCCCCGATGGCCATCACTAAGAGTTCCACCGGGGAAGGGCCGGAATCGGTGAAGCGCGGATGACCGGGCATGTCCATGCGAACCCGGTGGCCCCGGACCGTGGCGCTGAAAGCCAGGTCATGCTCAAAAGCAACGCTGATCAAGCTCATACCGTCTCACCGTCTCGGGCCAGGCTGCGATGGTCGGCCGGGCTTGACCGTCGTGGATCCGTGTTGCCAAGCTACACGCAGCCGGTCGGCTTTGGCAAACCAGCAATCTTGCAGGCACCCTTGGCCGGCCCCGAGGGGAACAAATCGTAGATCTTCTGCAGGGGAAACCCGGTCTCCTTGCAGAGCTTGCGGATCATGGGCGCGATCTTGAATTCCAGGTAGTAGTTCCGGAGGTAATTCACCACCTTCCAGTGATCCGGCGTCAATTCCTCGATGCCCTCCTCCTTCTTCGCCAAGTCCCTCGCCACCGCCTCGTCCCAAAGCTCCGGGGCCTGGATGAACCCGTCCTCGTCAAGCTCCAACTCCTTGCCGGCCAAGACAACGATCGCCATCTTCTCTTCTCCCTTTTCGATTAGTGTCTTCCCAATTGGTTCCTTGATGCTCGCCGCTGTCGCCTCACGGCCGTCCAGGGAACCGGAGAGGAACCTTCAGGGGCCTCCGCCCGGGGCGGCGACCGAGGGGGCCAACTCGGGCGCCGTCTCCGCTCGGCGCCCCGAGTGCGCTTCCGCCCACCCGGTCATCACCCGCCGGCGCTCTGCGTGAAACCACGCCTGGCGGATGATGGCGGCAGCCCACTCGCGCGTTCCCGCCGCATGGAAGTGGCAGAAGGAAGCCAGAACGTTCTTGCACGTAAGGCCATCCCGTTTCGTATCGAAGCCGGTGCCACGCTGCATGCGAAACGCCGTGCGCAGATCTTCCGTCCGCGCGGAGCGGACGTAGGAGTAGCGGAACTCATGCCCTCGCAGGACCGTCCCCGGCGCGAAGAATGGATTGGGGCCGTCCACCTCGACCACAGCGTAGCCATGTCCCCATGGTCGCTTGCCCAGCTCGAAGGTCACGGGAAAGATGCCCACCATGGGATGGACCACGCCATCCATTACCATGGCTTCGCCCAGGTAAATGAGCCCACCGCACTCCGCGATCACGGGGAGCCCCGCCTCGATCTCGCGCCGCAGGGCGCTTCGGAACCCGGCGTTGGCTGCCAGGGCGGCGGCGTGGGTCTCGGGATAGCCCCCGCCGATGTAGAGGGCATCCAGCGGAGGCAGGCCAGCATCTTTCAGGGCGTTGACCTCCACGATCTCGGCACCCTGCCGCTGCAGCGCCTCCAGGTTCTCGGGATAGTAAAAGGTGAACGCGCTGTCTCGGACGACACCGATCCGAATGCCCCCGCGGGCACCGGGGGGTACCTCCAGCGCCGGTTCGGCCGTCCAGCTGAGGGGCGGCGCGCTCACAGCCAGCGCCCGGATCTTGTCCAGGTTCACGTGGGCTTCCACCGCTTCACGGGCAATGGTGATTGGCCCCGCCACCTCGGGATGCTCGGCCGGCGTGACCAGGCCCAGATGCCGCTCGGGAAACTCCAGGCCCGAGAGCCGCGGGATGCTGCCCAGAACGGGCAAGCCGCAGATCTCTTCCACGGCCGTCCGGACCGCGCGCTCCTGGCGGGGCGTGGCCACCCGATTCAAGAGAACCCCAGCCAGGGGCAACTCCGGGTCCATGTGCTGGCATCCCAGCACCATGGCCGCCGCGGTCCTGGTGGTCTTGGTGCAGTCCAGCAGGAGCACCACCGGCGCCTGGAGCAGCTTCGCCAGCTCAGCGGAACTCGCGGTAGCCTCGGCGCCCACTCCATCGAACAGACCATGGTTCCCTTCGATCAGGATGAGATCCGCAGTGCAGCTATGCTCCCCCACCGAGCGGCAAATCCGTTCGTCGCTCATCAGGAAGGTGTCGAGGTTGCGGCAGGGGCGTGTTCCTGCGCGGGTGTGCCAGGCGGCATCAATGTAGTCGGGCCCCTTCTTGAAGGGCGCCACGGAGACGCCCCGCGCCTGCCAGGCACTGATCAGCCCCAGGGCAACCAGCGTCTTGCCGGTGCTCCCCCGCAGGCCGCAGATCATCACCCGCGGACACGCGGCCGCGAACTTTTCCGGTTGACTGGTCATGGAGCAAGTTCTCCGTTTCACCCCCCCTCACCCCTACCTCTCCCCGCTCGGGGGAGAGGAGCCAGGTGAGAGGCAGAGGGCGAGGGGGATCAGCCGCCGGTGCCCTCTTTGGGGGGCAGCTCGACGAAGCTGCCCCCGAAGTAAGTGTAGACACAACGGCCGGAATCCATGAGATGCCGCAGCGCCTCCTTACACGTCTCCTTGGTGCAGCGCTCCGGTCCGAAGTGTTCCATCATCGCCTTGAAGAGGTCGGTGGGCTTCAGCTTCTTGACGCCCGTAGCGTCCTTCACCATCTGGTACATCGCCTCGGCCACGGCCTCGGCGGTCACGGCCTCCGCCATGACGCACTCCTTACGACTTCAGATGCACGGAACGCTGATAGGTCGTCCCGGCGAACCGGAAGTCGTCAATGTGCTGCTTGGTGAACGGGATCCCCGTCTTCTGGAAGAAGCGAGGCCATCCAATGCGCTGGATCCACTCGCCCATCCGCTCGTACTTCCGCGCATCCGCCGCCCACACCTCCACCAGATGCTTGACCGCCTGTGTCACCTCGGGCCAGCGGGGCGGGTTGTTGGGGAGGTAGGGGATAGCCAACTTGGAGAACATGGGCGCGGTCCGGGCGTTGCTGACCTTCCCACCCACCCAGATCGAGACCCCATCGTTCAGCGCGTTGGCCAGCGGCATGGCGGGACAGACCGTGTAGCAGTTCCCACAGAACATACACCGCTCCTCGATTACCTCCACCGTTTCCTTCCCGTTGATCCGCTTGGGCCGGATGGCGGCGGTGGGGCAGGCGGCAACCACGCTGGGGATCTCACAGATCTTGGGGAGCTTCTCGTCGTCAATCTTCGGCGGCCGGCGATGGACACCCAGGATGGCGATGTCCGAGCAGTGGACCGCCCCGCACATGTTGAGGCAGCACGCCAGGGCCAGGCGCAGCTTCGCCGGCAATTTCGTGGCCTTAAAGTAGTCCACCAGTTCGTCCATGACCGCCTTCACGACCCCCGAGGCGTCAGTGGCCGCCGAGTGACAGTGCACCCATCCCTGCGTGTGCACCATGTTGGAGATAGCGTTGGCCATCCCACCGACCGGAAAGCCCCGGGCGGCCAGGTCGGCGATCAGGGGCTCGATTTTGGCGGGATCGGTGAGCAGAAACTCGATATTGTTCCGGCTTGTGAAGCGCAGATGGCCGCCGCTGTACTTGTCCGCCAAGTCGCAGAACTCGCGGATCGTCTGGATGCTCAGGAGGCGCGGCGACCCGGCGCGCACCGTGTACAGCTTGTCACCCGACTCCGCCACGTGCACCATGACCCCCGGCTTCAGAATTTCGTGGTACCGCCATTTCCCATAATTCTGCTTCACGATGGGGGGCAGGAACTTCTGATAATGCGGGGGTCCGATATCGCTCTTGCGCTGTGCTGTGGTCTCTGCCATGGCTGGATTCTCCCTCTGTGACGGCGTCTCGCGGTCTCGGAAGGACGCCGGTCAGGCCTTTGCCTCGCTGGGCTCCTCTTCCAGATACTCCTCGTAGAAGACGTAGGGGTTCTCCCGCGGATGGGCCACCATCTCGGGCCGCGGCTCAAGACCGATGGCCTCCAGGAAGTTCCCCAGCCCCACCCGCTGGATGAATTCCCCGATACGCTCCCGGCTCTTCCCCTCCTCGCCCCAGATGTCCAGCATCTTCCCCACCAGCTCCTTGAGGGCCGTGTAAGGCGGCTCCATCTTCATGAAGGGCACCAGGACCGACGAGAGCATCGCACCTTGCACGATGGGCGCCTTCGCGCCGATGAGGATGCAGGCCCCCCGCTCCTGCCCGGGGCGCAGGGCCTTGGGCATCACGTTGATGCAGTGCATGCACTTGACACACCACTCGTTGGCGATCTGGAGCTCCTTCCCGTTCCAGGCCATGCACTTGCTGGGACAGCGGTCGCAGACGTCCGCCTGGATGTTGATCCCGTTCTTCGTGTACTCCCGCACGGCCGCCTGATCCACCTGAATTGGCCCACGCCAGGTTCCGATGACGCTGAGGTCGGCGCGGGCGATGGCGGCCACACAGTCGTTGGGACACCCCGCGGCCTTGAACTTGAACTTGTAGGGGAAAGCGGGCCGGTGCAATTCGTCCTGGTAGTGCATCGTGATGTCGTAGGTGAAGCCCAGGGTGTCATAACAGGCCCACTCGCATCGCGCCGGCCCCACGCAACAGCTCGGCGTTCGAACGTCGGATCCCGACCCGCCCAGGTCAAACCCTGCCTGCGTCAATTCGGAGAATGTGGGCTCCAATTCATCCGTTCGCGTCCCCAGCAGGATGATGTCCCCCGTGGAGCCGTGGAGGTTGGTGAGGCCGGAGCCGTGCCGCTCCCACAGATCGCAGATGGTCCGCAGGGCCGCCGAGGTATAGAACCAGGCGGCTGGCTGGTTCACCCGCAGTGTATGGAAGTGGGCGATCTCGGGAAACTCCTCGGGCACATCGGAATAGCGACCGATCACACCACCGCCGTACCCCCGTACCCCGACGATGCCGCCGTGCTTCCAGTGCCCGACCTTGTCCGTGTAGGAGCGCTCCAGGACGCCGAGGAGGCCTCGGCTCATGGGGCTTTTCTCGGCGGCCTTCTTGATCTCCCGCACGAAACTGGGCCACGGCCCCTTGTCCAGTTCATCCAACTTCGGCGTCTTCGGCAATTTCGTTTTGTCTCCCATGCTGCGGTACCTCCCCCCCGTGGTTGTCCGGGGAATCGGCAGTTACTTCATCTCGATGTACCCGCAGGGACACTCCTCCGCGCACTTCTTGCATCCCTGGCAAAACTGCAGCTTGAAGCGGTACGGCTGGTCCCTGTCAAAGGGCTTGATCACCGCCTGGTCCTGGCAGTACTTCCAGCAGTTGTCACAGTGGAAGCACAGGCCGCAGCTCAAGCAACGCTTGGCCTCGGCGATGGCCTGCTCCCGCGTCAAGGCCAGGTTGATCTCGCGGTCCGGGTCCTGGAAGCGCTCGGCCACCGGGAGAGTGGCCACCTCCGTTCGCGGCTGCTTGGGATAGAGGTCTAGCCGCATCCGTTCACGGGTGATTACGGGGGGCGCCGGGGATGCATCCGGTGGGATGCCCCGGAGCCTGGCATGGATGGTCTCGGCGGCACGGCGACCGTGGTAGATGGCGGTCGTGACGATCCCCAGCTCGAGAATGTCACCCCCGGCGAAGGTGCCGGGCGCCGTCGTCTCCCCGTGATCGTCTACCGGGATCATCCCACCGTCGCCCTTGAGTTCCTCCAGACCTGTAGAATCTGGCTCCTGGCTGATGGCGGCGATGATCGTGCTGGCACTCACGAAGAACTCCGAGCCCGGGATGGGCACGGGCCGGCGGCGGCCACTGGCGTCTGGCTCTCCCAGCTCCATCCGGAGGCAGGTCAGGCCGGTGGCGTGGCCGTTTTCGGTCGCGACTGCTTTGGGGGCCGCCAGGAACTCGATGCGGATCCCTTCCCGTTCGGCCTCCTCCACCTCCTGCTTGATAGCCGGCATCTCTTGGATGGTGCGGCGATACAGGATGGTAGTCTTGGTCCCCAGGCGGGCCGCCACCCGGGCCGCGTCCACGGCTGTGTCTCCGCCACCCACCACCACGACCGTCTCCCCCACTTTCACCGGCTCGCCGGTGTTCATGCGGTGGAGGAACTCGACGCCGGAGAGGACATTCGGGACATCCTCCCCTGGGATACCCAGCTGCACGCCCTTGTGGGCGCCGATCCCGACGAAGATGGCCGCGTATGATCGGCGGAGGTCCTCGTAGGCGAGATCCTTCCCCACCGCCGTACCGCAGCGGAGCTCTACCCCCAGGGCGAGGATCCGTGCGATCTCCGCGTCCAGGACGTGGCGGGGCAAGCGATAGGTGGGGATGCCGTAGCGGAGCATGCCGCCCGACTTTGGGAACGCCTCAAACACGGTCACAGGGTAGCCCCGGCGCACCATTTGATAGGCGCAGGAAAGGCCGGCAGGTCCCGACCCGATGACCGCGATCTTTTCCCCGTAGTGTTCCTGGGTGAGGGGCTTCAACGGGAGACTTTTTTCCAGAGCGAAGTCCCCGATAAAGCGCTCCACGCAGTTGATGGATGCCGGCGCGTCCAAGTGGTTCCTGTTGCAAGCGGCTTCGCAGAGATGGGGGCAGACCCGGCCACAGACCGCCGGGAGCGGGTTCCTCTCCGTAATAATATAGAACGCCTCTTCGAAGGCCTGCTCGTAGGTTTTACCGAGGGCCTCGGCCTGGGCGATGGTGGTGAGGACGGCCCGGATGTCCGTGTGGTTCGGGCAGGCGTCTGAGCAGGGCGGGGTCTTGAGGATGAATTGGGGCCTGAGCGGCGACGTGATGCGATCGCTTGGCCCTACTGCCGCTCCTGCCCCGAGTCTTCGAACCTTCTTGACGACAACGACCACGCGCAACGTCTCCTTTCTGATGTCTCGATGCCCCGAGGAATCGGTCGAGATGCCCTTCTCCCCCGGCGCTGATCAAAAGCAAAAACTTTGCCGGCTTTTCGATCCCCGCAAAGGCTTGCGGAACGGAGATCGAAGGCGGAAGCAAAGAAAAATGATGTTACTAAAAGGTAACAGCCGATATGGCAGTGTTACCTTTCGGTAGCATCAAGCGGCCAGGAGACTCCGAGCTGTTTGAGCTTTTTCCACAGGGTCTTCCGGCTGATCCCAAGGATCCGAGCTGCCTGAAGCCGATTGCCCTCCGTGAGCTGAAGCACGGAGATGATGTGCCCCCGCTCCGCCTCCGCCCGCACCTTCTCAAGAGATTGATCCTCTGCCGTTCCCGGATCCTTGATTGTCGTCACTGGCCCTTTCTCCCTCGCCCCGGCACGCATCTCCGCCGACCCTGTGCCGTGCGCCAAACATTCAATGGCCCCCGGGACGTCTGTCTCTCCATTCCAACTCCGAGACGACACCCGGGGGCCGCCGGCCAGCCGATTCCGCTGCCCGATCCTTCCTGGTGCGTTACTCGTTTCCTACCCTGTGAAGAACGTGTAACTCACCCAGACGAGAAGGACAAGCAGGACCGCGCCCAGGACCAAGCTCCACGCGATCAGCTTTCCTTCCACCGGCAAGAACGGCTCATACGGGATCTGCGCCATCTCGTCGGCCACTTTTGGTTGCTGAACTTGCGGTGCCATGATGGCCCCCCTTTTTTCTTAGGACTCGTGTGTTCTGGCCCTCATCCCGCTCACGCCGTCGGCGGCATGATCCCGTGGAAGAAGATCCACGAGATGACCAGCCCAATCCAGATGATGAACCCGAACAGGCAGACAACGTAGACCAGGGCCAGCTTGCCGATGCCTTCCTCCCAGAGCTTCCGGAAGTTGGACACGAGGCCGATGGTGAAGAAGGTCATCACGAAGAAGAGCACCCGGAAGACGTTGCTCTCCCCCGTGGACAGCCTGGCCGCGCCGATCAGGCCCGGGGCCTGCAGGGCCAGCCACAGCATCGCGAGGAAGGTCAGGGCGTAGCCGATCACGAACTTGGGGAGGCGCTCCCAGATCTCGCCGACCGAGACCCTCTGCCCGGATTTCCCCTCGATGGCGTACACCCAGACTAGGGCCAGGATGAAGGCCCAGATGCCGATGAAGATGTCGATGAAGATCTTCACCGTGGTGGCCGTCATCAGCACCCAGCCTTCCTTGTAGTTCACGCCCGTAGCGGCGAGGGCCTTGGCCCGGATGAGGGCATCGGTGATGGCCCCGCTGGCCACGGCCGCCCCGTCCGTCTTGACCGCCAGGCCCATCCAGGCCCCGGCGACCAGGGGCTGATGGTAAAGGAACGTCTCCGCCAGGAAGGGCAGGAGCAGGAGCTCCACCACCGCGAAGATCACCACCAGGGACGAGACCATGATCGGGACCACGGGGCGGGACTTGATGGCCGCGCCGGTGGCAATGGCCGCCGAGACGCCGCAGATGGAGATCCCGGAGGCGAGGGGGGCCGACCACTCCCGGCTGAACTTGAAGACCTTCCGGGAAACCAGGTAGACGAGCGCCCAGTAGATCAGGTAAGCCTCCACGATGGCCGCGAAGCCCCGAAACATGACCGCTTTGGCCAGGCCGGTCGCTCCGGCGGCCTGCACCCCCAGGGAGGCCCCCAGGATCACGATGGCCGTCTTGATGTACCACTCGGGGCGGGTAGCCTCCTTGAGGAAGGTCGTGACCCCCGGGAAGAAGTTGCCCAGGATCAGGCCCACCAGGAGGGCCACGATGAAGCCGGCCTCCCCGGTCAGGCCCAAAGCCCAACGGAGATTGAATGCCTTCAACTGATTCGGCGTCGCCGCGATGTAGGCCCAGTTACCAATCAGCCAGCAGCCGTAGCTCACCCAGAAGATCACCGTGAAGCCGATGGCGAACTCCTTGAGGTTGAACTTCAGCGCCTTGGCCCCCACGCTCATGATCACCAGCATGAAGATATAGGTGAAGACGAGCGCGAGGAAGCCAGGCAACCCGGCATAGGCCTTCGACACTGCGGCCATGGACTTGGTGATATCGGTCCATACTCGAGTGGCGACACCCCACCCGAGGAGGTCCATGCCCGCAAAGGTGCCAAGCGACACGACAAAGACGAACAATCCGATCCACAGGGCCCACCAGTCTTCATTGTTTCGAATGAATTTGGTCTTTTCCATGTGCGCCTCCCTTCAGCGAACGGCCAAAACCCTCCCGGCAGCACCGACACCTCGCCACGCCCATTACACGCAGTTGCGTCATAGCAAGGACCTTGCCGAGTGGGCCATGGCATATGGCCTTTGAAAAACGATGCGTTACAGGCTTGATTGCGGGGCGTCGGTTACCGCACGGCAACACCTGGCGTGGCGCTGGTTACCGTTCGGTAACGTCAACACGAGCGTCGCCTCCGACGGCAGAGCGCGTGGAGGATTAAGTGCACTATGGGGTCGCAGGCGGGGGTGATAGCCCCGTGGGGATGAGGCTTGAGATGAGGTACTCGGGCGGCTAACCGGGGTGTCCCCGCAGCGATTGGGGGACTCTAAGCTCTCCTGTAGCTTTCTGCCAGGAGCTCTATGGGGTGGCACACCCTGATACTGAGGCCTCGTTCATGAAGCATGGCGCGGAGTTGGGACATGCAGGAGGGGCAGCCGCTCGCGACCACGTCCGCCCGGCTCGCCAGGATGCTCTCGACTTTCGCCGCCCCCACCTTCCCCGACAGGTCGGGGTGCGTGATGCAGAACGAGCCCGCTCCGCCGCAGCAGACATCGGCCCCCTTCATCTCGACGAACTCCACCCCCGGGATGGACTTCAGCAGCTCGCGCGGCTGCGTCTTCACGCCCTGGCCGCGCCCCAGGTGACACGGTTCGTGGTAGGTGACCCGGAGAGGCACTTCGCCCCGCGCGGGGGCAAGGGGGCCCTTCATCAGGAACTCGGACACATCGGCCACGCGGGCGGACACCGCGTGGGCCCTCTCCCGATAGTCGGGATCATCCGCCAGCAGCTCGCGATATTCCTTGAGAGCCGCCCCGCACGAGGCGCAGTCGGTGACGATGGCCGGATACTTTTCCAGCGCTTCGATGTTCATGCGGGCCAGGCGACGTGCGGCCTCCGCCTCCCCATACACCCGGTGCGGCAGCCCGCAGCACACCACGGGGGGGGACTCCACCCGGTAACCGCCGAGGGTGAGCGCAAGGCGCGTGGCCTCGGCCGTATCTGCGTAGCCCCAGTTCATGAAGCACCCGGCGAAGTAGGCCACCGTGCCGCGTCCGTCCCGTCCATCAGCAACCTGGGGACGCGCGCGGGCTGAAAACGGGCGGGCAGGAACTGGTGGCGTCGCGCGCAGGGCCGCACGCAGCGTCGCCAGCGCACGTGGACCGGCGGACTCCTCAAGGAGACGCGCCGCGCCGGACCGCTGCAAGAGTCTCACCCAAGGCATCCCCACGGCCAGAAGGCGTGGGGAGGACAGCGCGTACAGGAGCGTCCGGATGGGCAGCGGAAGGCCGAGCAGACCCGTGAGCGCCGACCGCGCCTCCAGGAAAAGGTCGGTGGTGGGGACCAGGCTGGGACAGGTCTGGGCGCAGGCCCCGCAGAGCAGACAATCCTCGATTCGCTGGCGCAAGGCCGCCGAGGGGGCCAGTGCCCCGTCCACCACGGCTTCCAGGAGGGCCAGCTTCCCGCGGGCGGCCATCCCCTCGTGGAAGGTCTCCTGGTACAGGGGACAGACCGTCGTGCAGGCCCCGCACTTGTTGCATCGCCAGAGCGCGGAAAGATGCGCCAGCTCCATCTCACGCGCCCCCGAAGATCTTGCCCGGATTCAGGATGCCCTTGGGATCCATCGCCTGCTTGACATCCTGCATCAGCGTGATGGTCTCCGGCGAGAGGGCGAGGCGCAGGAAGGGCTGCTTGCTCAGGCCGATGCCGTGCTCGCCGGAAAGCGTTCCCCCCAGCCTCACCGAGGCCTCGAAGATGGCCGCGATGGCCCGCTCGACCCGCTCCATCTCCACGGGGTCGCGCCGGTCGGCGAGGATATTGGGGTGCAGGTTCCCGTCCCCCGCATGCCCGAAGATGGCGATGGGAAGCGCTTGCTCTTGAGAGATCTTCTGAATCTCCCGGACCATCGCCGGAATCGCGCTCCGCGGCACGCTGATGTCCTCGCCGATCTTGGACCGCTTGACCTGCGAGATCGCCGGGGACACGGCCCGCCGGGCCGTCCAGAGCGTATCCGCCTCTTTCTGGTCTTGCGCCGTCTGGAAGGATCGCACCCGCTTTCCCTGGCAGATACTAGTGATGAGGCGCGCCTCCGCCTCCACCGCCTGGGGCATTCCGTCCACCTCGATGATCAGGAAGGCCTCGGCGTCACGTGGCAACCCAAGCTGCAGGTAGTCCTCGACGCAGTTGATGCACGTCTTGTCCATGATCTCCAGGGTGGTTGGCGTGATGCCCCCGGCCATCACGGCCGCCACGGCATCGGCCGCATCCTCCAGGCGATCGAAGATGGCCAGCATGGTTTTCTTCGCCGGGGGCTGCGGCAGCAGGCGCAGGATCACCTCGGTGATGACGCCCAGGGTGCCCTCGGATCCGACAAACAGTTGTACCAGATTGTAGCCGGTGACGTTCTTGACTTGCTTGCCGCCCAGGCGGACGATCTCACCCGTCGCCCGGACGACTTCCAGCCCCAGAACGTAGTCCTTGGTCACCCCGTACTTCACCGCGCGCGGCCCGCCGGCGTTCTCCGCGACGTTTCCCCCGATCGTGCAATAGTTGAGGCTGGCGGGATCGGGCGGATAAAGAAAGCCGGCCTCCTCCACGCTCTTCTGAAGCTCCCCCGTGATGACTCCGGGTTCGCACACAACCAGCATGCTGCCCGAATCGATCTCCCTGATGCGGCGCATGGAGGCCAGCACCAGGGCGATCCCCCCCTGCGCGGGAACCGATCCGCCCGAAAGGCCGGTTCCGGCGCCGCGGGGCACGACGGGGACCTCGTGGGTCGAGGCGAATCGCAGGACAGCCGCGACCGCCTCGCGGGAAGGCGCGATCACCACGACGTCGGGGAGCGCCTTGGCGCTGGTGCCGTCATAGGCGTACAGCGTCCGGTCCTCGATCGCATCCAGGACCTGCCCGGCGGAGATCACCCGGCGCAGGTCAGCGGCCAGAGAATGTTTCATGGAACGAACACCTCTCTATGATGGGGGGCGCGCTGGAGGGATTATAAATTGCGGAAACTCCAAAGAACATCGGGCGACCGGCTGGAGCGGGAGAATGCCTCACACTCCGTACAACTTGTAGCAGGTAAGGCATGGCTCCGGCGGTAGGGGAAGATCGGCTTCGCAGCCCGCGTCGCCGGTCGCGGCGACCAAGGCCCTGGCCGCGGCTTCCGTCTCGCGCCGGAGGAACTGTTGGCGGAACGCCTGGTACGCTTGGCAATCCCAGATCTCCCCGAAGTCCTTCTCTCGCACGTTGCCGAATCGCACCACGGGCACACTCACCTGCCTCCCCTGAAATCGGCGCGGGATGTCTGCCTGTCCGGGCAGCGTGAGATACGTGCAGGGGGACACCCAGCCCTCGCAGGAGACGAACAGGATCTTCGTCGGGTGGGCCTCGCAGATGGCCGCCTCCTCCAGGTCGAGCGGGTAGGACCGGAAGGCCAGGCCGACCCGCCGGGCTCGCCGCCGGGCTTCCTCCAGGGTGCGGATCGCCCCCTCCCGAAGATCCGGGCATCCGAACAGCCGGAGCCGATCGTGTGCCGGCGTCACCACGTAATCCAGGTTGATCGCATACAGCTCGTCCACGCCGAGAGAGGCAGCCAAATCCACGGCCCGCGGCAGCTCCGCGATGTTCGTCCAGGTCATCAGGTAGGAGAGTTCCACCTTCGGCCCACCGCTCGGCCGGCCGGCGCGGAAGCTCAGGAACTGCCGGACATTCTCCAAGATCTGCGAGAAGTCAGAGCCCACCCGTATGCCCTCGTGGATGTCCCGGGTTGCGCCCGCGACGGAGATGGACAGGAGGTCGAGACCGAGGTCGAGCAGGCTTTTCGCCGTGTCCGGTTCGAGCCCCATGCCATTGGTGGTGAGGCCCACTCGGCATCCCGCCGCTTTCGCCGTGGCGACCATGTCGAGCAGGCGGGGGTGCAGGAGCGGCTCCCCCCATCCCTGCAGGTGCACGTGCCGGGCGTATGGGAAGGCCCTGGCGGTGCGCTCGAACGCGTCCCACGAGAGGTCGATCTCCGGCCACCGTTCCGCCAGCACGGTCCTGGGGCACATCACGCAGCGATTGGTGCAGCGCGAGGTCACCTCGACCTGCAACGCCTCGAGGAACCTTCCTCGCGTCCGCCTGTTGAGCCAATCCGTCAGTCGCTGAAACATGGGTCAGTCACTCGCGGAAATTGCGTTCGACCGTTCGGGAGTTCGGGTGTTCGGGGAACGACCGAACCGCCGAACGCCCCTTCACGGATTTCTCACTTGGCCTGAGTCGCGGGAAACGCCTGACGGTACCAAGCGATGGTCTCGGCGATGCCGGTTGCGAAATCGACCGGGGGGACGTAGCCCAGCTCCTTTCGGATTCGGTTGGTATCCGGCTCGCTGTCCCGGTACAGCGCGCAGAGGCGAAGCAACGCGGCCCGCGACGGCGGAAGGTTCTCCCGCGACTCCGGCTCGGCCGGCAGCAGGAGATCGACTAGGGGGGCCACGAAGGCCTTCGGGATCCAGCGGCGCCGGACCGGGAGCCCCACTTCTTTGGCCAGGGCTCCCAGGAACTCGCGGCACGTGATGCCGAAGCCATCAGCGACGTTGTAAATCTGTCCCACGGCTTCCGACTTCACGGCCGCAAGCCAGGAGGCGTGGGCGATATTCGTCGCGTAACTCAGGCCCAGTGTGTTGCGGCCGTTCCCCACCATGAAGAACAGGCGGGAGCGAAGGTTCCGAACCAGCACGGGCAGAACCACTCGCTCGCGCGGCCCCCAACCCATCCCCGGGCGGAGGATGACCGTTGGCAGCCCCGTCTCGTGCATCCGCCGCACGACCAACTGTTCGGCCTTGACCTTGCTCTCCTCATACGGGGCAACGAACGCTGCGGCGCAGGCAGCGTCCTCGGTCAGGCCGCGGTGGTCGCACTCAATCCCGTAGACCACCGTGCTGCTCATGTACACGAGGCGGTCCACTTTAGCTGCCAGGCAGGCCTCGACCACGGTCTCGGTCCCCCCGACATTGACCTCGAGGTAGCGGTGGCGGGGAGCGAAAGGAGCGACCAAGGCTGCCAAATGAAAAACGGTGGCGGCGCCTGCGAACGCGTCTCGGACCGCCGAGGGGTCGCGGACGTCGCCTACATGGTAGCAGACATCCGGCGGCAGTACGCTCGGCGGCGTGCCCGGCCGGAGGAGCACGCGGACCGCCATCCCCCGCTCCTGGAGCAGCCGCACGAGATGCGACCCCAGGAAACCCGTGCCACCCGTGACCACCGCCAGCATAGCAGGCCCTTCACCCGTCAGCGTTCAGCCATCGGCCGTGCGTTCTCAGCTCGCCGCTCTCGGCTCTCCCTACTCCAGACCGAGTTGCTTCAACTTCTTCCAGAGGGTCTTCCGGCTGATCCCCAGGATTTCTGCCGCCCGCTGCTTCTGCCCGCCGACGCTCCGGAGGACTTCCTGGAGGTAGCGCCGCTCCGTCTCCCGGATGGCATCCATGAGGGGCTGGGCAGGAACGCTGACGTGATTGGACGGCGCGGGGACGCCCTCCAGGGGCATATCGTCGGATGCGAGCACCGGGTTCTTGGTCAGAGTGACTGCTCGCTGGATGCTCGCCTCCAACTCCCGGACATTGCCGGGCCAATGGTAGGCCAGGAGGTGACGGCAGGCCTCCGGGGAGATCCCCTGGATGTCCTTCCCTAGCGGTCGAGCGTACTTTTCAAGAAAATGCTCGGCCAGCGGGAGGATGTCCTCCTTCCGGTCACGGAGCGGCGGCAGGGTGACGGGGATCACCTTGAGCCGGTAGAACAGGTCCTCCCGGAGGCGCCCCGCCACGACTTCGTCTTCCAGCCGCCTCCGCGTCGCAGAGATCACCCGGACATCCACCTTGATCGTCTGGGTGCCGCCGACCCGCTCGAATTCCTTTTCCTGCAGGACCCGCAGGACCTTCGCCTGGACCGCCGGTCCCAGATCGGCGACCTCGTCGAGAAAGACGGTGCCCCGGTGGGCCAGCTCGAATCGCCCCTTCCGCTCCCGGATAGCGCCGGTAAAGGCCCCCTTCTCGTGACCGAACAGTTCCGCCTCCAGGAGCGTCTCTGGGATGGCGGCACAGGCGACCGTGATCAGCGAGTGGTCCCGCCGCTCGCTCGCATGATGAATGGCCCGGGCCGCCAGCTCCTTCCCCGTCCCCGTCTCTCCCTGGATCAGGACGGTGGCGTCGCTCTGCGCCACCGTGGCCAGGAGGTCGGCGATCCGGGCCATCGGTTCGCTGACGTAGATGAGGTCGCCGAACCGCCGCACGCGATCCGACTCCCCCTCCCTCACTTGGCGGCCTTTCCGCTGGGCCAGGAGACCACGCAGAAGGGTGAGGAGCTCCTCGGACGGGAAGGGCTTCAGGAGGTAATCCGTGGCCCCCGTCTTCATGGCCGTCACGGCTGACTGGATGGTGCCGTAGGCGGTCATCATGATGGCAAGCCCCTGGGGATTCGCCGTCTTGAAGCCGTGCAGCAAAGTCAGACCGTCCACCTTGGGGAGCTTGAGATCCAGCAGGGCCACATCAAAGCTCCGTGTCTGGATGAGGCGAAGGCCCTCCGCCCCATCCGAGGCGCAGGTGACCTCGTAGCCTTCCTCGCTGAGATCGTTTCCCAAGGTCAACCGGAGGATGGGCTCGTCATCCACCAGGAGGATGCAGCCGTGCGTCACTCTCTCACCCCTCTCCAAGCGGGAGCCCGACTGTAAAGAGGCTCCCTTTGCCGACCTCGCTCTTCACCTCGATATACCCCCCGTGCGCCCGCACGATCCCATAGCTCACCGAAAGTCCCAGGCCGGTCCCCTTCCCCACTTCCTTGGTGGTGAAAAATGGATCGAAGATCAGCGGCAAGTGCTCGGCAGGAATCCCGATGCCCGTGTCGGCGATCTGAACCTCCAAGAACGGTCCCGCCTCCCGTTCTCGCACACTCGTACTGACCACGATGGTCCCCCCGTCCGGCATGGCCTCCATGGAGTTCTTCAGGATGTTCAGGAAGACCTGTTCGAGCTGATGGGGGTCGGCCAGGATCTCCGGGAGGTTCCCATCCCGACGAAGGGAGCAAACGATCCGCCTGGCCGTCAGGTCCTGCTCCAGCAGCGCCAGACACTGCTGGAGCAGTGACTGAAGATCGGTTCGAGCCAGTTCCGGCTTGGCTTCACGGGCAAAGTTCAGGAGTTGTCCCACCGTCCGGCCGATGCGTCCCAAGCCCTCCTGGACCATGTGGAGATACTGGATTCGCTGCCCCTCGTCCCGAACCCCTTTGCGGAGGGTCCGCACGCAGTTCAGCATCCCCGCGATGGGGTTGTTGATCTCATGGGCGATTCCCGCCGCCATCTTGCCCAGAGAGGCCAAATGCTCCGCCCGCCGGATCTCCTCGGCGTGGCGATCCTCGAGTTGGCGCCTGGCATCCGCCAGATGCGCGACCATGGCGTTAAAGCTGGTCGCCAACCGGCCGATCTCATCTCGGCTGTCATCAATGACGCGGGCGGTGAGATCTCCTGATTCGACATGCCCCATGGTGTGCGCGAGGCCGTCAATGCGCTGACCAACCACATACGTGAAGAGCAGCCAGATCATCCCTCCCGCTACCAGCAGTCCGCCCACCCCTGCGAGGACCATGAACGTCCACTCGCCCTGAATCTCGGAGGCCTCGGCGGGAATGCGGACTCGGACGTTCAACAGTCCCAAGACCGCCTGACCCCGGGCGTGGCACCGGAAACATTGAGGGGCGCTACGGATCGGTCGGAAAACGCCCACTGCCTCCTTCCCTAAATCCCATGACGGCTGCACACTCTCCTCGACTGGCGGTTGATCCTGCCGGGGGAGAAGGCGACCGATCTCACTCTTCTTACTCGAGCGAACAATGCGTCCCGTGCGATCGACAATCCGGATCACCACCACCCCTGGGCTTTCCCCCATGTGTCCGAGAATGGCCTGGACGGCTTCTTGTTCGCCATGTTCCATCGAATTCGCAACGGCCCGCTCGGTCAGGTGCGCAACAAGCTCCGCTTCGTGCTTGGCCGCTCTGAGGAGGGGCTCCCCTTGCCCGCTCGAGGCCAGGATGGCGAACACCAAGATCACCAGGAGCAGGATCGCGCCGATTCCCAGGATCATCTTGAGCCGCAACGACATCCGTGGCCCCCTAGGAACCCCTCATGTCTGTCAAGAGCCTTGCATCCTGACGTGCGGAAGGATCGGACTGGTCACCCGATTCCAGATGTGCCTTGATGGCCTGGAGCCACCCCGCAAGCTCCCGTTGCATGCTCACCCGCAGCGAATCTGCCCGCTCCCGGAAGATCACGGCAAAGGTTTCATGCGCCAGCTCCGGGATGAAGAAATAGAGGGTCTTCATGAGCCTCCACGCGTGCTCCGCTCGGCGCGTGACAGAGAGACCTTCCAGCATTTGAGGGGAGACCTCGCACTCCTCCGATTGCGTGAGGCGGCTTCCACCCGGCGTCGGCTCAATTTCCACGCGCACCGCGAATAGGTTGGGGAGCTCGGCCTTGCTCTCAATCAGTCGACCCGGCTCAAGTCGCACGCACCGCATGCGATACTCGAAGATGCTGGTCCCCTTCTGCAGCCGGAAGAAGGTGACGCCTCCCTGGTGGGGCGGTCCGGGATCTTCCCGCTCGATCCGGATCACCTGGATGAACGGGTTGAACTTCGCCTTGGCCAGTGGATCGCTCACCAAGGCGAAGACGGCGGCGGGAGGCGCCCCGATCTCCACTGCGGCAGCGACCCGGATGATCACCGGCTCCATCGTCTTCGGCCCACGCGCTTGGTCAGCCGACCGCCCTCATCCCCAGGATAGCACCGTCCTCAGGCACTGTCTCCCCCAAGATTTCCCGGAGGCCGGCCGCCTCTCTCAGGTGCCGAGCCGACAAGCGATCCCACATGGGGCCACACGAGCGGGCGCCGGCCTTCACCCGGCTGGGGACCCCCGCGTGCCTCCACCAGAGGGGCCTTCCCCACCCTCTCCCGCGATGGGCGCACCAGTACACAGCCCCCTGCTACCGGCGGGGCTGATCCAGACGGAAGACCATCTGCGTGGGGCGGACGAAGCGCAGGGCGATGATGAGGAGGATCATGACCATGGTCATGTACATCACGGCCATGGCGTCCACCGAATAGACGGGGCGGACCCCGCCCGCGAAGACGTTGTAGAACAGGGCCACGACCAGCGTCTGGGAGCCGGCCCCCGACACCAGGAAGGTCAGCTCGAAGTTCGAGACCGTGTTCACGAGGACGAGGATCCCGGCCGTGAGCAGTCCGGGCAAGGTGAGCGGCAGGAGGATGCGGCGAAAGATTTGAAAGCGGTTCGCGCCCATCATTGCCGCGCCCCACTCGAGGTTGATGCTGATCTGCTCGAAGAAGGGCATGAGGATGAAGATGGCCAGGGGGACCATGGGGACCATCACGGCCAAGATGACGCCAGCCACGGACCCGCCGATCCCGTACCGGAACATGGTGGTCGCGAGCGGGATGCCGTAGGTCATCTGGGGGATCAACAGGGGGAGGAAGTAGAGCAGGAGAAGTAGCGGTTTCCCCTGGAAGTTGCGGCGGGCCAGGATGTACGCGGCGGGGAACCCCAGGAGCAAGGCCACGAACACCACGGTCAGAGCCACGAAGATGGTCACCCCGAGGACGTGGGCGAGGCCGAACTCCTTCCAGGCATAGCTGAACCACTCGGTGGTGAGGGATCGGGGCAGGGGCGTTCCGAACCAGCGCTTGGCGAAAGCGCTCACTATGACGTGGCTCACGATTCCCAGCAGGTTCAGGATGAACCCCAGGATGAACACGTACAGCGCCAGTCCCCACATTCTGCCGCGCATCTTTCTCCTCAGTGACACAGGGACACAGGGACAAAGCAACAAAGTGGATTCCCCGGATTCGCCGTGGCTCTGTTCCTTTGTCCCTCTGTCACTTGGTTACTCCGCGTCAGCGTTTTCCGACTCCCATGGTCGCCGCCGTGACCATCCGCTTGCGCAGCAGCAGGATGACCAGCAGACCGGCGAGCTGGAAGATCCCCATGATCACCGCGATGGCCGAGGCGTAGGGCATGTCGAACATCTCGAAGGCCTGCGCATAGGCGGCGATGGCGATGGTCCGGGTGGCGCCCGACGGCTGCCCCAGCATGATAGCCGAGGCGAAGGTGCCGAAGCTCATGACGAAGACCAGGGCGAAGGCGATGGCCAGTCCGGGGGCGATCAAGGGCAGCATGACCCGCTGAAACACAGTCCAGGGCCCCGCCCCCAGCGTCCGAGCTGAGTTTTCGATGCTGGGATCAATGCCGGAGATGTAGCCGAGCAGCATGAGGAAGCAGAAGGGAAACTGCTGCATGAAGAGGGAGAGCATCACTCCGGTGAAGTTGTGGGTGAGCACCAGCGAGTCCTCCAGGAGGCCCAGGCCCAGGAGCAGCTGGTTGAACCACCCCTTCCCCCCGTAGAGTCCCAGGATCCCCTGGCTAAGCAGGATCACGCCGAGCGAGATGGGGAGGACCAGGATCGTGGTGATGGTCCGCTCCAGGAAGATCCCCCGGCGCATGTTGTAGGCGAGGAGTAGGCTGCAGGCCACGACCACGATGGTGTTGGGGACGGCGAGGCGGAAAGTGATGCCCACGGTCTTGTACTGGTACTGGTCGGTGAAGAAGGCGAAATAGTTCGCGAGACTGAAGCCGTCCACCTTGAGCGGGTGGACGCTCAGGTAGATGCCGTAGAGGAATGGGTAGACGAACAGCACCAGGACGTAGAGGAGCGAGGGAAGCAGCCAGGCGATCGCCAGCAGGTCCAGTTCGCTCGGTTCGCCGGTCCGTGCGCGCCTCATGCCGTCCCTCCGGCTCCCTCCGCCGGGAGGAAGATGACCCGGTCCGGCGGGAGGACCACGGTCATGGTCTCCCCCGGGGCCAACCGGGCGGTCGTCCGCACCCAGAGGCGTCCGCCGGCCTCCAGCGTCACGATCGCCTCGTCCTCGCGCCCCAGGTATTCGACGATGTCCACCTTGGCCCGGAACACGTTCGGACCCCCGGCGTCCCCGCCGATCACGACGTCGTCCGGACGGATGGCGGCCACCACGGATGCGCCGGGGACGAAGGGGTGCCGGGTCTTGCCCCGGATCTTCATGCCGTTGCCCGCGGCCTCCACGTCCCGGTCCGGCCCGAGGGTCACGACCTGGGTTGGGAAGAAGTTCCGGAACCCCATGAAGTCCGCCACAAAGACGTTCACGGGTTGGTCGTGGATCTCCTGCGGCGTGCCCGCCTGGATGAGGATACCGTCCCGCATCACCACCACCCAGTCGGAGAGGGAGAGGGCCTCCACCTGGTCGTGGGTCACGTAGATGGAGGTGAGGCCCAGGCTGGTGTGGAGGCGTTTGATCTCGGCTCGCATCTCGATCCGCAGCTTGGCGTCGAGGTTCGAGAGCGGCTCGTCCAAGAGGAGGAGGCGCGGGTGCAGGACCAGGGCGCGCGCGATGGCGATCCGCTGCTGCTGGCCACCGGAGAGTTGACCCGGGTAGCGCCCCTCGAAGCCGGGAAGCTGGACCAAGTCCAGCATCTGGCGGACCCGCTCGGTGATCTCCGCCGCCGGCCGGCGCTGGAGCTGCAAGCCGAAGGCAATGTTTGCGAAGACGGTCATGTGCGGGAAGAGGGCGTAGTTCTGGAAGACCATGCCGAACCCCCGCTTCTCGGGCGGCAGGTGGTCGATGCGCTCCCCGTCGATCCAGACCTCGCCGTCGGTGGCGGGGATCAACCCGGCGATGATGTTCAGGGCCGTGGACTTGCCGCAGCCGCTGGGCCCCAGGAAGGTGATGAACTGCTTGCCGCGGACCTCCAGGGCAAAGTCCCGCAGCACGGTCTTCGTCCCGAACCGCTTGGTGATCCGGAATCGCAGCGATTCAATCGTCTCTTTCATATGCTCCCGCCGCTATGCAATGAAGGGGAGGACCTTCGTTAAGGTCCTCCCCTTCCGTGACTATCCGCTAGACGCTACCTACTTCTTGATTTGCTGCGCGCCGATCTCCCGGTCCCAGCGGTCCATCGCGTACATCAGCTCCTTGAAGGGAAGCTGCGACGCCATCTTGTACTTCTTGCCGGGGCCGATCTGGTCGTACTCGGGTCGCCAGAACTCCTTCATATAGTCCCGGATGTCCGCCGGCGCCTTGTCGAGGCTCGCCGCCTTGATGGTCGGGCCGATGAAGGCCTTGTAGGTCAGGACCTGCTGGTCGACCCGGCGCATGAACTTCATCATGTCCAGGAGGACCTCAACCTCGTTCTGGGGCACGCCTTTGGGGATGCCCCAGTAGTGGCCATCGATGATGAAGGTGGTGTTGTCCAGGACGGTGATCTTGGATTCCGGCGGGATCACGCCCTCGGCCCGGGGCTTCATGTCCCATTCCATGATGCCGGCGATCATCCATCGCTGCTCTTGGGCGAACTCCCTGAGGGTGAAGAGGGTCCCCGTGGGGTAGTACTCCATCGACTGTCCCAGCTCCTTCATGAAGGCCCAGGCCTTGTCCCAGCCCTTCTCCGGGTCCATGGGGGCCTTGTCGCCCAGGATGAACGGCAACCCACACATGATGGACCGGCCGGGGCCGCTGTTCGCCGGCCGGGCGTAGAGGAACCGCTTGGGGTTCGCCTTGGCCCACGCCAGCAGCTGATCGGCAGTCTTCGGCGGGTTCGGAACCCTCTTGGGATTGTAGACGAACACCGGCCCGCCGGCGTTCACCACGGTCGGGATGAGGTAGCCGCCGCCCTCATCCTGCAGGATCTTCGCCTCTTCTTTCAGCTCGTCCTTGGGGAACATCTTGTCGTAGGCGGGGAACAACTGGATGAGCTGCTTGTTCGCGGCGAGGACGGAGCCGGCATCCTGTCCGGTGAGGATCAGGTTGATGTCCGCCCGGCCGGCGTCCTGCTGCGCCTTGATCTTGGCGGGAGTCTCCGGGGCAGGCCCTCGCTGGATCTTGATTTCCTTCACCTTGTTGGGGAAGGCCTTCTTGTAGTTCTCGATGATCACCCCGGTCGAGGCGAGGTCGCCGCCATTGTCGAGGATGGAGATGGTGATGGGCTGCTGGGCCGAGGCCGGCATCCAGCCCCCGAACAGGAGAAATCCAAAGGTCAGCAACGGCACCAACGCAAGAAGCCACGACCGCTTCCGATGGTGTTGCATGGTCCTCCTCCTGCGGCCCTTGGTGGGCCGCCCCAATGGGAACGGAACGCGCCGGGGCACACGAGAGCGGCCCTGCGCACTCAAACGCTACTAAGGATCACGCCCGAAAGTCAAGGGGATTCCTTCGGAGAGTATTGGACCGAAGGCGGCACGGTCCGTCAGGATCAGCGGGCTATTCTCGCTTCGAGCCCGCTTGAGCAAGTGCGCCCACACCCTGACAGGTGGCACCGGGGGCCGATGGATCTCTCCGACCCCCGGCCCCCGATCCCTGACCACGGCTTCTAGAACAGTCCCAGCATCTTCCAGTAGAACGGCCCGATCCCCCACCATGTCTTCAGGTCCGCATAGCCGGGGCCGAGGGACCGGTCTGTCTCGTCTGATCTTCCCCTCCCTCAAAACCCGGAAGATTCCGCTTGACCCCCCCCTCCGCTGGTAGTAGCGTCCCGGTCACCGTCGGGTTTCCCTGGGTTGTTGTGCCCGGTTCCGGTTTTTTGGGGTCCCGCGCCGCGCCGGCTTGGCCGGTCCCGGCCGCGCCCGTTTCCAACTTCCTATCGGGTGGTTCGATGTCGTGGTTGCGTCCAACCTGTTCGGCGACATTCTTTCCGACCTCGGCCCGGCTTGCGCCGGCACCATCGGCATTGCACCCTCGGCCAACATCAACCCTGAGCGTAACTACCCGTCGATGTTCGAGCCCGCGCACGGCTCGGCTCCGGACATCGCCGGAAAGAAGATCGCCAATCCCATGGGTCAGATCTGGTCGGGAGCGATGATGCTCGAGCATCTCGGCCACCCGGACGCCGCAGCGGCGATCGTGAAGGCCATCGAGACCGTCCTCATGGAGGGGCCGCGCACGCGCGACATCGGCGGCACGGCGAGCACCGAGGGAGTCGGCAAAGCGATTGCGGCGGCGATTTGATGGGTTGGTCGGGGCAGCTCGCCTACGCGATTTCTTTGCAATTGTGAAAATTCAGCCAAGGCGTTTTGCCACCTGTGACAAAAAACCTTTTGCCCGTCAACGAGACCCTGCTGAGAGCTTGCTTAGGTATAGAAATCGTCCTCCTTTTCTGTGGCATGCAATTTGCGTCGCCCAATTCAACAAAAGGAGAACAGCGATGGCGACTCCAGAAAAAAAGGTACCCATATTCATGCCGAAGGAATCCGCTCCAGCCGTTCAATCCGTGCCGGAGGAGAAACCTAAACGCTACATCTGGCTCCGCTTTCTGATTCCGGTCGCGATCGGGCTCGCGATATGGTTCTCGCCCGCCCCGGCCGGCGTCAGCCCGAAGGGCTGGCAGCTGCTGGCGATCTTCGTAGGCACCATCGTGGGGATCATCTCTCAGCCGCTGCCCATGGGGGCGGTGGCCATCACCGGCATCGCCCTCTGCGCCGTGACGGGCACCCTGTCCATCGGTGACTCTTTGAGCGGCTTCGCCGACGGCACCATCTGGCTGATCGTGGCGGCGTTCATGTTCGCCCGCGGCTTCATCAAGACCGGCCTGGGGAGCCGGATCGCCTACCTGTTCATCGCGGCCTTCGGCAAGCGGAGCCTGGGCCTGGGCTACAGCCTCGCGGCCACGGACCTGGTGCTGTCCCCCGCCATGCCGAGCAACACCGCGCGGGCGGGGGGCGTCGTCTACCCGGTGCTGCGCTCCATCGCAAGTGCCTACGGGAGCGAGCCGGACAACGGCACCGCCCGCAAGCTCGGCGCCTTTCTGGTCAAGAACTCCTTCCAGGCCACGATCATCACCAGCGCCATGTTCATGACCGCGATGGCCGCCAACCCGCTCGTCGTGAAGCTGGCGGGCGACCAGGGCTTGAAGCTGACTTGGGGAAGCTGGGCTCTGGCCGGGATCGTGCCGGGCCTGGTGAGCCTCGCGCTGGTGCCCTGGATTCTCTACAAGGTCTACCCGCCCGAGATCAAGGAAACGCCCGACGCCGTCAAGTTCGCGAAGGACAGGCTGCGCGACCTGGGCGCGGTGAAGCGGGCCGAGTGGACGATGCTGGGCGTCTTCATCCTCGTGCTGGCACTGTGGATTTTTGCTCCACTGCTGGGGGACCTGAACGCCACCACGACCGCGCTTGTGGGCCTGGCCATCCTGCTCATCGCGGGGGTGCTGACCTGGGACGACGTCGAGAAGGAGCGCAAGGCGTGGGACACCCTGATCTGGTTCGCCGCCCTGGTGATGATGGCCAGCTTCCTGGGCAAGCTGGGGGTCGTCCCCTGGTTCAGCAAGCAGATGGCCGGCGGCGTCAAGGGGCTCGACTGGATAACCGCGCACATGGTGTTGCTGCTGGTCTACTTCTACGCCCACTACCTGTTCGCGAGCATGACCGCCCACATCGCCGCTATGTATGCGCCCTTCCTGATCGTCTCGATCGCTGCTGGCACGCCGCCGATGTTCGCGGCCCTGACCCTCGCCTTCGCGAGCAGCCTCCACTCCAGCACGACCCACTACGGCACCGGCCCCGCTCCCATGTACTTCAGCTCGGGCTACGTGACCATGGGCGCCTGGTGGAGCCTGGGGCTGCTGGTCAGCGTGGTCAACATCGTCGTCTGGCTGGTGGTCGGCGGTCTCTGGTGGAAGGTACTGGGGCTCTGGTAAATCAGGCGGAGAAGTTAATGGCGACCCCGGCGGGAGACGACAGGAACCAGATGATGACTGCCACGAGGATCGTGGCGACTCCGCGAACCACACGTGCCTGAGCGGACCGTTCGGAACTCAAGGGACCTTCCTTTCGCTGTCGTCTGACAGTCAAGCTGTGTGGAGGTCTCCCGGGGAGGATTGCGGGCGCACGCAGAAACGATTTGCAGGAGGTGCAGAGCCTCCCCCGTCACTTCCCACCTCTCGCGCCCTGGGCTGCAGGGGATGAAATTCGCTCAGTCGATCGCGGCTGGCTCTTCGAGTCCCTTCTCGGCCTCCTTGAGCAGGAAGATGTGCTCGGCGACTTTCTCCAGATGGGCCGGGCCCAGCCGCTGTTCGGCCAGGGAGAAGGCCAGCTCCTCTTCCAGGAACATGTGGTGGAGGAATTCCTTCACGAGGGCAACGCCCTTCTCCCGGATCAGCGGCGCGACGTCGTCCGTGACGGGAAGACGGCTGAGGGCCTTCAGCTCCGCCAGCCGGGCCTCCAGGTCGCGGTGCTCCCGCTCCAGCTCGGTGATCACCCCGGCGGCATCCGGCCCGGTCTCGGCCAGCGGGCGGAACAACCAGCTCTCCTCCGAATTCAGATATTCGCGCAGCCCGATGTCCAGATAGTTTGCCACGTTCTTGGCCACGATGGCCCAGTGGGGCGTCTGCATCAGCAGGGCCCGGTCCAGGGAGACCAGGGCCCTGCGGAGGATGTTGTGATCCCGCCGGATGATGTCCGTCGCTTTCATCGCCCCCTCCTCCCGGCATGGGAATCAGGCAACTGGGCAACCCGGAACCCCTGATCGCCGGGTACCGGGTACCCTCCGGGTGAGGTGCGCCAACTTGCCCGATTGCCGCCCCTCAGGCCACCAGCCCCAGCTTGCCCTCGTAGATGAACGCGCGCGCGTTCTCCGCCACGACCTCCGGATCCACATGCACTCGGGCCACGCCGGTCTTCATAGCAGCGGTAGCAATCGCCTTTGCGACCGCCACGGGCACCCGGAAGTCGAGCATGGTGGGGATGATGTAGTCGGGGCGCAGTTCCTTGTCGCTGATCAATCCGGCCATGGCTTCTGCCGCCGCCGCCTTCATTTCCTGGTTGATGTCTCGAGCCCGGACATCCAGAGCACCCCGGAAGATGCCCGGGAATCCCAGCGAATTGTTCACCTGGTTATCGTAATCGGATCGGCCCGTCGCCACAATGGCGGCGCCCCCGGCTCTGGCCTCGTCCGGCAGGATTTCGGGGACCGGGTTCGCCATGGCGCACACGAAGGCATTGGGGGCCATCGTCCGGACCATGTCCGTGGTGACAAGCTTGGCCTGGGACAGGCCGATGAACACGTCCATCCCCTTGAGCGCCTCGGCCAGATTCCCCTTCACCTTTTCCTTATTGGTCACGCGGGCGATCTCTTCCTTGGCCCAGTTCATCCCTTCCGATCGGCCCTCGTAAATCGCCCCCTTGGTATCGCAGAGGATGATGTCCCCGATCCCCATCCCGAGGAGCATCTTGGCCACGGCGATGCCGGCGGCCCCGGTCCCGTTGATGAGGGCCCGCGTGGCCCCGAAGCTGCGGCCCGTGAGCTTGAGCGCGTTGATGAGGGCCGCCGTCACGACGACCCCGGTGCCGTGCTGGTCGTCGTGGAAGATCGGAATGTCGGTCTCTCGCTTCAGCCGGTCCTCGATGTAGAAGCACCGGGGCGCGGAGATGTCTTCCAGGTTCACCCCGCCGAAGACCGGCGTGATGGCCTTGGTCACCTCGACGATCTCATCCTGATCCTGGGTCGCGATGCAGATCGGGAAGGCCTCCACTCCGCCGAACGTCTTGAACAGAACCGCCTTCCCTTCCATGACCGGCATGGCCGCCCGGGCGCCGATGTTCCCCAGGCCGAGGACCGCGCTGCCGTCGGAGACTACCGCCACCAAGTTGCCCTTGGCTGTGAGCTCGAAGACCTTGCTGGGATCCTCCAGGATCGCCTTGGCGGGAATGGTCGCGCCTGGCGGGAGGTAAAGCAAGCTCATGATGTGGGAATCGCGGATGGGCACCTTGCTCACAATCTGAAGCTTGCCGCGGAAGCGGCGATGAAGATCCAGGGCTTCCTCCTTCAGGGTGAGGACCTTGCCGGGTGCCCGAGGCTCGACAGGGAAACTCTTTTCGTAGATGAAGTGCAGGGTCCGATCCACGATCTCCTTCGGCTCCACCTGCTTGCGGGCCTCGCCGGTGGCCATGGCGACCGTGGCCACCGCGGCCGCGATGGTGGGCGCCACGTGGAAATCGAAGATGGGCGGGAGAATGCGCTCTGGATTGCGATCCGCCTCGGGCACGAGATCCGCCAGCGCCCTCGCCGCCTCCAGGAGCATCGGCGTGGTGACGTTCCGCGCCTGTACGTCCAGAAGTCCGCGCAGCACGCCGGGAAACACCTGGGCGATGTCCATTTGATTGGGGAAATCCGACCGGCCGGTCGCCACGATCTTCGCGCCGGCCCGCTTGGCCTCATTCGGCGGAATCTCGGGCGTCGGGACCGCCAGGGCGAAGACGATGGAATCGGGGGCCATGCTGGCCACCATCTTCGCGCTCAGCACGTTCGCCGCCGAGAGGCCGACAAAGACATCTGCACCCTTCAGCACGTCGGCCAGGGTTCCGGTGGCGTTGTCAGGATTGGTCTGGCGGGCGATCTCCGACTTGACCCAATCCATGTGGGAGGCCCGATACCTGTGCAGGACGCCACCCCGGTCGCACACCATGAGCTTGCGCGCCCCCGCGGCCAGAAGCAGCCGCGCGACCCCCAGGCCCGCCGACCCTGCGCCGTTAATGACGATCCGCGCGTCCTCCAGCCGCTTCCCGACCAGCGGAAGGGCGTTGCTGAGGCCCGCCAGAACCATGACGGCGGCCCCGTGAGCGTGGTTGTGGAAGACCGGGACGTTCACCGCTCGCTGGAGATGATCCTCCAGTGAGAAGCATCGGGGCGAGACGATGTCCTCCAGGCAGAACGCGCCGAACGTGGGCGCCAGCATCGTCACCGCCTGAATCATCTCATTGAGGCCCTCGGCCTTCAGACACATGGGCAGGGCGTCGATACCGGCGAACGTCTTGAAGATGACCGATTTCCCTTCCATCACCGGCAGCGCGGCCTCGGGCCCGACGTTCCCCAAGCCGAAGATGGCCGAGCCGTCGGTGATCAGGGCAACCGTGTTGCCCCGGCAGGTATATTCAAAGGAATTCTTCGCATCCCGGTATATCTCCATGCAGGGCTCGGCCACACCGGGGGTGTAGACCAAGCTGAGCGTCGCCCGGTCCTTGACTGGGACCTTGCTTTCCACTCCGATGAGACCACGATGTCGGCGACGATACTCCAGGGCGTCAGCTTCAAGGGCCATGGTCAGCTCCATTCAAGAGGACGATCCCCCTGTCGGTCCTCAGTACGTTTGGGCGTTTCGGCTGGGGCGTTCAGCATGGGGAGCCACCCTTCCCCTGCGCGCCAGCGCAGAGGCAGGCCACAACTCGTCGGGATCGCGTCTCGACGGGAAGCGGCGCATCAGCCCGCCACGGATGACACAAACAAGACTCAATCACTCCCCAGACTACCGAATAAATCACTCCCCCACACCCGGCAATTCTGATACCAAGGCGCCGAATCCTGGCACGGTCCTGCTGGCGATAAGTTGCGGAGGCCAATCTTCCTGAAAAGTCTATCCATATCAGGCGCTCCACGATCTAAGACGCCATGCTGATGGCGGCCAAAGACGCCAGAGGGTGAATACCGCTGTGGCAACGTAGCCAACACCTGAGCCACAAAGTCTCGCTGAATGGTGGCGATCTTCATCTCGGCGACCTGATCACACCAATGCCACCGTGATTCTCCCTATTCTTGCCGTGGGATTTCATCATTCATTGGACGGCTGGAGTGCCGTCCTTGAAATCAGAGGATGGACGACGTATATTGTGGAGCGAATGACTCAGGGGCGAGGCCCTCTTCGCGCGACGAGCTGTGGCAGTTCAGGGGGCTGAAGGTTGAACAGGCGAAAGAGACCTCGCCCTTCATCAGCCCTCCCCGGAAGGGGCCCGCTATCTTTGGAAGCGTAAGATCCAGGGGGTGACTCACAATCCGGATCAGCGAGCCCCTTCCGATTTTTTCCGGCGACCCCGGCACGCCCACGGTGCCGGGGTCCTTTTTTCTTGCCCAAGTAGTCCCGCCGAACCATCACGGTGAGGAAATTTCGGTGCAACGCGGCTGGAAGTCTGGATGTGTCTCGGCTCGCTCGCCTCCGGACCCACCGGCCCAGTCCCGCTCTGCAGCGTTTCCGGCCTTAGCCTCCTGACGCGGGCAGGCCCCGCCTGATGCAGCTGGCCGCTTCAGGCCCAATGAACTGTCCGAATTGGAGTCAGACGAGCGAGAAGTGCCTCTCAGGCGGCAGCTTGATCTGGCGGGCGGAATCGGGCGCGGAACACCTCGCACAACTGGTGATCTCTTGTGGTACAAAGGTGCAGATAGTGCGGGACGGGTGGGACCATCAGGCGGCCATCCACGCGGGCGCGACATATTCCCTCGACCGGCCAGAGCCAGTCTGCCGTGGCGGGCTTCAGGAATGGACAGTGGTCGTGGACTAACTCGCCGTTTTCCCCGACTGTGGGTTGAACCTCTAGCATCATGTGAGTTTCCGCCTGAATTCCGGGCAGACCGCCCCTCCAGAGACTTATGTCATCAAGGAACGTGCCATCATTTCGCCGAACGGATCCGCGATCCTGACTGTCGATCGTCCCCGGGATGAAGCCTCGGGCATCCGGTGCGCCGTCCCCAGCGGATTTAGGTCAACTGAAAAGGGCCTCTGGAAACACGAACGCCTCAGTGCAGTCCCTTGCGGGTGTCAACCTCGCGCGGCCAGAACTTCGATCTCCACGCCCTTCCCCCTTCGGGCCACGCGCTGCGTATGATGCTCGTGAACTTCCTCCGTCGAATCCTCGGAGGCCTTGTCCACGGGGTGCAGCGAGACGTGTGCCTTCGCGAGGCTCACCACGGCGTCGTCGCAGACGACGTGAAGGAGAGCAAGTCCCGCGGCAGGCCGGTCACCCCTCGCCCCCCTTGATGAGCAGCGCCTGGAACTCTTCCGCCAAGGCTGGCGGCGTCTTCGGCCCATGGCGCGCCAGCAGGATGCTCGCCCGATGGTATCGAATGTTGGGCTCATCAGTGGCACAGGACTCGAACCCGTAGGCGCCGAAGAGCTGAAGCATCATCTCACGGTAATCCGCCATACTCATGCCGGTCCCTTCCAGGTCCCAGCACCACGTCAAGGCTTGGGCGTACACGATGACGTCGTCGAAGTCAGGCGAGGCGAAGGCCTGATCCATAAGCCGCCTGGCCAACCCCATGCCTCGAAAGCCGCGGGCGACCTCGATCCCCCCAAGCTCTAAGATCGTGCCGTGCGGGAGGGACGCCCAGCGGCTTCCATCCTCCGGCGGGTGAAACGTGAGGTAGGCGACGAGGTGGCGGCCGCGGTGCGCCACCAGCACGCGGCCGTGGGCAAGGCTGGCCACCTTGATGAGAGCGGCGTGCTGACGATCCGCCGCCTGCGGGGAATAGCGGCTGAAGGCCCCGATACCGGGTGCCGGCGCCAGTGCCTTCAGGAATTCTGGCGTGCACCGGTCCGCGAATTCCACCGCTTCCTTGGCGATCCGGGTACCCAGCCGGGTACCCTCCGGGTGCACTGGGTGATCATGGCGGTTCAAGGTTTTTCTCGGATCAGTGCTAGGACTCGGTGATCGTGGGCCCCCCGTCCTCCTCGTCCTCGACTGCGTAGCCGCATCCACAATCGCCCCCTCTGGCGCAGAGGGCACAACAATAACGTCGCCCTTCGAGCAGGACCGGCGCCCAGGTGATCTCCACACCGCAACCATCACAGAAGAGAGTGTGCGCCACGACTCTCACCCTGATGACTTCGGGTTAGGAACCCCGGCGGACCTTGCGTTCGTTATTCCGCATTCCGCATTCGCCATTCCGCATGCAAGTGGCGCTTCACTCCTGCGTGGGTTTGATCCCGTACCGCCGGATCTTGCGATAGAGGGTCCGTCGGTCGATCCCCAAGATGGCAGCCGCCCGGATCTGGTGTCCCTTGGTGCGGCGCAGGACCGCCCTGATGTAATCCCGCTCCAGATCCTCCAGGCTCGCCTCTTGGACCAAGGCCCGCTCCACCGGACCGGCGCCCCCCGCAAGATGCGGCGGCAGGTCCGAGGGGAGGATAGCCGGACCGCGGCCCAACGTCACGGCCCGCTCGATGACGTTCTCCAGCTCCCGGACGTTGCCGGGCCAGGGATAGCTGAGGAGGATCCCCATGGCCTCTTTCGAGATCTCGCGGACGCTGGGGTTCGACTCTTGCGCGAACTTTTGGACGAAGTGATTCGCCAGCAGGGGGATGTCCTCCTGTCGGTCTTTGAGGTCCGGCAGCGTGATCGGGACCACGTTCAGGCGGTAATACAGATCCTCCCGGAAGGTCCCCTCCTCCACGGCCTTCTTGAGGTCCCGGTTGGTGGCGGCGATGACCCGGAC
>Ga0315268_10000515_pt1 | contig 45043 bp, 38 predicted proteins | sample C1_top_MG_FD_204535 | JGI IMG/M metagenome (GOLD analysis project Ga0315268, IMG submission 204535) | Sediment microbial communities from Yellowstone Lake, YNP, Wyoming, USA - C1_top | ecosystem: Environmental > Aquatic > Freshwater > Lake > Sediment | place: USA: Wyoming | collected 2017-08-01 | reverse complement strand
GACGATCAGGTCGAACTGCTCATTGGAGAATACATCGCCCCGCCCGCCGGCGTCGATGCGGATGGTGCGGGCATCCAGGGTTTTGGCAGCTTTCAGCCATTCCAGGGCGTCCTTGTAGTGCTGCTCACGCGCCGCCGGGTCATCCTCCCAGATGTGCGGGCCATCCACGCACAGGTTGGCCAGCTCCAGCTCGCGCTCCTGCAGCCCCGATTTGACCTTGGCCAGGTAATCGGCATCCAGGCTGGTGATCATCCCGTTCCAGATATCGGCCGAGGTCATTCCGTAGCGATACTTGCAGGATTCCAGGTAGCCAAAGAGATCGATTTTGCCTTCGCTCAGAAGGCCGTGAAAAGCATAAGAAGCAATCGCGATTTTCATGTGGTTTACCTTTTCTCCCCTTCCCCTCCCTGCTTCAGGTGAGGAGAAGGGTTGAGGGGGGTGAGATGTGGGTTACAGTTTTACCGCCGATGAGACGGACATTTCCTGGACTTCCTCCGCCGTGACCTCGCGGCCCAGCCGGTCGGAGAGATAGATGCCTTCCGAGATGAGCATGGTGTTCAAGGCCAGCTCAGCCGTGGGCAGCAGCGGAACGCGGCCCTGGTGCACAGCCACCCAGTGATGCTGGGGGCTATCGTAGGCGTCGGGATTGTCGCGCAGGGTATGCTGGCGCCAGTTCCAGCCAGGCATGTCGCTGGTGGCGTTCAGATCCAGGTCGCCCACGCTGGTGAAATAACCGAACGGGTCAAGCCGGATGCCGGCCTTGGGGCCGACGATCACGCTGCCATCGAACTTATCCAGGTTGATGGCCCAGGATTCGATGATATCCAGGGTGACGTTCTCAGCCAGCTTGACAAAGCCCAGCCCCAACTCTTCGACGTTGTAGCCGCTCTTCTGCTTGCGGACTGCATCCATGTCCATCTCCTGGTAGACCTTGCCGGAGACACGCAGCACCTGCGGGTTGCTCAGCAGGTAGAGCATGCGAGCGATGTGGTAGACGCCCATATCGTACATCGCCCCGCCGGCTGCCACTTCCTTCTGCACGAACTGGGCGGTGCCATAGCCATCCACGTACGGGCGGCCGCGCCGGCGGTGACCGGCTGAACGGGCATGATAGACCTTACCCAGCGCGCCTTGCTCGATCAGGAACTTGGCGGCCTTGGTCTCGTCGGCGAACAGCGTCGCCAGCTGGATGGAGAGCTTGCGACCCAGCTCCTGGGCGGCGCGATACATGGTCAGGGCATCGATATAGGCCCCGGCCATCGGCTTCTCGCAGTAGACATCCTTACCGGCCTTGAGCGCCGCCACGGTCACCGGCATGTGGTAGTTGTTGTGCAGGCAGACATCCACCGCCACAATGTCATCGCGCTTGAGCAGCTCGCGGAAATCGGTGTAGGTATTGGGGATTTTATAAAGCTCGGCCACGCGCTTGAGCTCGGCCTCGTTGATATCGGCAGCCGCCACCACTTCAGCGGCTTCGATCTTGGAATAATTGTTCAGGTGGTGTTTGCCGATCTGGCCAACACCGATGATGCCAATGCGGACTTTATCAGCCATAGGTTTTCTCCTAAAAGGTTGTGGGATACGGTCTATTTATACATTAGGTTTCGGGATAAGTCAACGAAAGTCAGCCGTGGGCATCAGGGCAATTGCATCATGGAAATTGGTGCGCTCTGCATCTTATGGCAGGGGCGACGATCCCTGGTTTTTCAGGCTTGACATAGAACGAACAATTCTGTATTCTAATCTCAAGCAGCAGTGATTCGTCTCTCCATCTGACAGATCCGGTTTTTGAGCAACCTGTTTGCCCGAGGAGCCATCTCATGCCTACCCTGTTTCCTCGTCCCCAATGGATGCATTTCACCCTGGAGACCTTCGATCCAGGCGACCATCTGAAAGTTCTGCAGACCTGCCAGGGGTGCCAGACCGCCGCCCAGGTTCTGGAAGAGCGGCTGGCTCCCCTTGGCTTCAGCCTGTTCCGTAGCGGGTACCCGGTGCGGCTGGGGCTGCTCAGCGAGCCGGCCGTCACCGACCGGCTGAAGCAGCAGTGGGTGACCGTGATGGACGAAGTCCGCCAGACGGGCGGGTACGTGCTGGATATCCGCCAGAGCGATACCCTGATCGCTGGCTACGACGCAGCCGGGGTTTTCTACGGCGCCCAGTCGTTCCTGCAGTTCCTGTTGCAGCACCGCGCCCTGCCCATGGGAACGGCGCAAGATTGGCCCTACAAGCCGCTGCGCGGTGTGCACCTCTACATGCCGGGCAGGCAGGATATCCCCTTCTTCAAACGCTTCGTCAAGTGGCTGGCTTCGCTCAAGTACAACACCCTGTTCCTTGAGGTGGGCGGTGGGATGCGTTACGACCGCCACCCGGAGATCAACGCTGGCTGGGAGAAGTTCTGCAAGGAGGCGGAGGCCTACCCGGGCGGGCCAGAGGCACTGCAATCCAACTCTACCCGCTTCATCAAGGACTCCACCCACACCGAGCTGGGCGGCGGGAGCTTCCTGGAGAAGGCCGAGGTGCGTGAGCTGGTTGATTTTGCCAACAGCCTTTTCATTGAGGTCATCCCAGAGGCACAATCGCTCAGCCATTCCTATTACCTGTGCACCGCCCATCCCGAGATCGCCGAGCTGGCTGAAGACCCCTGGCCGGATACCTATTGCCCCTCCAACCCCAAGAGCTACGAGCTATATTTCGATGTGCTGGAGGAGGTGATCGAGGTTTTCCACCCGCGCATTCTGCATATCGGGCATGACGAGGTGTATAACCTGGGGGTCTGCCCGGCCTGCCGGGGGAAGAGTGGCTCGGAGCTGCTGGCTGGCGACCTGTTGCGCATCCACGGCTTTTTGATGGAGCGCGGGGTGCGCATGGCGATGTGGGGGGATACCCTGCTGCCATTCACCATCAACGGCTGGGAGGGTGGCGTGGCACGCACCATCGAGCGCGAGAGCGGCGCACGGGCGGTGATCCCGGAGATGTGGCGAGCGGTGGAGCAACTGCCGCGCGATGTGCTGATCAGCGAATGGCAGGGCAACACCGATCCGCGCGCCATGCAGTTTTTCCTGCGCGAGGGGTTTGAAGTTTACTGCGGCAATTTCGGCGATAACTTCGCTGCCCACCGTTACCCGCAGTGGAACGAACGCTCAAAGTCGCCGGCGGTACTGGGCGGCGAGCCCTCCACCTGGTGCGAGGTCTCTGAGTTTGCCTTTGGCTACAATGCCTGCATATTCAACATGCTGTTTTCGGCGCAGCTCCTGTGGTGGAGACATTACCGCGGCCTGGAGCGGGAGAACCTCTCCAAGGAGGTGGCGGCCCAGATGCCGGTGACGCGCTACCTGTTGAGCGGTGAGACCGTCCCCTCGCGGCGCAAGGGCGCCAGGCTCATCCGGCTTACCCCCCAGGGGCGGGAGACCGATCCGCTGCCCTTCGCCCACGAGCTGGCCGGGGTGTGCCTGGATGCCGAGCGCCCCACGGCCGAGCTGCTCGCCGGGATGAAGCTGGAATCGTTGCAGATCACCAGCGCGGCCGTGTGCCAGCGCCTGCGCCAGCCGACCTGGGCGCTGGTGGCTGTGCACCAATACCCGGCCGAAGACCTGGTGGCGGAGGTGAGAGTGCGCTATGCGGATGGCTCGAGTGCCACCCTGCCAGTGTATTATGGCACGCACGTCGGCCAGTGGGACGTGCCCTTCGCCGAGCATGTGGATGCGGTTCCTTACCTGGCCGACCCGCTGCCGGTGATCTACAACTTCAGCGGGCAGCGCGTGACGCTCTACCGCTGCGAGCTGGTGTTGCCCAATTCCGCGCAGCCAGTAGCCAGCTTCCAGGTGACGTTCAAAGGTAACGAGCAGGAGCAGCTCTGGCTGGTGAAGTGCGAAGGTGTGGCCGGGCCGGCGGCATGAACCCGCTGTGGGAGGTGATCAGCGCTTTTCTGAAACTGGGCTTTACGGCGTTTGGCGGGCCGGCGGCTCATATCGGCCTGTTTCGCAAGGAGTTCGTCCAGCAGCGCCGCTGGCTCAGCGACGAGGAGTTCCTCGACCTGCTGGGCGCCACCAACCTGATCCCCGGCCCAAATTCCACCGAGATGGCAATTCATATTGGATTCCGGCAGGCCGGCTGGCCCGGGCTGGTGGCTGGCGGCTTGGCTTTCACTCTGCCAGCCGCGCTGATCGTGCTGGCACTCTCCTGGTTGTACGTGAAATATGGCTCCACACCCCAGGCGGGCTGGCTGCTCTATGGCGTCAAGCCGGTGATGATGGCCATCATCCTGCAGGCCCTGTGGGAATTGGGTCGCAAGGCAATCAAAAATACCCTCACCCTTCTGGTCGGGGTGGGGGTCATCACCTGCTATGCGCTGCGCATGAACGAACTGCTCTTGCTTTTTGGGGGCGGCCTGCTGGTGATGATGGTGCAGAATCTGTCCAGGCTGCGGCGGGCAAGGCTGCGGGGCAGTATCTTACCCCTCTTTTTCCCGTTGCTGCCCGGCCTGGCAGCCAGCTCCGTGCCCTTCAGCCTCCCGCTGCTGTTCCTGACCTTTCTGAAGATCGGCTCGATCCTTTATGGCAGCGGTTACGTGCTGGTGGCCTTCCTGCGGACTGATTTTGTGACCCGCCTGGGCTGGCTGAGCGAGCAGCAATTGATTGACGCCATCGCCATCGGGCAGGTCACGCCCGGGCCGCTCTTCACCTCAGCCACCTTCATCGGCTACCTGCTGGGCGGAGTCACGGGGGCGCTCATCGCCACGCTGGGCATTTTCCTGCCTTCCCACCTCTTCGTGGCGGTCAGCAATCCGCTCATCCCGCGGCTGCGCCGCTCGCCCTGGGCAGGCAGTTTTCTGGATGGCGTGATCGTCGCCTCGCTTGGCCTGATGGCGGTGGTCAGCTTCCAGTTGGGAGCCAGCGCGCTGGTCGATCTACGATCCTGGCTGATTTTCGCCCTGGCAGCGGTGCTGCTCTTCCGCTACCGGGTAAGCAGCACCTGGCTGGTCTTCGGCGGGGCGCTGCTGGGCTACCTGGGGGCTGGATTGAAATAAAAATCTGAAGTGATGAAATCCGTGTCCTTCCGTGTGTTTCCGGGTCCTATTCCCCCTGCAATAGTTGGCCCAGGTCGCAGCTTTGCAAGACCTGGGGGACAAACACCCGTATCCCCGGTATGGCCTGCTCGATCTCCTCTTTCAGCCGGTAGGGGTCCATAGATTGGAAAGGCGGGAAGGACAGGCGGGGCGGTCGCAGGGCAGGCCGGATCGGTCTGGCAAGCGGTCGGAACAGGTCATCCCAGTGGTTGGGGAGGATCACCCGCGGTCTGGTGGCCTCCACCAAAGCCCGGAGGTGGGGGCCGAAGGCAATCACCCCGGTCAGCAGCACCTCGGCCGGTTGGGCGGGTGCAGGCAAGACGCTGCACCAATCCAGCAGGCGCAACCCACCAGCCTGGATGTAGAAGCTGAAGCACTCATCCAGGCGGTACTGGCGCAGGCGGAGCGGCGGTTGCAGGCGGGGAGCGAGCGGACCAGCCGAAAAACCAGGCACCGCCAGGTGTTCGGCAGGCAGTACCTGCACCTGAAATTCTCCCAGGCGCAGGGTATCGCCGGCCTGGACGCGCTGCACCTGCCCGGCCGGCACGCCACAGATCTCCAGCAGCCGGCAGGCATTGGGCGAGCCAAAGACCCGTGCCCCGCAGCGGCGGGCGATATCCGGCACATCCATCAGGTGGTCGTAGTGGGCATGGGTCACCAGGATGGCATCGCAGCGCGGCAGCAGCCGGGCACTGAGGGCTGGATCGCTGTGCAGGCGGCCGAACCACAGGCGCCAGAACGGCGGGCGAGAGAAGAAGGGATCCACCGCCAGGACGGCATCCTGGACCTGCAGTTCAAACCCGGCACAGCCCAGCCAGCGGAATAGAACAGGAGGCACGGCTCTTATCCCCTCACCCCTCAACGGCTCTCAAAAGACTGCGCCAGCCCGCGCTCGCCCCCGTCTTCCAGCCAGGTCTCCTGGAATTTACCGCCGGTGTATTCCCCGATCACCCGCCGCCAGAATTGCTGGGCCGGCAGGTTGGCCTCAATCTCCGTCACTTCCCATTTGCCTGGGAACAGGTCGAAGATGTGGAAGGCCACCTGCCGCCCGACTCCCCGGCGGCGGTATTTGCGCAGGATGAAGAACTCGGCAATCGAACGCTGATTGCCGGGCAGGTAGGCCTGGTCGCGGACCAGGACAAAGCCGGCCAGCTTGCCATCCACCCGCACCAGGAACGGGTGGCGACTTTCCTCCAGCCAGTAGTAATCCAGGTAGGCGTAGCCATAGCTGCCGTGAGCGTCCAGGTCGGCGCCGTCGAACTCGCTGAAGTCGTACTGATATAGCTCGATCATGCGCCGGAGGATGGATTTATCTTCCCAGGTGGCGGGGAGAACTTCTACTTTCATACCTGTTCTTGGTTACCTCCAAGGTAGATGCTATTTCCTTATGACATCTGGTTTTTGCGGTTCGGAAAGCAATCTCCACTTTGGCCAATCAAGGGGATGCTTCATTTATAGTCCTGGCGTACTGTGCCAGGGAGACGCTACCAAGAAACCTGTGTCTTTGCTAGAGTCTGGTGCTTTCCGCACAGTACCCTTGGGGGTTTACGCCCCAATCAATCTCCTTGTAAACTAGCGAGGGATCGACCCCAATCTTACTCGCTGAGACGAAGCGGATTCAAATACTCAAAAACCGGCTTCTCCCCGGGCGAGTCATCCGGGCAGGTGAGCATGGAGATCGACCCGGGGGCAGGGTAAGTATCCCCAAAACCCAGGTCGGAGATGGCATGCCGGCTTTGAGAGAGGATCGCCTGGCCTTTGACCCACAGGATCAGGAAGGCGATCGGGTCACCGTGGCTGACGGCGACGACGGTCTGGCCCGGGTAGCTGCGCACGGCGTGCTGGTAAAAACGGAGGGCGCGCTTCAGCAGGTCCTGGGGCTGCTCATACCCGGGCGGGATGCCGTTATAGAGATCCCAATGGCGCGCTTCCATCTGCTGAATGGGAACGCCCTGGAACGGGGTGTGAGTCTCCGTCAGCATCTGCGAGAGATGGAAAGGCACGCCTGGATAGGCTGCGCAGATCAGGCGTGCCGTATGGCGGGCGCGCAGCAGAGGGCTGGAGTAGATGGCTGCCACCCTGCTGAAGCGACCCTGCAGAGCGCTGGCCGCCAGCCGTGCCTGCTGGATGCCTTCCTCGCTCAAGCGAAAGCGCGGCAGCCGGGCATATACGACCGCTTGAGGGTTGTGAACCTGCCCGTGCCGTACGAAGCAGACCGTGGTGGGCGGCATGCTCAGCGGGAGGGGTAAGGTTGGTTACCGCCCAGCACGTCCTGGACCAGCGGCATCCATTCGCTGATCGGGATGTGCTGGGGGCACTTCTCCTCGCACTCGCGGCAAGCCTCGCAACAACTGGCCCGTTCGTCGTCCTTCAACCAGTGCTGGTAAGCCCGGCGCGCCTCCTCCAGATCGCCGTACATGGCGCCGTCGTTGTAAATTCTGAAGTTAACCGGAATCTTCACCCCGTTCGGGCAGGGCAGGCAGTACTCGCACTGCGTGCAGGGGATCGGGCAGAGGCCCTCGTAGGTCTGGCGGGCCTGCTCCACCAGCTTGCGCTCCTCCTCAGTCAACGAGCCTGGCCCGGAGACGGCCGCGCTGGCGATGTTTTCCTCCACCTGCTGCATGGTGCTCATCCCGCTCAGCACCACCGAGACCTCCGGCTGATCCCACAGCCATTGCAGGGCCCAATCGGCGGGGGTACGCCTGCGGGTGGCCTTCTCCCACACTGCCTGCACCTGGGCAGGGGCTTTTGCCAGCCGTCCGCCCAGCAGCGGCTCCATGATCACCACCGCCAGTCCCTGGGAGGCAGCGTAGCGCAGGCCCTGCGTGCCGGCCTGGTGTTCGATATCCATGTAGTTATGCTGGATCTGGCACATCGCCCAGGGATAGGAATCGACGATCTCTTTGAACACCGGGAACTCATCGTGGAACGAGAAGCCCAGGTTATGGATGCGGCCGCTGGCCTTGGCTTTTTCGGCCCAATCCAGCACGCCGAACTGGTACACCTTCTTCCAGCCGTCGGCATCCAGCCCGTGCAGCAGGTAGAAATCGACCCACTCCGTCTGCAGCTTCTCGAGCTGCTCGTTCAGCAGGCGGTCGAAATCTTCCGGGCCGTTGACATGCCAGATGGGCAGCTTGGTAGCCAGGTGAACCTTCTGGCGGTAGCCCCCCTGCAAGACGCGCCCGACAAAGCGCTCGCTCTCGCCGTGGTGGTAGCCGTAGGCGGTATCCACGTAGTTCAGGCCATGATCGATGGCATAATGCAGCATGCGGGTGGCCTCCGCCTCGTCAATCTTGCTGCGGTCTTCGCTATCCACCACCGGCAGGCGCATGCAGCCAAATCCCAGGGCAGAGGCCTGCCAATCCAGTCTTCCAAATTTGCGGTATTGCATGATCATCCTCCTCATATAAATTTACCACCAAGGATACCAAAAACACGAAGAAATCAATCCTTCTGGTCCTGCCGGAACCACGGCTGCGCGATTGGCCTTCGAAAGTGAATGCTCAGAGCATGGCAGCCGCCATGCTCTCGTAGACCGGCACCAGAGCGCGGTAAGCTTCCTCGAAGATGGCGTAGCTGCGCTCGTAAACGGCCTGGGCAGCCGGGTCAGGCTCGATCACCTCGACCACCTGGTTCATCTTCTCGGCCAGCGAAAAATCGGGATACAGCCCCACGCCGATCCCTCCAGCCAGCGCAGCGCCCATCGAGGTGGCCTCCTCCAGGATGGCCAGGCGGTGCACCGGCAGCCCGTAGATATCCGCCAGGATGCGGTTCCAGAAGCGCCCGCGCGCCCCGCCGCCGATCACGCGCATCGCCTCGATCTGCGCCCCCTGGGCGCGGAAGGCATCCAGGATGATGCGCATATTGAGAGTGACTCCCTCCAGCACGGCGCGGATCATATCGGCGCGGGTGTGGCGGATGGTCAGGCCGAGGAAAGCGCCGCGGGCGTGCGGGTTCCAGCGCGGGCTGCGCTCGCCCATCAGGTAGGGCAAGAAGATCAGCCCATTGGCGCCGGGCGGGGAGGAGCCGGCCACCTGGTTCATCAGCTCGTAGGGGTTGGCACCCTGGTGCTGGCCAGTTTCCACCTCGGCGGTGCAGAGCTGGTCGCGCAGCCACTGGTAAGAGGCACCGGCTGCCTGCATGGTGCCGGTCGGCGTGACGCAACCCGGGACAATATGCCCGAAGGTGAAGGTGCGGTACTGCGGGTCGAAGATCGGCCGGGAGGTGGTCAGTGAGATCCAGGCCGAGGAGCCCAGGTAATTGTAGCCCGAGCCTTCTCGCACCGCGCCCGCCCCCACCGCAGCGCAGGCCCCATCCCCACCGCCGATCACCACCGGCGTCCCAGCCGGCACCCCGGCTTCTTCGGCGACCTCTCGGCGCACCTGGCCGGCTACGTCAATCGAGCGCAGGATGCGCGGCAGGCAATCCAGCTCCACCTGGGCGGCCTGCAGGATCTCCTCTGACCAGATGCCCTGCTGGATATCCATCAGGTTCATCCCGGAGGCGTCGGAAGGCTCGCTGACGAAGGCGCCGGTCAGGCGCGAGACAATGTAATCCTTGGCATGCAAGAATTTATGAGCCCGGCGGAAGACCTCCGGCTGGTGATCGCGCAGCCAGAGCATCTTGCTCAGGCTATAGGAGGCGCTCAGCCGGTGGCCGGTGATCTGGTAGACGCGCTCGGGGGCGATGCGCTTTGCCAGCCAATCCTGCTGCGGGGTGGCGCGCTGGTCAGCCCAGATGATGGAGTTGCGCAGCGGGTTGCCATGCTCATCCACCGGCAGGCAGCCCATCATCTGCCCGGAGAAGGTCACGCAGGCGATGTGTTCCGGCTGGACGCCGGTCTCCTGGATCAGCTTGCGGGTGGAGGTGCATACTGCCCGCCACCAATCCTGCGGGTTTTGCTCAGCCCAGCGAGTGTGGGCATATTCGGTGGTGTAGCCGTAGAATGCGCTGCCAGCCAGCTTCCCCTGCGGGTCGTACAGCGTGGCCTTGTTGCCGGTGGTGCCTAAGTCGTGAGCTAGAACGTAATTTTTCATGATCCCGTTTCTCTATGGTTGAAGTGCCTTTTGTTGAGCGGTCTCCAGCGCTTCGCGGGCAGGAACGCCATTATCCACCATGTTCTGGACGGCCTCCATAAACTGCGTAAACGAATTGCCCAATTGGTCGACCATATCTGGGGAGGCCAGGATGGCATTTTCCATCGAGGCACGGGTGGCGTTGGCGATCTCCCGCCCGACGCGCTGCTCGTAGGCGACCGATTCAGCCAACGGGCGGCGGGCGGGCATCAATCGCTCGGGAATCTGCTGGCTGAGATAAAAGATCCATTTCCAACTGGCATCCGCATAAAGGCTCTCCTTGTTGATGGCATAGCCCTCGAAGAAAGCGCCGGTGAAGGCAACCACGTCGCGCGGCAGCGGCACCATGCCCCAATCAAACTTGGCGCCCTGCACATATTGCTGCAGCGCCCAGCGGTAGGTGAGCGAACCGGCCCACATGCCGGCCTTGCCGCTGACGATGCCCACCACGGCCGGATCGCGCCCGTAGCCGAAGGCTTTTTGGGCCTCTTCATGAGTGGGGGCCACCTGGTACTTGTGGTACAGGTCGGAGTACCATTCCATGGCGGCGATATTGGCCGGGTCATTCAGGGTCGGGCTGCCGGTGGCATCCACCAGCCGCCCACCGTGTTGGAACAGGAAAAAGAAGGCATCCGGGTAGCCCTCGCTGGCCACGTAGCCATAGGTGCCCACCGCTGGATCGGTCAGTTTCTGGGCGATCTGCAGGAATTCATTCCAGGTCCAGTCGGGCTGTGGTGCTGCGATGTTGTAGCTCTTGAACACCTGGCGGTTGTAATACATCACGTAGGGATCCAGCCCGTAGGGAACGGCCATCAACTGTCCATCCTTGCGGAAAGCATCCAGCGCCCCGGCATAGAACTCCTCGGGGTTAAACGAGGATTCCTGCGAGATGTAAGAATCCAGGTTGAGCATCTGGTTGAAATCGAGGTTGCCTTCCCCGAAGTTATTCCAGGAGGAAGCCACATACACATCCACATTATCCAGATCGGGCCGATTGCGGAACCACTGGTAGGTTTTGAGCTGGACAGTAATATAAGGGTACAGCTCCTTGAACTTGGGCAGCAGCCCTTCGTAATAGCCTTTATCAATATCGGGATACATGAAGGTGATGGTGACCGGCTCATTCATGGGCAGCAGTTGCTGGCAGCCAGCCAGGGCACTGAGCAAGATTCCCACCAGCGCCAGGATAGAGATCAGACGGTGTAATCTAAAGTTAAGCGACATATTTCCTCACACCAAACCAGACTTCCATTCCCCGCCTGATTTGAGTTTAATAGATAGTTGGCGAAACGTCAATTGTGAGGGGAGGTCATCCACTGGCCGGGGCGCGCCGCCGGGAGCGTAGCGACCCATTCGATCCGCCAGCGGTGCGTGAACCGGTAAGGCGGTTCGTCCACTGGTAGGGCGGTTGCAGGCCAGCACTGGTAGGGGCGGTTCGCGAACCGCCCCTACCCAAACCGGCCGACCTATGCCTTATAATAAGGGAAGATCATCTCTCCTATATCGAGGCTTCCAATGTCCACCCCCCTCATTCCCCGCAAGATTCTGTTTGGCAACCCAGATAAAACCCAGGTGCTGCTCAGCCCGGATGGCCGGCACATCTCCTACCTGGCGCCGCTGGATGGCGTGCTGAATGTATGGGTCGCCCCAGCCGAGGATCCTGCCAACGCACGACCGGTCACCCACGATCGTGGACGCGGCATCCGCTTTCACGCCTGGGCCCACACCAACGACCATGTCCTGTTCATCCAGGACCAGGGCGGCGATGAGAACTGGCGCATCTACAGCGCCTGCCTCTCCACCGGCCAGATCCTTGACCTGACACCCTACCCCGGCGTTTCGGCCCAAATCCAGGCCATCAGCCCGCGCCACCCCCAGGAGGTGCTGGTGGGGCTCAATGACCGCCTGCCCCAGTACCATGACCTGTACCGCATCGAACTGGCAACCGGGCAGCGCACCCTGGTCCAGCAGAACGAGGCCTTCACCGGCTTTGTATGCGATGAGGATTACAACGTGCGCCTGGGAATACGCATGACCCCTGATGGCGGCGCCGAAGTGCTCCAGCCGCCCGATGCTGCCGTGCCCTTCCCCTCCACCCCGGAGGGCTGGCGGCCCTTCCTCAGCATCCCGTTTGAGGACCAACTCACCACCTACCCGCTCTTCATTGACCGCAGCGGCCGCACCCTCTACCTGGCCGATAGCCGCGGCCGCGACACCGCCGGCCTGTTCGCCGTTGACCTGCAGACCGGCGCCCAGTCCCTGTTGGCCGAGGATCGCCGGGCCGACCTGGGTGACCTGCTGGTGCATCCCCGCGAGAAGACCGTCCAGGCCGCCAGCTTCAACTACGAGCGCCCGCATTGGCAGGTGCTGGACCCGCAAATTGCTCCGGACCTGGACTACCTGGCGACGGTCTGCCCCGGCGACCTGTACGTGCCCAGCCGCACCCTGGACGACCGCTCCTGGATTGTGGCCTACGTGGTGGATAACGGCCCGCAGCGCTTCTACCGCTACGACCGCCCGGCGCGCCAGGCCCACTTCCTCTTCACCGACCGCCAGGCGCTGGAAGGCTATGCCCTTTCCAGCATGCGCCCGGTGGTCATCCCCACCCGCGACGGGCTGGAGATGGTCTGTTACTACGTCCTGCCGGTCGAATCCAGCGATCCCCCAGCCGCACCCCTGCCAATGGTCCTGATGCCCCATGGCGGCCCCTGGGGGCGCGATACCTGGGGCTACGATCCCTTCGTCCAGTGGATGGCCAACCGCGGCTACGCCGTGCTGGAGGTCAACTTCCGTGCCTCCACTGGCTTCGGCAAGCAATTCACCAACGCCGGCAACCGCCAGTGGGGTGCCCGGATGCACGATGACCTGATCGACGCCGTCAACTGGGCGGTCGAACAGAAAATCGCCGACCCCCACCAGGTGGCGATCTTCGGCGCCTCTTACGGCGGCTACTCGGTCTTGGCTGGGCTGACCTTCACCCCCGAGGTGTTTGCCTGCGGGGTGGACCTGGTGGGCCCCGCCAACCTGGTCACGCTGCTCCAAACGGTACCGGAATACTGGAAACCGCAGCTCGAGATGTTCGTGACGCGCATTGGCGATTTCCGTACTGCCGAAGGGCGCCAGTTCCTGACCTCGCGCTCGCCGCTGACCTACGCCGGGCGCATCTGCCGCCCGCTGCTGATAGGCCAGGGCGCCAACGACCCGCGCGTCAAGCGCGCCGAATCTGAGCAGGTAGTGCAAGCCTGCCAGCAGAAAGGCATCCCGGTTACTTACCTGCTCTACCCGGATGAGGGCCATGGCTTTGCCCGCCCGGAGAACTGGATGTCCTTCAATGCCGTGGCCGAGGCCTTCCTGGCCCAGGTGCTGGGCGGGCGCTACGAGCCGGTGGGCGATTCGTTCCACAACTCCAGCATGAGCGCCATAGTCGGGGCCGAAGGCGTGCCTGGGCTGAAGGAGGCGCTGGAAGCGCACCTGCCCGAGGCGCTGGATGGCCTGCTGGCGGAGAGCTTCCCCTCCGGCGAGCCGGGCGCAGCGGCGCTGGTGACCCGCGGCGACCAGGTCCTGCTGCGCAAGGGTTACGGTCTGGCCAACCTGGAGCTGGGCGTGCCGGTGCAGCCGGAGATGGTCTTCCGGCTGGGCTCGATCACCAAGCAGTTCAGCGCCGTGGCAATCCTCCTGCTGGAGGCGGAGGGCAAGCTCTCGCTGCAGGATGAGATCACTTGCTTCCTGCCTGATTTTCCCACCCAGGGGCAGAAGATTACCCTCGAGCACCTGCTCACCCACACCTCCGGGATCAAGAACTACACCAGCCTGCCGGAGTGGCCGCCCCTATGGCGCAAAGACCTCAGCCTGGCGGACCTGATCGCGCTCTTCAAGGACCAGCCGCTGGATTTCGCCCCGGGTGAGAAATATTCGTACAGCAATTCCGGCTACATCCTGCTGGGGGCGATCGTGGAGCGGGTTTCCGGACAGAGCTACGAGCACTTCCTGCAGGAGCGCATCTTCACCCCGCTGGGGATGGTCCATTCCGGCTACGACCACACCATGCGCATCCAGCCCGGGCGGGTGGCCGGTTACGTCAAAGGCAAGGATGGCTTCGAGAACGCCCCTTACCTGAGCATGACCCACCCGCATGCCGCCGGCGCCCTGCTTTCCTCGGTCGATGACCTGATCCTCTGGCAGCGGGCCCTGGAGGAGCAGAAAGTGATCTCCGCCGCAGCGCTAAATAAGGCCTGGACACCCTATCCCTTGCATAACGGCCGGTCCGCCGGCTACGGCTACGGTTGGGCCATCAACGAATATGAAGGCAGCCCCATGATCCACCACAGCGGGGGCATCCACGGCTTCATCACCTTCCTGTTGCGCCTGCCGCAGGAGCAGGTGAGCGTGGCGCTGCTGACCAACCGTGGCTGGGGCCAGCCCGATCCTGGCATGGTCGGTTTCAAACTGGCGGCCCTGGCGATCGGCAAGCCCTACCTGGAGCCGGCCTCCATTCCGATGGATGCCGAAAACCTGCAGACCTACACGGGCGTGTACCAGGTCGATGAGCAGGATGAACGCTGGGTGCTGCGCGAGGACAATCATCTCTTCACCCAGCGCACGGGCGGCGAGCGCCAGGAGCTCACCCCCCATGCACCCGACCGGTTCTTCATCAAGAATACCTTCACCCGCCTGGAGTTCTTGCGCGACGCAGCCGGGCAAATCTCCGCCATGCGGGTGAACGATATCTTGGGGCCGGAAGAGATGGACCCCAGGACGGATAGGCCTTTGCCTCAGCCGCCCCAGGTGGTGCCGCTGGAGGCCGCAATCCTCGAGCAATTGGCTGGCGTTTACGAGCTCGGTCCGGGGTTGGTGCTGGAGGTGCGGCGCAAGGAGGATCACCTGCTAGCTCAACTGAGTGGCGAGCCCGAGATGGAGATTTTTCCCGCCTCGGAGACGATTTTCTTTGCCAAAACCTCCGACACGCGCTTCGAGTTCACCCGCTCCGAAACCGGCCAGGTGATCGAGCTGCTGGCCACGCAGGGCAGGCGCGAGTCCAGGGCGTGCAAGGTGGCGTGAGGACATCACTTCATGGCTGATTCAAAGATGACTGGCAAAGAGCGTGTAATGGCGGCGCTGAGCGGGGCGCCGTGCGACCGGCTGTGCTGGTCGCCGTTGATTGACCCCTATTTCACCGCCTCGCTGCCCGAGCAGGGCTACCCCGAGCTGGATCTCCCGGATGCTTATCGCCTGGTCGGGGCGGATATCATCGAGCGCCATTCTCCCACCCTCCGCACCCTGCACCACGCTTCGGTCGTCCGGCGGGTGGAGCGCAAGGGACCAAATGAGCTTGAGACGATTGAGACACCGGTCGGCACCCTGATCTCCGAGCGCGGCTACACCCGCGGCTCGGCGCACGTCGTCCGCTGGCCGGTGCAGAGCCTGGAAGACGTCAAAACCTGGCAGTACGTGATGGAGCACACCTTTTACGTGCCCAATTTCGCCGCCTTCCGCCAGCGCCAGGGCCTGATCGGCGAGGATGGCATCGCCACCAGCAGCGGCCCGTTCACCCCCATCACCGCCTTCCTGGAGGACCTGTGCGGGGTGGAAAAGACGTACTTTCTGCTGGCTGATCACCCCGCTGAGGTGCTGGCCTGCTTTGAGGTCATGCACACCCGGAATATGGAGCAATACCGCCTGCTGGGAGAAGGCCCCAGCCGGGTGATCATCGATTACGAGGATACCTCTTCGACCATGATCAGCCCGGCCTTCTATCGCCGCTACTGCGCCCCGCTGATCGATGAGTACGCCGCCCTCTGCCACCAGGCCAGGAAGCTATTTATCACCCACATGTGCGGCAAGCTCTCGGCCTTCAACGCCCAGCTCAGGCAGGGGCAGCAGGATGGGATCGACTCGGTCTGCCCGCCGACCACCGGCGATCTGTGGGCGCACGAGGCGCGCGCCGCCTGGGGCGAGGAGAAGATCATCCTGGGTGGGATCGAGCCGCCCCGCCTGGAACGCATGTCGGTGGCGGAGACGCGCCGCTATATCCAGGAGGTGCTGGATGCCATGCCCACCTTCCGCCGTTTTGTGCTGTGCACGGGCGATGCCACGGCTTACGGCACGCCGGTCGAAAACCTGCGCACCGTGACCAAGGTGGTGAGGGAGTACCCATGGAAATAAATGGTTGATATCCTGGGCATTGGCATCGTCACGGTGGATGACTTCCTGTTCGTCGACCGCTTTCCGCAGCCGGATAGCAAGCTGCGCATGCAGTCTGAGCGGCGCGAGATGGGCGGCCTGACCGCGGTGGCGCTGGTGGCGGCTGCCCGGCAGGGGGCACAGGCGGCCTTCGGCGCCGTGCTGGGCCCCGATCCGCTCTCCCAGTTCTGCATCGAGGCCCTGGAAGCGGAAGGCATCGATTGCTCCCACGTCTTGCGCCGGGCGGAGGCGCGGCCGACCCATGCCTATATCCTGGTGGAGGTGCCGAGCGGCTTGCGCACCATCGTCTACACCGGCGAAGGCTCGCTCATGCTGCCGGCAGAGTGGGCCAGCGAGGAGCTGGTGCGGGGCTGCAAGGTGCTGTTTGTGGATATGGCAGCCGGGGAGGCCGGGGCCAGGGCGGCCCAGATCGCCCATCGCTGCCAGATCCCGGTGGTGGGTGATTTCGAGCACCTGCTGAACCCTTTCACCCGCCAGGTGATGGCCGAGGTGGATCACCTGATCGTGGGGCAGTCCTTTGCCGCTGAGCTGACCGGCCTGTCCGACCCGGCCAAGATGGCCCAGGCACTGGCGGAGGATCGCCAGGTTGCAGTGGTCACAGCGGGTGCGGCGGGCGGCTGGTACTCCGAGCGCGGCCAGGCGGCCCTGTCCTACCCAGCTTTCAGGGTCCAGGCGGTCAACACCACCGGCTGTGGCGATGTCTTCCACGGGGCCTATGCCGCCTGCCTGGCGCGCCGTGCTCCGCTCGAACAGGCCATCCGCACTGCCTCGGCGGCCGCGGCGCTCAAAGCCGCCAGCCCGGGCGGCTGTGCTGGCATCCCCACCCGCCGCGCCGTGGAAGACTTTTTAAGAGACAGAGAACCCATTCCAGGAGAATAACGCGTGAATATTCATCCCCTTTCACTCAGTTTTGTCCAGGCTTACCTGCTCGAGACCCCCGGCGGGCTGCTGTTGGTCGATAGCGGTACACCCGGGCAGGAGCGCGCCATCCTGCAAGCCATGCAGCAAGTGGGGCGGAGCGACCTGAAGCTGATCTTCATCACCCACGCCCATGCCGATCACTTCGGCAGCGCGGCCGCCCTCCGCCGGCTGACCGGGGCGCCCCTGGCCATCCACCACGCCGACGCCCAGGCCATGGCCTCCGGCAAGACCCCCGCCCGCAGCCGCAAGCTCCTCATGCGCCTGATCCTTCCGCTTTTTAATCGCCTCAGCCCTTCCCAGCCCACCCCGGCCGATATCCTTCTGGAGGATGGGGACACCCTGGAGCAGTTCGGGCTGCCGGGAATGGTGGTGCATACCCCCGGGCACACGCCCGGCTCGTGCTGCCTGGTGCTGGAGGATCAATCCGGCTTCGTCGGTGACCTGGTCTCCACCAATGGACAGCCCCATCTGCAGCACAGATTCATCGAGGATGGGGCGCAGCTACGCCAGAGCTATCTTCGCCTGCGCCAGCTCAAGCTGGAAAAAGTGTATCCCGGTCATGGGCGGCGCATGCTGGATGGGGAAGAGCTGGTGCGCGTGATCGATGCGGAATTGGATACGATCCAACCTTGAGGAGGAAAAAATGTCTTTCTGGCCCGCTGGCGCGGCTGGCGCCCTTTCACTCACCTTCGACGACGGCATGCGCTCGCAGCTCGAGTTCGCCCTGCCGCAGCTCAACGCTCGCAAGCTGAGAGCCACCTTTTACCTCAACCCCGCCGATCAAGAGGAGGGCGGGCAGCAAGTTCCCTGGCGCGAGCGGCTGGAGCGCTGGCTGCCCGCCCACCAGCAGGGACACGAGATGGGCAACCACTCCATCGGCCATCCCTGCTCGCTCAACGTCAACGCCAGTTGGGCGCCGCACAACCTGCTGCGCATGACCCTGGCGGATATCGCCACCGACCTGGATGAGGCCCAGCGCCGGTTGGAGCAGGTCTTCCCGGCCCAAAAGGCGACCTCGTTTGCATACCCCTGTTACGAATCGACCATCGGCCAGGGCATCCGGCGCGCCTCCTACGTCCCGCTGGTCGCTCGGCGCTTTGTGGCAGCCCGGGCGCGCGGAGAGCTGCGCGGCGAGCTGGCCAACGACCCGCTCTACTGCGACCTGCATCACCTTTCCTCCTGGAACGTCGAGCGCCAGGCAGCCGCCTTCTTGATCGGCCTGGCTGAGCAGGCAGCCGTGCACGGCCTGTGGGGTATCTACACCTTCCACGGCATCCAGGAGGGCCACCTGGCGGTGACCGACGTGGATTTTGTCGATTTCCTCGATCACCTGGCCCGCCGCAGCGCTGCGCTCTGGGTAGCGCCGGTGGCCGAGGTGGCGGAGTATATTCGCAGCGCACAGAAAGCGGGGTAATGCTCCATGACTCAAGCCCAGAACCAGCCGGGCAATCCGCTCCGGGATTTGCCCCTGGTGCCTTTCGAGTTCGAGACGGTCACGGTGGACCGCCAGGGACAGGTGATCGAACGCAGGGCTGGCCGGGCGCAGCAGTTCGTCGAGCAGCTCGGCCAGGGCATCCTGCTCGAGATGGTCTTCATCCCAGGCGGGGCGTTCTGGATGGGCTCGCGCCCCAGGCAGGGCTACGAGGATGAGACTCCCCGCCATTATGTGCGGCTGGAGCCTTTCTTGCTGGGGAAATACCCGCTCACCCAGCAGCAGTGGGCGGCGGTGATGCCCTGGATTCCGCCCTATCGCGGCCCGGGGCTCAGGCAGCCGGTGGATCGCGTCTCCTGGGAGGATGCCCAAGAATTCTACCGGCAGCTTGAAAAGCGCACCCACCGCGCCTACCGCCTGCCCAGCGAGGCGCAGTGGGAGTATGCCTGCCGGGCCGGCACGTCCACGCCCTTCGCCTTCGGCGAGACGATCACCACCGACCTGGCCAATTACGTGGGTGAGCACACCTACCTGGAGGAGCCGAAGGGCATCTACCGCCACGGGTCCACCGAGGTGGGGTCCTTCCCGCCCAATGCCTTCGGGCTGTATGACCTGCACGGCAACCTGTGGGAGTGGTGCGCCGATGCCTGGCATGATGACTACCAGGGTGCGCCGCTGGATGGCAGCCCCTGGCAAGGCAGCCCGGGCGCGCTGAGGGTGGTGCGTGGCGGCTCGTGGCACGATCCTCCCCACCTGTGCCGTTCGGCCTGCCGGATGAAGTTTGACCCGCGCGAGCGCGAGGACTTTGTTGGGTTTCGCCTGGCAATGGGGCTGGCTGCTTGCTATCCAGAGCGCACCACTGCCTGCTGATACCCTGGCAGACCGGTTCAAGCGTTGGTTTCAGCGTCTGTTTTAACGGCCGCTTTTATACGTGGGATAGATCCGGCACGAGTACTGGTAAGCATTCATGATGCCGCGAAGCAACGTCAGCACGCGGGGGAGAAAAGCGCATCCTGCAGCCTGCAAAGATAACTTGACTCACTTACCCGTTCAGCTCATGGGCGATGCCATACGGCAAGCCGTGTCTCACGCAATAAGCTGGCAACTCACGGCGCGTCTGCTCCACGACTTCGGCTGGGATTTTATCCAGCGGGATATGGCAGGCCTCGAGAGCTGACTCCAACCTGGTGATACCCGCCTGCCCCTGCCATCGCGCCGCGAGAATGATTCCGGGTCCGACCAGGTCTCCGTGGGGCAATCCATGGCCCATCACGTTTTCCACACAATAAGCAAAATAATGCTCCGTTCCTTCCTCTGGGCGGGCGTGGCCAATTTGGTTGCATAGCTGCACTTCCATTGCTAGGCAGTCGTAAAGCGTTTTCAACCCCTCATGGTCTCCCCGCCCCGCGGCTTCAGCGCACTCCAAAACCGCGTTTAGGATTCTTTGCGCGTGATCATACACCCAGGGGATAAATTCCATGCCCGGTGGGTTTTTGCCGCGCTCGTGCGCGAATCTCCAATCCCAGCTCCCCGTTGCAATTGCCATCACATCCGTGATCCCCGCCGCACGGATGGTGGCCGGCCCAGCGGCAATGATATCCAGGTCCAGGAGCAGAGTTTCGGGTGGTTTGGTTTCAATATAGTAGACGCATCCCCTTCGCCGGATACCCGAAGCCGGCGTGATAAACGCATCCACGGATAGGGCCGTGGGGATCACGACCAGCGGCAGGCCCGCTTTAGCTGAAATATACTTGGCAGTATCTGCCGTCAAACCGCCTCCTGCCGAGTACACAACCTCCCCCCGTAATCCTTCCATCAGGCGATCCCAGTTTTCTATTGTTGCCTCGAATACTTCCGTCTTCCAGACCACCGGTAGGTGCAGCTTGTCTTCCACAGCCCGCCATGCCGGCCCGCTATACACAAGTGCCACCTGCCTCTTCTCTTCGACCTCAGATAAGGAAATCAGGTCAACCTTCGGTAGATTCCATATCCTTCTCATGGCCCCTCCTTGCTTTACCACTAAGCAGGATGCATCCCCACCGGACACATCTTATTTCTTGCTATTCGGGTTACTCACGGTTAGTTTGTCGGGCACGTTGCGCCGCCAGGCTCATCTCGCCAGCCGTCGCGGTCTTATTTTATTGAGCCTGTCTGGTGATCAGGTCTCGGCGCTCCTGCATCTGGTCGTGCAGCCTTTGGGAATCCTTGGGAAACACCAGGTAATAAAGCGGCGTGACCAGGAAGGCGATTGTCCAGAAGCCGCAGGTCAGGATCAGCAGGGTGCGGGAGAGCCCGAACTGGTTGGCATACTTGCCAAACAGGATAATGACCAGCGAGGCAAATGCGCCATTGACAAACTCCGTCAGGGCCATCGCTGTGCTGCGCAGCTCAGGTCGTACGGCGCTCTGCACCATCGGCTGCATCGCACCCCGCCGGGTCCAATCCAGGAAGAAACCTGCTACAATCGAACAGATCACGATCGCAGGGATGGTGGTGGCCCGGGAGAACAGGTACCACATGGCGGGCAGGGCAATGGCAATCGAGATTTGGGAGACCACCGCCCGGCCATACCGTGGCCAGTGCCTGAAGGCCCAGTCCCCCACCGAGCCCCCGGTCAGGTTGCCCAGGGCCAGGGCGATCACCACGCCGCCGAAGAACAAAGGGGCATCTGCCTCCGAAAAGCCGCGATCATCCACCAGCCAGGTCACGTAGAAGGTCGCCAGGGCGTTGATGGTGGTCAGCATGAAGATGCCTTGCAAGAAATTCACCAGCACCGTCTTGACTCCAAGCAATTCCCTGACCCCGGCCAGGTGGAAGCGGAACTGGGCCGCGCTCTCCTCGGTGATGATGGATTCTAGCTCCGGCTCAGCCGCACCACGCACCGGCTCCTTGACCAGCAAAGCGATCGCCAGGCCGCTCAAAGCGCTCGTCAGGCCCAGCCCGATGAAGCCAATCCGCCAGCCGTTCTCCGAAATCCCGATCACCTCACCGAACGCCAGGGCGCCAGCCACAATGCCAAACATGCCAATGCCGCTGATTGTCCCCATCGCCCGGCCACGCTGCTTGGGGCCAAAGGTATCGGCCATCAGGCTGAAGGCGGCCGGGTACAGGCAACCCAGTCCGATACAGGCAATCACCCGGATCGCCAGCAACTGCCAGTAGTTGGTAGCTAGACCGCAGACGGAAGTCCATAAGCCCCACAGGCCCGTGCCGATCACCAGGATCCACTTGCGGTTGTAACGGTCGGCCAGCATTCCCCAGAAGGGACCGCTGAAGGTCTGGAAGATCACACGGATGCTATCTATGTAGCTCAATTGGGCATAGGTGAGCCCCAGGGAGGTGCGGACCGCCGGCCACAGCATTGGCAGGGCCACATCCTCAGCCGAGTCAATGAAATAACCGAAGCCCAGTGCAGTCAGCAGGCGATTGCGTCTGCCCCGGGAGACAGGTTCAGTTCTTTGTACAACCTCGACACTCTCAGCCATAGATGTTTCCTCCTTAACAGATGCTACTTGGATGGCTTGGCAAACCGCTCCCGCAAGGCGGCATAGGATTGCTGGCAGACCCCCAGGGCATAGAACTCACATTTCCACTGGCCGGGGCCACAAAAGTACTCCAGTTGCTCGTAAGATACTCTCTCTGCCAACAGGCGCTGCAGGTCCTCAAGGCGGGTGATATCCCCGGGCCTCAGTCCCAGGAGTTTGAGCACGGCTGCGTCCTTGCGGATTTTATTCTTCCAGCCAGTCGAGCAGCGTCCCTCCTCCTCGGACCAGTAACCGCACTGGTAGCAAAAGACGTCGTAGCCGTAAATGCTCTCTACTTTCAAGTCCGAGTCGGTGTGCAGCCGGTCGACCAAGTTGGCATAGCCCAGGCGGAAGGTGGGTTGGGCGATCAGTGCGTCGAAGGCCCCGGCACACAGGTGGTGATGGCCCATCAGGCGCATATGCGTTTGGACATCCGCTGGGATGATCTGTTCCAATTGTTCTGCATCCCAGGGGGAGGTGTGCGGTTGCTCCAATTCCGGGCGTTCGGGAGCGACCTGTTCCACCTCAGGAAGCGGCTCGGCCATCATCTGGAAGAGCGGCTCCATATCGCCGAAGCGCACCAGGCGGAAGGCTTCGCCCAGGCAGGTCTCGGTGTCCCAGCCGGCCTGTGCCGCCACCGCCTTGGACTGCTCCTGCAGAAACATGCCCAGTAGCGGGCGCAGTTCCCCATCCATGGACTCCTCCAGCCAGGGAACCCGCTTGCCCCAGGTCTTCAGTTGCAGAATCGACTGGTTGATCGTATTGCGCATCATCTGCCGGTGAGCGCAGACTGCCAGAATCTTGCGCTCGATGGACTTGGAGACTTCTTCGACGTGCGTCACATTTGGCAATTGGCGGGCGAAATACCAGCGCTCGCAGACCGAGAAGGGTTCCAGGCCTTCCGCGAAATGCTCTGGGTAATGCTTATCGAAACAGGATACCCAGAAGGCTTCGTCCACGGCCTGCGCTACCCGCACATGGTCCTGGTTGTTCTCGTACAGGCCATCCGGATCGAAGCTGAAGACCGCATACGGTCGGTACTTGCGAAACAGGTACACAATCCGCTCGCGCAGTTTACCGAGCGGGACATCTGCCAGTCGGTCTGTTTCGAAGCCCAGCTCAACTACCTCCTGGATTCCCAGGAGGCGGGCTGATTCTCGCAGCTCGGCCGCGTTCTTTTGGATCGTTTCCTCGATGGATAGGCCGACCGAATCAGTGCGGTCGTCGGTCACGCGCACCAGGATGATCTTCCACCCCTGGTCGGCGAGCTTGGCGATCGTCGCTCCACAGAATGCAGCCGCATCGTCGGCATGCGGGCTGATGACCATAGCAGTGTTCATTGTTCACCTCGTCTGATTGGAGTAGGGCACAGTCTGAAAGCTCACCCTCTTACTACCTGGCGGGCAAAGGGCGGGCGAATTCGATTCTGATGCGCTGCGCAAGACTCAGGTTGCAAGGCATGTGGATCTCCTAGCATACTATCGATGCGCCTGAGCACCCTGGATCCATGCAATTATAATGGAGACTTTCCCTAATTCATTGTACAATAACTCCACCTGCACGAACCGAACCAAGTGCGAATACATTACTCGCCTGAATCGAAGTCTCTTATCTTCCTATTGGAGGCTGGAAATGGCAAAAAATCATGGTGCCTTGCCAGAGCACACGTCAGAAGCCCTCAAAGCCGAGCTTCACCATCTAAGTGATGTGTATAATGCAACCCGCAGTGAAATTCGTAACGATGAGGGGAAGGTAGTTACAAATATCAATTACACGATTGCCAGTGCCGGAATCATGATCGCCATCAGTTCCTTCATCGCCAGCAGCCAGCAATATTTCTTATTCCTTGCCTTACCACTCCCTTTCCTGGTTCTGGCTTTCATGAATTTTGAGCACAATTTGGGCATTGCGCGCGAAGGGAATTATCTTAGAACGATCGTCTATCCCAGGATCCGAGAGATCATCACCAGGCTGGATAATGGCTCCCATGATTTCGGGGTGAACACCCTGGATTGGGAACAATACTGGGTGAAGAATAATTTTCCGATGATTCTCACCATTCCGGTGTCAGCGAGTCTTTTCGGCCTGCATTTCTTATTTGCGATCGTTCCCATTATCTTCTTTTTTTATTACAAGCAAGCTGCCACCATGCCACTATCCGCATTAGAAATTGCATTTCTGGTTGTGGATGGAATTGGCTACCTCACTTTAATCGTCTATTTAATCGCCTTTCGGATCTGGTCAATACGGCGCAGGAGCGGGTAACGGATGTTCCATGCAATGGACTCTGAACCGGCGCCCGACGTCTGCAGGTCAGCCATCATCAGCAGGGTGCATCCGAAAGGACGCACCCTGCTTTTCTGCCGTGGTGACGCACCACTGATCCTTATGGTTTTGGGATATCTCCTTTTTTTCTTCAGCCAGATCGTCACAACACCAGGTAATTGGCGTTGCCAATCTGGTTCTCCCCCGCCTCAGCCTCTTCAGGCCGGGTGGAGTCCTGAATCATGCCTTCATTCGTGCCCAGGCGGGCTTGAATGGCTCCCATCTGCTGGGGGGTGCAGCGGATCAAGCCGAAGTTATGCACCCGGGCCAACCGGTCTGCCAGCAGCTTGGGCTCGATCCCGGGCTCGAGCGTCAATGCGCCATCCACCACCAGGGTGGCTTTTCCTTCCAGGTAGTCGAAGCGGGATGAGCGCAATTGGTCTTCCCCGTCTGATAGCCATAGCTCTCCCTCATAGAACAAGACGTGCGTCTTGAGCAGGTCACACTTGCGGGCGAGCACGGTCTTCAGGTTCTGCGGGCAGAGCAGCATTCCTTCGCACAGGATTGCATCCAGGTGCTCATTCAGCTCGGCCGGGGTCACGCTGGCTTCGACCTGGACTCGCTCGGTGCAATACAGCTTCTGGGTGCTCAAAGTCTCGAGCAGGTCACGGTCAAGCACCAACGGCCTGCCTACCCACTCATAGCCAGCCGGGATGATCTTGATCGGTCTGGCTCCATCCACCAGGCGGGATTGCAACACCTGGGCATTCTCCTGGTGGCACACGATCTGGTCGGAGACGAACAGCTTGTGAATCTTCTTTTCCAAAAGGTCGTTCGGCAGCACCTGTGGCAAAGTGAGCGAGCCAATCACCGCCAGCTCCGCCTGGTCTTCCAATGCCTGCAAGGAGGTTTCATCCATCTCCAACGAGCCGATTTTGACCTGCTTCAGTCCTGGAAAAGTCTTGGCCTGACCGATGACGGCATAGGCCTTGGCCTGGAAGACCCCTAAGAGCTGCTCCGGGCATAGGATCTGACCAATGGCGATCAGCCCCCTTAAGCCCTTCTCCACTTGCTCGGCAGTGACCCCAGGCTCAACGATCACCTGGCCGATGGTGAGCAGGAAAATCGGGGCAGGCAGGTTGGTGAAAAAATCGCGGTTGATGATGGTCTGGCCGGTGACCGTTTGAGGCTTGACCTCTGAGGGCACTTCAACAGAGGTATTAAGGTTGCCGATCTGGATGCTTTTGATCAATCCGACCGTCTCAGGCGAGTAGAGAATGACATTCACATTGTCGATATGGCTGATCTCGGCGACGGATGCTTCGGTCGCCTTCCTGAGATCGAGTACGTTTACATTGTTTATTGCTTTTCCTGGTTTCATGAGAGTTGCTCCTTACGGGATAAAATCGAGATCATTTTGGTGGGCACGCAGCCATTTGGCTGCCAGGTGGAGGCGGCTGCGCACGGTGGCGGCAGGGATACCGAGCTTGAGACCGATCTCTTCGCTGGTCATCCCCAGCAGGTAGCGCATTTGCAACAGCTCACGATACTGCTCGGGGACCTGGGTAATGAAACTGAAGAAGGGCGCTTTGGTCGCAAAATGGCTCTCCGAACATGCGAGCTTGCCAAGCAGGGCCTGTTCGCGCCGCCTGGTGCGCAGGTCATCCAGAAAACGGTTCTTCAGCACCCGCTTTAGCCAGGCCTGGCGCTGGTAGCAGTTCAACTGCCCCAAGAGCTGCAAGTGGCTCATAGCCCGGATCAGCGTCTCTGAGACGAGATCCTCGGCCAGGTCGGAATCGCGCGCCAGGTAGAGCGCGTAACGCCGCAGCCCTTCTGCATAGGTCTCGTAAAGTTCTGAGAGGGTGATCGCGGCGCTGCCGGGGCAATCCGTGGACAAAACGGGTCTCCATCTGAGGCGCTGACCTTCCTGCGGTCGCGCGCTTCCCGGGTTGGTTGGCGCCTTCTATATCTACAACGTCTGAGACGGCGCCAGTGTTTACTATAATCCAATTTCTCTTTCTGCCAATCCTGAATTTCCATAAGGGCAGACCTTCGCGAAAGATGAGTGTGGCGATACATAGGTCGCGGGTCGAGACACGGGTTAACCCCTGCGACGGGAATCCCCGAAAGGGACGGAGGGCTAAAAGGTCTGTGTGCATCATTCTGGTAAATAATACTGTATAATACAATTTGCACACGACATAGCCATTCCTATTCAATTCGTTCACACCGTTTACTGGGTCGCTATCTGAAAGAGGAGAAATGGTTCGCTACATCCTGGGACGTCTGGGCGGACTGTTAATCGCCTTCATCCTGGTCTCCATCATCACTTTTCTCTTGATGCACGCCGTCCCTGGCGGTCCTTTCGATGAGTTGAAACAGCCGCTGCCCCCGGAGGCCAAGGCCAATATCCTGCGCAAGTACGGGCTTGACCGGCCAATCTGGGAGCAGTACCTGCGCTATATGTGGGGAGCGATCCACCTCGATTTTGGCATCCCCTTCCAGAGTCCCACCGAAACCGTCATCCAACTGATCGCCCGCGTCTGGCCGCCCACCCTGCAACTGGCGAGTGTGGTGATCCTGCTATCTTACAGCCTGGGGATGCTGGCGGGCATCCTGGCTGCCCTCCACCAGAACTCGTGGATCGACCACACCGTGACCGCCATGGCGACCCTCGGCATTGCCGTTCCCAACTTTGTGATCGGGTTGTGGCTGATCTTGATCTTCAGCGTGACCCTACACTGGCTCCCCACCGGCGGGTGGGGCGAACCGGCCCAATATGTGATGCCGGTGCTGGTGTATTCCGCCGCCCCGATGGCCATGGTGGCCCGCTACACCCGGGTGAACATGCTTGAGGCGCTGCGGGCCGATTACGTCCGCACGGCGCGTGCCAAGGGGCTGACCGAGCGAACGATCACCTTCCGCCACATCCTCAGGAACGCCCTGATCCCACTCGTCACGGTGTTGGGGCCGCAGATCCCCAATATTGCCACCGGTTCCATCTTCATTGAAGCCACCTTCCGCATCCCGGGCCTGGGCCGCTTCTTCGTTTCCAGCACCGTCAACCGGGATTACCCGATGATCATGGCGACCATGCTGCTGGTGGCCTTCCTGTGGGGCATCACCTATATCGTCAGCGATATCCTCTACACCCTGATCGATCCCCGGGTCCGCCTGACCGGACGAGGAAACCCATGACCGCACCCATGCTCCCCCACATCGTGACACGTATTCCCCAGAAACGGACCCTGTGGCGCGATGCCGCCCGCAGCTTTTTCAAGAACCGCCTGGCTACCGCCGGCCTGGTGATGGTGATCATTTTCATCATCATGGCGGTATTTGCGGACGTGCTGGCCCCCCAACCTTACTACCACTCGGTGTTGAGCGAAAACCTCAAGCCCCCCAGCGCCAGACATTGGATGGGCACCGACCAGGTGGGCCGGGACCTGTTCAGCCGCATCATTTATGGCGCCCGCACCTCCTTGCTGGTTGGTTTTTCGGTGCAGGCCATTGCCTTTGCCATCGGCCTGCCGTTGGGCGCCCTGGCTGGCTTGCGCGGCGGTTGGATAGATTTCATCGTCACCCGCCTGCTGGAGGTGATGACTGCCTTTCCTGGCTTCCTCTTCGCCATCTTCGTGATGAGCATCCTCGGCAGCGGGCTGGGCAACGTCATCCTGGCGATCGGCATCACCAGCTGGATCGAGGTCTGCCGCCTGACGCGCGGCCAGCTCCTGGCGCTGCGCGAGCGCGAGTTTGTGGTCGCAGCCCGCTCTTACGGCGCCGACGACTGGCGCATCGTCTTCCGCCAGCTCCTGCCACATGCCCTGCCTCCGCTGGTGATCATGCTGGCCCTGGGCATTCCCTCGGCCATCTTCGGCGAGGCCGGCCTCAGCTTCCTGGGTGTGGGCATCAACGATCCCATCCCCAGCTGGGGCAAGATGGTCAGCGAGAGCCTGGGCTACCTGCGCGTCTACTGGTACCTGGGCATCTTCCCCACCCTGATGATCGCTCTGGCCATGTTGAGCTTCAATTTCCTGGGTGATGGCCTGCGCGATGCTTTGGATCCGACCATGTATAATGTGTAAATCCCCTGGTTCACGGTCGGCCTGTCCTTCTAAACTTAACACCTGAAAGGAGGTGAAAGCGGCTTTCTTCGATCAAACCCTGCCCCAGCCCGGCTGATTCGTGGCCATCCCTGGCCAATCTCAACTGCCAAGTACACTTAAGGAGGAGTCTATGTTTTCAACTCAAAGACGGTTTCTTTCCTGGACCATCAGTCTGATGATCATTCTATCGGTGGTGCTGACCGCCTGCGGACAGGCGCCAACCGCCACCGAGATACCCACCACCACCTCCCTGCCGCCAGTGCCGACCTACACGCCTATCCCTACCACGGCACCTGAGGCGACCGCTACCTCTGTTCCGCCTTCGCCCGTCCCTGAAGCCTCGCCCACCTCGGCGCCTGCCGCCGTGGTGAATGCCTGGGGCGTGACCCTGCCCCCAGATGCAGCCCCGCTCGACCAGCAGTTCATCCGCATCATGGGGATCAATGGCACCACGCCTGATTTCGCGGTGAGCGTCTACAAGCGGCCTTCGTCCTATTGCAGCATTCTCAGCACCCCCATGGTGCGCCTCAATAAGAACTTCGAGATCCTGCCCGCCGGCGCTTTGAGCTGGGAAGCTTCGGCGGATGGCAAGACCTGGACCTTCCACCTGGACCCCAAGCTCAAGTGGAGCGATGGCAACCCGGTGACCGCCGATGACGTGGTCACCACCTTCCAGTACCAGGCCGACCCCAAGCACGCCTGGGATTTCACCTGGTTCTGGAGCGACATCGTGAACTTCGACGAGGCCGTGGCGGGCAAGGTGCCCACCAGCGAGATCGGCGTCAAGAAGGTTGATGATTACACCGTCACCTTCACCACCAAGGACCCTTCCCCTTACTTCCCCTCCAAGGCGCTCTACATCCGCCCGCTGAGCAAGGTGGCCTTCGAGAAATACGGTGAGTATTACGATAACACGCCCGAGACCAGCGTCTCCTCCAGCCCCTGGGTGCTGGTCGAGTGGACCAAGGGCAAGCAGATCGTATTCGGCCCCAACAAGAACTACACCGGCAACCTTAAGCCCTACATCGAGAAGCTGATCATCATCATCGCCGACGATTATTCGGGCGAGTTCCGCGCCTACCAGAACAATGAGCTCGACATGGCTGCCAACTTCACCCCGGCCGATATCGACCTGATCTCCAACGATCCGCAGCTCAACAAGGAATACCACCCCAGCTACGGCGACTTCCGCACCTATTACCTGGGCTTCAACACTTACGAGAAGCCCTTCAGCGATATCAAGGTGCGCCAGGCCTTCGCCAAGGCCATCGACCGCGATAGCATCATCAAGAACGTCGTGCGCCGCCAGGGCATCGCCGCCTACTCCTTCCTCATGCCCGGTTTCCCGGATGCCTCGGCCGATGTGCTGAAGAACGAGGACGTGAACAAGTACGATGTGGCCGCCGCCAAGAAGCTGCTGGCCGATGCCGGTTACCCGGATGGCAAGGGCTTCCCCAAGCTGGAGCTGTGGCTGCGTAATGAAAGCGACCTGAACAAGGCGGTTGGCTCTGCCCTCGCCGCCATGCTCACCGACAACCTGGGCATCCAGATAGAGGTTTCTAACAAAGGGGATGCCAAGGTCTTCATGGACGCCCTTAACGCGCACAAGCTGCAGTTCTACATGGTGTCCTACGGCTTCGATTACCTGGATGCTTCCAACATGCTTGGCATCTGGACCTCCACCGGGCGGCATGCCTGGAAGAACGACCAGTTCGATAAGCTGGTGAAGGAAGCCTCCGCGCTGAGCGGCGACCCCGCCAAGCGCAGCCAGATGTTCAAGGACGCCGAGAAGATCCTGGTGGATGACGTCGGCGCCATCTTCATCTACCATGCCACGCCTGGCAATATCTATAAGCCGTACCTGGTAGGCTCCGAGCTGGAACCGGATAAAGTCGGCATGGCGGCCTGGCACTGGCCCGGCCTCGAAGATATCGGCATGCTGTTCCCGACCAGCTACATCAATAATACCGTGCCGAAAGATCGCAAACAGTAATTCAGTTCACCTATGAAACACGATACAGGGGTTGTGAGGCAACTCACAATCCCTGTATCTAAAACCAACGACTATGCCGGAACCTCTCCTCGATGTTCAAGGGCTCGAAACCCAGTTCAAAACCCCGGATGGGCCGGTGCACGCCGTCAATGGCGTGTCTTTCAGCCTGGCCAACGGCGAGACAATCGGGCTGGTGGGCGAGAGTGGCTGCGGCAAGAGCGTGACCATGCTCTCTGTCCTGCGCCTGATCCCCTCTCCACCCGGCAGGATCGCCGCCGGTTCGGCCCTCTTTCATGGCCAGGATTTGCTCAAGATGAGCAACGAGGAGATCCGCCAGGTGCGCGGCGCCCAGATCAGCATGGTCTTCCAGGACCCGATGACCTCCTTCAATTCCGTCCTGACCATCGGCCGGCAGATCACGGAGACACTCGAGACTCACCTGGGGATGTCGCCAGCCCAATCCAGGCAACGCGCCATCGAACTCCTCGACCAGGTCGGCATTCCGCGCGCCAAAGACCGCTTGAATGATTACCCCCACCAGTTCTCGGGCGGGATGCGCCAGCGCGCCATGATCGCCATGGCACTCGCCTGCCGGCCACAGATCCTGATCGCCGATGAGCCGACCACGGCCCTGGATGTCACCATCCAGGCCCAGATCATTGAGCTGGTCAAGCGACTGCGCGACCAGCTCGGCATGGCGATCATCTGGATCACCCACGACCTGGGGATCATCGCTGGCCTGGCCCAGCGGGTGATCGTGATGTACGGCGGCTATTTTATCGAGGAAGCCCCGGTCAAGGAGCTGTATGGCAATCCCCAGCATCCCTACACCATCGGTCTGTTGGGCAGCCTGCCACGCATGGACCTCGACCAGCGCAGAGACCTGGTCTCTATCGAGGGGCTGCCGCCGGTGCTTTTCGAGAAACCTGCCTATTGTCCCTTTGCCCCGCGTTGCAAGTATGCCATCGAGCATTGCCAGCAGGAGAACCCGCTGCTGGTGGAGATCGGGCCGGGTCACCGGGTGGCCTGTTGGGTCGATCCACGAACCGGGAGGGCGCGCTGATGACCCCTGACGAGAATATCTTGCTGCGAGTTGAAAACCTGGTCAAGTATTTCCCGGTTCACTCCAGCGCCCTCTTCCGCCGCCGGGCAGAGGTGGTGCATGCTGTGGATGATGTGTCTTTTGTCTTGCAGCGCGGCGAGACCCTGGGGCTGGTGGGCGAAAGCGGCTGCGGCAAATCCACCACCGGCCGCACCATCCTGCAGCTTTACCGGCCGACCTCGGGTGCGGTCTACCTGGATGGGGTTGACCTGGTGAAGCTGAAGGGCAAAGAGCTGCGGATGATCCGCCGCAAGATGCAGATGATCTTCCAGGACCCTTATGCCAGCCTCAACCCGCGCATGACGGTGGGGGAGATCGTCAGCGACCCGCTGCTGGTCTACAACGAGGTCCGCAGCCGCAAAGAGATCGACGAGGAGGTGCGCTATCTGCTGGGATTGGTGCGCCTTGATCCCTCTTTCACCAATCGCTATCCCCATGAATTTTCAGGCGGACAGCGGCAGCGCATCGGGGTGGCACGCGCCCTGGCGCTGCGTCCGCAGCTCATCATCTGTGACGAGCCGATCTCGGCCCTGGATGTCTCCATCCAGGCCCAGGTGGTCAACCTGCTGATCGAGCTGCAAAAGAAGCTCAACCTGACCTACCTGTTCATCGCCCACGATCTTTCGATGGTGCGGCACGTGTGCAACCGCGTGGCAGTCATGTACCTGGGGGTGATCGTCGAGTTGGCTGCCAGCTATGAGCTATATCACAACCCGCTGCACCCCTATACCCAGGCATTGCTCTCTTCTGTGCCCATCCCCGACCCCAACGTCGAGGAAAAACGGCAGCGCATCATCCTCAAGGGGGAGATTCCTTCGCCGGTCAACCCGCCCTCCGGCTGCCGCTTCCGCACCCGCTGCCCGATCGCTCAGGCGGTGTGTGCCGAGTTAAAGCCCGAATGGCGCGAGATCCGCCCAGACCATTTCGTGGCCTGCCACCTGGTTAACTTTCAAACCCAGTAGCTGATCTGGCTCGAATACAATCGGTTTGTTCACGCTCCCAAGTTTATCCGGAGCGGTTCAAAAACCCTATTCTCAAGGCGAATATGATTTGGAAAAATAGGTGACAGAAACCGATATATATGATATAATTGATATTAATTATCGTATATCAATTGGAATTACAAAGTAAGGTAGAAAGGAAGTCCGATGGTCGAAAAAATGGAATCAGTTGTGATCGGTGGAGGCCAGGCTGGTTTGTCGCTCAGTTATTATCTCACCCAGGCTAGAAGGGAGCATATCGTCCTGGAAAAGTCCCCACTAGTGGCAGATGCCTGGCGCAACCGGCGCTGGGATTCGTTTACTCTGGTATCGCCCAATTGGACCTTCAAGCTCCCAGGAGCGGAATATGCAGACTCCGAGCCAGAAGGGTTCATGCCAAAGATTGAGATCGTTCGCCGGTTCGAGCGGTACGAGCAGGAAAATCACCTGCCTGTCAGTTATTCGACAGAGGTCACCCGGGTTGAACCCATGGAGGACCATTACAGATATCGCATATTTACCGACAACAAGATTTATGAGTCAAAGAACGTGGTGATCGCCACAGGGTTATATCACAAAGTAAAAATTCCTCCATATGCCGATCAAATAACGCAAGATATTCATCAAATTCCCTCTGACTCCTACCGGAATCCGCAGGCACTGCCACCTGGCGCGGTTCTTGTGATCGGCTCAGCCCAATCAGGCAGCCAGATCGCAGAGGAGCTCCATGAAGCAGATAGCCGTAGGGGCGAAGCAAGATGATTCAGCCGCCGATTGACCACGGCCCTGCTGCGCCCCAATGATAAGGACCGGCCCCAGACCAACGCAAAGCTGCCAAGTACGCGAAGATCTTTTTACACAAAATCTTTGTGATCTTTGCGCCTTAGCGGTGAATCTGGTTTAAACCGCCAGGGCGGGCGGACTTCTACCCTCTCTTTTGACCAACATACAATAAATGGATCCCTGCTCCCAACAGGCTGGGATCGCGCGCCGTTTCGATGATGATCTGCATGACCGCCTCGTATGCTTTGGGGTCCGATTCGGCCAGCTCTACCAAATCCTGAGCATTCGATGCCGCAAAACCGGTATCGGCCAGCAGCTCCAGGGTTGCCAGGCCATGCTGCTCCAGGAACCGGGCCGCTTCCTGCGGGCGGACGCCATACCCGGCGTTAAACCGGTCGGGGACATCATTCAAAAATACCCCCTCGGTCATCAATCGGCTCACGAACTCCGGCTGGCTGAGATGTTGTCGTTCGCCTTTCAATGCCAGGGTGCGGCGCAGGAAGGAGTAAATGGGCATGAAGGCAATCAAGGCGATGCCACTCGGTCGCAGAACGCGCACCAATTCATGGGCGGCCTTTTGGCGGTCGGCCGGCTCAACCAGATGGTAGAACGGGCCTAAACACAGCAGCGCGTCGAAGGATTGGTCCGCAAAACGCGCCAGGTCGCAGGCTTCGCAGGTCACCACCTCCTCGATTTGCGATTGCACTCCCGCTTCGGCAATCCTGGCGCGGGCGATTTCCAAAAGATTGGGAGAAAGGTCAGCCAGCACCACCTGGTAGCCGCGCTGAGCCAACCAGATGCTATACCGCCCAGGCCCACCCCCAATATCCAGGATGCGACCGGAGCGGGGCAGGTGTTTCTGGAGCGCGTGCGTGGTGATTGCAAATTCAATCACACCTTCAGGCCAGGTAAGCCGTTGCCACTCGTTCTCGCCAAAGGCAGCATAATAGTTCCGTACTAACTCCTGGCTCATGGCTGATGCTCCTTATTAAAGGAGAGACTTGGCTTGATAAATCTCATCTGCCAGCGAAACGACCCTCTCACAGGTGCAAGACAATCACCAGGATGCCCAGGGCATTCCCCAGCACGAAGACAACCAGGCCTGCCAGATTCAGCCTTGTGCGGCGCGTCATCAGCCAGCTGGTGAACTCGATGGTCTCGAAATCATCGTCCAGGTTCACGCCCCTGGCGGGAGGGTAGGAGGCGATGGCGAAGACAATAATGCCGGTCAGAAAGAGAATGGCCGGGGAGATCGTCAGAAAACCTCCCCAGGAGCTGAAGACAAACCCCTCTGGCAACACCAGCTTCAGCAAGGCCAGGTACACCGGAATTCCACCGGCGCATAGCGAGATCATCGACCGGCTGAATTCTCGCCCGGTCGAAAGCGAATCCACCCGGGCTTTCTTGGCAGTCTCGCGCCAGGATTGCACTTCCAGCGATTCGGATGGTCGAGATGAAACGCTGTTTTTGGGCATGTCAGAACTCCTTTAATTGCATCAAAACCGCAGGACGAAATATACAGAAAGCGAAAATTCTTTGCTTCTACAAAAAACTTTGCGCACTTTGCGGCTTCGCGGTGAAACTTGTCATCCTTCCGCGCCTATGGCTTGGAAGTCACAAAGCGCTTGCGGTCGGCATGGCACAGGAGCTGCACCACCTCGCGGCCGGCCGCGGCTGCCCCGGGAACTCCACCGGGCGGGTTGGTCCACATGCTGGCCTGGTAAAACCCAGATAGGCCTGGCACCGCCTTGGGAATGTAGCGGTATTTGCGCTGGAACTCGCTCGAGAGCATCCAGGTCATAAAGCTGCCCTTCCAGTTGCCGGTATAGCGCTCGAAGGTATGCGGGGTCACCACGTCGCGCATCTCGATCCTGGAGGTGAAGCCGGGATGGCGCAGCTCGATCTGCTCCTGGCAGATGGCAGCGATCTTCTCTTTCTCCGCGGTATAGGCGTTGGGGTCAGCGATCAGCCGTTCCCAGTGGGACCAATCGGCGGGAATGTAACAGCCCACCACCGACTTGCCAGCCGGGGCCAGGGAGGGATCGAAGCAGTAATTCTTGATACCGAATAAAGAATGGCTCCGTCCGCCGATCTGGATGGGCTGCTCCAGCTCGTAAGCCGTGCCCAGGCAGGAAATTTGGTCGGAAAAATCCATGTCCACGCCGAAGCTCACCAGCACCACCGGGGAATAGAGCCGGCCGGATTCAAACAACTGGCGGTGAAGTGGGCTGACGTGGTTTCCATCCAGCAGCGAATACAGCGTGGCGCGCATGTCGGAGGCCGAGATGACGTAATCCGCGCTCACCTCCTCGCCCCCTGACAGACGCACGCCCACCGCGCTCCCGGCCCGCTCGAGCACCTTCTCCACCCGCGATTGGTAGATGATTCTGCCACCCAGTTGGGTGAAGCGCCGTTCGATGGCCCGGGCGAACTCGAGCGACCCGCCGATCGGGAAGCCCGCCGCCCGCTGGCTCATCGGCGCCAGGGTCATGATCAGCGCCATGGCAGGCATGCGTGGATCGAATGTGACGTTGGCAATGGCCGTGGAGAGGAACGGGTCTTTGAAGCGCGCCCCCAGGTCTCCCATGGTCAGGCGTCCACCTGCCATCAGATCCTTCATGTACGGTCGCAAACCAGCCATCAACCGGATCCCATCGAAAAGCCCCATGAGCTCCGGTGCCTTGCCTAATGGGAAGCTGAAACCTGCCAGCCTGCGTGTCAGACCGCACAGCTCCTGGATGGCCGCCGTATCGGGCGGGGAGAACTGCTTCAGGTGCTCCTCGAGCCGGTCAATATCGGTGTAGAAGTGCAGCGTCCTGCCATCCAGGCTCTTGTAGCTGGCGAAGATGTCATGGTCGAACATAGACCTGCCCTGAACGGCGCCCAACTCCTCCCAGATCTGGTAGAACCCGGTACCGGGCCTGGATCCCATGAGCCAATGGATACAGCCATCCACCACGTAACCGTTGCGCTTCCAGGCTGTACACAGGCCACCGGGCAGGCGCTGCGCTTCGTGGATCTCCACGTCGTAGCCGTTCATGCGCGCATAGCAGCCAGCCGAAAGCCCGGCGATGCCCGCGCCAATGATCACGACCTTTTTCTCCATGAGGGTTCTCCTTCTCTGACTTTTGCTGTGCGGTGGTTTACGGTCGCCGAGCCCTGGGCCGGATATGGAAAATGGCTCTAGTGATGACTGAGCTCACTCAGAGTGCGCAACATGCTGATCACATCATCTCGGCCCAGGACACCCTGAATCTGCTTATCCACCATCACAGGCAGCTGGTTGACACCATTCCGATCCATTTCTCCCAGGGCATCCACCAGCTCCGCATCAGGCTGTATCCACTTCATTTGCTCAACGGGTGTCATCACCTGAGCGGCTGATGTGGTTGGCCATTCTGAACGCGGAATCTTTTTAACATCATGCAACGTCAGCAAGCCGGCGACCCTGTCATTTTGTTGGACCACCAGGCAGCGCCGACCGCTGCCCAAAATGTGCTCATTGACCAGTTGCTCCAGGCTGGCATCAGGACTCACCGTGGTGCAATCGCGACGCATGGCGTCGGATACATGGTGACCGGCTAACAGATCATGGACAGTCTGTTGCCGGACCTGAGCGGATGCAGCGTTCTCCAGGAACCATCCGATGAAGGCAATCCATATCCCATTGCCCAGGTTCCCGGTGAAGATCTGCCACACACCCAGCAGGATAAAGAGATAAGCAATGAACCTCCCCACAATGGCGGCCACCAGGGTGGCTTTCCGCAAGTTGTGGGTAACCCCCCAGACGATGGCTCGAAAGACGCGACCGCCATCCAACGGGAACCCTGGAATCACATTAAACAGAGCCAGCGTGCCATTGATATAAGCCAGATACTCGGCCAGGGCCAGCAGTGGAGCGAACGCGCCAGCCAGCGGTTGCAACAGGCGAAAGAGAAGCGCCAAAATAAAACTGACCAGCGGGCCAGCAATGGCAATCCAGAACTCGGCGATAGCGCTGGGCGGCTCAGCACCGATTTGGGCCACGCCGCCGAATATGAAAAGCGTGATGCTGCTCACCGGAATTTTGTAGCGCATGGCCACCACCGAATGACCCAGCTCGTGAAGCAGCACACTTACAAACATCAGGATAGCCGTAATCGCACCCACGATCCAATACTGCGCCACGGGCCAGTTACCGAATTCTGTGGGATAGTAACTGGTGGCCAGAGTCCAGGTGAGCAGCGCAAAAATCAGAAACCAGGAATAATCCAGCCCGATTGGGATTCCAAAAATGCGCCCCAAGGGGATTGTGCTTCGGTTCATGATCTACCTCCTTCCAACGGATCCTGCTCCGGTTGGGTAATGCTGATCCACTCCTGGTGAGGATCGATCAAGGGTTGGGGAACAGGCTATCCTCCAGTTGCACCAGGTTCTTCGTCAGTTGATCCAGCTCCGGCTGGGCTGACTTGACATCGGTCTTCAGATCGGCTAAAGCCTGGGCCGCGCTCTTCTGCATGGCGGCGATCACGTCCTTTTGATCTGCCCCCAGCAGGGTGGAGAGGGTATCCAGCGTTGCGGAGGCCTCGGTCAAAGAGAGACGCGCCCCGGCGTAATCATTGGCTGCCACCGCCTGGCTGGCGGCGCGCACCTCTGCCAACGCCTTGATCAGGGCCATGTGCCGCGTGACGGCGTCCAGGTTCTTCTGTAGGCCTTGTTTCTCTGCCTCCAGGGTCGCAATCTGGCCGGTTTTTTCGGTGATCGCCGCGTTGGCCTGCTTCAGATCGGCATCGGTCTTACTGAGATTCTGCCGGGTGGGGACGTACAGCAAATAAAGGATCAGCAGCGCACCCAGCCCAAACGCCACCAGCCCGACCAGCACCCAGCTCAGGGCAGCGCGCAAGGTCTTTTTGGGCGGGTGGACTTCCGGGCTGATCTCGGGTAGTGTAGATTCTTTTTCTTCCATCTGAATTCTCCTTATCTAGATCTGATGGCTCCCGTTTGACAAACTACTGGCAGCGGAGTGCATGAGCGATGTCCTGACCAACGCCGAACCGCAGAAAGCAATCGGGAGGCTGGTCAGATTGTTCTCATGTGAAGTCCAACCGCGCTTCGTAGCGCTTTGAACCAATGCTCCCCTCATCCGCGGCTCACGTAAACCGTCTGGCTGTAGAGACTAAAACCGGCCCAGTAAACTTTCCCATCCACTTTACACTTAGTCATGAAGATTGCCTGTCCACCCTCGTCGGTCTCCTCGACATACACTGTCTTAAAATCCGGTACTCGTACAACCTTAAATCCCCCGACGACTGCGTCGCCCTTCCGAATGAACTGCTCCACAATCTTCAACAACTGCGCTCCATCCATAAAAACTCCTATTGACTACTCTCCGCAGGATGATCCTTTGAAGCGGAGATGTTTCGCTCTATCCAGTCATCTGGAATAACCTCATAGAAAAATTATATACCTTTATTGAATATATTCGGCTATCTAAGTTTTCTCGTCTAAGGCAGGTACACCTGCCAACCCGCTAGCTACTGGCCTTTGAACAGGCCCAGGATGGATGAGATGATATTGAGCAGCGGGCCTCCCAAAAAACTCTCAGTATCTAGGAAAATAACCAGATAACCATCATCCTGGATTAAACCGCTCCGTCCCTGGAATATCACGACCTCACACATGAACGCCTCGCCTGAAAGCATCCATTTACCAGCAAGCAGCGCTTAATAGGTACCTGCTTGTTTCAACCCTTGCGTGGTTCAATGCACGAAGATATCAGCGGAGAGCTTGGCGCCAGCCGATCAATGTCTGGTATTCCGCCGAAGAATCAACCTGGTGCGTCATGAGCCAACCAGGCCCACGATCTACAACGGGTTCCCTGGCACCAGGGACGCTCGCTGGTTGATCTCTTTGAGTTGCTTCTGTCATGGCATCCTCCAGAGTAGCTGCTTAAGCCAGCAGCAGCCGGCTTTGCTCCACCCTTGCTTGCGGAGCGAACAGGCGGATATTCTGCTCGATCTGCCACAGCTGAGCCTCGACTGCCTTTGCCGGCACTCCCGGCGGGGCATAAGCCACGTACAAAACGTGCCGGGTCTCAGCCGTAATCGGAGAGCGGTTATCCTGTCCGTACAGGATCGTGCAGCACACGCCATGCCCATCGCGCATCACCATATCGCCTGCCCGGATTAGCCTGGTGGAGCTGTTCATGGGCGTAATCTCGTCGCCAGGGCGCGAAACATCGATCCAAACAGGCTCATCCAGCTTCGCTACATCATGCCCGGCAGTCAACACAAACGTATCCACTTCAGCGACGAAATTGGCATCGACCAGTGCCGAAACATCCGGCAGGTTCTTGCCCTTCAAGACGATCGACTCAACCTGGAGCTGCACATGATAGGTCTTGTTGAAGCGCTTGTAATACTGCTCATAAGCCGCCATCACCGGGAGCGCCAAAAAATCTTGCCGGCTGAACCCTGCACAGTCCTTTCTTAAGCGCGCTTCCGTATCGCGTTTGCGTTGATTAAGCTGTGGGCTAAGAAGCTTGTTCTCCACGCCTGCAAGCTCCAACAAACCAATCATAGCCCCCGGATAGACAGCGCTCCATTCAGAAGTTCCTGAAATTGAGATCATCTAGCGCCTTTCTTTCATTTTTCTCGACGAGCCTGATTGGTTTCTAAGGTCACCGGCCCAAAACCGGCCTCAGGAGATGAAACATTTCCAATTATAACCGATGGATCGTGACTGACTCCTCAGGTACATTCCTCCGCATCAGACACATTTTTCATCAGTGGGCTTGTCCCGAAGGACGCACCCTATTCCAGTCTGGAGACGTCAAACCCGTTCTGCTTGAGGTGCTCCCGGACCAGCTTGCGCACTGCCTTCTGATCGGGGAGGTCCTTCGCCTTGCACGGGGTGGTGTGACCGCCCACGGTTGCTGTTGACCAATCCTGGGTAGATAGGTTAACCGTCCACATTTTCTGGCAGATCACCACCTGCAAAGAGCCAAACTGGTAGAAGGGCGGCCTGGATTGCTTCGGATCGATCACGCACCACCAGTTCGGCGGTTCGCAATCGACATCCACCACGCCAGCGCTGATGATCGGCCGCAAGGCAGGGGGTTCCTGCCTCAAAAGCGACTGGCCCGCCATCCAGGCGGGTTTTTCCATCCCCAGGTAGTCCAGCAGGGTCGGGGCCACATCCAGGTTCTGCGTGTTGTTGTGCACCCGGCCAGCAAACTCCCCATTGGGGAAGCGGAACAGCAACGGGATGCGGTCATTCGAGCGCCACCGGTCGGCATGGTCGGAGTAAATGACCATAATGGTCTGGTCCAGCAGGCCACGGCGCTTCAGTCCATCCACCACTTCGCCCACGTAGCTGTCAAAATCCAGGATCGAATCGTCATAAAAATCCTTCATCCATGAATCGCTCTGGTTCTCTCCCTCAGAGAACACCTGCCGGCGGGGAAAAAATTGTTCTCCGTGTGTCCCCATCAGGTGGACGTGCACAAAAAGCGGGCGGTCCGCTTTGGCAAGCAGTTGCACCAGCTCGTTGACTTTATCTTCGTCACTGATCTGCTTAACCAGGTTCGGGTTGACCGGCTTGATCACCTGGCGATAGGGGTCGGGCATGGTACGGATATAGAAAATATGCTGCAGGCGGTCGAAGGCCCTTTCCGAGAGGCGCGGCAGAAAATAGCCCACGTCCTCAAAATGGAATTTCCTGGCAAACTGGAAGGTCTTATCCTGGGCCAGGCGCCGGCCGTTGACCTCATCAAACCCCTCCTGCATGTTGATCGTGTAGGCGTCCACATAGTAAGGGAATGTGATCTCAACTGTGGTATAGCCGGCGCGCTGCAAGATCCCCGGCAGGTGCTGGTAAGAATCCAGGCCCTGCAGGATATTGGGCGAATACAACAGGCGGGTGGTGGCAGGGTACTTGCCGGTCAGCATCGAGAATACCGAGCCGGTTGTGGCAGCTGAGTTGGTGAAGTTGTTTTCAGCCAGCAGGCCGGTCTGGGCCAGCTTATCCAGGCGGGGCGTGGTCTTGCGCGAGTATCCATACAGAGACATCCGGTCAGCGACCACACCATCGCTCCCCAGCAGGATGATATGCGGCTGGCGTTTTAAGGCGGCCTGCTGCTCGGTCCCCTGCGTGGCCGAGGCCGCGTGGCGCGCCAGCCCAACGGCCAGCGAACAGGCCAGCAGCCCCACGGCCAGCCCGGTCTGGATGAATTGCCCCAGGTTGTACTGTAAGCGAACTCGACCCGCTCTCCTGCCCGGAACCGCCTGCACGAGCACATCCTGCCAGAGCAGCACCTGTCGGTACCACAGCACCAACAGAAAGATAGCCAGCAGGCCATACACGCCGCGCCCCACCCCCCGGCTGGTCACGATGCCGAACTTCAGCAGGGTATAGGTGAAATTGTCGATCATCAACAGGCTGGTCAGTGCGGCAAAAAACGCCGGCAGCACCGCCCCGCCGAATAGAAACACCTGCCATTTTTTCAAATAACCGGGGATCCAACCCAGCAGCCTGAGAGCCAGCAGGATGGGCAGCACCAGGGCGAAAATCAACAGCCCGCTGAGCAGGAAGACCTCCAGCTTTTGGCTCAGCGGCATGGCATCCATAAAGGAAGGCTTGGTGGCGAAGAAGAGCCACTCCATGAAGGTGTAGCCATAGATCGCCAGGAGGCTCTGGGTGAAGAGCCCCCGCCAGGAGAGGTGGAGTTTGATCGGATGGAGCCTCAAAGTATTTTCCCTGTCCGGTTTATTTTAATCCTGGATGGTGCGCAATGTCATCACCGCCAGGCTGATTCCGGCTATGCTGATCAGAACGAAGATCACCGATGTTACCGGGTCCACTGCCACCCCAGCCAGCAGTTGCATGATGATCATGGCAATCAATGCAGTGCCCATCGTCAAAATCTTGACAAGCACCACCGAGGACAGGGCATATCCCCAGGGACGGTTTTTCAAGAGCAGGGTGGCGGTGAGGGCACTGGTCGGGACGATCACACCCAAATCCAGGGCCTGGATCACCATCGTGATGGCTGATTCCAGCCCGGCAGGAGGAGTGCCCTTGAAAATAGGTGGGACCACCAACCCAAGCCAGGCCAAAGTCAGAAAAGCAGCGACGATGATGAAATAGGTTGCAATGGAGCGGCGCGGGAACCGATCCGTAATGTGGCGGATCAATTCCCCTGGATCAAGCCCCGAGAGCGCCAGGATGAATCCGAACAGGCTGAGGGAGAACAGCGCCACATAGACCAGGAATAAGGGGTTGAAAGCCGTCAGGAATGACATCGCCCCGTAGGTGTAAAGGAAATAACCCAACCCGCCGGCAAGCAGGAGCTTCCCACGCAGAGAACCCTTGCGGCTGAGCACAATTCCTGCGATGAGCAAAGGGATGCCAACCAGTAAAGTGACAATATCTTGCCCGATTTCTTGAGAGGATGAATTGATGGTATCGTAGCGGTAGAGACCGTGACCGCGAATCATAACCGTCTCACCGCGCAGGGTTTGGAAGGGATAGGAATGGCCTGTTCCCTGAAAGAAGATTCCCGCTCCGGCAGCGATGATTGCCAGAGGAAGGATCAGGATGGCCAACCGGATAGCGATGTTGTAGGATTTCATCTTTTTTCTCCTCAATACTTTGTCAAACAGGGTGAGTGGCTTATTCTACTAGCACTGTAACCGGTAGCGGTTGTGGGTCGGCAGCTCCTCGAAGAGGGAAAAGCCCAACCGCTCCACCAGCGCCACGCTCTTGCGGTTGGCCTGCCGGACGCCTGCCCAGAACTCCACGGGGTGCAGCTCGCGGCGGGCATAATCCATCAGCGCCTGGCAGGCCGCCGTCATGTATCCGTGCCCGGTGTACTCCGCCCCGATCCAGTAGCCCAGCACATAAGTGCGCGGAGCCACCGGATTCAGGTCCACCTCTCCCATCAGCTCCTGCCCGCGCCAGATGCCCATGCGCAGGTTGGGGCCTGGGGGTTCGGAGAATCCGGCCTGGAGTTCTGCCAGCGTGGCGGTAGCCAGCTCGGCGTAATCGCCGAACTGGGTCAGGTGGGCGCGGCTGCGCGCCACCAGGTTGAAGAGCGCCGGGGCGTCGCGGCTGGAAAGCTGGCGCAGCTCAACGCCGGGAATGCCGGTGGGCAGGTCAGGGACGAGCGGTCTTTCACCTTGGGCAGGTTGAGGATCATCGATCATCGAATTGGTCCTGGCGGGCAGAGCAAAGTAATCTCACATCCAGAAGAAACCAGCTCATCTGTCATCCCGCACCTGTCGAAGATCCCGCGCTTGCGGGACGGTGGGCGGGTGTGCGAGCGGTTTTCGCGATCGCGAGGAAACTATGGGATGGCGAAGCCTCGTCTTCGCCATCCCATTATACCCCCCGCTGCGATAGGATTTTCAGGTGGTGCTTCCGGTCACTTCTTTTGCGGTGCCATGCCGAACAGGAAGCGCATGAAATGGATGTGCCTGACGAATACCTCGTAGAGCAGCAAAATCACCGGGAAGGAGATTCCGGCGATGATGAAGTACTTCACCAGGTTTGCGATATTCCACGGCAATACGAACCAGCCCACAATCAGGATGATCGTCTGGTGAAACAGGAAGAAGGGCAGCACGGCTTCATTGGCATAGACGAGGAAGCGGTTGGTGAAGGTCAAATAGCGGGCTGCCAGGTTGAAGATGAAGACAGCCGCGCTCCAGACGACCGTCTGCCCCGCGACTTGCCAGATCAGATACTCCAGCGAGAAACCGTGGCCCGGGGATGGGTCGTAGCCCAATCCGAGCGTCAAAATGCCTCCCACCCCTAAGAACAGCCCGATCCACAGCCCCAGGCAGAGCCAGGCATGTCGCTTGATGCTGTTGGTGAAGCGCTCATCGCAGGCGATCAGGTAGCCCATCACAAAGAACAGGGCGTAGCGACAGAAATCGCCCCACGTCCGGTCGGTGGTCTTGGGCAGCCAGTTCAGGGCCACCTGGGTGATCACCAGCGGGATCAGGAACCAGAATATACCGCCTGGACGGTCAAACCAGCCGGCCAGCCGGCCGACCAGGCGCTGGCCCCCGGCCGACTCGAAATAGAGGATCAGGGGCAGGGTCAGCACGGCAACGATAAAAAGCATCTGGATGAACCACAGGTGGCCGGCGAAGGTATAGGGCAGCAGGGAGATGGGGTCAGCCCAGCGCGGGGTCCCGAAGAGGCTGCCTGGTATCCCTGCGTAGTAGCTGGGCAGCCATTGCCAGAATGTTTTGGTGACCCCCCAATTGGTAACCCCCTCGAAGTAGGCCTGGGGCACCACCAGGATGAACAGGCCCACCGTATAGAGAGGTACCAGCAGGCGCTTGACCCGCTCGAGCAGGTACTGCCCGGCAGTTCTGTGCCTCAGCGAGTAGCGGGTTGCGAACCCAGCGACCAGGAAGAACATCTCCATAAACCAGGCAGCGACAAAAAAGGTCCTCAGAATCGGCAGGATATCGCTCTGCTGAGAGACCGGGACCTTCAGGTGCCAGCCTTCATTATCAAAAAAGCGGCTGCAGTGGAAAAGGAAGACCAGCAACATCGTGATCACCCGCAGCCAATCGACATCGTAGCGGCGCTCCTTCATGGCATT
>Ga0315268_10000514_pt1 | contig 45074 bp, 43 predicted proteins | sample C1_top_MG_FD_204535 | JGI IMG/M metagenome (GOLD analysis project Ga0315268, IMG submission 204535) | Sediment microbial communities from Yellowstone Lake, YNP, Wyoming, USA - C1_top | ecosystem: Environmental > Aquatic > Freshwater > Lake > Sediment | place: USA: Wyoming | collected 2017-08-01 | reverse complement strand
CTTGTTGTCCCTGGTTTAGAGGATGTTGTGACGTGGCATGAGCGTGATTTGACGCAGTCTTCTACTGAGCGTTACATGCTTCCAGAGGTTTGCATACTGGTTGATTATCAACTTTTCCTGATGATGAACATCGTGGCTAACTTGCGTGTTGATGAAGAACGTATGTTAAAAAACATGAAATTAACCCAAGGACGCGCCATGTCTGAAGCTGTAATGATTGCGTTAACAAAGAAGGGTGTAAACCGTCAAGAAGCTCACGAGCTGTTAAGAAAGCTGACGATAAAGAGCGAGGTTGAGAAGCGAGAGTTTAAAGAGGTTCTTCTTGAGGATAAATTTGTACGGCGAAAACTGAGCGAAAAAGAGATTGCTGAGGCTCTAAAGCCGAAGAATTATCTGGGAACAGCAAAACAGCAAGTAGTGCGCATGGTTAAAAAGACTATGAGAGAGCGCAGGGCAAGGGGGCTAGCCTAGTATTCTGTTAGCGCTTTCTGTTTCCACGCTTCTTCTTTTTCGAGTTTTTCCCATATTTCTTTCTTCACGAAGCCGCCGACCTGTTCTTTAATCTTCTTTGCAAGTTTGGGTCCTACGAGTGGCAGGTTAATCAGACTTTCAATCGGCGCGTATTTTATGTCCTCTATTGTTTTGTATCCGGCGTTGTGTAGGATGCGTCCGCGGACTCTGCCAACTCCTTCTAATTTGACTACTGGTAATAGTTCTTTTTTTACTCCTTTTTCGATTCTTTCTCTCAACTCGTTCGTTAGCGGCAAGATTTCCTTGTTACCAAAGAGTGTCGCCAATTCATGCGTGGCGTAGAGCAGCCACTTCGCGTTTTCAATCGTTCTGTAAAGGTCACCCGGTTGCGTTCTGAATCTCTCAATTATCTGGTCTTCGCTCATTTCTTCAATCCATGCCTTCAGAACCATGGCTGTTTTGATTTCTCCAAGGTACTGCTCGTAGACTATGTGGTCTTCCCACATGTCTGGCACATCAATCAAAAACTCCTCTTTGTGTTCTTCCATGAAAACTGCTATCTCATCAAGTTCCTGTGAGAACGGTCTGATTATTGGACCCATGTCGGGCGTGTGAGCAACCATCTGCAATAGGCTCATGTCAGTTAGATACATTGGTTTTCGCTTCAGTGCGTCGCAGATTATGACAGCCGAAACAGGGTCAATGTAAAGTTCGCTGACGCGCTTCCCAAACTTCGTAGCCAAAATGTTCTCGCCGTCAACTTCAATCATCTCCTCTTCGTAAAGGTACTTGAGAATCTTAGCTATTATGCCCGAAATCGCGTTCATCTCATACTGGTGCGCATAAAAAGTTCTGCTGAAAAAGTCATAGATTCCACGTTCAGTGTGGGCGAAATCTGCCGCGATTGTTGCCAGCACATGTCCCCTCATAATTCTTTCTACGGCAAGTCTTGACCATATCCGCTCGGGATGCGCCAAAATGTAGCTCTCCATCAGATAGTCTGCTTCATCATCGGTTTTGGCTATCAGCACTGCTTCGCCTACTTTGTCGTACTTTGGTCTCCCAGCTCTGCCAGCCATCTGCTTATACTCTAACACGCTGATTGGGTACCATCCATAACCAGGCTCGTACCGTCTGTAATCTTGGATTATAACCGTTCTCGCTGGCAGGTTTACGCCAAAAGCCAACGTTGGCGTGGCTGTTAAAACCTTAATCTTTCCTTCTCTGAATGCGTCTTCTATCAGTTTTCGGTGTCCGCCACCTAGACCAGCATGATGGAAAGCTGTACCACGCTTAACAAGCTCAGCTAATGACTCGCTTATTCTTGTCTTTTCGCCAGTTGCCATGATTCTGTCTGCGATGTGTTCCAGAGACCGTGCCATGGGCTTGGATAAGACTTCTTCGACTTCGTCTGCGACTTTCTTTGCAAGCATAACTGCGCTCTTTCGAGTTGAAGCGAAGATTAGTGCTTGACCGCCAGACCTAACAGTGTTTAGCGCCAAGTTTATGGCTGTGCTCTTTGTTTTCTTCTCTATTTTGCGCGCTGCGCCGTCCCTGAACTGGATTTCCTCGTGTAGCAGAACTCCCTCTCTTAGAGGGATTGGTCTCCACTCGGTTGTGACATAGTCAGCCTTAAGCCATTCGGCAATTTCCTCGACATTGTTTATAGTCGCGCTTAGAGCCAAAACTTGTATGTCTGGATTTATTTGCATCAGCCTTGCCAAAACAACCTCGAGTGTTGGACCTCGTTCAGCTTCGTTTAACAAGTGAACCTCATCTGCGATTACTAGCGAGATTTCGTCCATCCATTTGGCTCTGTGTCTTAGAAGCGAATCCGCTTTCTCGTTCGTGGTGATGATTATGTCGTAGCGTTCCAGCCACGGGTCGCTGCTATCAAAGTCGCCTGTGCTCATGCCTATCCTAATACGGGTTTCATTTCTTTTCTCTACAGGAGTGTACTTTTTGAATTCATCAAACTTTTCGTTCGCCAAGGCGCGTAAGGGTGTTAAATAAACGATTTTTCCGTTTTTCTCTAATATGTGTTTGAGGGCGCAAAACTCGGCAACCAAGGTTTTTCCAGAGGCTGTGGGACTTGCCAGAACAAGATTTTTTCCTTCAAGCGCTCCAGCTTTTATAGCCTCTTCTTGAGGCGGATAAAGCTCGACGATTCCAGACCTAATCGTTATTTCTTTGACAGGTCCAGGTATCGGCAAGTCTGTTACTTTCACCGGAATGCGCCTTTCTCGTTTCTCTTACAATTGCAATTTACCACATCAACGATTATAAAGTCTTATATGCAGGTCTTGAGCGACTTTTTGGGTTATGTTTTTCTATTAGGTGAGTGCTACTAAGAAATATGGAGCGCAACTTATCCAGAGAGATGAGTTAGGTATGGTTGAAAATGTAAAGGAACTGCTCAAAGCGCACGAAGGCATAAAACGTGAAGTCTACTTGGACATCGAAAATTCAAGCATTGTTCCACAAGAAGTAATTGATGCAATGCTACCCTACTACAACCAGCGAGCGTATGGCAACCCGACACTGACGCATAAACCAGGCTGGGAAGCGTTCGAAACAATAATGGAGTCAACACAAAAAATAGCCACTTTTCTTGGATGCAAAACACTTGAGGAAATCAACTTCACTCCAGGAGAAACAGAAGCCAACAATCTGGCGTTAATGGGAACAGCATCAAAAAATAAGGGCAAAAAGATTGTGATTTCGGAAATCGAACCCATAAGCATTTTGCAAGTGACGGAAATGCTGCAGAAATACGGATTCGCAACAACAAAGATTCCAGTCAACACAGAGGGTTTCATAAACCTTGAAAAGTTAGGGGAGGCCGTTGATAGGGAAACGGTTCTCGTAAGCTTATCGGCTGTAAACCACGAAATCGGAACGATACAACCGATCAAAGAGGCACTAGAAATAGTTAAGGACAAAAACCCCGAAGCAATTTTCCACACAGACGCTTCAGACGCCTATGGCAAAATTCCGTTGAACGTGCAGAATTTTGATGTGGATTTAGCAACCATAAGTAGCTACAAAATTTTGGGACCGCGAGGCATAGGTGCCCTGTATGTAAGGGAAGGCGTTAACGTGGAAAAAATTCTAGAAGGTCAGATAGGAACGCAAAAACTCTGGCCCGGCGTAGAAAACACGCCTCTGATTGTTGGTTTCTCAAAAGCATCTGAGCTTGCCTTCCGAGATTTCGAAGAAAACGTAAATCGTATGAAAAATCTCCGAGATGAGCTGATAGACGGAATATTTAAAGAAATCCCAGATGTTAGACTCAACGGACCCAAAGGCGACAAGAGAGCTCCAGACAACGCGAACATCAGTTTTCTCAGATGCGAAGGAGAAGCACTAACAATCGAGCTGAGTCTTAACGGTGTTTACGTCTCCAGCGGAAGCGCATGCACAAGGCGCCTTCTTCAACCAAGTCACGTTCTCGTGGCCATAGGCAGGAAATTCGACGAGGCTCACGGCAGTTTATTAATGAAGGTAGCGCGTTATCATACGGAAGAGGACATAGACTATGTTCTGGGAGTGTTTCCCAAAACCGTTGAAAGAATTCGGAGCATCACTGGCTCCACAGGAGTTGAATAGGCATGTCGCGAATGCCCCTACCCTACAATCCTAAAGTGCTCGAGCTGTTCAGGAATCCGAAAAATCTGGGAAAGATGGAAGACGCCACTGTGGTGGCAGTTGCCGGGAACCCATCATGCGGGGATATGATAACCTTCTACCTGAAGATAAACGACCAAGACGTTATCGAGCGGGCGTCCTTCGAGAGTTACGGCTGTGCCGCGAACATCGCCACTTCGAGCGTAGTAACAGAGATGATTAAAGGAATGAAGATTGAGGATGCGTGGAAAATCTCCTGGAAAGCCGTTGCAGAGGAAGTCGGCGGACTGCCTAGCATAAAGTTCCACTGCGGCATCCTAGCCGTTGGAGCGCTGAAGAGAGCGATCAGAAAGTACTACAAAAACAAAGGACTTAAGCCCGACTGGCTACAGGAAGAGTTGAGTTTTGAGGAAAAACAGGCGTTGGAAGAAGAGGAGCTCGCAAAGGTGCTCTCAAAAAGAATGAAACTCGAGGAAGAAAAGTAATGTTCGACCCGCACAAGATTCGCGAAGATTTCCCGATATTGAAACGAAAAGTAAACAATCATCCCCTAATCTACTTTGACAACGCTGCAACTTCACAGAAGCCAAGACAAGTGATAGAGGCGATAAAGGATTTTTACGAAAACCACAACGCTAACGTCCACAGAGCGGTCCACACGCTCTCTCAGGAAGCTTCTGAACTTTATGAGAACGCGCACGAAGAAGTTGCAAAGTTCATAAACGCAGAGGGTATGGAAGAGACAATTTTTGTTAGAGGCACAACGGAAGCGATAAACCTTGTTGCCTACTCTTGGGGTCTTCGTAACCTCAAGAAAGGCGACGAAGTGGTCGTGTCGCTGATGGAGCACCACAGCAACATCGTACCATGGGAGATTCTGGCAAGCATAAACGGGTTCAGCCTCAGATATGTCGGAGTGAACAATGATGGAACCCTAAACTACGAAGACTTCGAAAACAAAATTTCTAAAAGAACCAAAATCGTCTGTTTCAGTCACGTTTCAAACGTCACTGGTGTCGTAAACGACGTAAAACGAATCGTGAAAATCGCGCATGAGTATGGTGCATTGGCGCTTGCGGATGGCGCCCAATCAGTTCCACATCTACCCGTTAACGCTAAAGATTTGGACATAGATTTTCTTGCGTTTTCCGGGCACAAAATGCTGGGTCCAACGGGTATAGGTTGTTTATATGGCAAACGTGAGCTTCTTGAGAAGATGGCACCTTATCATGGCGGAGGCGAAATGATAAGAGAAGTCTCCTACGACCCGAAAAAGAAGCGTTGTTCGATTTCTTGGAACGATCTGCCTTGGAAGTTTGAGGCTGGAACGCCGAACGTGGAAGGCGGTGTTGGGTTGATGGCGGCAATAAAATACTTGAAGAAGTTGAGCATGGAGAATGTCAAGGCACATGAGTGCGCGCTTACAGAATACGCTATGAGACGTCTAGAAGAATGCAAGAAAGTCAAGATTTATGGACCAAAGAACCCATCCGTCAAATGCGGAATAATTCCTTTCAATGTTGAAGGTTTGAGTTCGCATGATGTCGCGTTATTCCTTGACAACTACGGAATCATGGTGAGGAGCGGCTTCCACTGTGCTCAACCATTGCATCAGATATTCAAGCTGAACTCCTCAACAAGGGCGAGCTTCTACATCTACAATACCCGCGAAGAGATCGACCAATTCGTGGAAGTTTTGAAGGAGATCGAACAGGTTTAATGGTCGCCATTGAAGATTACGTGGCTAGAATCGAAGAAACATGCGGAGCAGAAAAAGACTTCATCGTACTTTTTAAGTATGACAAAAAAGATGAGGCAATCGCAAAAATCTTGGAGAAAGCAAAGAAAGAAAAGGCAATATCTACCATAATTTTTGAATTGACCTTCAAGAACGTTTCTTTTCGTCTGTATGGTACAGGCAAGGCTATTTTTCGTGATTTGAAGGACAAAAATGCGTTGCAGAGTATTTTGACTGAACTTCTATTGTAATTGTGCGAATTAATCCTATGTATTGAATCGTGAGAAGTAAGATTTAAATCAAATCCCACACACTTTAACTATTGAAAACACAGAGGGAACTCTTTTGCCAGAAGAGAAACAGAAACTGACAGAAAAGCCACCGGTCGCAAGTGCAGTCGGCTTCGGATTCCAAGGCGGAAAAAAGAAGAAAAGCGAAGCCGTCTACATGGTGGAAGAACTAATGAGGACCGAGCTAAAAGACACAAGGTTGTCTGTCTCGATAACGAAAGCCGCAAATCTAGACTCACCTTCTCACACCGAACTTCGGAAGAAATACCACATAGACAAGTACGACCTACATCCCGCGTATGTTTTCCCGGGTTCCCAGCAGTCGTTAATACCACGCGGCACCCCAGAGTACATAGACAAAGGCTTCAACTATGTCGAAAGAATCGTACGCGCTATCTTCCATTTCAAGCAGTGCGCGCTGATTGGTCCCAGCGGTACCGGAAAAACCCACATAGTCTACTTAGTCGCTGAGCTTTGTGGTCTGCCCATGTGGGAGATTAACTGTGGTTTGCAGACATCCGCATACGACCTTTTTGGAAGATACATAGGTCTCGGGAAAGAAAATTGGATTGACGGACAGATAGTTATGTGGTGCAGAAACGGCGGCATCCTTTACTTAGACGAGGCGAACATGATGAAACAGGACATAGCTACGAGGCTAAACCCAGTCCTGGACACTAGGGGACACATTGTTCTGACAGAAAAGGACAACGAGATAATTCAAAGACACCCGTACGGCTATCTGATAATCTCTATGAACCCCTTCTCCGCAGAGTTCGTTGGAACAAAACCATTAAACGCCGCCTTAAGGCGTCGAATGTCGGTGTGGATAAACTTTGACTACCTGAGCATAGGTGACAAAATATCCCCCGATGAGGTGGAACTGCTCATGAAAAGAAGTGGTGTCGACGAAAAAACTGCCGAAAAAATAGTGCGCGTTGGCGCCGAACTCAGAAGACAATACAAGAATGGTGACCTGCCATACGGTCCATCACCTGGAGACTTAATCAACTGGGCTACTTTAGTTTCTGATGGCTGTTCACCCATAGAGGCAGCTGTAGAAACAATTGTGGGAACGACAAGCGACGACACGGAGATACAGGCTGCCGTGAAACGTATTGTCGAATCCATTTTTGAAAGGTAGATATAGGTTTTAAACCTTGAACTTTTTTGATTTTGCATGGTCTACTGCTCTTCAAATGACAAAAAAGACCTATAATGAACTGAAAATCATTTTTCATGACGATTTAAGATATCCGTACCTCGGAAAAGACAGCAGAGGGTACGTTCTTCATTTGATTACTCCCAGACGATTAGACGGTAATCATGTTAGTTTTCAAGGAATAAGATTCAGCCTTCAAAATCCAACTCATAAGAAAATCATCTGGTACCTGTTTAAGGCGTCTGTCTATCACCTAAGCCTACATTCACAACTATCAAACTTTTCAGTCTATACTAAATGGGCGCGAAACAGGTCTCTTAACCTATCAACATTTATCATCAGCCTGCTCGAAGACGCTGTGTTGACCCAAAATTTACGGCGATCGTTTCGTCATACGCTTCCAGAAATAGCGTATGCAAACACCATTTCTTTCCTTCGAATTAAAGACATCCAAAAACTTCCAAGCGATTTGTCACGGATTATGACTTCGGTACTCCTGAACTACAATTTAGGTAAAGTTAAGGGCAGCATGAGTAACGGATTGCTCACGGATGTTGAGGCAATAACGTCTATCCTTAGAAAATTGAATGAAAGCCCAACTGTTGACGACAGAATGGATGCAGCCACCAAAATCTATGATGCGCTAGCTGTTTATGGAGAAGTCTTTGAAGTTCCTTCGCTTTTATACACAGAAAGCCATGGAGCAAATGATCTTTTCTATGAGCAGGATGTACTAAAAGAGGAGGAAATTCATCAAATCTTAGTTGAAGCTTTGACAGCTATTAGTCCGGAAACCAGTAATGAAGAACAACAGAAGGACATTGCGCAAATCTTGAAGGAAACCGATGCACACCAAGCCCTGACAGCATGGCAAGAGCGAGAGAACTCCAAGTTAAAAATCTTGAAAGGTTATGTTGAAATAGGCAAGGATTCAAGGTTTGAGGATTTCGAGTTTCCAACGGAAGATTACGTCGAATTTCAAAGGCGGAGGGAAGTTTTAGGCAGCCCCATCAGCCGTATACTATACCGATTGAGGCTTCTGAAAAACGTTGGTGGCGAAGATTTTCGACAGGAGAGCGGTTTTGTTGATCTGCAAGAAGCCATACAGGTTATTGCAAGCAAAAGCCAGCGAACCGACATTTTTGCACGGGAAGAGCTTCAGACAAGAGAGGACGCTTGGTCCATCCTTATCGATGCGAGCCACAGTCTCAACATGTTCAAGGGCGAAGTTCGCGGCATAGCCCTGTGCTTAGCTGAAGTTGCGAAAATGCTTATCTTGGATCAAAACTCTTGGGGCATGTACGCGTTTAACAACAAGTTCTACGTCATCAAGGATTTTTCTGAAAAGTTTGATTCACGTGTAAGAGCGAGAATTGGTGGTTTGTCTCATGGAGGCTTGACATACTTGCCTGATGCAATTTTGCTCGCAGCGCAAGCGTTGACTAAGCGCATAGAAGAGGCCAGAGTCTTGGTTGTGGTTTCAGACTTCTTTCCCGCTGGTTATGAAGGGGCTGAGGAGAAACTGAGAGAAAATATCAAGAAAGTTGAGCGCATGGGTCTAGGCGTTATAGGGATTGGTGTTAACAGTCGTGCAGTCAAAGAGTACCTTCGTAGCAACTGTGTTGTTGAAAGTCCTTTCGATTTGATGAAGAAGTTTACGAAAACTTTCATGGAGTACAGTTCTGGATAGGTCTTGCTAGGTTTGTTTTGCGACTGAGAAGTCGGCTAAAAACTCGAATTTTTCTGTAGCTTCTATGTCCTTCTTTGGTTTAAACACTATTTTTTCTGGCACGCCATCGTGAATATAGATCACGTAGAGCACTTCTTTTCCTAAGCCGTACCGTTCTAAATCAACCACGGAGTTTTTGGCTTTTTCCAGTTTGTCAATTTTGTCCTTTAATTCTTCAGTTGCCTCAAAAAGTATCTCCGCTTCTCCCAACTCATCAGCATTCAGCATAATATCTTTGAACTGAACCCATTCTGTGGTGGAGTTAATCTTTTTCTCTCCTTTCTTGCTTCCTCTTCTGCCCCCAGCTCTCAAAACCTTTTGCAACTCCGCAGTTTTTTTCATCCGATCCGGATTTTTGGCAGATTCTGGATTTCTCAGGAGGCTTCCTAACCATTGGCTGTAATCCTCAAGCAACGGTTTGTACTGAGTGATTTCCGCTTCTATACATTCTCGAACTTCTTTGAGCGAATAAAACGTCCGGATTTCGGTTAAAAGGTCTCCCAAAGCTCAACACCAGCAGGTTTAGCCCTGATTTTCAGGTTTTATTGATTCCTTTACAACATCCATTTGTCCTTCTTCTTTAGGTGACGCAGCCTCTTCTTTGCTGCCCACTATGGCTTTGGCGACACCTTTCAATTCCTTCCTTACTCTTCCAAAGAAGTTGACTCTCGTGCTTGTCTTCTTTCGATACAGCATTATCACTTTTGCCAGTTCGGGCATTATGATCCACATGACGGCCATAACAATTTCAGGAGGGTACTCCGCCAAAAACGCTGATGACACGTCGCCTTTCTCATGAACAAGTATTAGATGACCCTCATCGTTCAAGATTATCTTCTTCACATTCTTTCGGAGCGGCACATCCTGTGGAGGAATGTTGAAAGAGACATTAAGTTTCTTTAGAATCTGCTTAAGAGACGCACAGAGTTCATTCATAAGGCTGTTTTCTTCCATTAAAAACTCGCTCAGCTGCAGAGTCTCTTCGCTTATGCTTTTCAGAAGTTCCTGCAATTTTTGTTCAATCTCAACTTTAGATTTTTCAATCTCCTTTTCGTCTAAAATTTCGCCGCTTTCCTCGGAGATATTTATGGGATGGAAAAAGTAAGCCTTTTCTGCCACTTCGTTTTGATTTTCTTCCTTTGACGGCGGGTTTTCTGCGGTTGGTTTGGGTTTTTGGGGAGCGTTTTTTTCTTCCATTAGCATCTACCCTAATATTCTTCGATGGTTTGGGCTACGCAATGTAGTCAGATTGTTAAAAGATAATAGGGTTAGTATGTTGTGAACTGTTACGCACTAACCGACGATTATCATTGATAATGTGGTCTGTGGGGCTTAACAAAAAGAAAAGCAATTGCCAAGTATAAGAACGCGCCAAATGCTTGACGCACCAGATCTTGAGAACACCAGAACCAGCTCGCGCCTCCGCTGAAGTGCATCCCCGCAACGAACCATGCGAATATAACATCAACAAATGGTTCAACAACAGCGGCTGCCTTCTTAGGGAGTTTTATGACATTGGAGTCCAGACTTAACGTTACGTAAACTGGCAAATTTGCTAACATAACAAATAACGTAAGCCCGGGAGATATGCCAAAACTTTCCATAAAAGCTCTCGCGTATGGATTAGCTTCCTCAAAGGGTGCGTGGCAAAATACCAGCGTTGAAAAATAGTCGAATAATATGAAAGAAAAAACTAGGGCGATTCTTTTTTGCCAATGGGTACCTCTTGGAAAGAAAAAGCGTTTTGGACTAAGTACAGCAGCTAGTTTGCTCTGCATTCCCCTTTCTCCGTCAGCTTCTCCAACTCTATTTTCAAAAGTACATGGTTAAAAAATTGTCGATTAAACCAGCCCAGAACATGGATTCTTAATTCATATTTTGAATTCAAAAGTATAAAATATAAACTTAGAAGAATCGGATTCTGCCTCGGAGTTAGAATAAGGAGTAAGGCTGGTAAGAGGATCAAAATGGAATTGTCGGTCGAAAAACCCGAAAACATCATGAAACTCTACGACGAGAATACGGGATCATGGAGATTCGTTAAAACAGACAAGGGTTTCTCCAAATCCATTGAGACCATAGAGAAAACCCTGTATAGGCTTGGCTTATCGAAGAACGAGATAAGAGTTTACGTCTATCTCGCAAGGTCAGGCGAGCGCAAAGCAAGTGAAATTTCTGAGGCACTTTCTCTTCACAGGACCGAAACGTATAGGATTTTGCGCGATTTGGAGAAAAAAGGGTTGATATCGTCTGTTTTTGAGAAGCCTTTAAAGTTCATAGCTACCCAGTTTGAAAAGGCATTGGACACTCTTATCGAAACCAAAAAAATGAAAATAAATCTCTTAGAAAAGAGAAAAGCAAGCCTAGTCGATATTTGGCTTTCTCTTCCCAAACCGGAAACAGAAAGCGAACGAAAAGAAGTTTTTCAGATACTGGAAGGCGAGGAGCAGATCAGTCTAAAAGCGGACGAGATACTTAACAACGCTGAAAAAGAGGTTTTCGTCTTTACATCCGAACTTGATATCCCAAACTTTTACCATTCGGGCCTCTTAGATAAGCTTGAAAAAGTATCAAAGAAGGGTTTAGATGTTCAGTTGTTGACTAATTATTCTCCGAAGAGCTGTTTTTTCATCGAAAAAATAAAGCTGAAAAAGTCCAAGTATTTGCTTTCAAACGTTGAGGAACTCCCAACCTTTATCCTCACTGATGATAATCAATTAGTTCTGTTAATCCGAAAGAACAATGGAAAGAAAAGAGTGGCGGCACTATGGACTAATTATGATGCTTTTGTGAAAGCGTTAAAAACGCTGTTCATGGAATTATGGAATAACAATGTCTAGGTTTTCCTTTTAACTCTGTTTTTCACTTCCTGCAATACGACTCTTGCTAGCGTTCTGGCGTCCCTGTCTATAATCATTAATAATACTAGGTAAATGATTCCGCCGATTGCAGTCATGACTAGGGTTAGAAACAGTGTTGTCGGATGCGGAATTACAAATAGGAATGCTGCCATAACGGCTGAAGCAAAGCTGTAATTTGCTATATTTTTCCACGGGATTCTCACCCTAACTGTACTGCGTACGAGTATGTATAAAACTACAAACATCGCAAAATGTGCTGTTGTGTTAACCGCGGTAACGTACGTCGCTACCAACAACGGCTGGTCTTTTGCAAGATTGGTTAGAAGGTAAAATATAGTTGGCAAAGTTATTGCAGAGTGTGCGTAAGGTAAGGAAAAGGCGATAAATAAACGGCTTTTCGCAACTTGTTTGAATGGTATTTTTGCATGCTCATCAACTCTTTCCATTCCAAAGAGTACATAACTATAGATTGAGGAGATTGTAAGAATTAGAGAATCCACGGCTAGTATTACCATAACTGGTACAGCGACATCGTAACTATAATCCTGTATGACAAGAAAAGAGTCTGCCAAACCTATAGCTCCAACCGTCATCGGAATAGCGAACATCAAGACCATTTTTAGCGAGGTTGTCGCGTCTTCCAAGTTCCTTTCAGCTAAGAGTTTTGGTTGTAACGCGAAAGCTAGTAGGGAGGAGTATGTTACTACGGTCGCAACGAGTATTGAGGCTGTGTAATAGCCAGACGCTTTTTCCCCTCCGTATAAAGACATCATCAGAAAAGCGGATGCCGCGATTCTGTCGCCAACCATATTGTATAAGTTAAATGTGGAACCCTTCATCCATTCTTTTACATAACTGAGCACAACATTTTGTCGTAGCTCCTTTAGTATCATCTTGAAGTAAAAGAATGCCTTGATAGCGAACGCTATCACGATGCTTGTCATCGCTCCTAAAAGAGATTGCCGAAGTAATAATATGAGAACAAAGCCTAGCAAAAGTTTGGTCACATCACCAACTATTAAACCGTATCCAACAGTCTGCGGCACTTGGGCTTGCAGGCATGCCTCTAGAACAGCGATTAGATAGGTTTCGATAATTTGTGCTGCCGCTATACTATAAAGTAACGTGTAAGCTTCTACTTTGAATGCAGATGTGATTATCGGAATTAACGCTATGTAAATAATCGTAACAATTGTAGCAATCATCGTGTTTGCTAAAATGCCCGTTTTTGTTGCCCCCTCCTTCTCTCTGGCAACAAAACGCATAGTCCAGAATGGAACCACTCCAGATAACAATGTGAAATATGGGAGCACGATCAAATTGAGGTTTCCCCATATTCCATACTCGTCGAGTGTTGTAGTGCGCGTGATGGAGCGCGCGATCATTAGATTAAATGCTAGTCCTGTGGCTACACTCACCAGTTTTGCTGCAAAGAGTATGATTCCGGAGTATTGGAGCGAAATTTTCCTTTTTGCCATGTGTACACCTTTCTGGCTTATTGTGGATATCTTAGGTTTGTAATTTATCTTGTGCCGGGTTCAAAGTTAGCCTAGCCTTCATTTTGGTTCTGCTTATCCAGTTGTAGACTGGTATTAGCGGGTATTTTATTGACTGTGGAAGGATGTCTTTAATTTCTCTGTGCAATCCTAGTTTTGTGGCTATTTTGCCTTTTTCTGTTAACGGTATGTAGTATCGTGTCAGCGGGAATCTGTTGACTCCGTTGCTTTGTTTGAATCTGTCAAGCGATGGGTGGTTTCCCATTCTGCCATACATGAGCCATTGAATCTGTTTGTTTGCGCAAACTTCGACAGTTTTCGCAACCAGTGCGTTGTTTACCGCCTTGTCCCATTGTTTCTGTAGAGAGAATATATGGGATATGATGGCGATGTTTTCGCCATGCACCAACCGTATGAATCCTACGAGTTCGTCTTGAAGATGGGCACCAATGATGGTGCAATTCTGTAAAGAAAACATTGCTCTTTTTACTGCTTCTAACGAGATTCCATAGTGCGGGAAACCTCTCTCCTGCCGTATCGGCGTTTCGTTGTATATTTTCCAAATACCCTCCGCCAATTTTTCATCAGGCTCAGCAATTTCCGTCCTTATTCCGCATTTTTCTGCTTTGCGAATCATGTTGCGTGTTTTTTTACCTATGCTTTTCCACCATTCATCATAGCTTGTTACGTGCAGAAGACCAATATTGTCGCTTGATTTTATCCAAACTTTTGGGGGGTTCGGGATTGTGTGGCACCATCTTCTCTCTATGAAAGTGAATATGTCCACTCCTCTTTCTCCAAGTTTCTCAACGAGTCTTTCCTCAGGAATTACATCTCTCTCATATTCTTTCGTGTCTCTTGCTATTTTGAAGAAGGTTTTTTTGCGGATTTCTAGTGTTTCAACATCCTTGTCTATATCCAAGATTTTTCTCAGTGTCTCGTAGTATGGTCCTCTGTAGTTTATTTTGCCCCTCTGGAAGAGCCATATTGGATGGATATGTAGAACGTGTCCTCTTGCAACGTAGCATTGAGCTATTTTTAACGCCTTTTCATGACTACACGTATAACACAGAACGTCTAAACCCAACGTGGGAAACTGATAAAACGATTGCAGCGGATAGCCTTCGGGGATTTTAGGCGCTTTGGCTTTCCACCGTTTCCACATTATTCTTGCCAGCAGACGCGCGGTCCCATGAACGGTGTAGTAATTTATCTTCTTCCTTGTCATCTCTTCTAGAAGTTTTAGTTCTCCATAGGGGTCGTTCGCGATGTGTAGTGCTATCTCGTGTCTGTCGTTGTCCATCAGTTTTAGCAGTTCCTTGTCTGGAATCGTTTTTGGCGTAAAAAACCAGTAGGCTTTAACCTCTCTTGACGACTCATTAATCATTTTTGCGAGTATTTTCGAGTTTTTCAAGTAGTCTTTGCTGGTTTTTATTCCGAGAGTCGTGCAAATGAAACTTTTTATTCTCGAAGGATAGGGGTAATCAACGTCGATTCTCAGCTTTATCAATGTTGTCTCCGTTCACTATTCCTAAGTGAAAACTTCTTTTCATTTATAAACTCTTTACCACTTCAGCATGATTAAAAGCGGTAGCTATTCTAGGTTCTCAACTGCCATCCTGTACGTCTGGTAAATCGCCTTTGCGGCTTCCTCTATTCCCTTCTTCTCTGTTTCGGAGAGGTCGTCATACAAAGAGGTGCCAATTGACTGTCCGAGCTGGATCGGTGTCCCGACTAAAACTGGCTCCTGTATATCATCAAACTTCATGGGTGTGGCGACGGACAAAACCTCTCTAGTATCCTTTACTATCGCTCTTGTTATGTCTCTGAAAGAGGCTGCTGGACCATACTCTGTTCCTCCAATGTTATCTATGATAAACTTTGATACTGTCTTCATGTAAGATTCTATTTCAGCCTTATTCAAGGTCTTACCTTTCAGTCTCGTGTACTCTTCGATGGGATGTCCTTCTGCTTTGGTGGTTGACCACAATATTATTGCAGCATCGCCGTGCTCTCCTCCAGCCCATCCTTGGATTTTGGAAACGGGAGCACTCAGCGTTTTTGCCAGTCTAGAACGAAATCTCAAGGATTCAAGGTTTGTTCCCGTGCTTATCACAAAGTTGGCTTTTGAATATTTTTTGCAGACCATGGCCATCGCGTCGACAGGGTTTGAGATTACAACATACTTTGCGCCAGGATTCTGTGGCGCGGTAGTCTCGGCTACGTGTTTGATTATTTTCGCGTTCTGAACCGCCAAATCGCGTCGGCTCATTTTGACTCCAGGGGTTCTTGGTTCTCCTGCTGAAATTAGAATGATGTCTGCTCCTGACACATCTTCATCTTTTTCGCAATCGATTATTTCGACATCTATGCCTAAGCTTGCTGTTACATGGCGTAGCTCTTCTGCGAAGGCTAGCGCAAGTCCTGGTTTTGTGTCGCACACGGTCATAGTATCTGCAAGGCCAGCGCACATGATGGAATAGGCTGTTGGGCGTCCTACGCGACCGGTTCCTATCTGGGCTATGTGCAATCTGATACCTCACTTAAAGTGGCACGAATTCTGTTTAAAAATTTTAGCTATGTATGTGTCCTTTTTCGAGTAGGTAATCGCGAAGTGCCTCTTTCCAGTCTCTCACTTTTACGCCATACTTTGGAAGATTCGTACTTTTCAGGGCTGAGAACCTTGGTCTAGGCGCTTTAGTGGGAAAATCGCCTGTCTTTACAGGCTTCAAAGTGGGGTTTAGAGCCATCTCCTTGAATATCTGGCTGGCGAATTCGAACCATGTGCAGTATCCCTGATTTGTTGCATGATAGATTCCCGATGACAACTCCTTTTCTAGCATCTGTTTAATCATTAAGGCAGCGTCTTTTGTGTACGTGGGGCTCATCCACATGTCGTCGACAACACTTATGACCTCGTTTTTCTTCGCTTTCGCTATCATTGTTTCGATGAAGTTTCCTCCCTTGCCACTTGCTCCCGCCGCTCCGAACAAGCTTGCGACCCTCACGACGTAGTGCTTAGGGTTCTGCTTTGTGAAAAGCTCACCTGCTAATTTCGAAATTCCATAAGTGTTGATTGGGTTCGGCGTGTCGTCTTCCGTGTATGGCTCGTTTTTGGAACCGTCAAACACGTAATCCGTGCTTACGAAAACTGCTGTAGCTCCCATTTCCTTAGTTATTGTGGCTATGTTTCTAGCGCCTATCGCGTTTACGGAAAACGTTTTTAATGGTTCGTCTTCGCACTGGTCTGTCTTGTGAAACGCTGCAGTGTTAATTACCGCTTGGGGATGATGCTCTTTCAAAATCAGGCAACTGTTATAGTCAGTTACCTCTAGGTCTTTGTGCGTCAGGCGCACGACTTCATGCTCACCTTGTAGGGCTTTTGCAAGGTCTGTGCCAAGCTGCCCCGTCGAACCTATAACAGCTATTCTCATAAGATAGCTCCATCAACCTCGATTTGCTTAATCAAAGTCTGCATTTCGAGTAGGTGCTTGTACCATTTGACTGTTATCGTCCGCGGGTCTTCTGAGTTCAGTTTTCCTTCTTTGAGAGCATCAAAAACTTCTTTTGCGCCCTCTTTCGGCGTGTATTTCGGTTCGAATTTTATCGCCTTTTTTATCTTGTTGAAGCTTACCCTGTAGCTTCTGTTGTCGGGTGAGCCGTACCACTCGTATGCGAACGGCAGCTTTATTGACTCAGCCACGAGTTTAGCCAGGTCGAAGATTTGAAAGTTTTGCGCATCGTTACCCACATTAAAAATTCGTCCGTTTACAATATCTGGGTCTGACTCCATCACTCTGATGAAAGCGTTGGAGGTGTCCTTCACGTGCACAAAGGGGCGCCACTGTTTTCCGTCTCTCATTATTGGTATTTTGCCGTTCTTGAAGAAGCCTAATACCATTCCATTTATTGCTAGGTCGAATCTCATTCTGTGAGAAAACCCGTAGACTGTGGCCTGCCGGAGTGCGGTTGCGGTGAAGGATTTGCTTGCTAGTGGGAGAACTTCTTTTTCAGCCAGCACATTCGCCTTCGCGTAAGTTGTTAATGGATTAAGACTTGATTCTTCGGTTATTATACCATCTTGGAATCCGTAGACGCTACAAGTACTAGCCAGTATATACTTGGGCACTCCCTGTTTTTTAGAGAGCTTGGCTACCCTGGCTCTTCCCTTATAATTTATTTCCAAGGTCTTTTCCGGTGCAAGCTCGCCGCTTGGGTCGTTCGAGAGGGACGCCAAATCCATGACAGCATCTATTCCTTTGAGAACTTCCGGCTTAAACCATCTGACATCGTCTTGGATCAGTTTTATTTTGTCCGCAACATCCTTAACTGGGTCAGTTCCAAAAAATAGCCTGTCGAGACAGGTTACGTCATGTCCTCTTTCTAATAAGGTTCTGCAAAGAATGGAGCCTATGTAGCCTGCGCCACCAGTAACTAATACCCTCATGGCTCATTGCCTGCCTATTTATGCGGGGGATGGAACCAATCCCACGGTTTTCCAACTCTCGGGTCATTTTTGTTGCCGTTTATTTCTGTCGGGACTATCGTCGGATCGTTCCATGGTCTGCGGACCTCATCCGGATTTTTGTAATCGTATAATCTTGTCACGAAATACACAGTCAATGATGGTTCGCTACTAACCGTTTTTGTTCCATGAAGATACTTACCTGGGATTCTAACGAGTGTGGGTTTCTCGCCGCTGGCAACGATCTCAACCATTCTTCCGGTTTCTTCCTCGTAAGCGCAGATTTTCATCGCGCCTTTAAGCACCAAGAAGTAGTCTATCTGTCCTCTTTGGTGTTTGTGCCACGCTCTTACCATGGCTGGGTAACTATAGCTAACATTTGTTTGTGCTATCCATTCTTCTTCGACAAAATCTTTCCAGTCTTGTCGCAATGCTTCTGTGAAGAAACCTCTCTCATCTGGTATGATGTTTATTTCGTAGACTTTTACTCCTTTTAGTGGGTATTCTTTCATATCTCTACCTCTGAGTAGTCGCCTATGTTCAGTTTGAGGGTTTTGTGTTTTTGGTTTTTTATGATTTTTGCGTTTCTCCCGATTAGGCTTTCTTCTATTCTTTCTGTCTCTTGTACAATGGCGTTTTCAAGGATTACGCTGTACTCGATTGAGCTTTCTATTATTTGCGCGTGGTTTCCCACGCTTGTGTATGGTCCTATGAAGGAGTTTTGCACTATGCAGTTTTCGCCGATTATGCTTGGGCCTCTGATGGTGCTGTTGAATATCTTCGCGTTTTCTTGGATGGTGACTCGCCCCTCGATTTTGCTTTCCACCACTTCTCCCTTCACTTCTTGTTTAACGTATTCATCCAGAATTTTCGCGTTTGCAAACAGGATATCATCCTTTTTTCCTGTGTCGAGCCACCATGTCTTCAGCTTCTCAGCCTTGACCTTGCTGCGTTGGTTTATCATCTCTTGTATGGCATCCGTTATTTCGAGTTCTCCTCGCCACGACGGTTTTATTGCGTCGATTGCCTTGTACACTTTGTTTGAGAAGATGTAGACACCAACAAGTGCTAATTTACTTGGTGGGGTTTTTGGTTTCTCTATTAATTTAACAACGTTGTCTTTGTCATCTAACACCGCGATGCCGAACCTTGTAGGGTCATCCACTTCTTTTAACAAAATAAGAGCGTCTAGATTTTCATTCGTAAACCTATCCACTAAGGCTTCGACGCCCTTACCGATAAGATTATCTCCCAGATACATCACGAAGTCGTCTTCACCGAGAAATCTCTCCGCAGTTCTAACAGCATGAGCTAGTCCGAGCGGTTCCTGCGGGATGTACGTCACTTTGACGTTCCATGGGGAGCCATCCTTAACATAATTTTTGACATCCAGGCCTGTTTCCGGGGCAATTATGACTCCAACGTCTTTTATGCCCGCTTGTGACACATGGTCCAAAACGTAGCCTAAAATCGGCTTGTTAGCCACAGGAATTAACTGTTTTGCGGTTGTAAAGGTTAAGGGTCTAAGCCTGGTGCCTTTACCTCCGCTAAGTACAAGAGCCTTCATGTTTGAAGCCTTCTTCCAATCGTTAACGGTTTGTTATGTTCGGTGAGTTGCTTTTGTGTTTTGTCTGAGTTTCTGAATAAGTCTTTATCAAAGTTTTAATAATTCTTTTCTCTTTTAAGCATTGTACCTGAAGAGGTGTGAAGCTAATCCTCATTGATTAAGGTTCTGGCAGGTAAACCATGTTGATTGATAAAGTCGACTTTGTGATGTGGACAAAAAGTGGTTAGGCTTGCACGGATTAAGGATCAAGTGATGAAAAGTGAAAAAATACGATATCGTCATGTGGAGTAAAAATGGCGAATCATTCCTACCTCACACACTTCAACGCATTGAACAAGTCGTTCCTCACGAGCAGATTGGACAGAAGATTTTTGTTGATGACCACAGCACCGACAATTCTTCAAGAATCGCTAAAGATTTTAACTGGCGAGTGCTAAATTCTCCCTATTATGGAATCGGCTACGCCGCAAACCTAGCATTGGAACATGTCAAAACAGAGAATTTTATCAGCATAGAGCAAGACATTTTGCTCGCTAAAAACTGGTTTGAAGTCATTCCAGAAAGTATGGAACAAGAAAACGTTATGGTTGCTGAAGGCATTAGGATTCCAACTAATCCAATCTTGAGAACGCTGGAACAGTATGCAAACATTAACAGGAATGAACGTTTCCACGTTTCGATAGACAATAACATCTACAAGACAGAGGCTTTAAGAGTGGTTGGAGGTTTTCCAGTAGAGTGTTTCACTTGCACGGACCAAATTTTGTATGAAATTATCACGCGACATGGTGAATGGGTTATCAATAACACGGTTGTCTCAGATCATATTAGACCCAGCGTTTTTGAGTACTACTCGAAACAAATTAGAATGAGTGACTTGTGTTCCCGCACTCCGAACTGTCCAAGTTATAATGCGGATTTAAAAGTGTTGTTTAGAATTTTTTTGACAAGTTTTGGTCGCGGTTTGCTGATGTCACTGAAAACGAAGTGCCCGCATATGTTCTGGGTTTATCCACTTGACCGACTGGCAACGTTGAGAGCGTGTATTTAACCCCATAAGGATGGTTAGAGTATGAGTGAAAAAATCAGAATGAATGTAATTAAACAGAAACCCCCAAGTTTGGTACTACTAAACCCGTGGTTTTACCTGCCATCTTCCGCGATTTCGTTTTACCCATTTAATCTCTTCCAAAACACCCTCTTTGAAATCAACCGAAGGCGTCCACTTCAAAATTCTCTTTGCCTTCTCGAAGCTCAAAACAAAACGCTTCAGCTCTCCTTTCAAGCGGACACGCTCTGGTTGAAAGCGTGAGGCTGAGCCTTCTTCAGGGTTATCATACACGATGTCAAAATTTTTGCCAGATATCTCTATTAGAAAACTTGCCAACTCGCTGATTGACAACCCTGTTCCGCTACTTACGTTAAAAACTTGACCATTGGACTTCTCGTTTTCTATAGTCAACATATGAGCCCTAACAACATCTTTCACATTTACAAAATCCCTTTCCTGTTTTCCATCTCCGAAGACAACAGGAGACTTGCCATCCAGAAAAATCCTTCTTATGAACATTGTCAGCACGCGACCAAACCATTCTCTAGACCCATAGACAATACCATACCTAAAGGCGGTAGTATTCAATCCAAACAGTTTATGATATTGCATCACATAGCGTTCAGCGGAAAGTTTGCTGACTCCATAAGGCCAGTGGGGTTCAAGAGGATGTTCCTCGTTGATGGGGATGTACTTGGCTTCGCCGTAGACGGCTCCTGATGAAGCAAAGAGAACTTTTTCAACGTTGTTTTTCAATGCGGCGTCTAGCACACTAAGTGTTCCGTAGATGTTTATCCGAGCGTCTTTCTCAACGTCCTTTATGCCAGTGTAGACTTCCAGTTCAGCAGCCAAATGGTCTATGATCTTGATTTTTTCTCTACTTACAATCGCGCTTAACCTACTTTTGTTCAGTATTGATTCTTTAACTATTTCCAGCCGCTTGTCCTTGATGTGCTCTAAGTTTTCTAAAGTCCCCGTGGAAAAGTCGTCGATGACAACAACTTTCCTTGTATTTTTGGCCAGATATTCCTCTGTCAGATGTGATCCGATGAATCCTGCTCCTCCTGTGATCATCACGTTTTTTCCGCTAACGTCCATTCCTCATCCCTTCAAGAGAATCAATGTCCCTCAATCATTTTTAGAGTTTTCTGATTCACACTTTAAGCTTGGTTTTCGGTTTCCTAACTAAGCTTTTACGTATAGCCCTGTTCACTTCAAGTTGCCTTGCAGTAGGCTTTTCCACATTCCAAGGGTGTAGGCGTAAGTAGTAAGGGTTAAAAACATTGGAAGAAGAGGATGAGTTCTTACCTTTGGGGCGTGTTTCACAAATATTAGCGGAAAGACTAGCATCAGAAGCCACTCCTTTCTTGTTAGTCCCTTTTTGCTTTGCTTTGCGATCATGTTCCAGTATCCGTATTCATACTGCCTCTTGAGAGTGTAGCGTAGTTTTTCAGGGTGAGCGTGGTAAATCTTGGCTCTTGGCTCGTAAACTATCTCATAACCTCTATCTAGAACGCGCTGTGCCATGTCGACATCCTCCGCGTTATGAAGCTTTGGATTCCACAATCCAGCCTCGATAACTGCTCTTCTAAGGTACATCATTACATTGTTTCCTAGGCGGGGAGACTCTGCGGAGTAGTCTATTAGGCGAGGTATCAGTCTGTCCTTGTTGAGTGCTAGTATGCGTCCTGCCACTGCGCCTACATTGTCTTTCGCGTTTATAGCACCATAAAGAAACTTCAGCCACTCAGAATCCAGAACCCAGTCTGCTCCGCTTATTGCTAAGATATCTCCTTTTGATGCTTGAAATCCCGTGTTCAGAGCCTTTCCTCTTATGGTTACAGGCTCGTAAACCACAATCGCTCCATACTCTTTAGCCACTTTTGCGGTGGAATCCGTGGAAGCGTTGTCAACAACTATCACCTCATCCGGAAGCAAAGTTTGCTTTCGCACAGACTCCAGCAATCTTCCTATTCTTTTCTCCTCATTTCTCGCTGGTATTATCAAAGAAATGTTCAAGGCATGCGCCTCGCCACAAAAAGGATTGACATGGCAAGCAATACTCCTGGAATGAGTGTCGGTCGAGGAATCAGTTCTCTTAGTATTCGTTTTCTCTGTGAGTGTTTTCTTGTTATTGAATCTAGCTTTGAGCTGTATCTTGCTTGCAGTTTTTTGTACGGTTTTCTTGACAGAATCGTCTTTTGGAAAATGCTTGTTAGGGAGTTTGTTTCATCATGCAGTATACAACCATCTTTCGGATCTATCATGCTATATCTGTATCCCGCTGCTTGGACACGGATAAGCATGTCTAGGTCATCACATAAAACGTATTCTGGGCGAAATAATCCTGTTCTTTCTAGAACCTCTCTCTTGAAGAAAAGTGGCTTAGCCACGTTCTCTCTCTGGATTGATATGCACCTTTCAATGTAGGTGTCTGGTTTAAACTTAACTTGCGGGATTCCGACAATGTCGAACCCTTCCCTAAATTTGTTCACACAAGCGGATATCGTCGACGGCGTCATATATTCATCTTCGTCTAAGAACAGAACTAACGAACCGTGACTCTTGCCATAGCCGTAATTCCTTTTTTCAGCCGGGAATCCAGGGAAATCCACGAGTATTAACTCTATATTTCGGTAAGTCTGCTGTTTAACATGGTCGGCGCAAGTTTGTGCCTTCTTCTTGTTGTGAACAGGTATTACAATGGATACCAGTTCATTCTCTAAAGGCATCAGGCTGACAACTCCTCATAAGTCCTCATCAGTTTTGAGATTACAAGGTTATGGTCATGGTTGCTTGCCAGATACGCGTGTTCCTCCTCCCACAATCTGGGTGATGCATTCGCAACGGCTTCCGCAATGGCATCTTTGTCGTTCAAGTCTTTCAGTGGAAAATCCTTGTACTCCGGATATTCTGAAGAAACGTACGCTATCACTGGTCTCCCGGATGCTATTGCTTCAAGAGAAACAACCCCAAGCGATCCAAGTTTGAACCTGTCAATGATTACGTCCGCACTCCAATAGTACTGGTTTAGTTTTTCGTGAGGGATTTTGGGCAAGATGTTTAAACGTAAACCTAGAGAAGAAGCCAACGCCACGGTTCTGTTGAAGTCCACGCCGTATTCAACAATGCTCACATCAACATGGTTCTTGATGTTGCTTAAGGCACGGATAGCTATGTCTGTACCCTTTACTTCCCAATTAGAATCGCTCGCAATAAGCACCTGTTTCTTTTCGCCGTGTTTGGTAATAGGTTTTGGATAAAAATGTTCGGAATCCACTAGATTAGGCAGATACTCTGCGTCTCTTCTGAACTGTCTCGCTGTGTCCAGAACGTCTGGAGTGCTCACAAAAACCTTGTCACACTTACTCAAGTTGTGTCTGACTATTCTGCCCCATAGAGGATGTTTCAAGCTTGTTCTTAAGTCGCTTCCGTGCGCATGTCCTATCAAGGGTTTTTTTCCTAAACGGGCTGCAATGTAGCAGTCTTGTAGAAGATAATGCGCGTGGTACACGTCACCCTTGACTCTTAGAATTTTGTAGGCTAAACCGAAGGTTTTGCTCCAAAGCCCTCTGCTGCGTTTGATATGCTGCTTTTCTATGTTGGGCGGCATGTATTTAAGCAGAGTCTCCCCTACGAAAGCGCAGTCATTGATCATGACGACTTTCATTGCAGCACCAGTAAAGTACAAACCGTACACTACTTTAAATATCTTCAAAATTCGTTAAAGTGTAAGCTGGATGTTAGGTGGTTTTAAGATGAGCATTCGGTTTGTTTAAGGATGCTCCCAATCTCTTCATTAACTCTCTTTGAAGAACATCAGTTCTCTCTTTAACCTTCTCAACTTCCGCCTGAACCGCTTTGTCTTCCATTTCTTTCTTACGCTTCTCGTTCGACTCTAGAATCAAGCGTAAGAATTTCGAATTGTAAGCACTTAGCAGTAGCTCTGTGTTTGGTATCAAGCAGTGTCCGCCGATGACATCCGGATAGTGAAGGGGCTTGTTCAGCCTCAAACGGTGTATGTCTTCAAGCATGTCCAAAACCTCGTTAAAGTCCGCCCCGAAATGTCTTGAAATTCTGTGCATTTCTTGGAAGCAGACAATCATCCAAGCCCTGTAAGTGGTTTCGAAAAGTTTTGCCAGCTCGGTTTCTGTGGAGCTTTTCAGGACTTTGACTTTCAACCCAAGTTTCTCATAGTGTTTGCGAGCGGCTTCGGCAGACTCCTTTGTTGCCCCACCTATGTATTTGCTCCAGAACAGTATGTCTCTCTTCATGGTTTCCAGAGACTTGTGCATTCCGCGTATGGGAGAATTAACTATCGGCTGCTTTGTGGCTTCGTAAATCTTTTGGGTTGTACCTGGCAGTACCGTGCTTTCAATTATCGTGAGCTTGGGTTTAATTTTTCTCATGTAATCTAATGTTGTCTGCACAAACGTTTCTTGCTTTGTGTAAGGATAGCAAACGTGCATCGCATCAACCGTTTTTGGCAGCTCTGTGGTGCCAGTGATTTTTCGCGTTTTTTTCTTGTACGAATCTAACCCGTAAACTTCAAACTTTCCGCTCTCTCTGAAAAGCTCAAATAGCGCACTCCCGACCTCGCCTAAGCCAACAATTAAGACGCTGTCTTTCGGCATGGACGTCACCGGAGAAATCAAAATTGCATTGCGTCACATATAAACTTACATTTTGATGATCGCTCAACATCTTTCAATACTTGCTGCACCTTTCCACTATGTTTGCGATGACATCAACCGGGTTTTCAAGCTTATCCAACAAATGCTTAACGTCGTGTTTTTTGCCTAAAAGCTCCTCTGCGGTTTTCATTGCCTTAGAAGGTACGACCCTAAAAATTGGGAATCCTTTCTCGGCCAAGAATTCGTTCACGTACTGATTGCGAAACACGTCAACTATGATGGCTGGGGTTCCTTGCAGAGCAGCCTCTCGAGTGATAGTTCCTCCAACACCGATAAATAAGTCTGCTTGTGCCACCAAACTAGCGGAGTCGATGAATCCTTTCGGAACAATTAAATTCTTCATGCTCTTACGTTTGTATCTTGAAAGAAACACAACTTTTCCAAGGCGCGTCAACTTTCTCGCCAAAATCGCCAAGTCTATTGTTTCTTTCGTGTAAACAGCTTTCTCCTCAAGCTGCCTAACCACGATAAGTGGCTTACCAAAATCATAACACATCTTGGGTCTAAAGCCTTTGATCCACGCGATTTCGTCCACTCCGTCAAAGCCGGCAATCTTATCCTCGGTGGCGTAGGTCTGTAAGACTTCCTTCGGAATAGCCTTTGAGGCAACTACGTAATTCGACAGAGGTAATGTAAGTCTGTTTACGGCGTCTGCGTGAGGTGCGTCAATGGTTGAGATTACTGGGATTCCCAAGCCAAACGCTACTCTACACTGATCCACGGAGCCATGGGAAATGGCTACTCTTGGCGCGTCCTCTTCGAAGAGTTTGCAGAATTTGAGCTGGCGGCGTGCTCCCTCTTCTAACCTTGTCAACAGGGATTTTGGGTTGTACTTACCGACAACGATGAATTTTTCATTCAAAAACTCTGCTAGAGGCAACGTGTCCGGGTGTTTTCTTGTGGTTAATACGACTTCATGTCGTAAAGTCCGAAGTTTTCTGGTTACGGCCACGCCATACCTTACATGTTTTCCTGTGCACGCGTCATACCATACTTTCATCTCTAACCCTCAGGAATTCACACCCGACCTTACGGGCGGCGAGGTTATCCTCCTCGGTGTTTCCTATGAATAATATACTTTGTGACTGTGTTCCTAACTTTTGTGTTGCCATTTGCAGCTGTTTAACTCTGTCGAGGCTATCTTCTCTGGTTATTGTGAAATCAAAGGATAAATCCAGACGCTCAGTAATATTCTTCACTAGTGCTTTTCCCTGCATCGTTACCAGCGCCTTAGAAGATCCGGAAAGCTTTCGGTAAAGTGCCATTCCTTCTTCATTAACGGTAAAGTGTTCCAAGGCCTTAAGATCGAATTTATCCCAAACGTCAAAAGTCCTCTTTCGTTCATCTTCTTTCAGTCTAGAAATTTTCTCTGTTAAAGGTCTAACCTCCTTTGTCTTCATGATTTTGCTAAATTCTTTGAAAAGTCCATCATAATCAATTGGTAAATGAATTAATGTGCCATCCAAGTCGAATATGACCGCTTTTTTCATCGATACATTTCCCCGAGTATTTTTCCGTCTCTAACAAGTTTCGGCGGCGCGTCAATGTGGCGAATCCAGTATGTGTCCTTCGGCAAGATATCATATTTCGGTATGTTTGGAATTTTTTCGCCGTATGCAAGTTTCACATAAAGGTACGGAATGTTCGCGTAGTAGTCTTTGCGCAAAATCTTGCTCGCGTAAGAAAAGAAAAACGAGGTTGTGAACATTCTTCCCGCGTTGATTTCGGTGGCGCATGGAACTCCTTCGTTATTTTCTTTGAGGTCTACGCAAGCGATTCCCGTGAATTTTGTGTCAATCGCTAACACGGCGTCAGTACCGATTTTGTTAATCGTTTTGTTGTGTACGGTTTTCTGAACAGCGGGCGTGCCTGTTATGCCCGAAGGCGCTAGGTACGGGTAGATGTATTCGATGCGTTCTCTCGCCATTGACGTGACGAGTTCGCCGTTTTTCCATATGCTGTGGAACCCGATGTTTTTTCCTGGCAGGTGTTCTTGGGCGATGAATTCCCATTCGACGTTGCGTGATTTCCAGTAGTGAATCCATGAGAGGGCTGTTTCTTTGTTGTTTGCTGGAGTGCTTCCTCTTCCGCCAGCGCCATGTCTTGCTCTGATCCAAATGGGGCTTCCGAATTCTTCAAGCGCCTTGTCAATATCTTTCTCGTTGCGTAGCTCCCGAGTTTTCGCAACCGGGATGTCCTTGCTGTGCCAGATTTTTGCTGATTCCAACTTGTCTTGGCACGCTTTGACTGCCGCTTTTGATGGGAGAAACGTGTTGACTCTCAGTTTCTCGCGATTTTCTGAGACAGTCTCAACTTCTACGTCAGGCTGCGGGTGCAAAAATTCAATCTTTTCCTTTTCTATGAGTTCGTTTAACTTTTCAATGTATTCGGACTCTTTCGCCTTTGGAACCAGATACTTCTTGTCACTAGGAGCTAGATAAACAAAATATCGGTCGGCTTCGGTTCCTGCGATGAACATTTTTTCTGGTGCTATTCGAAGCGACATTATAAAGTTTATGCCAGCAGGTCCGCCCGCACCAGTAACCATGATTCTTTTCATCCACTCACCCGAATTTCCCTTTAACCCATCCGCTGGAACAATTTTCATGCTTCCTTGCAGTATAAGAAGTAATCAATTTATATTTATTACCAGTCAGTCAACTTTAATAAAGCAAAATCCGTTTAAACCGAAGAGAACAGGAGGGGCCGGTCGTCTAGCTTGGTAGGACATTGGCTTTACGAGCCAAAGGTCGCCGGTTCAAGTCCGGCCCGGCCCACCAACCAAGGTTCTTACATGCTGAATTGAAGTTGTTCAATTGATTGACCTGTGAAAATTGTGTCAATAGCTGTTTCAAGTGGTTTTCAAAGGTTTTACTAAGATTTAAGCCTAATTCACGCGTCTTTTCAACCAGTTCTTTGTCCAGATATAACACGACATTTCGCTTGTTTGACATTTGCGTTCGCACCCGGGCGGATGCGGGGGCGCTTTCTCTGTTATACGTTTGGTCCTTGTAGCAATAGCATAGAAGATTTCTCCGTAAGTGTTATTTTCTTAGTTTGCCAAGTTAGGACTTGGGAAGGAGGAGATAAACGATGAAGGAAATAGTTGCAATCTTAATGATTGTTTCGATTGTTCTTTCGATGTATACAGTATTTACTCCAGAAGTTATTGCTGGCGAAAACGTGATTTTCCAAGATGATTTTGAAAGTTATGCTGTTGGCACGTTCCCTTATGCAGGTGGGTGGAGTATTGTGTGGAATGGTGCTGGCGATCAGTATCAAGTGATAAACGACTCCTATTATTCTTCTCCGACAAAATCGCTTCAGTTGAAGGGAAGAAACAGCTGGAGTGTAGTCGTCAAGAAGGATTTCTCAAGCTCCAGCAATCTGATTGGGTATGAATGTTGGATCATGTCAACAACCGATGCCAGTGGGATATCCAATGGTGGTAGCTTAGGATTCTTTAACAGACCGATCGAGGTGTGGGGCAGATACTACGCCGGAGCTGGGTTCAAGGATGGTTACATCATAAGCGCAAACAATGGAGTTAGCGTGCAGCTTCAGCCTTTTACGCCTTTCACTTGGTACAAGATTAGATGCGTACTTGACAAAACTTCCAGGATTTTCAACATATGGATTGACGACGTCTTGAAAGGCGTGAATCTGGTGGAAGTAAATGATCCAAATGAGATCCTTTCGCTGCAGCTTAGCATGGGATGGCAGAGCCAACTGAGCTATTTCGATGACGTTAAGGTATTTGATGTTAGTGGAACGCCACCGCCTCAGGGCGATATTTGGATAGAAAACATAGAACCAGTTCAAACGGTTTATGGCGTTCCTCTTATTGAAGGCAAATTGACAAAGTTTAGGGTTAAGATAACAAGCACAATGACAACTTGTGAATGGATACATTTCACGCTAAAGTGGGGCAAAAAAGGTGAAGCCCAGAATAGTCTTCCATGGGAAATGCCCATATGGCCAGGCTCTTCAGTTCATTACCTGCCGAACGGGGAAACTATTCGCCCTCAAAAGGGCATATTTACAGCCTCGGCAACAATAGAGGAAACACATAGCAGCGCTAGCACACCAGACATAGAAATCATAGACACTGACGGTTTCAGAGTGTTATACGTCCCTGTGCATTTCTCTGATGAGCGCGACCGGGCCCTCAGTTATGAATGCTTACAGTGGGAGCAACAAAGTGCTGATAAATTCATCTTGGCTACATTTCCTATTTCAGACGAAGAGTATTCATCCGAATTGTATCAGAAGAGTATTGAAATTGAAGTTCCATGGGAATGCGGTGAAGACCTTAGATGGGGCCTTTTCTCAGATACCAGTCATAAGATTGGATACGCGCGAGGTCAGGGTTATGACTGCGTTGTTGGAGTCGTACCATCATATCATGACCCAAAGGACCGCAGTTCAAATTGGTTCAAAAAATGGTTCCCTCGACTCTGTAATGCTTTTGGACAACCTAGCGGCTACTTGGGAATGTACTATCCCGAGAAACTAGGGAGAAATGTTGTATGGGTTGAAGAAGGTTACTGGTATGGCGTTGCCCATGAACTGGCTCATAGGTTTGGGCTAAACGATCATTGTACTACATCTTCGCCTGTTTATGGATACTGGGTTGCAGATGAGCGTCCGATTGGGGTTGAGAGTGTTCCTGAGTATTATTGCCTTTTTGGCAATGCTCAGGATTGGCCTAATATTTGGAGACATCTGCCTCCTGACGCAAAGGAATGGATCTGCCCATCTACATATAATGATCTTCTAAACAAGCTGCCATCCAAGAAAGACCCGGAAACACTTTTGATTAGTGGTTTGGCCTTTGAAAATGGAACAATGTTATTGGATCCCATGTATCACTTTTATCAGGATAGCTTTGCTCCAGATATTCAACTTGGAGAGGACGGAAACTACACTCTTAAATTCCTTGATAGATCTGGGGAATTGCTATCGCAAACAGGATTCAACATGTCATTCGAAGTCTATAATGTAACTGGTTTCTGCTTCACCGTCCCATACGTTAATAATACCGGGCAAATCCAAATCCTTCAGAACGAAACCTTGCTTGCAGACAGAGCTGTTAGCCTGAATGCTCCGAGGGTCAGCATATCGGAACCAAAAGAAGGCGAAGTCTTCAACTCGGGAGAGAACGTCACTATATTTTGGTCCTCATATGATCCAGATGAAGACTCATTGACGTACATGGTCGTCTTCACCCCTGATAATGGATCGACATGGGTTCCCATAGAAATTGAAACAATACAGACAAGTCTGAACTGGATAGTTCCAAACGATCATCCAACAAATCAGTGTAGAATCAAGGTTGTTGCCACCGACGGAGTCAACACAGGCGAAGACTTATCCAGTGGAATGTTTACAATCTTTCGCCATGATGTCGCAACAACACACATTCTAACATCAAAGACTGTTGTAGGAGAAGGCTATGCTTTACCCATCAACATTATAGTCCAAAACAATGGCAACTACACAGAACCCTTGCATCTTAAAGTATACGGGAACACAACACTAATTCACGCCAAAAACCTCACCTTAACAAGCGGAACCTCATCAACAGTCACTTTCGCATGGAATACCACTGGTTGGGATATCGGAAACTACACGTTACGCGTCTTCATAGAACCACTCGCTGGCGAAATCAACACAATAGACAATCAAAGGTACGATATGATACAGATTCTTTCACCCAACGACATTCATGACATAACCATCATAAAACTTACACTCAGCAAAACCATCGCCGGTCAAGGCTGCAATCTAAACATCAGCACCCAAATCCTAAACTATGGAGCCAATGCAGAAGATTTCAACTTAACCATCTGTGTAAATAGAACCATCATCCAATATATACAAACCACAGTGGCAGGCAGAAACTCCACAACCATCACCTTTATTTGGAACACTACTGGCGTTGCTAAGGGCAACTACACAATAAGCGCCTATGCAGGGCCAGTCACAAACGAAACGTACACTACTGATAACGAGCTCGAATACGGTTTGACCCTAACCATTCTTGGAGATGTCAATGGAGACTTTAAGGTTAACTTGGATGACATAACCTCTTTGCTTGATGGTTTCGGCTCAACAATAGGCTCTGATGGATTGTATTGGCACAAGTCATTTTGCATCTACTGTCCACACAGTCCAAACTGTGACATAGACTTGGATGGCAAAATAGCCTTAAGCGACATAACCACATGCCTGGACAACTTCGGAAAAACATACCCTTAGCAAGGGGATGCAAGTCTCTGTGTCATAAGTTTGGTGCTCATGAATTACACATGATGAGAAAAGGGGAGATATCTCCCGTATTCCCGACTGACATAGATATCTCCAATAAATAACGAAAAGACGAGACTTTTAAGGAATATGTCGAAAGTGTAGAACAGAAAAACAAAAAAGAAGGAATAAAAGAAAAGGGAAGTTGTTTTGTGCGTGTTTAGTGGGGCATGAATATGCCTGAGAACACTAACCAAGCTAGGAGTGATTTCGCCACAAAGCTGAGCACTATGTACATTCTTTCGCCGTACAAGTAGTCTTTCCAGCGTCCTACGCCTTTGTACTGTAGCACCATGTTGAGAGCGAAGACCATGAAGAGGATGAAGTAGATAGACACTATTAGATAGACGAATGTTGGCACGTTCTGTGAAACGCTTGTTATAGCCGCTATGAGATATGCGTATATCGCCAGCCATGGTGTTCCGCCAGAAATACATCCGAGAACAAACGGCGACCAATCAGTTTTTTCTGTGAACTGATTGATTTTTTCCATGAGGTATCCGAACATTATCATCATTGCGTTCAAAACGAATATCATCACTAGTGACCATAAGTCCCACACTCCTGCGAATGAAGCTATGAGAAATATCATAAGTGAGCTTGAGAAGGCATATTCGTACCATCGGTAAGGATTCATTCCTTTCTTGAGATTCTCATTGTATGTCTTGTTTTTCACGAAAGCGATTGTGAAATGTGCGGTTGCGGACATCAAAGGGAAGAGAGCGGCACCGACTCCTATGTAGCATATTGTGAACAGAATTTTCGGGTCTGGTGCGATTTGGACAGCGAAGGGGTTGGTGTTGATTATATTGAACTTTAAGTAGAAAGTGTATATGTTTAGGTTGTAGGCTTTGTAAAAGCCCAAAGCCACCATGACTATTCCCTGTACGAAATGAAGAATGCCTGCACCTATGTTGAATCGTCTAAGATAAGCGAAGGATATTGGCGATTTGGCGATTATTTCCTGTCTTTCCTTGTAGTTCATGAATCAGGCTTTTGTTGAAAGCCATTCTTAAAATTTGTCCTATGCATATTGTTCTCAGCCTATAACTTTTCCGCAAAACCAAAAGCCGAGGAAAACAACATCTGGATTCCGCGCCCTTCGAGCGCGCGACTAGTCTATCTCTTTCCAACCTCCTAGTTCTCTTCAGCCTCTTCCAATGTTCTATTGCCCAGCTTATTCCACCATCATCTCACTTGACGAATCTACCTGTTTCAACGTCCTTGATGAACTTCAATAGTTCATAGAAGTATGTCTGCTGGTCATCATACATGCAGATATGGCTTCCATTCTCGCAGACGACAACTCGCGAATTCGGTATAAGTTGGCCCATTTTCTGAATGTCTTCGACAGCCATTGTATCTTGTCGCCCTACGATAAGAAGAGTGGGAACCATGATTTTTTGCAGGTCATTCCATCTGTTCCACTCCTTGAGGTTACCTGTAACAACAAACTCGTTGGGTCCCTGCATAGTATTATAGACATCAGCATTCAAATGCTTGAATGTCCGTGCGATCGGTTCTGGCCAGGGGTCAGTGGTACAGAGGTATTTCATGTAGAAGTTCTTGAACACAGCTTCCTGATACTCAGGTGCATTGTATTGTCCTGCAGCTTCATATTTCTCCCATGTTTCGACTATTTCACGTGGGAACTTCTGGCGAAGCTCGTTGACATACCTGACATATGAGTTAATGCTGGCAGTCATGTTCGATATTATCAGAGCCTTAAGGTGATGCTGATATTTCAAAGCATACTCGATACCGAGCATCCCACCCCAAGATTGTCCGAAAAGATAGAAATTCTCCAGTTCTAGTGCAGCTCTAACTTGCTCGACTTCATCGCGGAACCGATCAATAGTCCATAAGCTCTTGTCTTTTGGCTGATCAGAGTAAGCAGACCCAAGCTGATCATAGTAATGAAACTCGATTCCTTCCTGAGGCAAGAAGTCTTCAAAACACTCAAAGTATTCGTGTGTGGCGCCTGGTCCTCCATGTAAAGTAAGCATCTTTGTTGGGCTACTACCTACTTTTTTCGTCCAAACGCTGTATTTTCCGTCAACTTGAACCGTTTTCACACCACCAGTTTTTACTCCATATTTTGGGTTTCCCATATTCTCACCACATTTCGCGCGTTGGTTTAAAGAGTACATTTCAACTTTTAGAAATCTTCGATTTAATTCTTTATACCATTTCAACTATAATAGCCTAATGACTAACCTCTTTCCAGAATTTCTTATTGTAAAATCCATGTAAGAAAAAGCCAAAAGATGAATTCTGAGTGGTGAGCTCTTCGAGCTCAAAGCCTGTCTCTCTCTAGCCTCTCTGTTGCAGAACAACCACTTAGCATTACCCTATTCGAGCCCGAAACACCCACAATTCTCTTGATTCTGCCACCTACTTTCTATGCATTTTAGGCAATGAAATAGTCTCCTAAGAAACCCAAAACCTCTTCTGGGTTGAAGATGCTGAATGTCGCGTTGCGCAGGGTCTTACCAGTCTTTGAGATTAACCCAGCGGCATCTGTTCCAAGCTTGCACACCATAGCGTTTTCAAACAGTCCAAAAGGCTCAATTTTCACGACATCACGGTTGACGCCCGTTGTCCTTAGCGCAGTCAGAATCTCTTGGAGCGTTGCTCCTATGACTATCAACCTTTCCAGCAATGACTTTGTCCACTTTTTGTACTGATTGAGCTGTTTCTCAGAGAAAATTGCCTCGACGCTGAGATTTCCTTCATCAATATCAGAAATCTTTATGGTTAATGGTAGGTTTTCGCAGAAACCAAAAAGTTCGACAATTTTTTTGAATGCCACTTTTCTTCCGTCAGTTAGTTGTGTCTGTAAACGTTGTATTGGAATCGATGCGTCAACAATCTCGGGTGAAAAGACTCCGATGTCTACGTTGAGTTTGTCTTTGTTTCTATCCATGTTTACTATCTGTCCTCTTATCGTTGAGAATTTCTCTATACTCTCTAAGCGCGCAGGACACAACCCTATTTCATCAGCCAAAAACCGTAGCGCTACTGTCTCGTCTTCTCCAGAAACGACTACCTGAACCCAACCGCGAGACGTGACGCCGCAAGTCTCTGTTTTGACCCTTAGGTCTCCAAGTTTGACCTTTAGGAATTTGTCAATATGCTTGAGGTAAAACCTGTTTTTGGCTTTGACCAGCAATGTCACGGTAGACATTCACAATCGCCAATTATAGCCAACATTTCCTTATGGAGTCTCCATATCCTTGCAATTGAGGAGGGAGGTATCTCCTTTGAAAGGGCATCTATAGTTCTTTCTATTGGCACTTGACGAGAACCCTCAACAAGCTTATCAGCGTACGAGACAATCTTTTCCTCAAGCGTCTGCGGAACGTAAACATCCTTTGGCCATCCCAGTTTCTTCGCCTCACCAGCAGATATCCCGCCGCCAACATGCCTTTTTATAATGGAAATCACCGCGTCTGGCACGCCTAAGGACTTTGCAATTTCTGCGCCTATGATTGCATGGTAAACGCTGTGGGTTCTTGCGCGCCCAATATCGTGTAGAAGGGCTCCTATCTCTACAAGTTGTAAGTCAACATCCAATCCTCTTTCTTCGCAGGCATTCGCGATTTCAACCGCGATATCTCTTACAGCCTCGCAATGTCTTATCACATTTCTTGTGCAGCCGCTTTGGAAGAGAAACTGCAAAGCCTGCTCTCTTGATGGAAGCCTTTCACTCACCCAATTCCTTCCTTAATAGTTCCACTTTCTTTGCTAATACGTGAACAATCTTGCCGTTGTCGTAATGCACTAAGGGCTTGCCGCATGTTGGGCATCGAAAAACAAGCTCCACAGTCTCTTCAAACGGAATTCTCTTGCATCCTGACGTGTAACAATAGTAAAAGTCGTGGTTTTTCTCGTATTCCAGTCGTATGTTAAGTTTTTCGAGAACACGTCTTTTTTGGCTTAATATGAAGCCTTCAAGCTGGTCAGGCTGTAGTCTCCAATGGAATATGAACCATCCTGTTTTTGGGTCGCGCGTTCTTCTTAAACTCACCAATGAATGGTCATAAAGTTTGTAGAGGATTTTGCGGATGGAATTTATCCTTATACCCGTTTTGTTGGCTATCTCATCGTCTGTTATTTCGTCTGCGTCTTTGAGAATTTCAATTAGTTTAATGGCGTCTTCTTCGCCTAATGCCTCTGCGACCTTCATCAGTGTCGCGTCGTCTATTGTTGACAGCATCGTGATCCTTTTGCTCAAACGTTGAACACTCATTTTCTATATAATATATATCTGTGAACTTCAATTTAAATTTCTTGTCTGATTTAATCAGTTTTTCATTAGTTTCTTGCCTCGTTTCTGTGGAATGATCTCCACCTTGGCATCTTCAAAACGTTTTGCTAACTCTTCTCCATCAAAAAAGCGGTCAAGAAAAACGGCTAAACTCGCACATTCAGAGTGAGGTTGATTTCCAATGGCGACATTAAAGTCTGAAACTGTTTTTGAAAAAAACCCTCTTGGAACTTTTTGGCTTCCAACAATGACCATAACGTCTTTCTCTGCAGCCTTGATTCTTTGTAACACATCACTTGTTTGGATGTTTTCTCCATAAGCAGTCAGGTGAACAACTATTCCCTTATTCGCTTTCCACTCTTTTACAGCTTTTTTCCAAGGAGTCCCCATTTCAAAACAGAAGAGACCACCCCAGTTTTTCGTTATCTTTTGAATTGTGTCATTGATTTTTTCGTCTTTTACATCTGACAGTATGAGGCCTGAAGCTCCCAGCGCACGTGCTGTTAAGGCAACATGTGCTGAAAGTCTCGCGTCTCTAAGTGGTCTGTGACCCCACCTTAAGACTACTATTTTGGGCATTCTTTTGCCTCTGCATTCTGTTGGAGTTTCTCGAATCTTCCGTTGAAGTCTTCTACGCGTTTTCTAATTTTCTCTGCAAGCCATGGAATTGCTTCGAAAACAATGTTTGCAGAGTTTTCTGTGTATTGGATTTTACGTACATCAGCGTTTTTGAAAAGCCACGATATGAATGACATAGTGTCGTTTGACAATGGTATCGTGACTGATGCTTGAATATAATTTTCCAGCATTTTAAGTATCTCATTTTTTAATGGGTCGATGTTAGTTTTGTACAGTGCTGATATTGGCACTGGGTTTGGCGCAGTTTCCTTTAGGCTCGTGAATTTTTGATTGATTTCTGTTTCTGGAATCAAATCAACCTTGTTTAGGGTTGTTATTATTGGGATGCCAGACGCACCTATACGTTCTATCGTTTCTAGGCAGACCGCGAGCTTCTTGTGGATGACGTCTACTGATTCACTTGCGTCCACCACTAGAAGTATTAGGTCTGAGTAAATGGTTTCTTCAAGGGTTGAATGAAAAGCCTCAATTAACGTTAACGGTAGGCGGTCTATGAAGCCAACGGTATCCGTTAGAAGGAACTTCTTCTTTGAAAATTCGACAAGCCTTGTTGTGGTGGAAAGCGTTGTAAACAAGGTTGTGTCCACCGGCACCTCTTCTTCGGTAAGAGCATTAAACAAAGAGCTTTTTCCGGCACCCGTGTACCCTGCCAAAGAAATTGACAAAAAGCCTAGCTCCGCTCTTCTCTCGCGATGCAAAAGTCGTTTTTCACGAATTTTCTTTAACTTTTTACGCACAGTGTGAACCTGTTTCTTAACAGCCTCATAATAGACATCTACTTCATACGCACCAAGCCCCATGAAACCAGGCTGTTCTCCCTTTTTAGCTAGTCGCACTCTCTCTTTTGCGTGTGCTAACTCGTATCCTAGTCTTGCAAGCTGAATCTGTAGTTGGGCTTCGGTTGTGGTGGCTCTTTTCATGAAAATTTCCAGAATCAATTGGAAACGGTCGATCACTTCGACGCCTGTTGCTTTTGCCAGATTGTACGATTGAACAGATTTTAACGGATTGTCGAAAACTACTTTCTGAGCGCCAGTCTCTTTCACAAGTTCGGCTAGTTCTTTCACTTTTCCGGCGCCTATCTGGTAGCGAGAGTCACCCTCTCTGACTTGTTCCATCTTGCCGGCAATAGTGTATCCTGCTGACTGTGCCAGGTTTTTGAGTTCTTCTAGGGTTGATGGTTCCAAGGAGCGTCGACGTTGAACTATGACTGCTTTCGTTCGGTCTTATCCTCCTCTTTCTCCCTCTTGTTTAGTTGAATTAAGTCTCCAAAGGTTAGCTCACGGCTTGATGGTTTGGGAATTTTTGTCTGCTGAACTTTCTCCTCTGACGCCGGAATGAGCAACCTTACTTTTAGTGCATGCTCAAGCTTCGTCGAGAGCACATTGTCCGGCTTAATTTTTCTAGTCTCGATTTTCCTGAGAACTGAGACTTTTTCGCTTATTTTTTTGCCCAAGTCCTCGTGAGAAAGTCCCAGTTTTTCCCTTGCGTGTCTTATTTTCACGTCGAAGTCCTCTGCGAGTTCTAAGCCGGTATCTACCGTTGTGTCCGGCTTTCTGCTCTGGATTCTTGGCGGCAGGGGCATTGTTCTTGGTTTTGATGTCGGAGTCTTGGGCTTGGGCTCTTCCCATGTGGCGGTTCTATGTTTTGAACATTCGCCGCAGACCGTTAGCTTTGCTCCTTCGATTATGACTCGGGAGGGTTTGCCTAAGATTTTGCGTCCGCAGACTTCGCATCGCAATTGTTGGCACGCACCTAAACTCTTTTTATTTGTTTGGTTGTGTTTATAGTTTGTCGATTCTCGACAAGCCAGTTGATGGTGTAAGCGCTTGGAAGAAGTCCTTAAAAGAATTAGAGTCGTTGCGGACTATCAGTTTGGGAAAGGTGTAGGCAGTGAGCTTTTCCCCGACAATGTTGAAGTAAGTTATTCAAAGAGAACTGGTAGAATTCGGTATGTTCATTTTGGAGGCAGAAGGCTTGTGACGCTTCGTCCCACGGATGGTTTATTCTCTCTAAGCATCGCAGGCGCAAAACGAATTACCAAAAGTAAACGTTCAGCAAAATGCGTCGTCACCGTTCAAAATGATGTTTCAAAGTTTATTGCCGAGGGCGGCGACGTGTTCGCAGCGCACGTCGTAAAAGCTGACGACGCGATTCGCCCAAAAGACGAGGCTATCGTTGTTGACGAAGACAGTAAGATTCTAGCGGTGGGCAGAGCTGTTCTGTCAGGCGAAGAGATGAAAGCATTCAAAACGGGCGTTGCCGTCAAGGTTAGACGCGGTCGTTTGGAAGAAAGTTAAGTATATCAAGTGTTAAGTGTAATTGTTTAGTGGAAGGTGAACCTTTTGCATAGAGGACGCGTTAACCCCCGTGAAACGAGACGCATGATGCAGCGCATGGGCATGAGCATGGACGCGGTCGAAGAGGTCAGAGAGGTCGTAATCAAGACACTCAGCAAAGAAATTATTATCGAAGAGCCAGAAGTGGCGATACTGGCTGTTCAGGGACAGAAAATCTACCAGGTGACAGGCGGAAAAGTCACGGAGAAAGCCGTGGAACGCAAATTAACAATCCCAGAAGAAGACATTAGACTCGTGGCGGACCAGACTGGCAAGAGTCCAGAAGAAGCCAGAAAGGCTCTGGAAGAAAGTGGGGGAGATTTGGCTAAGGCGATTCTTCTGCTTCAATCGAAGATTTAGTACGTTTCCATGAATCTCCTAATGGCGTATGGACAGCATAGGACCTCTGTTTGCACGTTTTCCAAGTATCCCATGAGCTTTGCTTTAAGCAAGACTAAAGCCTCCTTGTTCTGTTGGATTTCTTTCACGTGAAAATCCTCTATTTCAAATATGTCGTTCCGCGGATGCAAGACCATTGTTGCTGTAATCTGTCCTTCGCCATTTTCTACCACGTAACAATGTTGAGGAACAATCTTTAGGTGGTCTAGCGTGTGTTCTCTAGCTTCTTTATACCCTTTCTCTGGGTCGCGGTCATGATCCAGAGCAACCATTCTGGCAACCGTCTCCACATCTTCAATTTTCATGTTGCGAACATTAAGCGTAAACATCACCTCCCTTTCAAGCTTCAAAATTTATCCTTTAGTAAGGCAGAGGCAACGGTAACGAACGAACTGCTCATACAGCTATTATGGAGATTTCACTTCAATCGCCCCCACAAGGAGGCATAAAACAATTTCTCTCGTTCATGGTAAAAAGCTTTACTTAAGTAGCTAGTGAGAGGCGGATTCCGCTGGCTTTAAGTTCTGTTGCACATAATATTTGAAGGGGGCTACGCTCGTACGTGTTTGACATCGTTTCTGTTGGGCATTTCAGTATGGACTCTATTTTTCTGCCAGATAGGCTAAAGCCCTTTGTTGTTTTGGGTGGTTCCGCAGCTTATGTCTCCTTTGCCGCCGGACGCTTAGACGCTAGAGTGACCGTCGTTTCCAAGGTTGGCAGTGATTTTCCAGCTGCGTACATGTGGTGGCTCCGGCAAGAAGGTGCCGATTTATCTGGAGTGATTAAGGTTGAAAACGCGCGGACAACACGTTTTGAGTTAAAGTATGACAGCGACTTGTCAAACCGCACTTTGCGCCTGATGGATAAAGCACCCCCAATAACCGTTGACGACTTGCCAAGTTCCTTAAAAGCCAAGGTCATTCACATCGCGCCTATAGCCGGCGAGATAACGTACGAGGTTGTTGAGAGGCTGAAAGACTGCACCGACGTTTTGACTCTTGATCCACAGGGGTTGGTGCGAGTTTTTGATGAGAATGGGAATGTTACTCTCGGTCAGTTAACAGACAAGCGTATGCTGGAGCTCGTAAGCATATACAAGTCTTCTCAAAGCGAAATAGAAGTGGTAACAAATCAATCGGACCTAAACTCTGCAATAAAAGCAATACATGATTATGGCGTTGAGACAGTCATAGTCACTTTAGGAATGAAAGGCTCTGTTCTTTCGGTTGAAGGTAACATCTACAACATTCCCGCTTGCAAGCCCGAGAAAGTTGTCGACCCGACAGGAGCCGGAGACGCCTTCATCGGTGGCTTTCTGGCCGAGTACGCCAATGGCGAGAACCATCTGCGATGTGTCTGCGTCGGCTCTGCAGTTGCATCCTATGTCGTTGAGGCTCCAGGTCCAACATTTTTCGGCGAAAAAGAACAGATTTATCAGAGAGCACGCCTGCTTTATGAAAAAGAAATTAAGGTATGACGTGTACTGTATTGCATTAAACCTACAAGTACGGGGCGATAATCTTTGGGACGAATAGACAAAGGCGTAAAATGTAGCATTTCCGGCTGTGGCAGAGAAGCCGTCCGTTCCCTTTCGGCTGAAAAAGTTAGGTCTGCAGGCTTAAAGGTTGGCAGCAGCGAGAGGCGCGCTTACCTGTGCAAAGAGCACTATAAAGAGTATAAGAAGAAGACCAAAAAGGACAAGCAGCTTGAGAAGTGGCGATACAGCGCTTAACAGGAGGAGCAACGGTTAATGAGGATACTGCAACTGCACTCAAACTTCATCGAGTACAAGCCCATCCAGAAAGAAATAGCTATGGCCGAAGAGGTGGAGAAGAAAACAACACGCCTAGAAGAAATCGTCGTTCTATTCACAGCGGTCGAGGAAGGTGACAGCGTGGCAGTAGCCAAAAAAGCTGTCGACGAAGCCTACGATTTCCTCGAAAAACTGAAAGTGAACAAGATTCTGATTTATCCTTACGCACACTTGAGCAGCAACCTCGCAAAGCCCCCAGAAGCATTAAAAATAGTCAAAGTCATGGAAACGCACGCAAAGGAAAAGGGCATAGAGACATACCGAGCGCCATTCGGCTGGAACAAGCAATTTACAATCTCAATTAAAGGCCATCCGCTTGCAGAGCAGTCTCGCTACATAGCACCTACAGAAGCCAAAGAGGAGAAAGAAGAAAAAGTTTCTGAAGCAGTAAAAGCCGAAGAAAAGCTCCAGTCGTCTTGGTATATTCTTCAGCCAGACGGCAAAATGGTTGCAGTCGAAGAATTCAACTTCAAAAAGCACGAGAATCTGGAAAAGTTTGCAAAGTACGAAATTTCAAAGGTAAGGGCAAGCCAGCAAATGCCGCCCCACGTGCTCCTAATGAAGAGGCTGGAAATAGCTGATTATGAGCTTGGAAGCGACCCCGGGAACATTCGTTGGTATCCTAAAGGACGCTTAATAAAATCGTTGCTTGAGCAGTTTGTCACGGCAAAAATGGTTGAATATGGTGCCATGGAAGTTGAGACCCCAGTGATGTATGATTTTCAGCATCCCAGTCTAGCGGATTACATAAACCGCTTTCCGGCGAGGCAGTACTTGTTAAAATCGGAGGACAAGGAGCTTTTCCTGCGGTTTGCAGCGTGTTTCGGGCAGTTCTTGATGGTTCACGATGCACAGTTTTCCTATAAGCACATGCCGTTAAAAGTTTACGAGTTAACTCGCTACAGTTTCAGGCGAGAAAAAAGCGGCGAGGTTGTGGGGTTAAGGCGCCTAAGAGCCTTCACCATGCCCGACTGCCATGCTTTCTGCACGGATTTGAGACAGGTCAAGAAAGAGTTCGTGACAAGGTTCAAACTGTGCATGCAGATGCTTGAGCAAATAGGCTTTCAGAGAGAAGATTATGAGGCGGCAATACGCTTCACGAAAGACTTCTACAAAGAAAACAAGGAGTTCGTCAATTCTCTGGCGAAAACTTTTGGCAAGCCCGTTCTGGTTGAGATTTGGGAGGAACGTTTCTTCTATTTCATATTCAAATGGGACTTTAACTTCGTCGACAATCAGAACAAGGCTGCAGCGCTCTCAACCGACCAGATAGACGTGGAGAACGCCAAGAGATACGACATAAACTACGTTGACGAAAAGGGCGAAAAACATCATCCGCTGATTCTGCACTGCTCTCCAAGTGGTGCAATAGAGCGAGACGTTTACGCGCTGTTAGAAAACGCCTACAAAATGCAACAGAGCGGCAAGCCGCCCATGCTTCCGCTATGGCTTTCGCCCACGCAGGTTCGCATAATTCCCATATCAGACAAATTTGTTGAAAGTGTTGAAAAGTTTGCCAAAAAAATGGAGAAGAGATGCATGCGCGTTGACATCGATGACAGGGCGTTGACTTTGCAGAAGAGGATTCGTGAGGCAGAGATGGAGTGGGTTCCCTACATAATTGTTGTTGGGCAAAGGGAAATCGACTCTGGTGTACTGCCTGTAAGAGAAAGAAAGTCTGGGAAAACGCGCAGCGTGAAGCTTGAGGATTTCATAAAAGAAGTTGAGAAGGCAATCAAAGGCAAACCGTTCAAGCAGCTTCCCTTGCCGAAGTATCTCTCAAAAAGGCCCCAATTCTACGGTTAACGATGGAGAAAAGTCGCTGGTTTTTGCAAAAACTATATCAAACCTTACTTGGATAGACTAGATTCTCCGGTACGGGGGACAAGGGTTTGGAGAAAGAGTTACTCGTTTACGTGGATGGAGAATACTATCCGAAATCTCAAGCGAAAATCTCAGTCTACGACCATGGACTCTTGTACGGCGACGGCATCTTTGAGGGGATTCGTGCATACAACGGTGTGGTGTTTAAGCTGAAGGAGCACATTGACAGGCTTTACCGTTCAGCGCACACAATAATGCTGCAGATTCCAGTGACAAAAGAAGAGATGATGCGAATAGTTCTGGAAACTCTGCGAAAAAACAACTTGAAAGATTCCTACATCCGACTAGTAGTCACTAGGGGCGTAGGAGATTTGGGACTTAACCCTAGGAAATGTTCGAAACCCACAATAATAGTAATAACCGACACAATCGCCCTGCACAAGGGTGAAGCCAAAGAAAAAGGCGTCACAGCCATGCTCTCATGGGTCAAAAGAGACCCTGTGGACGCAACAACGCACGAGATAAAGTCGCTCAACTACCTCAACAGCATAATGGCAAAGATTGAGGCAAACATAAGCGGCGTTGACGAAGCCATATGCCTAGACAAAAACGGCTTCGTATGTGAAGGTGTCGCCGAAAACATATTCATCGTCAAAAACGGACAGATATTCACATCACCAAGCTACACGGGCGCACTGCCGGGAATTACAGCTGAAGCGGCGGCAAAACTCGCCAGAAAACTGCGATATGAGGTTGTAGAAAAGAACATAACACCTTACGAGTTGTTTAACGCGGAAGAAGTGTTCTTCACCGGAACTGCCGCTGAAATCGTGCCCGTAAGAGAGATAAACAAGAGAACGATAGGCAATGGAATGCCTGGTCCAGTAACCAAAAAACTGATGGAAGAGTTCTCTAAGCTAGTTCAAGATCCGAAGGAAGGAATTCCAATCTACCAATGAGCGAAGCTCGCTGCCCAGAAGAATAATCCTTACCTATTTCTTTTCATGAACCTTTCGACTTCGTTAAGGGCTTCTTCAAGCGTTTTAACTGGTGGAAGGAAGACTCCCCTAACGTGTCCTGCGCCGTAGACTGGGTCGAACCCAGACCCATGCACCAAAAGTACGCCAGTCTCCTTCAGAAGCTCCAACGCGAATTCCTTGTCTGTTTTCCACTTCTGTCCAACGGAATGGATTTTTGGAAAAACGTAGAACGCTCCTTCAGGCTTTGCGCAGCTTAACCCTTCAATCTCATTCAGTCTCTTCCACGCATAGTCTCTTCTCAATTTAAGCTTCCCAACCATTTCCCTCACGTGGTCTTGTGGTCCATTCAAAGCTGCCACTCCGGCTTTCTGAACGGGCGTGTTTGCGCAGAGTCTTATCCGCGCCTCTTTTTCGACGCATTGCCTCAACTCTTGCAGTCGCCCTTCTCGGTCGTGGAAGTATACGTAGCCGAGTCTCCACCCAGTCATCAGATGTGCCTTCGAAAAACCATTAAGCCCTATTACGGGAACATGCTTAGCCAAGTGGGCTGTGCTTACAAACTTTTTCTCGTATATTATCTGGTCGTAAATCTCATCCGACAAGATTGGAAGGTCGTGCTCTCCAGCCAGGTCGATTATCTGTTTTACGGCTTTTTCTCCGTAGAGCGCGCCGCAAGGGTTGTTGGGGTTAATAATCGCGATTGCGCGAGTCCTCTTTGAAATCTTGCTTCGCAAGTCTTCAGTGTTTGGCTGCCATCGCTCATTCTCTACAGTCTCGTAGGTAACCGGCTTTCCCCCAAAGAATTTGGCGTAGGAGATGTACGGTGGATAGGTTGGGCCGGGGAGAAGAATTTCGTCGCCAGCGTCGGTGAGTGCAGCCATAATCATCTGGATGCCTTCAGAAATTCCCTGCGTTACAATGACATCTTCTGCGGAGACGTCAACGCTGTTAACACGTTTTTCCTTTTGGCTTATGGCTTCTCTAAGTTCCGGCAACCCTTCAGAGGCTGAGTAAGCGTTTGTGCCTTCCTCAACAGTCTTGATCAAAGCCTGTTTGATGTGTGGTGGTGTGTCAAAGTCGAATGCAACAGGGTCTCCTATGTTCAAGTAGAAGATTTTTTTTCCGGTTTTTGCAACTTGTTTCGCATGAACAGTAATGTCGCGGATGGCATATTCTATGTTGCGCACTCTTTCAGTAGGCTCTATGTTAGACAAACTTGGTCATCCTTCCAGAATCAACGCTTCTGTTTCCTACGAAAATAAAGCTTATGGGCTGAACTATGGGATGTGGAATGTTGTTGAGGCTTCTACTCCTTCGTTTGTGAAAACAGTTACTACAATGTCTGTGTTT
>Ga0315268_10000513_pt1 | contig 45209 bp, 44 predicted proteins | sample C1_top_MG_FD_204535 | JGI IMG/M metagenome (GOLD analysis project Ga0315268, IMG submission 204535) | Sediment microbial communities from Yellowstone Lake, YNP, Wyoming, USA - C1_top | ecosystem: Environmental > Aquatic > Freshwater > Lake > Sediment | place: USA: Wyoming | collected 2017-08-01 | reverse complement strand
CTACGGCCGGGAAGCCCTGGAGCAGATCCTCACCGTCATCGAGCCGGCCATGCGGCGGGCCGCTCTTTTAAAAAGCCGGCGTCTGCGCTATTGGCTCCTCAAGTACCTGGCCGCCCGGGTGGGGCATAAGAAAGAGGCCCTGGTGCTGGAGAGTCTGCCCCACCGCTACCGTCTCATGTTTCCGGACATCATGCTGGAGCTTTTCTTCCAGGCTCCGGCCAGCCTGAAGCTCAACCCCGGGGACGCCATTATGGTGCGCCTGGACAAGGTATCGCCCCGGGAAGATCAGATCAAGGTTTCACTGGCGTGAGCGTAGTCAGTAGTCAGTAGCCAGTAGTAGTCAGTTGCCGATTGTCCATTCAGGCATAAAAGGAACCTAAACACTAAAGACTCACTGCTCACTCCCCAAACACCCGCTTAAATATCTCGTCCACGTGCTGGAAATAGCGCTCCAGGTCGAAGACCCCGTCCAGTTCCGCCGGGGTCAGGTGTTGGCCGATTTCGGCATCCTCCTTGACCCGTTGGGCGAACTCGCCGCCTTCCTGCCAGACCTGCATGGCCGGCCGCTGCACCAGGCGGTAGGCCGCGTCCCGGGTGAGGCCCTTCTCGATGAGCTTGAGGAGCAGGGTTTGGGAAAACACCAGGCCCCGGGTCAGCTGCAGGTTCCGGGCCATGTTCTCCGGGTAGACCAGGAGATTCTTCAGCATCCGGGTCAGCCTGGCCAGCATGAAGTCCAGCAGGATGGTGCTGTCCGGGGCGATGATGCGCTCCACCGAAGAATGGCTGATATCCCGTTCATGCCACAGGGCCACGTTTTCCAGGGCCGCCAGGGCGTTGGCCCGCAGCATCCGGGCCAGGCCGCAGAGGTTTTCGCTGAGCACCGGGTTGCGCTTGTGGGGCATGGCGGAAGAGCCCTTCTGGGCTTCGCCGAAAAATTCCTCCGCCTCCCTGACCTCGGTGCGCTGCAGATGGCGGATCTCCAGGGCCACCTTCTCCACGCTGGCGCCGCAGAGGGCCAGGACGAGAAAGAACTCGGCGTGCCGGTCCCGCTGGATGATCTGGGTGGAAATGGGCGCAGGCTTCAAGCCCAAACGGGCGCAGACCCGGTTTTCCACCTCCGGGGGCAGGTGGGCGAAGGTCCCCACCGCGCCGGAAAGTTTGCCCACCGCGATGGCTTCCCGGGCCTGGGTGAGGCGGGCCCGTTGCCGGGTAAATTCGGCGTGCCACAGGGCGAACTTCAGCCCCAGGGTGATGGGCTCGGCGTGCACCCCGTGGGTGCGCCCCACCATGACCTGTCCCTTGTAGGCGAAGGCTTTTTCTTTAAGCACCGCCAGCAGGGCGTCCAGGTCGGCCAGTAACAGGTCCGCGGCCGCCTTGAGGCGCAGGGCCAGGGCGGTGTCCAGAACGTCCGAAGAGGTGAGGCCGAAGTGGAAGTAGCGGCCGTCCTCCCCCAGACAGGCGGAGACCTGGTCCACGAACGCGGCCACGTCATGATGGGTCTGTTGTTCGATGGCCAGGATGCGCTCCAGGTCGCACCGGGCGAGCTTGGCGGCCCGGGCCGGGACCTCCGGGGGGATCAGGCCCAGGTCCCCGAGGGCGGACATGGCGGCCAGCTCCACCTTGAGCCAGGAGTCGAACTTGGCTTCTTCGGTCCAGATTCTGGCCATCACTTCACGGCTATAGCGGGGAATCATGCGGCACCTATGGCTGGGAAATTATTTTGGCTCCTGAACCGGGGAAACGGGGCCTGGAGGTTCAAGACCCGGCAACCGGCCCGGAGAGTCCGGCGGTTTCGGTTTCCCTGAACTTTCAGGATGGTCCAGAGCAACAATTACCGACTGATTATAATCAGAAAAGCTTTCTGGGAGTAGTGAAATTTGGCGGCATCTTGGGGATAGGCCGGCAAGACGGCTGGCAGCACATCTTTAACAAGCCCGGTCGCTTTGCCAACCAGGTTGACTTTTTTGGGAAGGGGCTAAAAACTCTTCTAATCCAGGGTTAGTTTCCCCGGAAACCGGAAGCCGGCCGAGCCTTGGCCAGGGGAGCCATCTGGCGTTCCTGGGCAGTTTTCCCCGGTTCCGCCGTCCGGGCGGGGGTTTGGGGGCCAGCCCCCACCTCGTATGCCGGAAGGTGCCATTCATCCCATAAAATAATTCTGGGCATTTTCTATTCTCCACTCCTTGCGCCGCAGTCTAAGGTCTGATTACCTTAGACTTATCGTCAATATTTGCATAAGACTATAAGGAAGAATGATCTGAGGGAAAATCGGGAAATCCCTGATTTTGCCGGGGGAAAGCCCTGATTTGGCGACGGCCGTAAAACAGGTCCGGAAGGCCGCAGTCCATCAGGACCTGTTTCCCCGGCACCCCCGCGGCGAGGACGTCATGCCCGACTGGGGAGAAATTTTTGCGGCTCCGGAAATGCAGGACCTGCAGCCCAACCCGGAGCTGATGAAATTGCTGCCGGAATTTAAAAGGGCCGGCTGCCGCCGGGTCCTGGACGCGGGCTGCGGCGTGGGCCGCCACCTGCTCCCCCTGGCCCGGGAGGGCTTCCACGTCTGGGGCGTGGACCATGAAGAGCCGGTTCTGGAGGTCTTGCAAGGGCGCTTGGCCGCTGCCGGCCTTAAGGCCGCTCTCCTGCGGGCAGACTTGCGCTTTTTGCCTCTTGCCGGCGGCTCCTTCGACCTGGTGGTCAGCATCAACGTCATCAACCATGGCGACGCCGCGGCCTTCCGGGGATACTGCCGAGAGCTGGACCGGGTCCTGAGACCGGGTGCAGAAATGTTCATTTACGTTTCCCATCGGGACTTCGTCCAACATGTGCTTCTACCCCAGAGCCAGGAGCTGGAGCCCGGCACTTTTGTGGACATCGCCACCCCCGACGGCAACCTGGTGCACCACTTTCCCACGCCCCGGGAGCTGCGGGAACAATTTCCCGGATACCGGCTGCGCCGGTTCGAGACCATTTATGCCCCCATCCCCTTCATGAGAAACGTCAGGCTGCCCCAGCTTGTATTTTGGGGGAGCAAGCAGGGAGCAGTAGTCAGTAGTCAGTAGTTAGTAGTCAGTGGTAAGTGGTCAAAGCCGGAACCCGGAACCTTTTTAAAACGATGGTGGAATCAACTGAATCCCCCCTCCTGATACAACGGCGGGGCGCCCTCCGGGTCCTGGTCCTGAACCGCCCCCGGGTCCTTAACACCTTGAATCTGAAGATGATTCGGCTTCTGCGGGAGGCGGTGGAGGAGGCCCGGAATGATGACGGAATTTGGCTCCTGGTCCTGGACGGCGCCGGGGACCGGGGTTTTTGCGCCGGCGGGGATTTGAAGGAATTGGCCCAGGCGGTGAGGCAAGGCAACCTTGCCCGGGACGACGCCTTTTTCCGGGAAGAATACGCTTTGGACCTGATGATTCACCAATTCCCCAAGGCGGTGGCGGTCCTGGCCCACGGCATCACCATGGGCGGCGGCTTGGGGCTGGCGGCGGGCGCGGACCTGGTGGTGGCCACGGAAGCCACCCGCATGGCCATGCCGGAAACCCGCATCGGCTTCTTTCCCGACGTGGGCGCCACGGGCTGGCTGTTCCGGAAGTGCCCGCCGGGCTACCCCGAGTACCTGGCTCTCACCGGCTACGAGATGGTGGGCCCGGAGTGCGTGCGGCTGGGCCTGGCCAGCCACCTGGTGCCTGCGGACCGCCTGGGGCAGGTGCGGGAAGCCCTGGCCGAGGAAGCAACCGGACTACCCCGGCAAAGGGGACCGGCCGCGGCCCGGCTGCGGTCCCGGCTGGAAGAGTTTGCGGTTCATGGAATCCCGGCCAACCCCGAGCTGGACGCCCGGGTGGCTAAGCATTTAGCCGGAAAGGGCACGGTCAGGGAGATCGTAGAGTCCCTGCGCCGGGGCCCGGGGGAGGAGGTCTGGCGCCGGGAGGTGTTGGAGCGGCTGGCGGAGCGCTCTCCCACGGCCTTAACCGTGACTCTGAGGCTTTTGCGGGCCAACGAAGGCCGGCCGCTGGCCGAGGTCTTCCAACGGGAGGCCCTGGCGGCCCACTTTATGGTGCAGCATCCCGACTACCTGGAGGGCATCCGGGCCCGGATTATTGATAAAGATGATCAGCCCCGGTGGCGGCCGAGGCGCCTTGAAGAGGTGGGGGAAATGGATGTTTCTTTTTAGAAATTATTTCAGAACCTAATTCTTGGTTTCAATCATGTCTAAAGGCGAGTTGTTAAGTCCCCGGGGATTCAGGGGGGTTATCAAATGCTTTTATAACCCCCTGCCCCCCTTCAGGAAAGGGGGGTAATTCTTCACTGCAGATACTTCCTAAGACCGGGTTAAGATTATGCTGTAATCATCTTTTTAAAGTGCTTTTAGGGCTGGTGGCATAGGCTTTCCAGCCTGTGCCTGGGCAGGCTGAAGCCTGTGGCTGCCAAACAGGAATAATCAACCCATGAGGGGGAATCATGTCCTATCAAACCATTCTTTTCACCGTGATAGACGGCATCGCCACCGTGACCTTCAACCGGCCGGATAAGCTCAACATCCTGAACCGGGAGATGCTGGCCGAATTTGCCCACGCCCTGGATCAGGTGCGCCGGGACCCCCAGATCCGGGTGCTGCTCCTCACCGGCGCGGGCCGGGCCTTCATCGCCGGGGCCGACATCCACCAGTTCCTGGAATTGGACCCCCTGTCCGCCCGCCAGTTCGCGGCTTCGGCCCATGAGATCGGGTTCGCCCTGGAAGCCCTGACCATCCCCGCGGTGGCCTGCGTCAACGGCTTTGCCCTGGGTGGGGGGCTGGAGATGGCCATGGCCTGCGACTTCATCTACGCCGCGGATACGGCCAAAATGGGGCAACCGGAAATCAATCTGGGCATCATGCCCGGCTTCGGCGGCAGCCAGCGACTGGCCCGGCTGGTGGGCAAAGGCAACGCCAAGGAACTCTGCCTCAGCGGGCGCATGGTGGACGCCTCCGAAGCCAAGGCCATGGGCCTGGTGGCCCGGGTTTTCCCCGCGGCCACTTTCATGGAGGACTGCCTCCGGGAAGCCCGGGCCTTGGCCGCCAAGGGCCGGGTGTCCCTGGCCCTGGCCAAGCAGGTCATTGACCGGGGGTTTGATATGGACCTGAAAGGCGGCTGCGCCCTGGAAGTGGAGGCCTTCGCCCTGTGCTTCGCCTCCCCGGACGCCAAGGAGGGAGCACGGGCATTTCTGGAAAAGCGCCCTGCGAAGTTTGATTAAGCACCAAGGGCACCAAGTAACATCAAGAAGAAAATTGTTAATAACAAGGTGAGGAGCGCCTTGTCACAGGCTTACTTCGTTTGTGTCCTTGGTGGCTTGGTGGTTAATTATATTATACAACTTGCATGAGGCGATTAATTTCATTAGAATACTGGCAAAACCATTTTCAGATATTATGTTTATTCAAGTATGACACGTAGAGCCAGCCGACCCGTCTTCATTGGCCCGGTCCAAATCGGCGGCGGCGCCCCGGTGGTGGTGCAGTCCATGTGCAACACCGACACCCGGCAGGTGGGGCCAACCTTGGACCAGATCGAGAGGTTGACCCTGGCGGGTTGCGAAGTGGCCCGGCTGGCCGTGCCGGATATGAAGGCGGTGGCGGCTTTCCGGGAGATCAAGGCGGAGAGCCCGCTGCCGCTCATCGCGGACATTCATTTCAACCACCGCCTGGCCTTGGCGGCCCTTAAGGCCGGGGCCGACGCCATCCGCATCAATCCCGGCAACCTGGGCGGGGTGGAAAAGACCAGGCTGGTGGTGGCGGCCTGCCGGCAGCAGGGGGTGCCGCTGCGCCTGGGGGTGAATGCCGGGTCTCTGGAAGCGGACCTGTTGGAGAAGTACGGCAGCCCCAGCGCGGAGGCCCTGGCGGCCAGCGCCCTCCGGTGGGTGCGCCAGTTCGAGGATTGGGGGTATCGGGACTTCAAGATTTCCCTGAAGTCTTCCGATGTCCTGGTGACGGTGGCGGCCTACCGGGAGCTGGCCCGGTTGACGGATTACCCCCTGCACCTGGGGGTCACCGAAGCCGGGGGGCTCATCGCCGGCACGGTGAAATCCGCCCTGGGGATCGGCATGCTGCTGGCCGAGGGCATCGGCGACACCATCCGGGTGTCCCTGACCCGGGACCCGGTGGAGGAAGTGCGGGTGGCTTACGAGATCCTGCGGGCCCTGCACCTGAGGGAGCGGGGGGTGGAGCTCATCTCCTGCCCCACCTGCGGCCGCTGCCGCATCGACCTCTTTTCTCTGGCGGAAGAGGCGGAGCGCCGGCTGCTGCCCATCACCGTGCCTTTAAAGGTGGCCATTATGGGCTGCGTGGTGAACGGGCCGGGAGAGGCCCGGGAAGCGGACGTCGGCATCGCCGGGGGGGCCCGCATGGGATTGTTGTTCAAAAAGGGCCTGGCGGTGCGCAAGGTCAGGGAAAGGGAACTCCTCACCGCGCTGCTGTGCGAAGTGGCAGCGCTTACCGGAGAGGCCGTGGCCCTGCCGGAGGAGAAGAACCCGGGAAAATAGGAATTCCGAACCGCAAAAATCCGGGTTTCCCTTATTGTCAAAGGACCAAGCCCGCGGTTCAATGCAACCATCCGGGCGAATTATGAACCCAAGAGCCAGGAGGACGAGGGGGGACGTGATGGAACAACAGAATCTGGATTTTGAGGCTTTTGCCCGGCTGCGGGGCGCCAGGGGAAAGCGGGGTTTGCCGACATGGAGCGCGGTGGGCGCGGCCCTGCTGCTGACCGGTCTGTTCTTCACGGTGACCGGCAGCCTGAGGGCGGAGACCGAGCTGCTGGTGCCGGCTCCGTACACCGGCATCGTCAGGAACCATTGCAAGGTGGATGTTTCCATCCCATCGGCCAATAGCAGCGGCACCTTGATAATACCGCCCGGCGGCAGCATCGAGTACAAGGTCTGGAAGCCGGAGTTTCAAATCAACGCGTATTACGAAGGTAAGATTTTTGACTGCAAGAACCTCGTGGCGGTGCCGAAAAGCGTCACGACCCAGTGTGTCAGCTACGATTTCCAGTGGGATATTGTGACCTGTCCGCCTCCGGAGCCGACAGTTAAACATCCGTCTGGAGAAAAGAAGCTCAAGAAACGGGTGCGGGTAGTAGGGTAGGGGGGCTCGAGGGAAGCCGCGGGTAGACGGGGCTCCCCCACCTGTGCAAGCAGGGAAGACGGGCTGCGCAGACCCGTTTTCCCTGTTTTTTTTGAGGAAAATAGCCGGCGCGGTCAGCACTTATCTTTCAGCAAAGGCAAGATGCAAGGGGTCAGGAGCCCTTAGTCTGCGCCGCCCGGGAAGGACGCCATGACCGGAAACGGCGCTGCCGCCCTTCACACCGGCCGGGAGACCGGGCGGCTGATGTTTTGCAGGATGTCCAGATAGGCCTCGACGTAGCTCAGCCCGTCTTTCCGCCAGGCATAGAAGGCATTGAGCATCAAGGCGGCCACCATCAGGTTGGCGAAGAGCAGTTGCGGGACTCCCGCGGCCATGAGCTCCTCACAGGACAGGTCTGCGGGGTTGCGATCTTGGGGGTCGGCGATCTCCGGGTGGTAACGGGTGAGAGACGGAGTCAGATCCCGGCCGTCCCGGCGCAGGTAAACCTGGACGTTGCCGTCTTCAAAATCGTTGCCCCCGGAAATCAGGGTGAGGTTCTGAAGGGTGGCGGCCTGCCGGCTCACCAGCCGGCGGGATGCGTGGTTGTCCACCATCAGGAAGACGATATCCCCCTCCTGGAGGTGCCGGACGGCGTTCTCCTCAGTGAGGTACTCCGGCACCGCCCGGAAAGACAGGCTCTCGAATTCCCGGGCCAGCTCCGCGGCCTTGACTTCCGCCTTGTTGCCCAGGCGGCTGAAGGCCTGGCGGGAGGCGTTGGCCTGTTCGAAGCGGTCGCCGTCGATGAGAGTGAGGCGGGCCGGCTCTCCGGAGTATTGCAGGTAGCGGCAGAGAAAGGGCAGCAGGGCGCAGCCGATGCCGCCGATGCCGATGGCTTTGATTTCCATATAAAGCAATGAACGATTGGATATCTGTAAGCTCAGTTGCTCTAATTCAAAGAACCTCACCAAAATCATACCACGTGATACTTTTTTTGGGATTAGCCAGGCTCAGATATTTATTTCCCTCCCGGATCATCAATTTTTTCTCTAAAAAATATTCCAGGTTTTCTGTTACGACGTCGTGGCGGTACTCTCCCTGTTGCCTTTCCCGGGCATAGCCGTTGATGGCCTTAAGGGATTGGATACCGTCGCAGAATAAATAAATATCCGCCGAAATGCCCTCCAACAAAGAGACTTCCAGTTGTGACTTGCGGGTGTCGTAGAGCCTGATAAACCCGGGACCCCGGCAAAAAGCCAGAACCGGGCGATTTTCGCTAAAGTATTTATCCCGCCAGGTTTTAACCAAAAGGGTTAGGGGGGCGACGTAGCCAAAATCTCCGGAGTGCCCTTCCAGGGCGGAATCAAAAAAATAAGCGATGCGGTCAAGATCTACTCCGGAAGGATGCAAGTATTGGTAATCCCTAGCCGGCCGCACACCAGTGATTCCAAAGGATTCGGCATTGGCGAAATACGGGCTGAACCGCTCAACCATCATGCGCCCGGGAGGATAGTTGGGAGGCGGCAGATGGACCAGAGCCCTCATCAAATCGGCCATTTCCTGGTACTGCCGGGCCGATTCGCCCGGGAACCCATAAAGAAAATTATAACATACATTAATGCCAAATTCTAGACACCACTTGAGTATCTGGACGTTTTGTATGGCAGTGGTACCTTTACGCATTGTTTTCAATATATCACTATGGAAGCTCTCTATCCCCAGCTGTATCCCTTTGGTGCCGGATTCAGCAAGTAATTTTATCTGTTCCTTTTTTAAATCTGCTCTTAACTCATAAAAGAAGGAGAAATCAAGATTAAGATTACGTAAAGTTGGTATTAGGTCATTGAAGTAGTCCAGATTGAGAACATTATCGACTGAAACCAAGTTGAGATTTTTATACCGGGCCGCCAAGCAAACAATGTCCTGTAACGCCCGCCGGGCGGATTTGCTCCGGAAACGACGGCGGCTCAGATTAAGGCCGCAAAAGGTACATGGATTTTTCTGTCCCCACCAGCAACCTCTGGCGCTTTCATAGGGTATTGACGCAGCTATGGTGGCGTGGTGCTGCTTTTCAATTTCCGCCTTTTGTTCGAAATAATCATCGTAGTCGGGGAGAGGGCTGTGATCGAGGTTGTCCAGAGCTTGACGTGCCGGATTCGTCATAACGCCGCTATCGAGGCGGTAAGATATCCCGGGCAAATCAAGATCCTTCGGGGGCCCAAGGCTGCTTTCCTCCCTTAAAACTTTAACTAACTGCGGCAAAGTCTCTTCGCCCTCGCCATGGACACAACAATCGATCCAGGGAAATGAGTTGAGATAACCTATACCCATTTCTCCTTCTAAATTAGACCCTCCCATAACAATAATCTTGTCTGGGGACTTTTCTTTAATTCGGCGCGATAATGCCAGCGACGGGATGGTTTGATTGTAATTACAGGTAAAACCAATAATGTCATAGTTAGTGAAGTTAATTCGGTTCAAGGCCTCGGTGATGAACTCAGGAATGATCTCGTTCTTGACGGCCAAAAGTCTTTCAAGATATCCATCCCCCAGCACTAGGGCAGGATCATCTCGCCATTCCGCATTTATTGTGCCGAGCTTCTGCAAATAGCGCCGTCGAAAGTCACTAATATAATCCGAATCCTGGTTTGAATCGGAGTCCTCATCGGACTGAATGAGTCCACTGAAGAGCCATTCGCGTAAGAATCCCAGTGATGGATGGACCGCCAGATCATAATATTGTGGCAAACCGAGTTTTGCCGCAAAAAGAAGATTTAAATATACAACCTCCGCCTCTATCCCATGGTTTTGCAGCGAACTTTTCAGAATGCCCAACTGAATGGAGGGCCAATCCACCAGGGCCCAGGGCATATTGACCAGGAGTACCCGGGGAGAGCTTGGAGACATAAGTGCTTCCTTACGTACCGAACTCGATGGGGCGGGGGAGGGGGGTCACCTTCTCCGCCACCACCCGGGCCCAGTCTGACTCGGGTGGAGCCGCTCCCCAGTCCACGGGATAGGGGGAAAAAACGTTTTCCGGGGGGAGCGCGCCCCGGTAACCCTGGACCACCACCGCGCAGGCCAGGGTGATGGCGCCGTCGATGTTGCCAACGGTGATGTGGAAGCCGTCCTCAAAGCGTTCGTCGTTGACGTCCCGTTCCGAATGGAAGGCCTCCACCCCGGCGTGGCTGTGAATGGTGCCCACCCGGGTGAGTTCCGGGGGGAATTCCCGGACCTCGTAGTCCACGTGGCCGCCCCCCACGGTCTGGTGGGGGATGACCAGCTCATAGGAACCGGCATTCTCCCGCCAGGCCAGCAGGGCCACGGCTTCGCTCTTGTACCGGGAATAAACCGCCCGGAAGAAGGCCAAGGCCGAAAGGAGCAATGCCGCGGGGAAGACCTGGGCATGGAGTCGCAATAAGGTCTCCTGGGGCTCCAGCCAGGGGATGCCGGCGGCCGGCACGGTGGCCTCGAAGAAAGGGGTGCGCTTCACCAGGAACAGGCCGTCTCTGGTGAGCAGGTAGTAAATGGGGTCGTCGGGCGGCGTGAAATCCCGGTCTTTGAGATAAATGGGCAGCATGCGGGTGACTGCGTTATCGGCCCCCTTGTTTAACTAAAAACCGAAAACCAGGAACCACCTTTACAGGGTGGGCGCGATCAGCACCAGCAGGCGCAGCCGGGTGTGGGCCTTCAAGCCGTGGGGGTCGCCAACCGGCATGATCTGTACGGCTCCGGCCTTGGCCGGCCCACAATGGGTCCCGGTAAACTCCCCTTCCCCCTCCAGAATAATCATGGTGACGTCGGAGTCGGCGGGATGGGAATGCACCGGCAACTCCTGCCCGGGTTCGAAGTTGAAGGACAGGACCCGCAAATTGGGGGAATCGTACAGGAGTTCGCGGTGGGGCTTATCCGGGCTAAACTTGGTGAGTTCGTTCAGGTCGATGAGCTTCATGGAGCCTCCGGGGCATCAAGGCCAGGCCTGGGTCGTGTAGGGTGGCCATTCCCAACCGGCCTTGTGGCCCACCCTTCCTCAGATTCGGGATAAGTTTGCGAAAAACATAACTTTTTCGACCGGGTTTGTCAATGCCCGGATCTTAAAAGGCCTTCTTGCTGTCCAGCAGCAGGGTAACCGGCCCGTCGTTGACGAGGCCCACCTCCATCATCTGGCGGAAGCGGCCCGTGGCCACCTTGAGCTCCTGCGCTTCCAGGGCCGCGGCCAGATTCTCATAGAGCTTTTCGGCCTGCTCCGGCGGCGCGGCGGCGTCGAAAGACGGGCGCCGCCCTTTGCGGCAGTCGCCCAAGATGGTGAACTGGGAAACCAGGAGGATCTCGTAATTAAGGTCCAGGACCGAAAGGTGCAGCAGGCGGCCGTCTGCCGCGAAGATCCGGAGGTTGGCCAGCTTCTGGGCCAGATAAGACACATCGGCGTCGTTGTCATCCGCCGCCACTCCCGCCAGGACCAGCAGGCCCGGCCCGATTCTGGCCACTTCTTCGCCCTCCACCCGCACCCAGGCTTCCTTGACCCGCTGGACCACGGCTCGCATCGTAACCCTCCCGGAAGGTCTCAAGTCTGGCGGAGGACTTCAAGCCTCCTTCGCGCCCAGCTTACTATGTATAATATTCATTGGCGTCCGGCAAAGTTATTAAGGCCCGGGCAGGCAAAATTGGCGCCGGGTGGGAAGCGACAACATAAGATTTTGTTTCCTCCCGTTTATATGGTAGAGTTTTGCCATAATCAACCGGTAAGTGGACACCGCTTATGGATTCCCGGCCTGCCTCCGGAGCCAACTTCACCGTTCCCAATCTGATCACCCTGGCTCGCATCCTCCTTACCCCACTCTTCATTATTTTCCTGATCCAGGGCCGTTATCACCGGGCGCTGTTGGTATTTCTGCTGGCAGGGGTGAGCGACCTGGCCGATGGTTTGCTGGCCCGCACCATGCAGCAGAAATCCCGCCTGGGAGCGTACCTGGACCCCACGGCGGATAAAATCCTCATGTCCGCCAGTTTCGTCACCCTGAGCATCTACCACCAGATCCCTTCCTGGGTAACCGTCATCGTCATCAGCCGGGATCTGACCCTGGCCCTGGGGGTGTTGATCTTCCGGCTGGCGGATTACCCCCTGGTGATCCGGCCGTCCCTGGCGGGCAAACTGACCACCACCCTGCAGGTGTCCACGGTAATGCTGGTATTGGTGGGCAAAATCCTGCCGGTGAATCCGGCGGCCTATGTCCTCTTCTTCTGGTCCACCGGCATAATCACCGCGATCTCGGGAATCCATTACGTTTACGGCGGGTTGCGCCAGGTGAGCCTGAGTCCGGGCAATGGCCCCGGAGAGGGGGGCTGAAAGGGGGAGCATGGCTGAGGTCATCGACTTGGAGCGCTTCCGGGCCAAGGTGGCCGCGGACCAGGGGTTCCGCACCTGGCTGGCCCGCTTCCAAGAGCAGTTTGGGCCCGAGACCAGGTTGAGGGACCTGAGCCCCCAAACCCTGCTTTATCTGGCCACCCCGGGCGAAGAGAATCTCTATGTTTTCTTCGATCTGGTAATGGGGGCCCAGCGCCTGGGCGGCTCGGCCCGGTTCCGCCTGGATGAGATGGACGCTGATGCCAAGCTCAAGGTCATGGATACGGCCTTTGCCCTGGTGGACCGGGTGCGCTTCGATGTCATGCGCCGCCTGGGCTGGGTGGAAGCCGTGCCGGGGGAGGAAACCCCCATAATCGAACTGGTGCGGCAGGCCTGGCGGCAGGAGGCCGCTTTTACCCGTCAGGTGCCGAAGCTCTCCCCCCAACATCCCGGCTATGAAAATTACGAGAAGCTCAACCCCCTGGACCGGGCGGTTTTTATCCGCCGCCTGATCCCCAAGGCGGTGGCCGCTTACCGGGACCTGGTGGAGGGGGAGAAGTAAGTTTTCTGTTTACTGTTTCCGGTTTTCTGTGAAGCGGGTGGTTCATAATTCGCTCCCAAGCTCCTGCTGGGGAACGCCATTTTAGGCCTAAGCTCCGCTTGGGCAAGTTACGATTATATCAGGATATATCGCCCCAACTTGCAAAGTCGCTGAGGCGCGATCCCTCTCACCCCGCAAGCGGGGGGAGAGGGAGATTTAAAAGGATGCCGCAGAACGTGTTTAAATTATAGCTCCCGCACCATTCCACAAACCACCCCCAAAAACAAGCCATCCCGACCCCTGGCCGACGATGGCTTTTGTTTTCCAAAAATATTCCGCCGGAAACCGTATTTACATGGCGTGCTCTTTTTTATAAAGAGGCGACATGTCGCGCAGGGTCTGCACGATGCCCGGCATTACTGCCAAGACCCGGTCGATATCCGCCTCGGTGTTGTCCCGGCCCAGGGTGAAGACCAGGGTCCCCTGGGCGGTGGCGAAATCCAGGCCCGTGCCGATGAGAACGTGGGAGGCCCTAAGCGAGCCCGAGGCGCAAGCGGACCGGGTGGCCACCACGATGTCCTCGTCGTCCAGCATGAGCATGAGGCTCTCGCCTTCGACGTATTCCACGGATACCGACAGCAGGTGCGGCAGGCACTGGGTGGGGTGGCCGTTGATCTTGATTTCGGGGATGCGCTCCAGCAACCCCTTGGCCAAGCGGTCCTTCAGAGCCTGGAGGCGGGGGACCAGCTCGGGCATCTCGGCTTTGGCAACTTCCGCGGCCATGCCCATGCCCACGATGCCGATGAGGTTTTCGGTGCCGGCCCGGCGCTTGTTCTCCTGCAAACCGCCATCCAACAAAGCCCAAACCGGGGTGCCTTTTTTGATGTACAGGGCCCCCACCCCCGGGGGGCCGTAAAACTGGTTGGCCGCCAGGGAAAGCAGGTTCACCCCCAGCTGCCGGACATCCACCGGGATGACGCCGGTGGCCGCCACCGCGTCGGTGTGCATCACGATCTTGTGCTTCTGGGCGATCTTGGCGATATCGGCGATGGGCTCGATGGTGCCGATTTCGTTGTTGGCCAGCATGACGCTGATGAGAATGGTGTCCGGCGTGATGGCCTTTTCCACCGCGGCGGGGTCCACCAGGCCGTAGTTATCAACATCCAGGGAAGTCACCCGGTAATCCAGGAGGCGCAGGGTCCTGAGCGAGTTCAACACCGCCTTGTGTTCGATGTTGGAGGTGATGATGTGGCGGCCCTTCTCCCTCAGGCCAATGGCCACACCCTTGAGGGCGTGGTTTACCGATTCCGTCCCGCCGGATTCGAAGACCACTTCCTTGGGGTCCGCGGCATTGATGAGGGCCGCCACCTGCTCCCGGGCCCTTTCCAGGGCCTGGGCCGGGGCCTGCCCCATCTGATGGTCGCTGGAGGGGTTGCCGTAGACGTTTTCAATGTAATTGATCATGGCCTCCTTCACCCTGGGGTGAAGCGGGGTGGCGGCCAGGTGGTCCAGATAGATGAGTCCCATGGCGGTATCCTTGTTGTTATCCAGAGGGAGGGATCAGTGGTCGTGCTCGTGGGGCAGTTCGGCCCCGCAGAACATGCAGAAAGGCGCTTCTTCCTGCACCTTCTTTTCGCAATAAGGGCAATAGCAACCCTCGCCCTTTTGCTTGAGGAGGGGCTCCTTGTCGGCTTCCGAAACCTTGATTTTGCCGGCCTTGCGGTCCAGGTAATTCTTGATGGCGGAGTGCAGGGCGTCGGCCCCCAGGTTGGAGCAGTGGAGCTTGTTGGGTGGCAGGCCTCCCAAGGCTTCCGCTACGTGGGCGTTGGTGATCTTCATGGCCTCTTCGATGGTCTTGCCCTTGGCCATTTCGGTGATCATGCTGGAAACCGCGATGGCCGCGCCGCAGCCAAAGGTTTTGAATTTCACGTCCGCCAGACGGTTGTCCGCAACCTTGATATAGACATTCATCATGTCCCCGCAGACCGGGTTGCCGACTTCGCCCACCCCGTCCGCATCGGGGATCTCGCCGACATTGCGGGGGTTCTTAAAATGGTCCAGCACGATTTCAGAATAGGCCATGACTTGCTCCCATGTAATTAAGTGATTATGGACTATTTTTAATATATAAGCCGTTAAGGTAAAAGGTCAAGGAGAAAGCGCAGTCCGGTCCCGGGCCATTCTTTTGCAACTAAGTTCATTTAAATGAGGCCGCCGGCCTGACGTTGCAATACTTTCATTTTCAAGATCGGACGCCTGACATTAGTTTGACGCCATTGGGGATGACAATTATTTTTCATTTTTTCCGGTTCACGGTATTAATCAAGGTGAGAAACCGACATATAATTAAACAGAAAGGAATTTTGACCCGAAGTGCGGAAAAGGTTTTAACAATGCGGCTTAGGTGCACCCTGGTACAGGCCGTTTTTGCCCCGGACCAGATCCGCCTGGCCAATAGCGCGCCGGTGGACCTGGTGTGGGATGAGCATGGCGGCACCTTCGTGCTCCATACGGAAGGCCTGGAGGCACGGGAGGAAGCCGATCCCGGAGCCCTGGCCGGTATCCTGGTGCAGGCGGAGGCGGACCAGCCGGGATTTGCGGCCGCCGACTTGCAGGCTTTCGCCGGCCTGCACCGCCTGCCCCTGGGTCCGCCTGGTCCACCGGACCCGGAGTTCACCGAGGCCCCCATCCTGGCGGCCTTCCATGTCCCTATAAAGGGCCTCTTCGTCTATTGCGAAGAGCCGGTGTTGCACGTCCGGCCCCGAGCCTCCGGGGGGCTGGAACTTACGGTCACCGGGGCTTTCCGGTCCCGGCGAGTCCCCTGCCGGGAGACCGATCTGGTTATCCACCTGACTGCGGCGGGCATGGCGCGGCTGCTGACTTACTGCCGGTCCGTGCTGCAGGCCGCGGGCTAAGTTGGTGGCACAGTCCTTCCCCGTGCAGGGTGCGCATTGCACGCTGAAGTGGTCGCCCAGTTTTGCTCAAAACGGTATGGGGCAGGTCGAAATGACGTTCTCGAGGTTTCAAGTCTGGAGTATGGTGATGATTATGCTGGGAATATTCTTCCAGCCGCCGGCCGGGGAAGGGGCGGAGGTAGTGAAACTGCCGCCGCCGGCGCTCAAAGGCGCCGTGTCCGTGGCCGAGGCCCTGCAGGCCCGGCGCACGGTGCGCCGCTTCGCCTCCCGGAATCTTTCCCTGGCCCAGGTGGGCCAGCTCCTGTGGGCCGCGGACGGGATCAGCGACTCCCGGGGGTATCGCACCGCGGCCTCCGCGGGGGCCACCTATCCCCTGGAAATCTACCTGGTGGTGGGCGAAAGGGCCGTGACCGGCCTTAGGCCCGGGGTTTACCGCTACCTGGTGCCGGAGCACGCCCTGGAGGCCGCAGCCCCGGGCGACCAGCGGGCCGCGGTGGCCCGGGCCTCGCTCCACCAGTCCTGGATGGCCGAGGCCCCGGTGATGGTGATCATCGCCGCGGAATACCGCCGCTGCACCACCCGCTACGGGGAGCGGGGCATAATGTACACTCACCAGGAATCGGGCCACGTGGGGCAGAACGTCTTTCTCATGGCGGAAGCCCTGGGGCTGGGCGCGGGCATCGTGGGGGCCTTCGACGATAAGGGCCTGGGCCAGATTTTGCGCCTGCCGCCGGGCCGGGTGCCGCTGCTGGTGATGCCGGTGGGCTATAAAGGATAGGGGTCAGGGATCAGGGGCCAGGGGCAGGTTGATATTCCTAACCCCTAAAAACCCCTCCCCCGGGGAGACTCTGCCTCAAGGAGAATAAGGCATTCATTCGAAAAATGGCTTTTTGGCGGAGATTTTGCAATAATGGGGTCGAAAAGAGAGTGTCTGGGGCGGGAAGGGGCGAAGGATGGAAAACTGGCGCAACCAGCTCTACTTCGGCGACAACCTGGAGGTTCTCCGGAAAAATATCCCTGTTTCAAGTATAGACTTGATCTACCTTGACCCGCCGTTCAACTCCAATGCCACCTACAATATGCTTTTCAAAGAACCTTCCGGGGAGCAATCCGCGGCGCAGATCGCGGCGTTCGAGGACACCTGGAAATGGGGGCCGCAGGCGGAAATTGCCCTGGATGAAGCGGTCCTGGCGGGGCCGCCGCCATTGGCCGAATTGCTCAAGGCCCTGCGCCAGGTCCTGGGCCCCAGCAACATGCTGGCCTACCTCAGCATGATGGCGGTGCGCCTGGTGGAGCTGCACCGGGCGCTGAAACCCACCGGCAGCCTCTTTCTGCACTGCGACCCCACCGCCAGCCACTACATCAAGCTGGTCCTGGACAACATCTTCAGCCCCAGGAACTTCCGCAACGAAATCATCTGGGAGCGCTCCCAACCCAAGGGCCACGCCACGACCCGCTTTTCCCGCTGCCACGACACCATCTTTTTCTACAGCAAGTCGGAAAAATCGGTGTTTAATCCCCAGTTCGCGGAGCACGACCCGGCATACCTGGAAAAGTTTTACCGGTTTGTGGAGCCGGAAACCGGCAGACGCTATACCTTGGACAACCTCTTGAACCCCAACAAAGAGAGGCCGAACCTCACCTACGAATTTCCCCCGGGGAGCGGCACGGTGCGGGTCTGGCGCTGGACCAAAGAGCGGATGATGCAGGCCTGGGAGGAAGGCCGGGTGGTTATTCCCGAAGAAGGCGGAGTGGCGCGTTATAAGAGATACTTAGACGAAATGGCGGGCACCCTCATCAAGGACGTCTGGTACGACATCGAGCACCTGCACGGCTCCAGCCGGGAATACCTGGGCTACCAGACCCAAAAACCGGAGGCCTTGTTGGAGCGCATCATACGGACCGGGAGCAACGAAGGGGATATAGTGCTTGATCCCTTTTGCGGCTGCGGCACCGCGGTGGCGGTGGCGGAGAGATTGAAGCGGCGCTGGATCGGCATCGACGTCACCTACCTGGCCATTGACCTCGTCAGGAAGAGGCTGCACGATTCTTTCAAAAACGAGCTTACCCCTTATGAGGAAATCGGCATTCCCCGGGACGTGCCCAGCGCCGAGCGGCTGTTCCGGCTTAATCCCTTCCAGTTCGAATGCTGGGCCCTGGCCGCGGTGGGGGCCCGCAGCGCCCGGGAAAAAAGGGGCGCCGACCGGGGCATCGACGGGGTCATGAACCTGCGGGACGAATACAGCGGCGGGTATAAAAAGATCATCCTTCAGGTGAAGGGCGGCCAGGTGGGCGTCAACCAGGTGCGCGATTTGAAGGGAGTCTTGGAGCGGGAGAAAGCGGAGCTGGGCGTGTTCCTGACGCTGCGCAGGCCCACCCGGCAGATGCGGGAGGAGGCCGCCGCGGCGGGGTCTTTTGTCGATCCGGAATTTCCCGAAAGGCGTTTTCCCCGCCTGCAAATCCTTACCATCGAGGACATCTTCACGGGGAAAAAAGTTGCTTTGCCTTCCTGGTGGTCCCAGGAAACCTTTAAGAAAGCCGCCCGGCGGCGAAAAACCAACCCGGAAGACAACCAGAATAATTTGCTTCGAGAATTGCAGGAGCCTTACGATAACCACTGATTCCTGGTTTTTCACCACCAAGACACGAAGGCCACCAAGATAAAAAAGATTGTAGGGGCACGGCGAGCCGTGCCCCTACGTTTCTTCATTTCTTGACCCCGCTGTTGCCCCAGGGGATGAATTTTTTTATTTTTTCGGCGCCAGGTGGAGATAGGTGCAGAGCCCCTTGGCCACCAGGCGCTCGCCCTGGCGCGCCTCGAACTCCCCCAGGGAGATGGTGCGGCCCCGCTTGGCGATGCGGGCCTCGGCAGTCACTGTCCCTTCCTTCACCGCCCCCAGGAAGTTGATCTTCATCTCCACGGTGTTGAAGGCCTCCCCCTCCTTCACCAGGCTGTACAAGGCGAAGGCCACGGCTTCGTCCGCCAGGGCCGCGATGACCCCGCCCTGCATCAGGCCGATGGAATTTTCCAGATCGTGCTTCATGGGCAGGACGAAGCGGGCATAGCCCTTTCCCAATTGGGGCACTTCGATGCCGACGAACTTGATGAAGGGGTTGCGGGCCAGACGGGCCCGGATGGTTGCTTCCTGCTCCGGCGGCAGGGGTTCGACAGGCGGGGCCATGGGACGTCTCCTTAAGGATCTTTAACTACAGAGGAAGGGCTTAAAGAGAACAAAGCGGTTAAGCGGGAAGAGGTTAAGAAGGCGCTTCCCTTTCCGTTCTTCCCGTTTCACCCTTCCTTGCCCGTTGCATCCTGTAGCAAATTTCTTAATCATGTATAATTTATCAGGACATTTCTTAATCAGGGAGATTATACATGAAAATCGCGGTGAGCGGCAAAGGCGGGGTGGGCAAGACCACCCTGGCGGCCTTGCTGATCAAATACTTTCAGGACCAGGGCAAACGGGTGCTGGCGGTGGACGCGGACCCCGACGCCAACCTGGCCCTGGCCCTGGGGGTGCCGGACCCCGGGAGCATCACGCCGCTGAGCGACATGAAGGAGATGATCGCGGAGCGCACCGAATCCCAGCCCGGCAAGATGGGGGGCTTCTTCAAGCTGAACCCCAAGGTGGACGACATCCCGGAGAAGTTCTCCCGGCAACTGGACGGCGTCAAGCTCATCGTCATGGGGGGCGTGAAGAAAGGCGGCAGCGGCTGCATCTGCCCGGAGAGCGTACTTCTGAAAACCCTGGTGACCCACCTGGTGCTGCTGCGGGACGAGGTGGTGGTCATGGACATGGAGGCGGGCATCGAGCACCTGGGCCGGGCCACGGCCAGAGGGGTGGACAAGCTGATCATCGTGGTGGAGCCGGGACGCCGCAGCATCGAGACGGCCCAGCACGTCCAAAAGCTGGCCCAGGAGATCGGCTTGAGCAAAGTGGCGGTGGTGGGCAACAAAATCCGCAGCGCCGCGGATGAAGAATTTCTGCGGCAAAACCTGCCTGCCGGCCTTGCCATCCTGGGATTCATCCCCTTTGACGAGAGAATTATCGAAGCGGACCTTACAGGGCGGCCGCCCTATGAGGTGAACCCGGAGCTCCTCAAGGTGGCCCAGGCCATCGCCGGGCAGTTGCTGGAAAAATGAGGGATTAGGGGTTGGGGGATTTAAAAGCCATTTTTAAAAACCGGATATTTCCGTCATCCTGAACAAAGTGAAGGATCTCATGACCGAAAAATACGAGATTCTTCGCTTTGCTCAGCATGACGCTGGTAAAAAAACCGGCTTTTGCATCGGGTATTTTATCATTTACTGACCCCTGATCCCTGACCCCCATCTTTTCCCCTTTTAACCTTTCTTCCTTTTCCCCTATACTGAACCCATGCCTGAGCAGCCCCGGTCCGGTCTCTCCACCCGCATGAAGATGCTGGTGGTTTTCGTGCTCTACTTCGCCGAAGGGGTGCCCTTCGGGTTCGTTTACACCACCCTGTCTTTTTACCTGCGCACCCGGGGCGTTCCCCTGGAGCAGATCGGCATCCTGAGTCTCCTGGGTTTGGCCTGGAGCCTGAAAGTCCTGTGGAGCCCCCTGGCGGACCGCTTCGGCTCCCGGGCGGCCTGGCTGGTGCCGGCCCAAGCCGCGGTGGTCCTCAGCATGCTGGCCCTGGCCTATCTGGCGGACTCGCCGGTGACCCTGGCTTTTTGGGTCCTGGTGGGAATCCTGTGCCTGGCCTCCGCCACCCAGGACCTGGCGGTGGACGCCTATACCATCGACCTCCTGGACACCCGGGAACTGGGAATGGCCAACGGCATCCGCATCGGGGCCTACCGGGTGGGGCTCATCGCCTCGGGGGGCGGGGTCCTCATCTTAAGCGACCTCCTGGGCTGGAGCCCCACCTTCGTGGGGGTGGGGATTATCATGGCGGCCCTGGCCCTGACCGTCATTGCCTTCGGCCCCTTTCATCTCCCCCGGCCCCAGGAGGCCACCGCCGATCCCGGGGGCAAGGGCTGGGCTCAAATCAAAGAGTCCGTTAAAGGGCTCATGGCTCACCCCAATATGGGGATCATCATCGTCTTTATCCTCACTTACAAGGCCGGGGACGCCCTGCTGGGGGCCATGGTGAGCCCGTTCTGGAAGGACCTGGGGTTTTCCGGGGCCCAGTTCGGGGTGGCCTCCATCACCGTGGGGAAACTGCCCGCCATCCTGGGGGGCTTCCTGGGGGGCGTGTTCACCGCCCGCTGGGGGATTTCCCGGGCCCTGTGGCTTTTGGGATTGTTCCAGGCCATCTCCATTCTGGGTTACTGGGCCGCGGCCCTGCCGGGGGCCTGGGTCTATACCGTCTATCTGGCCACCCTGGGGGAGAGCCTGGCGGGCCAGATGGGGTCCGCGGCCTTCATGGCCTTTTTGATGAGCCTGTGCGACAAGCGCTTCAGCGCTTCCCACTATGCCTTCCTGTCCATGCTCTTCGGCCTGAGCGGCAGGTTTTGCGGCTACCTGGGGGGCTGGGCCGCGGCCTCCTTCGGCTACGCCACCTTTTTCTTCCTGAGCTTCCTGGCCGCGCTGCCGGCCTTCGCCCTGCTGCCCTGGGTGCTGCCGGTGGTGCGGCGGATTGAGGAGGGGAAGTGATTGGGGGAAGGGCGGGGGAATCGCTTTCCTCCGGCCCTCCACGCAAATTTCCCCGCATCCTCCTCACCGGGCCGCCCCGGTGCGGCAAGACCACGGTGGTGCAGAAAGTGGTGGCGCGTTTTAAGGGCAAGGCCGCGGGGTTTTACACCCGGGAGGTCCGGGAGGGAGGGGTGCGGGTGGGCTTTGAGATCGTCACCCTGGCCGGCGAGACCGCGCTCTTGAGCCACGCGGACTTTCCCGGCCCTCACCGGGTGGGGAAGTACGGGGTCAATCTGGAAAATTTTCACCGCCTGGCCCTGCCGGCCCTGGAACCCGTCCCGGGCACGGACCTCATCGTGGTGGACGAAGTGGGCAAGATGGAGTGCTACTCCGGGTCCTTTGTGGCGGCCATGGACCGGCTGTGGGCCGCTCCGGTCCCCTTGCTGGCCACCGTGGCGGAGAAAGGCGGCGGTTTCATCGCGGCCCTCAAGGCCAAGCCGGGTGCGGTACTGATCAGAGTCACTGCCGCCAACCGGGAGGAGTTGCCGGGAAAAATTGTGGAACTTCTGGAAAATGTTCGAGGTTCAAGGTTCCAAAGTTAAAGAAAAGATCTAATCGTGGGCGTGCCCATCCCACATATTACGTCCAGCCCCTTATAATATTAAATTGAAAGCCGCGTGCTGACAGCTTGTTACCCTTTCCACCCGTTATTGCAATCCCCTGGTTTGGTGGCTAAAATAAAATAACCCATTGACAATCCGTATTTTTTTTAACCAGAAACCGTGACCGGAAACCGAAACCCCACTATATGGCTGAAGAAACCTGGATCGAGGTGCGCCTGCTGCTGCCGGCCGGCATGCAGGAAGAGGCCTCCATCTACCTGACCGAGTTCAGCGGCCGGGGCGTCATCCTGGAAGAGGAAGGGGCGCCGGCGGGCGGCGCCGTCATCCGCGCCTACTTCCGGCCCGAGGAGTTCACCTCCTGGGCCCAGGCGGAACTGCAGGAATACCTGCGCCGCCTGGGCAGTCACCAACTCTATCCCCTGGGGATGGAGTGGCGCCGGGTGGCGGAGCAGGACTGGGCCGAAGCCTGGAAAGCCCATTTCAAACCGCTAAAAGTCACGTCCCGCCTGGTCATCATCCCGCCGTGGGAAGTTTACGCCGGGGGCCCGGGGGAAGAGGTTATCGTCATCTACCCCGGCATGGCCTTCGGCACCGGGCGGCATCCATCCACCTTGCTGTGCCTCCGGACCCTGGAGGAGGTGTGGGGCGGGGGGCTGCCACCCAGCGGCGGGCCCTGGCAGGTGCTGGACGTGGGCACCGGCACCGGCATCCTGGCCCTGGCCGCGGCCCGGCTGGGGGCCGGGGTGCTGGCCATCGACCTGGACCCGGAGGCTGTGGCCGCGGCCCTGGAAAACGTGCGGCTCAACGCCTTGCAGGACCGTATCTGGGTGGAAGAGACGCCCTTGCATGCCTTGCGGGCGAAATTCGGGTTGATTCTGGCCAACATCACCGCGCCGGACCTGATGCAACTGGCCGAGGCGCTCACCGCCCGACTGCTGCCGGAAGGGGTTCTCATTATTTCCGGGTTTCTGGAGGAAGATGTGCCGGCGCTGGAGGCTCGCTATGGGGCCCTGGGGATGCAGAAGGAAGGCGCCCGTACTCTGGAAGACTGGGTGGCCCTGATTTTCCGGAGGCCTTGAGGGACTCCTGAACTGCCGCTCCGGCATAAAACCGGCGATGCTCAACCTGGCTTTTCTAGAAGGTTTAAGCTTGAGAAAATGATAAGGCGGGCGGGGACGCCCGCCCCACGGAGGGGTCATGAAAGATTTGCTTCGCAAGGCCTGGTTCTTTGGCCTGGGGGTCTTTGATTTCACCCGGGAGAAAGTGGAAGCCCTGGTGTCCGAAATGGTGAAGCGGGGTGAAATCACCCAGCAGGAGAGCCCGGAGGCGGTGAAGGAGATCATGGCCAGGGCTGAGCAGGCCCAGGAGGCCATGACGCGCAAATTCAAGGACCTGGTCTCGGAGATGAAATTCGCCCGGGCACAAGACCTGGAAGCCCTGGAGAAGCGCCTGAACCACCTGGAAAATGCCCTGGAAGGGCGCCTCAATGCGTTGGAAAAGGAACTTCGAAATTTTGCCGACCTGCTGCAGCAGAGGCAGGATTAGAAAGTTCATGAAGTTCAAGGTTCAAAGTTCAAAGTTGAGAGCTCTGCTAAACGCCATTTTGTCAGCCTGAGCGAAGCGAAGGAGCTCGTATTTTGGAGATTCTTCGGTCGCTTCGCGCCCTCAGAATGACAGAACGGGGATTTTCGCAGGAGTCTCAAGTTTAAAACCGCGGCGCCGATGCGAGAGGACTGCGGAACGCCGGCCATGCGACGATTCTACGCCCCCACCGAACAATTTCAGGGAGACACGGTGCGGCTGGACCCCGAAGAGACCCGGCACCTGGCCCGGGTGCTGCGCCTGGGGGTGGGGGCCCGGGTCCAGGTGTGCGACGGCCGGGGCCGCCAGGTGGAGGCCGAGGTCCTGTCTCTGGAGGCCGGCCAGGCCTGCCTGAAGGTGATGCGGGAACTGGACCCCTGGGGGGAGTCCTCCCTGGCCCTGGTGCTGGCCATCGGGTTCCCCAAGGGCGGCGTGCTGGACGAAGTCATCCGCCAGGCCACCGAATTGGGGGTACAACAAATCATCCCTTTTATCTCGGAGCGCTCCGAAAGGCCGGACCCCCGGCGGGCCGCCCGCCGCCTGTCCCGCTGGCAAAAAGTGGCCCGGGAAAGCTTGAAGTCCTGCCAGCGCGCCCTGCTGCCTCAGATCGAAGCACCCCGGGAATTCCCCGACGTGCTTACCGGGCCGGAAGAATTGAAGCTGATATTCTGGGAAGAGGAGAGGGGAGGGGGGCTGAGCGCCGTCCTGACGCGCCACCGGCCCCTGGGAGTCAGGGTCCTCATCGGGCCGGAGGGCGGCTTTGCCGCCGCGGAAGTCGCCCAGGCCCGGGAGGCAGGCTTCCGGGTAATGAGCCTGGGGCCCCGGCGCCTCAAGGTGGAAACTGCGGCCCTGGCCGCCCTCACCCTGATGCAATACGCCTGGGGAGACCTGGCGTGACCCCGCCGCTCCCCTACCGGGACCTCAATTCCTGCCTGCGGGAGCGCTTCGGAACCCGGGTCCAGAAGATCACCCTGGACGCGGGCCTGACCTGCCCCAACCGGGACGGCCGGCTGGGCACCGGCGGCTGCCTGTACTGCAACCCCCGGGGCTCCGGCACCGGCGCCTGGGCCCGGGGGGACAGCATCTTCCGGCAACTGGAGGAAGGCGCGGCCCGCCTGGGCCGGCGCTACGGGGCGGAGCGGTTCATCGCCTATTTCCAGAGCTTTTCCAACACCTATGCCGACCTTGCCACCTTGCGCCGCCTGTACGACGAAGCCCTGGCCTTTCCCGGGGTGGTGGGCCTGAGCATCGGCACCCGGCCCGACTGCCTGGGGGAAGAGGTCCTGGACCTCCTGGCGGGATACGCCCGGGAAAAGCTGGTCTGGCTGGAGTTGGGCCTCCAGTCGGCCCACGACGACACCCTGCGCCGGCTGAACCGGGGCCACGACGTGGCCTGCTTTACCGCCGCGGTGCACCGGGCCGCGGATCGAGGGCTGGAGGTGGTGGCCCACGTGATCCTGGGCCTGCCCGGGGAAGGGCCCCGGGAGATGGCTGCCACCGCCGCCTACCTGGCGGGTCTGCCGCTGATGGGGGTGAAGATACATTTGCTATATGTGGTTCGAGGTTCGGGCCTGGCCAAACTTTATGAAACCGGACAATACCAGTGCCTCAGCCCAGAGGAATACGCCTCCCGGGTGGTGGATTTCGTCGAGCTTTTGCCTTCCCGCCTGGTGGTTCACCGCCTCACGGGCGATCCCCATCGGAAGGAACTGCTGGCCCCGGACTGGTGCCTGGACAAGGCCCGGGTGCTGGAGCGCCTCCGGGAGGAATTTGCCCGCCGGCAAACCTGCCAGGGGGCAAAGAGCGTGAGCCGTAAGCAATAAGCAGTTCCCCGGGATTGGAAGAGGTTTCCTGGAAAAAGGGCCTGCCCAAATTTTCTCCGGTTTGTTATATTGACGCGAGCCCAGATCGTGGGGGAGTGCATCAGGAACTGATGGTCAATTCCAAGAACCACCGCGAAGTCTCATCGAAATCAGGGATAGCCCTGCCGGCAGCCGGCGAGTCCTGGCTGCGCCGCGGCTGGCTGACCTGGGCTCTCCTGGGGTTGCTGTTCCTGTTGGTCGCCGCCTACCTGTCCTGGGGGCTGATCTGCAGGATGGGCTGGTTAGATGCGGTTTGCCACTATCTTTACCTCCTGGGGGACAAGGAAAAGGTCAAGGCCCTCCTCAAGGCTGCGGGGCCCCTGGCGCCCCTGGTTTTCATGGTCGCCCAGGCCCTCCAGGTGGTCTTCGCCCCCATCCCCGGGGAAGCCACGGGCTTCATCGGCGGCTACCTCTTCGGGGTCCCCCTGGGGATGCTGTACTCCACCATCGGTCTCACCGTGGGCTCCATGCTGGCCTTCTCACTGGGGCGCCTCCTGGAACATAAATTCGTGGAGCGGGTGGTGAGCCGGGAGACCCTGGACCGCTTTGACTTCCTCATGGAGCGCCAGGGGGCCCTCATTTCCTTTTTTCTGTTCGTGGTGCCGGGGTTCCCCAAGGACTACCTGTGCTTCATCCTGGGGCTGAGCCAGATGAACTGGAAGCTCTTCCTGCTGCTGTCCACGGTGGGGAGGCTCCCCGGCACCCTGATGCTCACCTTACAGGGGGCCAAGGTGTACAAGGGCGACTACCTGTTCACCGGGGTCTTGATCGTTCTGTGCCTGGTGCTGGCGGGGACGCTCTACTATTTCCGGGAGCCCCTCTACCAGTGGCTGCGCCGCTGGGACCATGACCAGCAGCACCATGATGGCAAGTCCACCGGGCGGGCCTGACGCTGTTACCTTCCCCCCCCCCAATCAACCCTTGCTTCTCCAGGCTGCCGGCATTATATGAGGTGGAGTGGAACGTTCTCGTTGCTTAAAGGCCAAGACAGGAAAGGATTGACCAATGCCTCTCAACCCCGAAGGCGGTTTCGATGAGTTGCTGGCCATGGGCCGGGGGTTCCAGGCCGCCAAGATGCTCTCCGTGGCCGTGGACCTGGCGGTTTTCGACTTTTTGGAGGAGCCCCGCAGCGCGGTGGAGGCCGCGGCCTGGCTCAAGGCCGACGACCGGGCCACGGGCATTTTCCTGAACGGCCTGGCGGCCCTGGGGCTGCTGGTGAAGGGGGTGGATTACTTCCACAACAGCAAAATCGCCTCCCGCTTTCTGGTGCGAGGCAAGGAGGACTACCGGGGCGCCATCCTCACGCACATGCAGCACACCTGGGACCGGGGTTGGAACGAATTGAAGAACACGGTGCTGTCGGGGCGCCCCCGGGAGGAGCAACCGGAGAAATGGGTGGACGCCCAGGAAGAGCGGGACGAAGCCGAAGTCCGGGCCTTCATCTGCGGGATGGACGCCATCGCCCGGGACCTGGCGCCCAAAGTGGCGGCCGCCCTTGACCTCAAAGGGGTGCGCCGCCTGCTGGACCTGGGGGGCGGCCCCGCCACCTATGCCATCGCCTTCGCCAAGGCCAATCCGCATCTTCACGCCATGGTCTTTGATCTTCCCCTGCCCGCCAAAATCGCCCAGGAACAGATTGCTAAATACGGCATGAGCGGGCGGGTCGGCACCCTGACGGGGAATTTTCTCAAAGACGGTATCGGCACCGCCTACGACTTCATCTGGGTCTCCCAGATCCTGCACAGCCACAACGAAGGGCAGTGCCGCCTCATCATCGGCAAGTGCGTCCAGGCCCTCAACCCCGGCGGCGCCCTGGCCATCCAGGACTTCTTCCTCGACCCCGACGGTGCCAGCCCGCCGGGTGCGGCCATGTTCGGGGTGCACATGCTGGCCGTCACCCCCCAGGGGCGGGCCTACACCTACGGGGAGGTGGCCGAATGGATGGCGGAGGCGGGGTTGGCCGCGCCCCGGCACCTGCGCTACAACGGCGGCGACGCCACCATCCTGCTCGCCAAGAAATAGAATCCAGGGCGAAAAGGCGAAGAGGGACCGGTCCTTTTCGCCTTTTCCATTTCAAAGTAAAATACCTATCCGTAACAGATAGCGCAGGCTGAAGCCTGCGGCTACCTTAGGAGCTATGGCAAAGCCTAATTTTTCTGCCATCCTGAGCGCAGGATCTCAACTTATTGAAAATGCGAGATTCTTGGCTTCGCTCAGAATGACATTTTAAGCGAGGTTGGGGTTTTGCAACAGGTATGGCCGGAGGCTAACCATTGTCCCACCTTCTGAATGCCGCTTTGCAATACGCGCCCCCGGGCCGGGTGGTGGAGATCCGGGAATACGGCCGGGGCAACGTCAACGACACTTACCTGGTGACGATGGCCAGCCCGCATCCTGAATTTCCACCGACAGGCGTCAGGGAGTCGCACTTCATCCTCCAGCGCCTCAACCCCAAGGTGTTCCGCCGGCCGGACCTGGTCATGGGGAACCTGCGCCTCCTGAGCGAGCACGTCGCCCGACGCCTGGAGCACGCCGCCGGAAGCGCCCGCCGCCGGTTTGAGCTTCCCCGGGCGCTGCCGGCCCGGGACGGCGGAGACTACTGGCTGGCCCCGGACGGCTCCTGCTGGCGGGCCCTCAGCTTCATTGAAGGGACCCGCTCCTTCGACACCATCCAGGACCTGAACCACGCCCGGGAGGTGGGGCGGGCCCTGGGCTCCTTCCACCACCTCGTCAGCGATCTGCCTCCGGAAAAATTGGCCGACACTTTGGAAGGGTTTCATATCACCCCGGGTTACCTGCGGCACTACGATGAGGTATTGGCGGCCAGGCGCGCCGAAACATCTCCGGAAGTGGCTTACGCTCTCAGGTTTGTGGAGGCCCGCCGGGCCTGGGCCGGCGTCCTGGAGGAGGCCCGGGATCGGGGGGAGTTGCGGCAGCGCGTGATTCACGGCGACCCCAAGGTCAACAACGTCATGCTGGATGCCGCCACCGCTCAGGCCGTGGCCCTGGTGGACCTGGACACCGTCAAACCCGGCCTGGCCCATTATGACCTCGGCGACTGTCTGCGCTCCGGTTGTAATCCTCTGGGGGAAGAACCCGGGCGGTGGGAGCAGGTCAACTTCGACCTCGATATCTGCCGGGCCATTGTGGCAGGCTATCTATCGATGGCGCGAAATTTTCTCACGGCCAACGACTACGTATATCTATACGACGCCGTTCGCCTCATCGCCTTCGAATTGGGATTGCGGTTCTTCACCGATTATCTGGAGGGCAACGTTTACTTCAAGGTGCGGCGCCGGGAACAGAACCTGGCGCGGGCTTTGGTGCAGTTCAGGCTGACGGAGAGCATCGAATCCCAGGAAAAGGCCATCCGCACCATCATCCGGGAAGGCGCCGCCCGTCCCCAGGGTTGATTCTCGGCACCGCCGTTAGCTCAACAAATCGGCCAGGGCCGCCTCGATGCCGGAGAACCGGAACTGGAACCCCGCATCCAGCAGCCGCTGGGGCAGGACTTTCTGGCCGGTGAGCAGCACGTTCCCCAGCTCCCCCAGCACCAGGCGCACCATGAAAGCCGGCGCGGTCATGAAGGTGGGGCGGCCCAACACCCGGCCCAGGGCGAGGGTGAGCTCCCGGTTGCGCACCGGCTGGGGAGAGGTCAGGTTCACGGGGCCCCGGATTTCCGTATGTTCCTGGAGGAACAGAAAGGCCCGGGCGTGATCCTCGTGGTGAATCCAGGAGAACCATTGCTCCCCGGACCCTAATCTCCCGCCGACGAAGCCCTTGAAGGCCGGGAGCATGGTGGCCAGGGCGCCGCCTTCCTTTCCCAGGACGATGCCGAAGCGGGTGATCACCACCCGGAGGCCCAACTCCCGGGCTCTGAGAGCCTCGCCTTCCCAATCTTTGGCCAGTTCCCCCAAAAAATCGTGGTCCAGGGGAGAATCCTCGGTGAGGGTTTCTTCGCCGCGGGGGCCATAGACCCCCACCGCGGAAGTGCTGCAGAAAAATTGGCGGCGGTCCCCTTCGGAGAGGGCGATGACCAGGTTGCGGGTGGTCTTGATGCGGGAGTCATACATCTCCTGTTTGTGGCCCGCGGTCCAGCGGGTGAAGATGGAGGCCCCGGCCAGGTTGATGATCCAGTCGTGCTCCACCACCGCCCCCATCCAGGGGCCCTCCTGGGTGGGATCTCCCACCACGTAACTGATGCCGGGGTGCTCCGGGGGAACTTTCCGGGAATCCCGGGTGAGGATGGTTACCTGATGGCCCTCCTGCACCAGCCTTTTGGAAAGGTAGGTGCCCACGAAGCCGGTGCCGCCGGTCATAAAGACTTTCATGCTGATGTCCTCGCATTCCGGGTGATGGGGCTGCCATAAAGATGTCTGCGGAAGCCGGCCCCGCAAAGATTGGCCTAAAGTAATCACTGGCAGCCGGCCTGGCAAGGGCGGCGGGGCAGGATGGGGCGCGGTTAAATAAGCGAGGTCACCACCATCAGGAGGGTCAAGACGATCATGACCGCGACCACCAGCCAGGAAATGATGTTGTAGACGCGGGAGTTGACGTGCTCCCCCATCAGGTCCTGATTGTTCACCAGGATGAGCATGAAGATGAGCACGAAGGGCAACATGACCCCGTTAATGACCTGGGACCAGAACATTACTTTGATGAGGGAAATCTCGGGGATGAGGATGAGGCCGGCGCCGATGGCGATGAGGATGGTATACAGCCAGTAGAAGGCCGGGGCCTCCGACCAGGTCTTGTCGATCCCCGCCTCAATGCCGAAGGCCTCGCAGGTGAAATAGGCCGTGGACAGGGGCAGAATTGACGCTGAAAACAGGGAAGCGTTCAACAGGCCCAGCGCGAACAGCGTGGAGGCCCAGGGTCCGGCCAGGGGGGCCAGGGCCAGGGCCGCTTCTTTGGCGGTTTCTATTCTGATCCCGTGCACATGAATAGTGGCGGCGCAGGCGATGATGATGAACATGGCTACAAAATTACACATAAAACAACCCACGATGTTGTCAATCTTGGAGTAGCCGTAATCTTTGATGGTGATGCCCTTTTCTACCACGGTGGATTGAATGTAAAACTGCTGCCAGGGGGCAATGGTGGTGCCGATCACTCCCACCAGGATGGCGACATATTCGGCGCTGAAATTGAAGCTCGGGACCAGCAAGTTGGAGGCCACCACGCCCCAGTCAGGTCGCGCGATGATTCCGGAAGCGACATAAGAGAAGTAAAAAAGACAGGCCACGAGAAAAATCCGCTCCACAAACTTGTAGGTTCCACGAAGCACGAACCACCAGACGAACAGGGCCCCCAAAGGAACCGAGATGAACTTGCTTACCCCGAACAACTCCATGCTGGCGGCCACGCCGGCGAATTCGCTGATGATGTTCCCCAGGTTCCCCAGGAGCAGGCCCGCCATGGCATAAAAAGTGACTTTGACCCCGAAGCGCTCTCGGATCAGGTCGGCCAGCCCCTTGCCGGTGACCGCGCCCATGCGGATGCAAATCTCCTGGACGATGATCAGTACCAGGGTCATGGGAATGATGGTCCAGAGCAGCTTATAACCATACGTGGCGCCGGCCACGGAATAGGTGGTGATGCCGCCGGCGTCGTTGTCCACGTTGGCGGTGATGATGCCCGGCCCCATGATGGCCAGGAACAGGAAGAGGCGGCGCAGGATGGGACTCCTCATGCAGCCACCTCACTTCATGGCGCGTTTGCTGGTAAAGAAGCTGGTGAAGGTTTCCAGGCCGGTGCGGTCCGGGACCAGCATCTCCAGGACGTCGTCCACGGTGATGATTCCCAGCATCCGGTTATCTTCGTCCACCACCGGAATGGCCAGCAGGTCATACTTTTTGATGAGCTCCGTGACCCGGTCTTCGGAATCCTGGGGGTGGACGGAGACGACGCGGGTCTGCATCAGGCTGTCCAGGCGGGCTTCCGGCTCCGCCATGATGAGCTCCCGGAGGGAAATGACCCCCACCAGACCCTCGGCTTCGTCCAGGATGTAGAGGTAATAAATGGTTTCGGCTTCGGCCGCGAGCTTGCGGAGCCGGGGAAAGGTTTCGGCCACCGTGATGTTGGGGGGCAGGGCGATAAATTCCGGGGTCATCAGGGCCCCCGCAGTGCCCTCCTCGTATTCCATGAGCTCGCGCACTTCCCGGGCCTCTTCCGGCTCCATGAGGCCCAAGATTTCGTCGGATTTCTCCTCGGGCAGCTCTCCCAACAGGTCCGCGGCTTCGTCGGGGGGCATTTCCTGCAAGAGTTCCGCGGCCTGGCGGCTTTCCAGGTGCTCCAGGATCTCCAGCTGGGTGTCCGGCTCCATTTCCCCCACAGCCTCCGCCATGGTCTCCACGTCCAGGTCTTCGATGAAGTCGCTTCTTTTCCTGTAGTCCAGGTCCTCGATGATGTCGGCCAGGTCCGCGGGGTGCAGTTGATCCAATTGGGCTTTATCCTTGCGGAGCCGCAGGCTGGCGGTCTTGTCCTCCAGGTGCTGGATAAATTCCCACCAGACGAACTGGTTCTCCAGCCGTTTAAATAAAAATTCCACTCCCAGGCGGCGGGCCAGGCCGCGGAGGCCGATATCCACCGCCACCGGCACCATGTATTGGCGCGGGCCGCTTTGCAGCCAGAAGATTTTGATGTCGTTCACCCGGACCACCTTGGTCCCCTTGAGGTCAATGATCTGCTTGTCCATCAGCCACTTGCCCATATACAATTCGTTGGGCTGCAAGGGGGAAAGCTTCTCCTCCTGGAGCTTTCCTATCAGTTTCACCCCGGCCCGGGTTATCTGGTCAAGCTGGTCAATGGGGATGTGCAGCTGCACTCCTTTGGCATATTTGATCCCGGTGACTTCAGGAGTCTCTCTTTCCCAGCGCACGGCCAGATCCCGGATACGACCCACCAGGCGTCCGTCAGAATCATGAATGGGCTTGCCCCGGATTTGGCTGAAGAAGAACTCCCCCAAAACGCGGACTTTGTCTTTTTCCATTTTACTGCTCCTAGGGGGGACGGCAGGCCAAATTGAAAGGGCCCTCCGCTCCGACGGAAGGCCCTTAAGAATGCATGCGAACGACCTTCCTCACTCGTCGAGCTTTGGCACTGCATAACGTAGAGCAGCTTCACTCAGCCACACTAAGTAAAACCTTAATCCGGTAATACCTGTTCGGCCCATTGGCGTCTCTCGACATTTCTGGGCAGTGGCCTGTGTTTATGCAGGAGCCTCACCTAACTGAGGTAACTTCAATGTAATTCAAGGATATTTTTTTGTCAACGGCGGGATCGCCTCCCGGGCCGGGGGGCTATATGGCCGCAGGTGTATTGAAAATATGCCGCCATAGGATATAAATGGGGGCATGGTTCGAAAAAATCCGTTCAACTCATGCACTCCGAGGCCATGGCCCGGGATGGTCGAGCCTCTTAGCTGGTGTCGGAAACCGGGTTGCGGCACCTCCTGCATCCGGAGGAAGGCCTGGCCCGGCGGCGTAAGGCCGGTTCGCGCCGACGGGCAACAAGGACGGAACTCGGAGCGGGATCAGTCTTTGAGGACGGTGATGGCCTTGGCCTGGACCTTGCTGGACCTGACTTCGATAATCTTGGCCTTGGGGCGGCGGGGCTTGTCGCTGGGGTTGTCCTCGGTGGCGCCCTTCTTCAGGACCCGGCGACCCAGGGCGTCGTTGGCGGCCGAGGGCTTGCCTTTGGGGGCGGGGGCGGACTTCACATTGGCGGGGCCCCCGTAGGTTCCCATGACGTTGTTGACAAAGGTCTGGGTCTCGGGAATGGGCGGAATGGTGCCGCAGTTGGCCACCCGTTCGGGACCGGCGTTATAGGCGGCTACCGCCAGGGGCACGTTGTGCCCGAAGCGGTCCAGGCAGCGTCTTAAATAGCCCACACCGCCGGCGACGTTCTGCTCCGGGTCAAAGGGGTTGTTCACCCCCATGAGGGCCGCAGTGCCGGGCATGAGCTGCATCAGCCCCTGGGCCCCCTTGGGAGAGACTGCCCCGGGATTGAACCCGGACTCATGCCGCATCACGGCCCGCACCAGGCCGGGATCCACTCCGTACAGATTGGCATATTTATGGATCAGGGCCTCTACCCGGGGGTCGTAACGCCCCCGCCAGGAATTGGGGCCGGGCCTCAGGTAAAGGGTTTTCAGGTAAGCCGGCGGGGTTGGAAAGACCCGGGTCTTGCTGTTGAAGATAAAGACCTGAACCTCCTGGCCCAGCAGATCGTAGAGGGTGTCTCCCGCCGGGGCCTTGCCTTTGGACGGCTTTTTGTCGCCCTCCAGCACCAGGGAACCGTCGGCCGCGGCCTTGGGGGCGGCTCCGGCTCCTGCGCAGGTTACCGCCAGTGACAGGATGACGCCAAGGATAACAATAACTACCCTCATAAGCCACTTTTATTGGTCATTTCCGACGATTTGTCAAGGTCTAATTTAAGTTCAACTTTCAGGAACCGCAAAAGTACCTGCATCTTTTAACTCTACCAGTCAACTTCTGTGTAAAAAAACCTTTGAATTGTTAAAAGTTAGTTTGCCAGTAGCGATAACTGATTGTAATATCGCCAATCGAGGACCTGGGGTTTTTTTACTACTATTTAGGCGACCTTGAGATCAGGAAATAGCTAAAAGAGTTGCAGGCCGAAAACCGAAAACCGCAAGCCGAAAACCGGTTATCCCACCCCTGGGCCCGGCCCCTGGCACCGGTGGTCGGGGCCCTGATGGTGGGAATCGCCTCGCCGGCCTGGGGGCTGCGCCTGCCGGAGGCCTGGCTGGCCGCCGGTCTGTTCTCTTTGTGGGCTGGCCTGGCAATAGTCTTGGGGTTGCGGCGCCAGGCCCGGGTCTTGCCCCTGGCCTTCTTCTGGCTTCTGGGGGTGGCCCTGGCGCAGCAAGCCGCCAACCCGGTTTTCCCGTCCCACCACTTGAACCGGCTGCCTCAAAGCGAAAAATTGACCATCCTGGGCAACCTTAACCGCTCCGGCAAGGTGGGCGAAGGCCGCGTCCAGCTTTTTCTGGCCGCGGAGGCCTGGCGGGCCCCAGGCGGCTGGCGGCCGGCCACCGGCAACCTCCTGGTGAGCGCCCCGAAGCTGGAATTGCCGCCGGTGGGCACGCCGGCGGTGGTTCAGGGGCGATTGGGCGCCCCCCGGAGGGTGAAGAACCCCGGAGCCTTCGACCGGCCCCGGCACCTGGCCGCGGACGGCATCTTTCGGGAAATGAGGCTGGGGGAGGAATCCCGCCCTGTCTTCCTGGCGGCGGCCGAAGGCTACCCCCTGAGGGAGAAGCTCCGGGGCGGCATCCGCACTCTGCTCAAGCCCCTGACCCCGGCGGTCAGGGCCATGTACCTGGCCCTGCTTCTGGGGGACCAAGGCGAGATCACCCCGGAGATGCGCGCCCAGTTCGCCCGCACCGGCACCAGCCACCTGCTGGTGATCAACGGCTTGCACCTGGGAATGGTGGCTGCGGTAGTATATTTTCTGAGCTTCTGGCTGCTCCGGCGTTCGGCCTGGGTGCTCCTCCGGGTGAACGCCATGAAAGCCGCCACCTTGATGGCGGTCTTTCCGGTGGTGGCCTACGCCTGGATGGCCGGGGGCTCGCCCTCTACCCAGCGGGCCGAAGTCATGGTCCTGGCCTACCTCCTGTTGGTTTTTTTGGGGCGCCCCCGGGAGGTGTGGAGCGCCCTGGCCCTGGCGGCCTTGGTTATTCTGGCCCTATCCCCCCTAAGATTGTTCGCCATTTCTTTCCAGCTTTCCTTTGCGGCGGTGGCTGCGCTGATCTACCTGCTCCCCCGATTGGAAAAGGGGAGGGCCCAGGAAAGCGGGGATCGAACCCCGGGTTTGGGGAGCCGCATCTTTCTTAGGGGCAGGGAGTGGCTGGCCGCTTCCGCGGTGGCCACCCTGGCCACCGCGCCCCTGGTGGCGGCTTACTTCCAGGTGGTTTCCCTGTTGGGCATCCTGGTGAACTTGGCGGCCATCCCCCTGGTGCTGGGGTTGGCCTTGCCCCTGGGGGAGGCCGCGGTGCTGGCCCAGGCCCTCTCCCTCGCCCCCCTGGCCCAGGTGCTGGTGGCCCTGGGGAAAATCCCCCTCTGGCTGGGCTATCAGGCCATCGCGTGGGGGGCCAAGGTTCCGGGCAGCGCCATGACCGTCCCCATCCCTTCCTGGCCCCAGATAGTTGCTTGTTACCTTATATTAATCCTGGTTTTCGCGCCCCGGCGCAGCTACCTGACCTGGTCCGGGGCCGCCCTGGCCGCGGTCTTCCTGGTCGGGTCCGCGGCCGTGCCCCTGGCCGCCGGCCCCCGGTGCCTGGAAGTGACCTGTCTGGACAGTCGGGGCCTGGCCGGGGTGGCGGTGTCGCCGGAGGGCCGGAGATTGGTCTTTTCCGGGGCGGAGCCCTCCTGGCCGGGCAGGGAAGGCGGCGGCGGCCCCGGCGCGCTGCCGGCTTACTGCCACTGGCGACAATTTCGCCGCTTGGACCTGGTGGCGGCGCTCGGTTTGAGCCAGGACAACGCTGGCGAGATGCTAACCCTGGCCCGGCAATTTCAGGTGGGCTCCTTCTGGTACGGCCGCCGGGGCAGGGAAGGGCCCGCCTATTGGGACCTGGGAAATTACCTGGGGGACTGGGGCGCCTCTCCCCGGTCTCTCCTCCGGGGGCACCCGCCGGAGCGGTTAGGAGAGGTGGAAATGAATTTCGTGGCGCTGGGCGAAGGCGAAGGCGTGGGCCTGCAACTGGCCTGGAAGGGCCGCCGGGTCCTCATTGTGCCGCCCATGAGGCGCCTATCCGGGGATTTACCCGGGGAGGAGGCCGCCGGGCGCCTGGATCTTTTGGTGCTGCCGGCCTCGCTGGCGGGCAGCCGGGAAGGGGAGCGGAGCCGAAAAGAGAAGCTGGAAGGCCGGGATTTGTTGGCGCGGTTCACCCCCCGGCACCTGGTCGTCTATGGAGGTCCCCGGAAAGCGGACCACCACGGACCTGACCTTGGCGCACCCCGCCATTTCACCCGGGAAGGCGCGGTGAGCGTCTATCTCTGGCCGGACCGGGTGCAGGTCCGGCAGTGGTGACTTAAAGACTGTTTTGGGTTTTTGCTTTTTCGTTTTTCGTAGGGGTTTTTGAAGAAATGCCTTTTCAGGAAGCATTTCTTTGCACCCCGAAAGACACCTGGTCGGAATCCTGCATTTTCTGAAAAAAAGGTTGGATTAAAGGAAGTGGTGTTGGGCCTGGGGGCGGCCACCAGGGACGCCCCCAGCCTTGGAGCAAATCTGCACGGGGCTAGCTTTTGCGGGAGGTCTTGGCAATAAAGCCGCTCATCTGCTGGGTCACTTCCTCGGATTTGCACTTGGGGCAGGAGACCTTCCCGGTTTCGTGCTCATGGATGCTCATGATCCGGGTGAACTCTTCTCCGCATTTCTCGCAGCGGTACTCGTAAGTCGGCATCGCTCCCCTCCTTGGCGAAAGAGTGAAACTTTGTCGAACAAATTATAATATTTGCCCCGGCTCTTGGCAAGGAACAAACGTGGGTGGTCCGGCGGCAACAGTTCCGGGTGGCAGGAGCGGTTTGCCTGGGCCGGCGCCGGCTGGAGCCTGCGGCTACCAGGGGCCGGGTAGCAATGCCTGTCCTGACAGCAGGGACCGGGCGGTTATCAAGTTGCGCCACTCGTCGGCCTGGTGTCTCCTCGGCGTCTCCATGATGGCGGCCTCCGCCTTGAGCCCGGGGTGGGAAAAGAATTGGCGGAAACCAGGGAGGCCGATGGCCCCCAGGCCCAGGTGCATGTGGCGGTCCAGGCGGGAAGCCAAGGCCCCCTTGGAGTCATTGAGGTGAAGAATCTTTAGCCGGTCCAGGCCCAAGCCCGCGGCGATTTCCCCCAGGAGGCGGCCGGCGCCTCCGGCGCTGGCCAAATCATAACCCGCCGCGAAGGCGTGGGAGGTGTCCAGGCAGAGGCCCAGGGGCACGCCACTCAATGCCATGATGTCCTTGAGGTGCCCCACTCTCCAGCCCAGCTCCCGGCCCTGGCCGGCGGTGTTCTCCAGAAGCAGCAGCGGGGGCGGCGGGACTGCGGCCACGGCCTGGGCCAGGGCCCGGGCCACCCGGGCCAGACTGGCGGGGCCCGGGACCCCGTGGCCGGGGTGGACGGCCAGGTAGTCGGCCTCCAGGTCCCGGGCCAGGGCCAGTTCCCCGTGGAGTCGCGTAACCGAGAGTCGGTATAGGCCGGGTTCGGCCGCGGCCAGGTTGGGAAGATAGCCGAGATGCACCACCAGGGGCCCCAACCCGGAGCGGTGCCGAGCTTGGATAAATTGCCTGATATCCCTGGGGGCCGGCTCCCGCCACTTCCAGGACCGGGGGTTCTGAAGGAAAATCTGCAATGCCTGGCAGCCCAGGGCCAGGGCCTGGTCCAGGGCCCGGGTATAACCTCCGGCGATGGACAGATGAAAGCCGAGACGCATTTAAAGGCCTGGGGGGTTAAAAAGTTAATAGGTTAAAAGGCGAAAGGGGAAACCCAAGTTCCTTTGGCCTTTTGCTTTTTCCCTTACCAATCTTTCCCTTCCAGGTTAGGGGGTGAAAAGCTTCATGGTTTCTGATATTAAAAGCCTATGAAGGTGGCTTTATGTTAAGGTCTCACATCCTGGAAAAGTACGTGGCCCGGGAGTTTCTCAAGCTTGCGGGTCTGAGCCTGATAACCTTCGTCTCTCTGTTTGTCATCGTCGACTTTTTCGAGAAGATCGACCGCCTGGTCCGGGCCCAACTGGGCTTGGGAGACATCCTGCACTACCTGACCCTGAAGCTGCCTTTTGCCCTGGGGCAGGTGCTGCCCGCCGCGGTGCTGCTGGGAGTCATGCTCACCTTTGGCCTGATGTCCCGGTCCCATGAAACCATGGCCATCCGAACCTCCGGCCTGGACATCCTGCGCCTGGCCCGTCCGGTGGTCTTACTGGCCGGAGGGGTTACCGTGGCGCTCCTGGCCCTGAACCTCTATCTGATCCCCTGGAGCCAGGGTCGGCTGAGCGTGTTCTGGCAAACCCAGGTGGAAAAGAAGCCGCCCCGGGACCTGCACAACCTGGAGCACTTCTGGTACAAAGGGGACCAGGCTATCTATAATATTCTCATGTTTCGCAAGGATATCCAGACCCTGGAAGGGGTGAAAATCTATCTTTTTGACCGCCAGTTCCGCCTGGTGCAGATCGTCGCCGCGGCCCGGGCAAAGTGGGAGGGCGACCACTGGCGGTTTGCCAACGGCCTGATTCAATCCTTCGATCAGGAAGGCGCGGTGGTGGGGGAAAAATTCCAGCAGCGCGATCTAGTCCTCACAGAGCGGCCCGAGGACTTCGCCGACCTGGAGAAAAAGGTGACCGAGATGGATGTGGCGGAGCTCCAGCGTTACATCGAGCGCCTGGAGCGGGACGGCTACAAGTCCACCCCTTACCGGGTGGACCTCTACAGCCGCCTGTCCCTCTCCCTGACCCCCCTGGTTCTCATAATCCTGGGCCTGGGTCTGGCCCTGCGCCACGAAGAGATTCACCTCACCTCCATGGTGGCAGTGGGTCTGGGGATGATGTTCGGGTACTGGCTGTTATTCGGATTCTGCGCCTCCTTCGGCCAGGCCGAGCGCTGGCCCGTGTTTCTGGCGGTCTCCGCCGCGCACCTGGTTTTTGGCGGCTTGGCGGTGGCCCTGATGCGCCAGGTCACGCGCTGAAGATTGCGACAGGATGGTTTTTGGGGAAAGGGCAAGGAACTGGGGGGCCATGAACTGGCACCTGTTGCAAACACTTTTCAGAGTTCTCGCAAAGAAATTTTTTCGACCGCCACTAAGATTTTTTTGACTTCAGAATGTCCTGGGCCAGGAAAATTTAAAAATATTCCAGGCGGTTATTTGCCGGCGGGGACTATTTTCCAGACTTGCCCGGGGCTTCAGGGTCTTTTTTCCCGAAGAAAACTTAGATGAATAAAGGGATAGGGCGATATTTTTTATTGTCATGGCCGTTGATTTTGTGCTATCAAAGGGTATCCAGACACTGAGGGCCTGAAGCCCTGAAGTTGCCTGCCTTCCAGGTGGTTGGGAAGGCTAAAAAAAATTAAAAAGGGGGGATGGCCGGCGAGGTACCCATTTTCCAAAGTTGGCCATGGCCGAAGGGTAATTTCGATTAACCGCAAGCCAGGAGAAAGGGAGAGATCATCATGACCAAGGCAGAATTGATCGCACAAGTAGCGGGAGAGGCCCAAGTAAGGAAAGTGGATGCAGAAAAGGCCATTAACAGCCTCATCAGAATAATTTCGGCCACCCTCAAAAAGAAAGGCCGTCTGGCCCTGGCGGGTTTCGGCACCTTTGCGGTAGCCCAGCGCAAGGCCCGGGAAGGCCGCAACCCGCAGACCGGCACGCCCATTAAGATTCCTGCAACCAAGGTAGTCAAGTTCAAGCCGGGAAAGCAGCTGAAAGAATTAGTGAAGTAGCGCGACCTCGCCACCAGCGGCTCATCCACAGGCGAAGCCCCATCAGATTAAAAAATTCGGGAGGGGTGGCCGGGAGATGTTTTTTCTTAATCCGGGCCACCCCTCTGTCCCGAGTCCAGCCGGACCCGGCTTAACAGCCGCGCCTCCAAGTCTCGAGCAGTCCACTATTTCCGCAATATTGTGGCAGCCATATTCGGGGCAACCGCCCTGATCGGAGCCGCCTGGCCTGGCCCGCCCCTCATTCCAGCCCGGCGATGACGTCGTTCAGGGCCGCCAGAAAGGGACCAAGGTCGTCGGGCAGAATGGTGAGTACATCCAGCCACACCTCTCCCTGTTCCACCCGGCCGATGACCGGGGGCTGGGCCTGGCGCAGCCTGGTCTCCAATTCCTGGGCCGACAGGGGGGGGAGGGTCAGGGCCAGGGCCCGGCTGGGCAGGGCCGCCTGGGGCAGCGCCCCGCCTCCCACCCGGCCCTCGCTTACCCGGACTTCCACCCTGATCTTGTCCCCCCAGCGCTTTTTAAGGCGCCGGGCCAGGCTGGAGGCCTGGCGGGTCAACTCCGTAAGGGGCCGGGTGAGCATCCTTAAGGTGGGCAGTGCCGCCGCCTGGGACTCCTCCAGGTACAGGCGCAGCGTGGCCTCCAGGCCAGCCAGGGTGAGCTTGTCCGGCCTCAAGGCCCGGGTGAGGGGGTTTTGCTTGAGGGCGCTCACCACCGCCCGGGAGCCCAGGGCCAACCCGGCCTGGGGCCCGCCCAGGAGCTTGTCGCCGGAGAACAGCACCAGGTCCGCCCCGGCCTTCAGGGTTTCCTGCACGGTGGGCTCCCGCTCCAGCCCGTAACGCCCGAGATCGATGAGGCAGCCGCTTCCCAAATCCTCCACCACGGGGAGGTCATAACGCCGTCCCAAAGCCACCAGGTCGGACAACGCCACTTCGTGGCTGAAGCCCACAATGCGGAAATTGCTGGGGTGCACCTTGAGGAGCAGGGCCGTCTCCGAAGTGATGGCGGCCTCATAGTCCCTCAGATAGGTCTTGTTGGTAGTTCCCACTTCCTTGAGGATCGCGCCGCTGGCCGCCATGATCTCAGGCAGCCGGAAGGAGCCGCCGATCTCCACCAGTTGGCCCCGGGAGATGATGACTTCCCGGCCCTGGGCCAGGGTGCGCAGGGCCAGGAACACCCCGGCGGCGTTGTTGTTGACCACCAGGGCGGCCTGGCAGCCGGTGAGTTCCCGGAGCAGCCCTTCCAGGTGGTCCTGGCGGGAACCCCGGGCGCCTTTGGCCAGGTCGTACTCCAGAGTGGAGTAATGGGCCGCCACTTCCGCAATTTGCTCAAGGGCCACCGCGGCCAGGGGCGAGCGCCCCAGGTTGGTGTGGATGACCACCCCGGTGGCGTTGATAATCCGCTTGAGCGACGGTTGGGCTGCGGTTTTTAAGGCTTCCAGCAGATCGCGGAGAAACCTTTCCCGTTCCAGCTCTCCGGGCAGCTCGGCGGCAGGGAGCTCGCCCAGCCGCCGACGGTGGGCTTCCAAAACGTTGCGAATCACCGCCACCGCCAGGGACCGGGGGAGGTTTACCAGGGCTGGAGCCAGGGTCGGGTGCCGCAGCAATTCATCCACTTTGGGCAACTGGCGCAAAAGCCGGGCGCGGGCCGGGTCCATAAGGTGCTCCTTTACTTGGAATATGCCACTGGTCCAGATACTTGTCAAACTGAAAGCCGGTGCCTGGACCGGAAGGAGGGAGCTGTTCACCCGGTAATTTCAGGGTCTGGGTTCCTTTACGCCAGAGCTGAAAAATTTCGCCCCGGAAGACGCCGGTTCCCTTGACCTTTCCAAGTTTTATGTTTAAAATTAAAATGTTAAATGCGATTACCTTTCCTTTCTCACAATCCTGCGGGACTGCCGGTTAAAGCGCGTGATTTTGCTGGCCCCACAAATTTTCGGAAAAACGTTGACAAAATTTTCGCAAGGCCGTAAATTTATAAAGTTAAAATTTTGACAATTCTGGCCTGTTGATTGCGGGGCGCAAGCTGGCGTAGCTCAATGGTAGAGCGGCTGATTTGTAATCAGCAGGTTGCGGGTTCGAGTCCCATCGCCAGCTCCAGGGAGGGTGGATTTTTTTTATTTTGGAGAGGTTCCCGAGCGGCCAAAGGGGACGGGCTGTAAACCCGTTGGCGTTGTCCTTCGGAGGTTCGAATCCTCCCCTCTCCACCAGTCGCCATTGGAGGGCGGGAATAGCTCAATGGCCAGAGCATCAGCCTTCCAAGCTGAGGGTTGCGGGTTCGAGTCCCGTTTCCCGCTCCATGACGGTTACCAGCCCACGTAGCTCAGTAGGTAGAGCACTTCCTTGGTAAGGAAGAGGTTCACCGGTTCGATCCCGGTCGTGGGCTCCATTGGTTTTTACCAGGACGGTCCCCGCTCCGGGAGCCCAGGTTAACCCATTTGCCCATTTGGGAGAGAGAAGATGGCCAAGAAGAAATTTGAGCGCAAGAAGCCGCACGTGAACGTGGGGACGATCGGGCACATCGACCACGGCAAGACCACTCTGACCGCGGCCATTACCAAGCACCTGGCCAAGAAGGGGCTGGCGCAGTTCGTGCCCTTCGACCAGATCGACAAGGCGCCGGAGGAAAAAGAGCGGGGCATTACCATCGCCTTGGCCCACGTGGAGTACGAGACCGACAAGCGCCACTACGCCCACGTGGACTGCCCGGGGCACGCGGACTACATCAAGAACATGATCACCGGGGCGGCCCAGATGGACGGGGCCATCCTGGTGGTGGGGGCGGACGACGGCCCCATGCCCCAGACCCGGGAGCATATCCTGCTGGCCCGGCAGGTGGGGGTGCCCTACATCGTGGTCTTCCTGAACAAGGTGGACCTGGTGGACGACCCGGAACTCATCGAGCTGGTGGAGCTGGAGCTCCGGGAGCTGCTCTCCAAGTACGACTTTCCCGGGGACGACATTCCCATCATCAAGGGCTCGGCGTTGAAGGCCCTGGAGGCCGACGACTTCAATGCGCCGGAAGTGAAGCCGGTGTTCGAGCTGATGGACGCCCTGGACAGCTACATTCCGGAGCCCATCCGGGACATCGACAAGCCCTTCCTGATGCCCATCGAGGACGTCTTCTCCATCTCGGGGCGGGGCACGGTGGTGACGGGCCGCTGCGAGCGGGGCCAGATCAAGGTGGGCGAGGAAGTGGAGATCGTGGGTTTTGCCCCCACCCAGAAGACGGTGGTCACCGGGGTGGAGATGTTCCGGAAGACCCTGGACTACGGCCAGGCCGGGGACAACGTGGGGCTGCTGTTGCGGGGCATCAAGAAGGACGAAGTGGAGCGGGGCCAGGTGGTGGCCAAGCCGGGTTCCATCACGCCCCACACCAAGTTCAAGGCGGAAGTCTACGTGCTCACCAAGGAGGAAGGCGGGCGGCACACCCCGTTTTTCACGGGCTACCGGCCGCAGTTTTACATCCGCACCACGGACGTCACCGGGGTGGCCAAGCTGCCCGACGGAGTGGAGATGGTGATGCCCGGGGACAATGTTTCCATGGAAGTGACGCTGATCTCGCCGGTGGCCCTGGAAGAGGGACTGCGCTTCGCCATCCGGGAAGGCGGCCGCACCGTGGGCGCCGGCGTGGTGAGCCAGATTCTGGAATAAGGTATGAGAGACATAATCACTTTAGCCTGCACGGAATGCAAGCGTCGGAACTATACGACCACCAAGAATAAGCGGCGGACGCCCGACCGGCTGGCCTTCAAAAAATATTGTCCGTTTTGTCGGACCCACACTCTTCATCGGGAGAGCAAGTAGGGGGGAAAAACAGGCCAGTAGCTCCAACGGTTAGAGCGCCGGTCTCCAAAACCGGATGATGGGGGTTCGAATCCCTCCTGGCCTGCCATCTATGGTCGAGAACCGCGGGTTTAAGGGGTTGCAGTTGAGGCGCCGCCGCCAGCAGCCGAGCAAGAAGATTTCTCTCCTTACATTCCCCTAACCGAGGTGCCCCAGGATAATTTTTAGATGAGGGCTGTGTCGCCCCGGCACGAGGCGCGGGTTGAGCCTCTGTCCCCGGGGAAAGGTAGAGTGGAATCTGCATGAAAAAGACGAAGGCAAGGCCCAAAGCGGGAAATAAAGAGGCGGCCGCCGGCGGCAACCGGGGGCAGGTGCTCAAGCTGAAAGTAAAGCCCCGGCGCACTCTTAAGCTGCCGCCAATGGCGCAATATTGGGCCGGCATCAAACAATTTATGGCAGAAGCCGTCCAGGAGTTGAAAAAGGTCACCTGGCCCAACCGCAAGGAAACTTTGGGCGCCACCGGAGTGGTCCTGATCCTGGTCATCATCATCGCGGTCTTCCTGGGCCTGGTGGATTTCGGACTTTCCCGGCTGGTACGCTACGTGGTGCGCTGAGCAAGGATTTAACGTGGCCTTCAGGTGGTACATCATCCATACGTATTCGGGCTTTGAGCAGAAGGTGAAGAACGCCATCATGGAGCGGGCCAAGGCCCGGGGCCTGGAACACCTGGTGGAGGATGTGCTGGTGCCCACGGAGACGGTGGAAGAGATGGTGAAAGGGGAGCGCAAGCTCTCCTCTCGGAAATTTTACCCAGGCTACGTCCTGGTGCGCATGGAGTTGACCGACGAGAGCTGGCACCTGGTGAAAGACACCCCCAAGGTGACGGGGTTCGTGGGCAGCAAGGACGAGCCGGTGGCCATCCCCGAGGAGGAGGCCGAGAAAATCATCGCCCAGATGCAGGAAGGGGTGCTGCGCCCCAAACCCAAGATCAAGTTCGAGCAGGGCGACAAGGTCCAGGTCACCGACGGCCCCTTCGCCAACTTCACCGGGGTGGTGGACGAAGTGCGGCCGGACCGGGGCCGGGTGCGGGTGATGATCAGCGTCTTCGGGCGCCCCACCCCGGTGGAGCTGGAGTTTACGCAACTGGAGAAAATCTAACTTGGCGCCTTGGCGTGAAAATTATTTTCCTCACGCCAGGACGCCAAGATCGCCAAGGTTAAGGTTAAGGAAGGTAATAGATGGCCAAAAAAGTAATCGCCCAGATCAAGCTCCAGATCCCCGCGGGGCAGGCCAATCCGTCGCCGCCCATCGGCCCGGCCCTGGGCCAGCACGGGGTCAACATCATGGAGTTCTGCAAGAGTTACAACGCCAAGACCGCAGGCCAGGAAGGCACCATCATCCCGGTGTTGATCACCGTCTATGCGGACCGTTCCTTCACT